>Ga0073928_10002587_pt1 | contig 30676 bp, 39 predicted proteins | sample PaiPotPPA55metaG_FD_76969 | JGI IMG/M metagenome (GOLD analysis project Ga0073928, IMG submission 76969) | Iron sulfur acid spring bacterial and archeal communities from Banff, Canada, to study Microbial Dark Matter (Phase II) - Paint Pots PPA... ...
CATCGCAGTCGGGTCAAACGCGAGCAACCCGTCCGAACCCAGCCCCAAATTGCGGTCGCAGAGCAAGGGAAGCAGGGCCACCAGCTCGTCCAGGGGCCCGGGCACGTCGAGAACCAGATAGTCGTTCCCGAGCGCCTGGTACTTGATCAGCTGAACTTGCGCCACTTCGGCTAAATGATCGAGGAATCCCCAACCAAGGGGAGTTCAACTAGAATTACTCCTCTGATGCGGGATCTCGTTTGGCCTGCCCAGCGTCTGGACCACATCCGGGTCTGCTTCTGTAGCTAGTCCGGCCGTTTGCTCGCGCCCTTAGAAGGCGCGCCCATTCGACCGTAGTCCTGATCCGAATCGTTCGAATCCTATTTGTATCTATTTGGAGGAATTTGAGTTGAGCTCACAGACACAAACCAAGGCACTGGTTAGCACGGACTGGCTTGCCGAACATGCCAGCGACAAGGGCGTACGCCTGGTCGAGGTCGACGTCGACCCGACCGTCTACGACAAAGGACACATCGAGGGCGCCGTCGGCTGGGACTGGCGGACGCACCTCCAGGACCAGGTTGTACGCGACGTCGCCGGCAAGGAGGCCCTCCAGGACCTGCTCGGCGAGAGCGGCATCACGAACGACACCAACATCGTGCTGTACGGCGACAACAACAACTGGTTCGCCGCCTACGCCTACTGGGCGCTCAAGTACTACGGGCACGACAAGGTGCAGCTCGTGGACGGCGGCCGCGTCAAGTGGGAGAAGGAAGGACGCGAGTACAGCAACGACGTCCCGAGCTACGAGAAGACGAACTACAAGTTCCATGGCTCGCCGCGGGAGGACCTTCGTGCCTACAAGGACCACGTGCAGTCGAAGCTCGGCAAGGCCGGCCTGGTCGACGTCCGCTCGCCGAAGGAGTACTCGGGCGAGCTGCTCGCGCCTGAGAACCTGCCGCAGGAAGGCGCGCAGCGCGGCGGTCACATCCCAACCGCGGTGAGCATTCCGTGGGGAACCGCCGTCAATGCTGAGGACGGCACTTTCAAGAGCACCGACGAGCTGAAGGAGATCTACGGCGGCAAGGGCATCGTTCCGAACAAAGAGGTGATCGCCTACTGCCGCATCGGCGAGCGCTCGGCACACACCTGGTTCGTGCTGCACGAGCTGCTCGGCTACCCCGACGTCAGGAACTACGACGGCTCCTGGACCGAATGGGGCAGCTCGATCCGGGTCCCGATCGAGAAGTAAAGATGTATGCCCCGCTGCAAACCGTCGACCATTCGGCGCTGAAGGTCAACCAGACCGGAATCGTCGCGACCGTGCTCGTGGCGTTTGTCGGCAGCATATTTTTCCGGCCTCTCTGGGCGTTGATCCCACTGCTCGCGATCGTGCTGCTGGCCGGCACTTTCAATCCGCGGCTCGCGCTCTTCAAGCAGCTCTACTTCAAAGTCCTGAAGCCGCGCGGCATCGTCAAGCCGCGGCCGGTGCTGGATCGCCCTGAACCTCACAACTTCGCGCAGGGGCTTGGTGGGGTCTTCCTTGCGGTGTCGACGGTGTTGCTGTACGCCGCGACTCCCACCTATGGAGTGGTGGCCGCCGCCACCGGACCGGCTCTCGCGTTGCTGGTCGCCGTCCTGGCATTCGTCAACCTGGCTTTCGGCTACTGCCTCGGGTGCCAGATTTATTTCCAGCTTGGCAAGCGGGGACTGATTCGAGCGTGACCGTTCAGCTCTGGGCGCTGGCGATGGCGGGCACCGTGGTGCTCGCCGCCGCCGTCCTGGAGACCTGGCGATCGGCGCGGGCGCGCCGCCGCGCGCTCCTCGCCACGGCCGCCCCCGCGAGCCAGCCGTACATCCTCTACTTCACCGGTGACGGCTGCACCGTCTGCCGCACGCACCAGGAGCCGGCGCTGCAGCGGCTCGGCGACGTGCGGATCGACAAGGTGGATGCTGTCGCCGACAGGACCCTGGCCGACCGGTTCCAGGTGTACACGCTTCCGACCACCGTCGTCATGTCGGCCGAGGGCAAAGCCCTTCACGTCAACTACGGCTACGCGCCGGCGCCGAAGCTGCAGCAGCAGCTTGCCGAGGCGCGCGGGAACCTCAGGGCCGCAGCGACTGCTTAAGCTGGGGCATATGCCTCGCCGCATTGCCCTTGTTGTCCTGACCTTGGCCGCTCTCATCGTCGCCGCCTGTGGCCAGTCGACGCAGACCGCCAGCTCCAACACGCTGGTGCTCGGCGCGATCTACCCGCTCACGGGCCCGCAGGGGCCGGGCGGCCGCGAGGAGCTGGCCGGCGTGCAGGCCGCTCTGCAGGTCGCGGAGTCGAGCGGAGCGCTTCACCGCCAGGTCCAGCTGCGTGTGATCGACGCCGTGACCCCCGGCGCGGCCAGCGCCGCGGTCGACCGGCTCGTCAACCAGGACCATGTGCCCGCGATCCTCGGCACGTATGGCAGCACGCTGTCGGCCGCGGCATCGACGCGAGCCGAACAGCTGAAGACCATCTACTGGGAGACCGGCGCGGTCGCCGACCCCATCACCGCCCAGCGCAAATATGTCTTCCGCACGGTCGCCACCGGCAGCTCGCTTGGCCGAGAGGCGGTCACCTTCACGCACGACGTGCTGATCCCCAAGAGCGGCCTGAAGTCGCCGCGGGTGGTGGTGGTGCAGGTGGACGACGTGTACGGCCATTCCGTCGGGGGTGGCGAGGCGGACCTGGCGCGGCAGCTCGGCATCGACGTCGTCGATGTGATCACGTACAACCCGAACGCCTTCGACCCTGAGACGCTCGCCGGTCGCATCGCCTCGGATCGCGCCGACTTCCTGTGGGACGTCAGCTACCTGAACGATGGGGTGGCCATCTGGCAGGCCATCGTCAGCCTCAAGGTGCCGCTCCTGGCCGCGGTGGGCACGAGCTCCGCGTTCTGCATGCCCGACTTCGGACGGCTGCTCGGTCGAGACGCCATCGGCGTCTTCGCGGCCGACAAGCCGGACGCTTCCATCAGCCCCGCGGCGCTGTCGCCGGCCGGCCGAGACCTCTCAGCCAGGGCGCGAGCCGCTTACGCGCGCTTCAACCACACGGCGATGTCGATCCCAGCCGTGGCCGGGTTCGTTGGCGGCTGGACGCTCTTCAACAACGTGCTCGCTGATATCAGCGGCACCATCACTCCGGACGCCATCCGAACCGTCGCCCTCGGGGTGGACGTGCCGGTGGGCGACTCCATCAACGGGGGCGGCGTGCGGTTCGGTCCGGACGGCTCGCTCGCCGAAGGTCAGAACACCAGGTCCGCGGCTGTCGTCGGCCAGTGGCAGGGCGTCCAGAACATGCAGATCGTCTACCCCGCGGCCTACGCGACCAGCAAGCCTCTGCTCCGCTAAGACTCCAGCGAGCGCTGGACCAGGGTGATGTCCATCCAGCGGTCGAACTTGTTGGCTGCGTTGCGGATGGTGCCGACGGTCTCGAACCCCGCCTTGGCGTGGAGCTCCAGCCCCGACCGGTTGTCCGTGGCGATGGTGGCGACGATCGTCTTGTAGCCCAGGTCCTGCGCCTGCGCGATCAGCTCGGCGAGCAGCGCCCGGCCGATGCCCTGGCCGTGGTGGACCGGGTCGACGTAAACGAGGTCCTCGACCACATCGATGCCGCGCTGCTTCCACGGGAAGAGGCGGGCCCAGCCGATGACACCGTGGTCGTCGGTGGCGACGATGAGCTTGGACCGGCGGCCGTGGGTCTCCCACCAGTCAGCCGCCTCCTCTGTGCTGAGCGGCTCGGAGTCGATGGTGGCGAAGGTCTGGTTGACCGCCCAGTTGTAGATGCCGACGATGGCCTTGACGTCGTCGTTGGTCGCGGGCCGAATCGCGAACGGGCGGGCCTTGGTGCGAGCCACGTCCTTAATTGTGCGCGCTACTCGAACTCGTGGATTCGCTCGGGCGTGATCTTGACGATGACGCGGACCTCGGTGGGCCCGAGCTCTCGGAATGGCTCGCCGGTGTAGCGGCGCGACACTTTGTCTGCGTCCTCGTTGGCGCCTTCGAGGATGAGCTCAGCGCGGCCGCGCACCGCCACGCCCCGGTAAGGGTCGTCGGGATCGAAGACGGTCACAGCCAGATGCGGGTTGCGCTGCAGGTTGCGGGCCTTGAGCCGGTGCATCGCCGTGTTGAAGTACACGTGCTCAGAGTCCGATTCGATCCAGATGACGGTGGCTTCGGGCGAGCCGTCGGGCATGACGGTCGCGACCGTGGCGAAATGCGGGGGGTTGAGGAGCCTCACCTGTTCCGGAGTTAGTTTCGGCACTAACCTATTCCCCCCTCTCCCTTGAGGGAGACGGACCGGGGGTGAGGGTGATCAATCTTCCTCTATTCTCTCCGGACGTGATCACCCACCGCCGGCCCCAGCTCAAGACCCCGATCCCCGGGCCCAAAGCCGCCGCGCTCATCGCCCGCGACGCCAAGGCGATGTCCCCGAGCTTCACGCGCGCCTATCCCTTCGTGATGGACCATGGCGAGGGCTGCTGGGCCACCGACGTCGACGGCAACACCTTCCTCGACTTCACGGCAGGCATCGCCGTCAACACGACCGGTTACTCGCATCCCCGCGTGGTGGCCGCGATCGAGGCCCAGGCCCGCCGCTTCCTCCACATGTCGGGCACGGACTTCTACTACCAGTCCGAGATCGAGCTCGCCGAGCGCCTGGAGGCGAAGATCCTGCCGGGCATCCCGGCGCGCGTCTTCTTCACCAACTCGGGCGCGGAGGCAATCGAAGGCGCGATGAAGCTTGCCCGGTACGCGACCGGGCGACCCAGCTACATCGCGTTCATCGGCGGCTTCCATGGTCGCACCTACGGGGCGCTTTCCCTGACCGCCTCCAAAGCCAGCCAACGGCGCCGCTTCGCACCACTGCTCTCGTCGGTGTTCCACGCCCCGTTCCCTTCCGCCGCTCGTGGTATCGGCACGGATGAGTCGATCGCTCGCATCGAGGAGCTGTTCGCGACGGTCGCGCCGCCGGAGAGCGTCGCCGCGGTGTTCGTCGAACCGATCCAGGGCGAGGGCGGCTACCTGGTCCCGCCGGACGATTTCATGCCGCGGCTGCGGGAGCTGACGCTCAAGCACGGCATCCTGCTGGTGGCCGACGAGGTCCAGTCGGGCATGGGCCGCACGGGTAAGCTGCTGGCCGTCGAGCACACAGGCGTCGAGCCCGACATCGTCTGCCTGGCCAAGGGCATTGCTTCTGGCCTGCCCCTGGGCGCGTTCATCGCCCGCGCCGAGCAGATGAGCTGGCCGCCGGGCTCACACGGCAGCACCTTCGGGGGGAACCCTCTGGCCTGCGCCGCAGGCCTGGTGACCCTCGATCTGCTCGAAGAGGGCTTGATGGAGAACGCGGCCAAGGTCGGGGCGGAAATGCAGGATGGGCTGCGCGAGATCGCGGCCACCCACAAGCAGGTCACCGACGTGCGCGGGCGCGGTTTGATGCAGGCGCTCGAGCTCAAGACCGCCGATCAGGCGGCGGAGCTGGTTCAGTTGGCCTTCGAGCACGGATTGCTGCTCCTGACGGCCGGTACGCGCGCCGTCCGCATCTGCCCGCCGTTGGTGATCGACCGCGATGAGGCCGCCACCGGCCTCGAGATAATCTCCGCCGCCCTCGACTAAACAAACTTCGCGGGCGCCTGCCTCACCGCCGTGGCCGTGACTGAGTCGCCGGCGGCGGCCAGCTGCGTGGCGGCAGCCCGATCATCGTTGCCCAGCTTGTCGAATGACTTGCCGCGCTGGTCGTCGACGGCTTGAAGCATGGTCGTGAGCTCGTTGGTGAGGTCGGGTTCGAAGCTTTGCCCGGGACCCATAGGAGGCGCGCCGGTGTTGATCACGTTCTGCCGGACACCCGCATCGCCGCTCTTCGCATAGGCGGTCAGCAGCAGAGACTCGCTGTCCCAGACGGCGCCAAATTGAACTGAGGCCGCGTCTCCGAAGATGCCTCCGACCACGGCTGTCATGGCGTTCGTGTTGGTCCTCACAGCCTCGGTCGCCGCGGCCAGCTCCTCCTTGGCTCCGGCGACCGTGGCATCGCTCTCCATCGTCAGGAGGTAGGCCTGCTCCATGAGCAGGGTGTCGATGACTCCACGGAAGTCGGCTGACTTGCTCGTGGCGTTTCCGGGAAACCGGTCCGCAAAGCGGCTCGCGATGGCTATGGCGACGAGGTCACCGCCACGGACCGCCTTGACGTAGGCCGCGCGCAGGTCGGGATAGAGCGCCGTGAATGTCGCCCCGACGGCGTCGTCGATGAGCTTCTGGAAAGTGGACACCTGGTCGGCGGCGACCTGCGTGGCCTGCTCGGTCGAAAGGGGCAAGCTTGCTTTCAGCAGTTGCGCCAGCTGGGGCACATACGTCGTGGTGAGGTTTGACAGCGCGGCGGTAGCCCTGGGCTGGTCGTGCGTGACCGCGGCCACGAGATAGTCGACGTAGAAGTTGTTGCCGGCCGTCCATTCCTGGCCGAACCGAGTGCCCTCAGTCTCTCCCAGGGCTGAGCGCATCAGTGTCGTGATGTCGGCGCCGTTGGCGGCGAGCACGCCGGCATAAGAATGGAACTCGTCCGTCCGGCCCGCGGCCGCGGCGACCGACAGCTTGGCGATCGCGAATGCATGCTCGCCGAAAAAGACGTCGACGTGGGTGCGCAGGTCCGCGGCCGGGGAGGTGGCTCCCTGCGCTGAGGGTGCCGGCGTCCCGACAGGTAGAGCGATCGACGATCCGCACGCGCACAGCACCATCACGCTCGCGACCGCGGCACCGAATCTGACCATGGTTGGCAGGCTTACCATGTTTCGGCTTTGCCCGAGTGGTTGCTCATCGATGGCTCAAGCATGATTTTCCGGGCGTTCTACGGCGTGCCGCAGACCACGCGCGCCCGGGATGGCACCCTTACCAACGCGGTGCGGGGCTTCGTGGAGACCCTTGCGCGGCTCATCTTCGAGCGCAGGCCGGGTCACGTCGCCGTGACGACCGACGAGGACTGGCGGCCCGACTGGCGCGTCGAGCTGATCCCCGGCTACAAGGTGCATCGCACCGCCGAGCCTGTTCCGCCGCTGCTGATCCCGCAGATGCCGGTGATCATGGACGCGCTCGAGGCGGTCGGCGTGGACGCGTTGGGCAAGCCCGACTACGAGGCCGAGGACATCATCGCGTCCCTTGTGACCAGGGTGAAGCCCCCGGTCGAGATCGTGAGCGGGGATCGTGACCTGTTCAGCCTGATCCGCGACCCGGACGTTCGCGTGCTCTACCCGGAGAAGACCGGCCTCAGCGTGATCGACGAAGCCGAGGTCGCACGGCGGTACTCGATCCCCGGCAGGGCGTACGGCGAGTTCGCCATCCTGCGCGGCGACCCGTCCGACGGCTTGCCGGGCATCGCCGGCGTGGGGGCGAAGAAGGCGGCAGACCTGGTGCGGAAGTACGGATCGGTGCAGGGGATGCTCGACGCCGGGATCTTCAGAGACTCAGACGCCGACTATTTGGCGAGGGCTCAGCGGGTGGTGCCTCCGGTGGGCGATCTGGATATCAAGGTGCCCGCCGGCCGGCGCGGCCGGTACCCGGTCGACGCGGCCCGGGTGGCCGAGCTCGGGAAACGCTACGGCATCGATTCTTCGCTGCAGCGCCTGGTCAAGGCGCTGGAGACCATGGGCAAGACAGCGCCCGTTACAAAAAGCTGACGTGCTCTTGTCGATGATCTGATCGGGGGTCCACATCGTATGGATGGACATGGCGATCAACAGCGTGCGGCACGGTTCCATGGTTGGAATTCATGCCAGTAGGGCTATGCGAGTCCTGCAGGCATTCTCGAAGGGTTCCGGCCGCTCGAGCCACGTTCTGGTTCTGCGAGCTCTCGCAGACCGACGCGTCGTTTCCCCGCTACCCGCGCCTGCCGGTGATGAGATGCCGCGGCTACGAGAAGGCGCCGGATGACCTGGTGACCCCACCCGTCACGCCGCCTCCACCCGCATAAGAGCCATCGGCGTCCCACTGTTCGGGTCGAACGTGCTCAGAACCAGCCCGTCAGTCGACAGCTCCGCGATCTGACCGGAGTCCCTCAGTGCGTAGAGGGAATGCCCATCGGGGCTGACGCCTACGCTCCAGACGGTCCACGACGGCAGCGCATTAGCGGTGATCCGCATGCTGTTCACATCCACCCACTCGACGCCGGCGCCACCCGCGACCGCAAGGACGTGGCCGTCTGGGCTCACCACCGCGTCGCCCGCGCCCATCGGCATCGGTGTTTGCGGCGATTCCTTCCCGGTGATGCTCTGCGTCCGCAGAATTGCCGGCGCCTGGTCGCCGCTGGCGGCGACCTCGACCACGAGGCCCAGAGCGCCGTTCGTTGCGTAGAGGCGCGTGCCGTCCGGGCTGAGTGCGAGTGACCATCGGAAGACGGACGGGTCGCTGTTCCATCCCGAGCCAGGAAGCTCGAGGCACAGTGAGATCGGGCCGCCCATCTGCAACGCGTGGATGAAGGCGCCCTTATTGGCGCGGGCATAGACCGTGAACTGCCATTGGCCATCGTTCGAAGGCACCGTTGCCAGGCGCCGGCCGGTCATCGGCTCGGTCGGGTCGAACTTGTCAATGACCACGGTCGGATCGAGAAAGGCACCGAGCACGTCGTAGAAGCGCACCTGGTAGTCGTTGGCCGACAGGTACTGCAGCAAGTAGAGCCGCTCGCCGTCGTTGCTGATGGCGTCGAACGCGAACGAGCCCGGCAGGTCGACGGCAACCGGCGCGCTGTTGAACGAGGTGCCCACCACCAGCAGGTGCGAATCCGTTGCCGATGCGGGTGTCTCCAGCACGAGCCACTTGCCGTTCTGCGCAAGCCCCCCGCGCATACCGCTGATCGTCACCGACGGGACGTCGTAGGGCCGGGACAGCGGGAGGGTGTGAAAGATGCCGCCGCTGCGCGGGTCGAGGTCCTCGAGGACGCCGGCCTTCACCGCGTAGTAGTGCTTCCAGTCCGCTGATGGCGTGCCCAGGGGCAGCCAACCCAGCGTCGTGTGCGTGCGCGAGTCGACGACGTCGACGACTGGACCGCTGCTGGTCGAAACGGCCTCGTACAGCCGGTAGCCGCCAGGGCCAGGCCCGGCCTGCGGCGCTCGGCCGCACGCGGCAATCACGACGGCGCCCAGGAGCACGATCAGAAGTCCACGCATGTCAATCACCTTGCCTTCTCTACACCGCCCGAGCACCTCGGGTTCGCTTAGGTGAGCGACGCGGCGAGGTCCAGAGCTTGCTGCCTGGTCAGGTCGCCCTCGATCCGGACGATCGTGCCGCCCTCGTCGATGATCAGGGTGTTCGTGGCCAGACGTAGGGTTTCAAACCTCGGGTTGCCGGTGCCGTCGTCGAAGGCGAAGACATGAGGCTGACCCGATATCCACCAGCCCTGATGACCGTCCACGCTCACCTGCTCGATCGTCGTGCCCGGCCCGACCGTCTTGCCGAAAAAGTTCTCGTTGACGGCGCCGCGCGCCTCGGTCACCAGGACGCTGACTCCGGTTTGCCCTGACACGTGGATGCCAGGTCGGGTGCCGTACACGCAGGTGACCTCGCCCTGGGACGGACCCTCGGGCGGGCCCTGGAGGTAGACCTCATCGGGCTGCCCCAAACCGGCAGGCAGCAGCACGTGCCAGGTCACGCCCGCGCGTGCGGCGGCCAGGGTCGTCTGACTTCCAAGTCCGAGCCGGGTGCCGAGCGGCCCGGGCGGCAGCGGGGAGGGCGTGGGGAGGGCGCTTGTCCTCTTGACCGAGGTGTGCAGGTTGGCCCAGAGGTCGGCGATCGCGGTGCGGGCGGGCGTGTAGGCCAGGAGCGCGGACAGGATGACGATGACCGCCACAGCCGCCAGCGCCCAGCGGCTCCCGTACCAGGGACGTTGGACCGCGATTCCGCGGCGCACGCGGGCGCGCATGTCCGGCGTGGCCGGCCACTCCAGGTCTGCGCCCGCGCGGGCCAGCATTGGCTCGAGCTCCATCGCGTCAGGCACGTGCACCGCCTTGCTCGACCCGCTCCCGCAGGCGCGCCAGGGCGCGCGAGAGGCGAGACTTGACCGTTCCTTCGGGGATGCCCAGGGCCGCCGCGGTTTCCTCTCCGCTCAGGTCGAGGAAGTAGCGGCTGGCAATGATGAGGCGGTCGTTGTAGTCGAGCTGGTTGACGAGGCCGATCAACCGCCTGCGCTCGTCCGCCTCCACGGCCGCCGCCTCGGGGGATGGGGCCGCATCCCCCTGGCGGAAGCCCTCGACCAGCCGCAGCTCGAGGTGAAGCCTGCGACCCGCCGAGCGAGCCCGGTTGCGGGCCTCGTTGGCGACGATCCGGAGCAGCCATGGCCTGGGCTCGGCGCCCGTCCTGAAGCGGCCGAGGGCGCGGTAGGCCTTGACGAAGGCGTCCTGCGCCGCGTCCTCGGCCTCGGCGGCCGACCCGGTGATGATGTAGGCGGTGCGAAAAGCGAGCTGTTGGTAGCGCTGCACGATCTCCTCATAGGCGTCGATGCTGCCGCGCTGCGCGCGCGCGAACAGTTCAGCGTCCTCTGGCCGGCCCTCCATTGGATCGGTTCTATTACAACTGCCGCGGGTTCGGGGTTCCCTCCGGATGCAACGCATGCGGTCGCGCTCGTGTTAAGAGAGAGCAGATGGAGGGAGTGGAGCGCCTGTTCGAGCGGATGGTGCACGAGCACCAGCACCGGCTGTTCGCGCTCGGCTTCGCGCTGACCGGGAACAGTCACGACGCCGAGGAGGTGGCCCAGGACACGCTGCTGCGCGCGTACCGCGCCCTCGTCACCTACTCGCCGGAACGGATTCGGGATCTGAAGCAGAAGGCGTGGCTGCACCGCATCGCCGTGAACGTGGCGCGGAATCGCTACCGGGGCTTGCGGCCTCGCATGGTCGAGCTCAACGGCAGCGAGCAGGACGCGGCCCCGGGCCCGGAGTCGCGGGCCTTGCGCCGCGCCGAGATCGACGACGTGGCCGCGAGCCTGGCGGCGCTGCCGCCGCGCTACCGCGAGGCGGTCGTCCTGCGCTTCGTGCAGGACCTGCCGTACGCCGAGGTGGCCGAGGCGCTCGGCCAGCCTGTCGGCACCGTGAAATCCAACGTGCACCGAGCACTGAAACTGCTGAGAGGAGACGACCATGACCGCGTTGACGACTGAACTGAAGAGGTTTGGTGAGCTGAGGGCGCCGGCGGGCTTCGCCGAGCGCGTCCTGTCGCAAGCCGGCATCGCGGACATGTACGCGCGGTTCGACACGGTCCTCGGGCCGGTGTATGTGGCGTGGAACCGGAACGGCGTCTCGGCCGCGTTGCGGGCGAGCTCGGATAGAGAGTTCGAAGAGTGGTTCCGCCGCGAAGTCGGCCGCCAGCTGCTCTTGACCACGCCTCCGGCGGATCTCGCGGCCAGGCTCGCCCGCGAGTTGAGTGGCGAGCGAACGCTGCGGTTCGATCTGCGGGGGTCCACAGAGTTCGAAGAGTCGGTGCTGCGCAAGGCCCGGGAGATTCCGCGCGGCCAGGTGCGGCCCTACAGCTGGATCGCCCGCGAGATCGGGCATCCCGCGGCGGTTCGTGCAGTCGGCACCGCGCTGGCCCACAACCCGATCCCGTTTTTCATCCCGTGCCACCGCGTGGTGCGGGCGGATGGTGTGATCGGCAACTACTCCGCCGGCGGCCCCGAGGCCAAGCGCGACATCCTCATCCTCGAGGGGGTGCGCCTACAGAGGCTCCAGGAATTGGCGCGGGCGGGCTACCGGTACGAGGGCGTGCGCTCGACCAGGGTGTACTGCTACCCGACGTGCCACCACGCGCGGCGGGCGCAGGAAAAGAACGTCGTGTGGCTGCATGACGCGGTCGAGGCGAGAAGGTCCGGGTTCCGCCCCTGCAAGGTCTGCCGGCCGGAAGCGGCCGCTAGCTGAGGGAGTAGATCGCCGGCAGCTCTCGGTACAGCCCCGCGTAGTCGAGCCCGTACCCGATCACGAACCTGTCGGGGATCGCAAAGCCCTTGAAATCGATCTTGACCTCGATCGAACGCCGCGCCGGACGGTCGAGCAGGGCGGCCAGACGCAGCGACGCGGGCTTCATGCGCCGCACGCTGCGAATTACGGCGTCGGCGGTGCGGCCCGAGTCAACGATGTCTTCGACGAGCAGCACGTGGCGGTCGACCAGCGTGCCCTCGACCATGCGGGCCAGGCGCAGCGGATGGCCCTGGCTCGAGGTGCTCGTTCCGTAGCTGGCCGCGCGCACGAACTCGAGCTCCGCGGGGATCGTAAGGCTGCGCAGCAGGTCGGCCGCAAACACCGTCGCCCCTTTGAGAATCACTACGAGCACGAGCGGGGTTTCAATGTCGGCGTAAACCTTTGAGACCTGCCGGCCCATCGCGCGCACGCGCCGAGCGATGCGGGTCTCGTCGATGAGCGGTGTGCCCGCGCCACGCACCGCACTGGTCTTGATGGTGCTTTGCGCTTGCTCGGCAGTCAGGACCCCGGCCATTCGCCTCTAGCTTAGGACGTCGAGGGGCGCGACGGACGCCGCTACAGGCGAGCGCGTGTATTTCCTGTGCCCCCTGCTGAAAGCGCCATCGAAATTGATGGCAAGGCCTCCGTGATAGACCTCAGGTGTGTGACTTGTGTGCGGCGTGTGACCGAAGATCACGCGGCGACAATTCGTCGCCTGCAGCCATCGCTCCAAACGCAAGGGCTGCTGCGCGAACACGTTCGGCGTGCTCAGGGTTTCCCACAGCTCGCCTTCGCCTTCGTCGAGCAGCAGCTCGTGCACGCGCTTGTTGACAGCGGCCACCGGATCCAACTCGTCGCCGCGCGCGAGCCATCGCGCGTATCCGTCGTGGCCGCAGTGCTGCACGAGCGTGTGGTCGGGCAGCCGGATCAGCGCCGGGCGCGCGTGAAGCCAGGCCTGGAGCGCTACGTCCTTCGCCAGCTCATCGAGGTCGTGCTGCTGCCCTCCGATGCCCAGCCACCAGCCCACGCGCCGCGGATCGTGCAGGGCCCACATCATCGCGACCTCGTGGTTGCCCAGCACGACGGTGGTGTTGGGGCGATCGCGCGCGAAGCGCAGCGTGCCGACCCCGAACAGCCCGTAGTCGACGAGGTCGCCCACGAAGACGGTCCGCCACTGGTCGGCGGGATACGGCTTCAAGGCCTTGAACAGCCGCTCGAGGTCGCCGTGCACGTCGCCGACGATGAGGAGGGGCAGTTCGCCTGCGGCGGGCTCAGGCGCACGAGCGGATTCGGCGCCGCCGGGCACGGTGGTGCCCGGGATCCTGGGGGCGGCCATGCCCCGATCGTACTGGGTAGAATTTGCCTTCGGCGTTAGGGGCGTAGCTCAGTCTGGTCAGAGCATCGGTCTCCAAAACCGAGGGCCGAGGGTTCGAATCCTTCCGCCCCTGCCACATTTCGTATTCGAACAAGGCCCGATGCAGCTTGGTCCGGGTTTCCCGGTAGAGCCAAGGTACAGCCAGCGGGCTACGGGGGGCGATAACGCTGTGAGTGGGCCGTCTGACCGGTGGCCGATCGATGCGCGAGACCCCGCGGGAAGACGCGTCCGCTGTTCGAGGTACTGGTGGACGGAGCACATCACCAAACCAAAGCCAGAGTTCGACGCATACGAGATGGACGTCGAGGTGAACCGTACAATCGGCGATCCGGATGAGATCACAGTGAGCAAGACGAACCCTGCCCGGCGTTGCTATTACAGAAAGGCTCCTATGCAGCACCCCAACGAGCTCATTAAGGCCGTGGCCGAATTTGGTCGATTTGGCGGCCGAGGCGCGCTCAAGACCTGCTACCTTGTTCGAGGTGTCACGTTCGGTGAGACCACGGAATGGAAGCGCCCGTGACCACGCAGCAGCTTGAACTGGACGCTGCGCCCCTGACGAACGAACAGGGCGTTGCCGAGGGTCGTGCCCAGCTCAAGGCCATCTTCCGGCCAGACTGGGAGGCAACCTATGACTGGGACGCCGATGCCGTCTACATGCGCCGGCGTGGCGCCGGTCCGGCAATTTCGTACATCTCAGAGGCCGCGCCCGAGATCGTGTTCCGACTGGACGCTAAGTCAGGCGAATTGATAGGCGTTGACCTGACCGATTTTGCGCGAACCCTCGCGGCCGAACACGTCGAGGTGCGTGAAATCGTTGACGAGATGCGCCGGGCCCGGTGGGCCGCACGGATGCCCGGCCTGCGCCGACTCGCGCGAAACGCGCTGCGGGGCCTGGATCTCCGAACTCGCGAGGTAGTCCAGGGCCAGCTCTGCGCGCAGGGCTGAAGGATCAGCCTCGCTTCGCTGTTACCCGCGACCTCCCAGGATGTCGTCCATGATCGCGGCGGCCTCGTCGTGCTGCTCGGCGAACACGTGCGAGTAGGTCTGCAGCGTCAGGCTGATCGAGCTGTGGCCGAGGATTTTCTGAACCACGCGCGCTGGTACATGCTTCGCCCCGAGCAGGCTGGCGGCCGAATGACGGAGGTCGTGAAACCGGATCGCCGGCAGTTGCGCCGCGGCAAGTTTCCGACGGAAATCACTCCAGACCGTGCGGGGATTCAACGGCTCGCCAGACGGCCCAACGAAGACCAAATCCCACTCGTTCAACCATCGCTCGCCATGCGCCAGCTTCTCGTCACGCCACCGGGCCCGGTGATCGCGTAGCGCCGCGGTCACTGACTTCGGCAACCTCAGGCTGCGACGCGACTCCTCCGACTTTGGTTCGACCAGGTGGGGCGCCGCTTGTCTCTCACCGGCGGGCCGGATCCACTGGAGGGAATGCGTCACCTTCAGAGCGCCAGCGTCGAGGTCGATGTCCGACCAGCGCAGTCCGAGCACCTCGCCCTGTCGCAAGCCCAGGCCAAGGGTGACCACGTACATCGCTGCGAGCCGATCACCATTCAGTGCCTCGAGGAAGGCGTCGACCTGGTCCGGTGCGAGAGTCTTCATCTCCTCCTTGACCATCCTCGGAGGCCTGGCCAGGGATGCGACGTTTCGACTCACTAATCCATCACGCTCGGCGCCCTTGAGCGCGTTGCGTAGTACAGCGCGCACGTGATGTGCACTTCGCGGCGACATGCCGCCCTTGACCTGCGCGCTGAGCATCGCCTCGACGTCCGTCGGCGACAACTTGCCGAGCGGCCGCTTACCGATCGCCGGCACCAGGTGGAGGCGCACGATGCCGGAATAGTGCTCGAGGGTGCGCGCCCGCACGGATGACTCGATGCTCCGCATCCAACTGGTCAGCCACTGCTCGACCGTCAACTTGCCGCCCTTGGGTAGTACTCCGCGCTGGTGGTCGCGCAGCGTTTCGTTGAGCCGGTCGCTGACATCGCGCTTGCTCTTGCCGTATAGCGTGAGCCGGCGCCGCTTGCCGTCGACGACGCCCAGGTCGGCGACGCCAACCCAGCCAACGTCCTTGAGATCCCCGGTCTCCGCGTCCTTCTTGCGCCACGGAAACACCGACCCCCGACCTGCCGCTGCTCTAGTCCGCTTGCTCACTTTCGTCGTCCTCCTGTTCTTCCGCCTGTTTTTGCTTCGCGTAGGTCGCCATCGCTGCCAACTCCAAGTAATCGACGCTCGAGAACTTGCCGCTGGCCGCCTCGGCCTCGCTGATTCGGTCGAGGTGCCGGATCATTTCCTCGCGGCGCTGTCGGTCCTTTCTGCTGTTCACGAATTGACTCCTGTCTCTGTTTGAATCTGGCCCTCGAGCCTTCTAGGTCGTGTCTCTGACGGTCGATCTCCTTGAACAACTGACCCGCCGTCGCTTCGGGCAGCGAGGCCGTCAACAGCTCCCTGAGCCCCCCGAGCTGGGCTGTCACGAGGTCGATTCCCTGCGTCATCCCCCGGACGTGCCGTTCGTGGACATACAGCGGCTCGAGCTGCTTGCGAATCTGCTGTTCTGCCTCGAGGCGGATCTGGTCCATACGCGCGGCTTGGGCGGCCTCGCCGAGGCCCGGCCACACAGGGTTCGAGCCCCCCGTAAGGAACTCGATCGCTGTGATGTCGAACGCCGCCGACAGCTGGCCGACTATTTCGAGCGTAACTGGGCGCTTCCGCTGTTCAATGCGGAGGACCGGTGTCTTGTCGCGGGCACCTAGTTTCCGCGCGAGCGCCTCCTGGCTGAGGAAGCGCTCGGGGCGGTTCCGGAGCGCCAAGACGCGTTCAGCCACTCGTCTCCGGATCTCAGGCTCTGTCAGCGGCTTTGGCGCCACACGGCAATGGTAACAAATCTGCCACCGGACAACAACGGTAATTGTTCTGCCACTTGCTACCGCCATGTGTGATCTAGTTGGCGCCGTGACAGGTCCAGAGCTGGCTTTGCTGCGTAAGGCAGCCGGCGTGCGTGCCGGATCCGTCGCTGAGGAGCTTCAGGTCAATCCTTCAACGGTGACGCGCCTGGAGCAGCGGACTGTTGTGCGGAGCGTGACCCAGCTGCGCTATCGCGACGCGCTTGAGAGAGCTATCGCCGCGCAGGCTCGGCTTCGTAACGAGAACGCGATGGCACTCGTCGATGCTGGCCTCGCCCTAGCGAGCGGGGGATCCTCGCAATGACCGACACGAGCCAACTGCTCAGACCGCGGCTGTTGGACGTGAAGGATGTCATGGCGACGTGCCACGTCGGGCGCGACCAGGCCTTCGCCTTGATGGCCAGGGCCGGTCGGCTGAAGCTCGGGCGCTCGGTGCGCGTTCGGCCTGAGGACTTGGATCGGGCAATCGAGGAATTGAAAGAGCAAGGCGCCTAGCGGGATGCCTTCAACTCGTCTCACTCAACGCCACAGCAACGATAGAAAACGAAACGGCCACGAGGCGCGCATCTCGCAGCCGTTTAAGGAGAGCCACTGCAATGGCCGTCCACGACGAGGGTAGCACGTGCATTCCACCCGAACGTATGGCCGAGCTCGTTCATCGGCATCGACTCGCAGACATCGAGAACGCCCGCATTCGCGCCGCGCAGCTGCTCGACGACATCAACCGAGGCGGCGGACTTTTCGCGCACCCACCGTCGTGTGGCTGCTGTGGATGTCGGGCGGCAATGAAGCATCGACGACTGAGCGTCGCATGAGCAAACCGAAGGCAGGGTCGCCGGCTCCGGACACGGCCGAACTACTCGACCAGGTGGATGAGTTCGTCCGCCGCTACGTGGTGCTGCAGGGTGACCACTTCTATGACGCGGTCGCCCTATGGGTGCTTCACGCACACGCGATCCGAGCCTTCGAGACCTCACCTCGCTTGCTCATCAAGAGCCCGGAGAAGGAGTCGGGCAAGACGCGACTGGAAGAGATCCTCGAGGCGTTGTCACCGAACCCGCTGTTTGTGATGAACACGACCATCGCTGCCATCTTCCGGTTGCTTGCCGCGGAACAGATCACACTCCTTCTCGACGAGGCAGATGCCATCTTCAGTATCAAGGCAGCTGCCCAGCACGAGGACCTGCGCGCGCTACTGAACGCGGGGTACCGGCGCGGCGCCACCGTGGCGCGTGTCGTCGGCGAGGGCAAGAAGATGACGGTCAAGCGCTTCGAGGTCTTCGCCGCCACCGCCCTCGCTGCCATCGGCGACCTGCCCGACACCATCCAAAGCCGATCGATCATCGTGCCGATGCGGCGGCGAGCTCCAGATGAGCATGTCGAACAGTTTCGCCGGCGGGCAGTGGAGGAGGAGGCCGTCGAGTTGCGGCAGGCCCTCGTCGCATGGGCGACCTTCAATATCGACCAACTGACGGAAGCCCATCCGGCCATGCCGGAAGGCGTTACGGACCGAGCCGCCGACTGCTGGGAGGCACTGCTTGCGATCGCCGACCTGGCCGAGGGTGACTGGCCGAAGCGAGCCCGCGACGCGGCACAAGAGGTCGTCGCTGGCCGCGTCGCCGAAGACACCTCGCTCGGCGTCCGACTACTCGTCGATGTACGTGCAGTTCTCGCTGGTGTTGAGCGGATCAGCAGCGCCGACCTGGCCGGCCGCCTGAACGCGCTCGAGGAATCGACGTGGGGAGCCTGGCACGACGGTAAGGGCATGACACAGCGGGACCTGGCTGCCCGTCTCAAGTCGTACGGGATCACCCCGAGCAATGTGAGGTTGTCGGACGGCTCTGTACCCAAGGGCTACCAGCGCGAGCAGTTCGCCGACGCCTTCGCTCGGTACCTGCGCGAGTCGTACACATCCGCTACATCCGCTACGGACCGCTACACAGGTTCAGGTTCAAAAGAGGGCTTTGTAGCGTCTGTAGCCCATGTAGCAGAAGAAGAAGGAAGAGATTTACAGCAGGGGTTGCCGTTCGGCCCTCCAGGGACCGCTACAGCCGCTACAGCCGCTACAACGATCTCAGGCCGTAGCGGACGTAGCGCCAACGGGTGGCATTCGCCCGACGGCTATGCCGAGGCCCTCATGGCAGAGCCCGACCCCGAGGACGAACCGGGCTCAGAGACTGACCAGGCCGACTGGGTTGACGAGGATGACCTGCTGCCGGCGAGGGTGACTCGGTGAAGCGCGGATTGCTCACCATTGCCGTTCCCTACGCGCGCGGGCGCATAAGGCCTCCTGCCCGGTTGGGGATGGCCGTCCGGCGATTCCTTGCTTTCGTCCCTGATCCGAAGCTGGATTGCCGTCCCTGCTGGTCCTCCAGTGGGCCCGCCATCGGTTTCCATAACCGACGCCCGATCAGCTTCCGAGTTCGTACAGCCACGAGTAGAGCCAGCGAATGAACGCTTTCCGCGCGAAACTGGCGGCCTGGCTGGAGCGTCGAGCTCGTCCGGGATATCCCCCGAGGTGCGATGCGACGACCAAGGGTTCCCGCTGCGACCTCGATGCCGGCCACGGTGCCTGGCATTGGGCCACCATCGCGGAGGTCGGCTGGCGGACACCGGACGGCCGAGACCATACCGACGACCTCGTCAGGGCATGGGATGGCGTCGAGGAGTCGTTCTCGACGTACTACCGCCTCGCCTGGCGGTCGGGCTTCACGGCGGGCCGACTGCACGAGCGCAGCTGGCTGGCCAGGGCGCTGCTTGCCCTCGTCGCGCCGACCAGGAGGACCTCGTGACCACCGAGCGCCACACGGCGATCCATGAGGCCGCGCACGCCATCTGCGCCCACATGATGGGTTACGAGGTCGTCAACGTGTCGCTGGAGCCCCAGAACGAGCGCTGGGCTGGCGTGGCAGTGACCAAGTTCCCCGACGCAACGCCGATCGTCGATGAACTCGTGGTGCTCCTTGCCGGCGCAACTGCCACCGGGTTGATCCTCGGCGACGTCGATGCCTCGGGCGGGGATGTCCGGGACGCCTCGGACCTTCTGATCGCCGACGCTGCGCCTGTCACTGAGGCCAAGCGGAAGCTCGATCAAGCCGGACGCCTGGCGCGCGAGCTCGTCACGCGACACCGGACAGCGATCCTCCGCCTGGCCGCGGAGCTCGAAGCCAAACGAACCATCGAAGGCGCGCCGCTCTCGCGGTTGCTCACTTCGCTTGAAGGAGAGACACAGTGACGACGAAACCGACCGGCCCGCAGCGCAACAAGCCGCCCAAGACACCGACGCCTCGACCGCCGGTGTCCGTCAGTCGGACAACCGAGCGCGTACCAGGACAGCCGTTCGTCGCGCCCCGGACGTCTCGTGAGTCCGCCGAGCGCTTCAGGAGGTCGCGATGACGGACGTCGCGGCGCCCACCTCGCTGCGAGAGCGCATCGCTGACTTGCTGAGAGGCCGCGGCCGTCGCACGTACAGCGAGCTCGCGTCAGAACTCGGCGAGTCGCCGGACACGGTGAGCAAGGCCGTGCGCCGCGACCCGGCCACGTTCGCCGTCGCGGAGGTCGGCAAGGAGCGTGTCGTGGAACTCTCAGAGCGTGCCGGACAGGGCGACGCGCTTGATGCCGGACAGCCGGACACTGAGACGCCGGATGCGCAGTTTCCAGAGCCGGCGCTGCGGAAGGTCGTGCTCGCCTGGCTGGACGCTGACCCGAGCTGGGAGTCACTGAGCGTCGGCTCGACGGCCGAGAACCCGCCGTCGATGTCGAGTGTGTACCCCGAGCACCCGGAAGGCTGGTACATCGTCGTGTCGGACGGTAAACGGTTCTTCGAGCTGCAGCCGCTCGGCCACATGAACCTCAGCTATGACCCAGCGGTACTGTTCGGCGACATCGGCTGGGCGGGCGAGACCGAGGGCCGGGTGCCCTACGTCAAGCCACCGTTCCGCGTCGATACGAGCCTGATCGCTCGGACCACGTATGAGACGTTCCACGACACCGTGCCGCCCTGGTTGCCATGGAACCGGCGCTGGCTTGAGTCGGTCTTCGGCCTCGACGCTGTGAACGCAGAGAAGGAGCGAATCCTCGCGATGGGCCTCGACGCCTATGAGCGCGAGCGCCTCGCGTTGATCCGTTCTGAGCACTGGATTGAGGCCGGTCGACCGCGATGGACCGAGCTGCGACCACCAACCCCGGAACCTGACTGGTAGGAGATTTCACGAATGGCCATCACGTACACCATGACGAAGGAGCTTCCGTTGAGCAACCGTGATTCCTCGAACCTCTCGCGCAAGGCGGTCGAGGCGCTCGCCTCATCCGAAGGCGACGTCGACATGGCTGTCAAGAAATTCATCGACTGGACCGAGGCGGACCCGGCGCTCGCGGAGCAGCTTTTCGAGCGCATCACTCTGCCGGCCGTGCGCACACTGCTCGAGATCGAGCTGCGACGCGCGAAGACGCTTGACCCCGGCAACAACCTCTCAACACTCCAGCAGCGGCTGGAGAATCCACATCACCTGGGCTGAAAGGAGCTTTCCATTGAGCGTCCGCGATTCCGACAATTTCGCGAAATACGCGCCGTCGACGCAGGCGAACCTGCTCGCGCGAGAGGCACGCCAACAGCGTGTTGCTGAGAAGCGCCGCCAGCAGGACGCGTTGGTCGCCCAGGCGACCGCGGTGCGGGACAAGGCGTTGGCGAAGTACCCAGCTGACGGCCTGCCGGTGTCCCACGCAACGACCAACCGCAACGCGATCGAGCTGGCCTACCAGCAGGCGTGTCTCCGGATCCGCGGGATCCAGCCACCGCCTGAAGTCAGCGAGTTCGCCCTGTACGAGCCGCACTTTCGGCCCAACGTCCCGGCCGCCAGCCCGGTCGAGATCATGCAGGCCGAGCTGGCACGCAAAGCTCCAGCTGCTCCCACCAAGAGCCAGGCCATCCGAATCCCCATCGCCGCCAAGTCGGTGAGCGCACCACCGCGGCCGACGTCTGCGTGGAAGTCGTTCCCCGCGTTGTCGACCAAAGCAGTCGAGGGCGCGCCGGCGGGCACGCTCGAGGCCCTCGTGAGTGTCACCGGCAACGAGGACCTCGGCGGCGACGTGGTGATGCCCGGCGCCTTCCAGTCGTTCATCAACCAAGTAAAGGCCGGCAGCAAGCGATATCCGACGCTCATGTACAACCACGCAGTCGAGCTCGGCCTCGCCGCGGTGATGGGCAAGGTGACGGACCTCGAGGAGCTGCAGCCGGGCGACTACCGCATGCCGGCAAAGCTGCAGGGCTCCGGCCTCGGTGCCTTGAAGATCCGCGCCCAGTTCAACCTCAAGACCTCAGCTGGTCGCGACGGTTACGAGCACGTGCTCGCTGGCGACGTCGGGCAATTCTCATTCATGTACTTCATCGGCGACAGCGAGATCGACCCCAAAGGTCGGCGCTTGCTGAAGGCCTTCAGTGACATCCCCGAGTGCAGCGTGGTCCTGGTCGGAATGAACCCGCTCACGCAGGTCCTCGACGTCAAGCGCTCGTCGCGAGACGCGATGATCCAAGCGGCGGGCCGCCGCCTCGCCGCCGAAATCGCCCCCGCAGTTATCGCCGAAGCCTTCCGCCGGGCGCGACGCGAGCTCGGGTTGTGAGCTGGCTCTCAAACGTCGTGCGTCGACGTCGGCCGACGTTCCGCTCGTGGCTGAAACGCAACCCGCGTCTCGGCCGCTGGCTTGCTGAGGACCGGTGCTTGCCAGCCGACACACAGAGCCCGGCGCAGCTGCTCAAGCACGCCGGCAAGGTCCACTCAGTCGCGTACAGGGCAGGCCTCGGCGCCGAGCTCAAGCAGGCCATCCGTGAGTTTCGGTCGTGAAGCAGGTCGCGATTTCCGCGGGAAAGCAGTTCCCCGACCACCGCCTGGTCGTCGAGCGTCGAGGCGGCCAGCTCGAGATCCTTGAGAACTCGCCGATCGGCGAAAGCTCCGTGGTCCGATGGGTTGTCACTCCCGAGGAGGTCAATTCATTCGGCGCCGAGGCCTGCGCCTATCCGGTCGCCGCGGCGATGCAGTCTCGCCTCATGTCGCACGTGCTTGCCGAGGTCAAGGGTCACAACATGCCGGGGTCGTCTCTGTACCCGCTCGCACAGAGAGCCATCCATCAGCTGGCCGAGCAGCTCCTAGAAGGTCTCTCAGCCGGCCAGGGCATCGCTCGCGTGGGCGATCGCCTCGAGGTCCGCGACCAGGCCCTCGGGTTCGTGCGAGCCTTCCATGGCTGACGAGTTCTCGACCGAGACCGAGCCTATATCCCCCGACCTGCCGGCGTTTCGTGTGCTTGCCCAGTACTTCGGCATTGCACCCTTGCGCCTCGCAGTTGCCGTGAATGATCCCGAACACCTGGCCGAACGCGAGCTGCTCACCATGGACGAAATCGACCGCTGGCACGAAGGCCTCACGCAGTTGGACGCCGTCATCGTCCGGATCACCGCAGCCGCCGCCGTCGCACGCGATGCGGCATTGGCGCTGCTCGCACAAACGAAGGAGCCCTCCTGATGGCAGATGCGGAAGTCGAGGTACTGATAAACAGCATCTCAAACACAGCTGGTTTTGCAACCGCCAAGGCAGAACTGGCGAGCCTTCAGACCAGTCCGTACTCATCGTCCTTCGGCGGCCAACTGTCCTCGAAGGAATCGACCTATGCAACTTCGCAGCTGGCCGGCCTCGAAGCACAGACGGTCGCAACTAAGGAGCTAAGTACAGCTGAACGCGACCTGGCCACGGAGGGTAGTAGCGTTGCGCGAGCGGCGTCAGCGATGGGCGTGTCCGCTGCTGATGCTGGCGGCCGCCTCGCCTCACTCGCAGGCGTGATGGGCAGTACCGGATCGATGGGGCTCGCCGCCGGCGCCGATCGTCGGCATGGGCCTGTGGGTCGAGACGGGCAAGGCAGTGATTCAAAACACCGAAGCCCAGGACGCCGCCAATCGCAGCCTGGCACAGGCATACAAGACCTTGGGCGAATCGGTTCCGAGCAAAGAGATCAACGACTTCATCAACCAGAACACGCGCTTCCTGCCGAGCATGTTTGCTGCCGAGCAGGGCTTTGCCTCTCTTGCCCGCGCAGGGTTCGACAACACCACCCAACTCCGATTGATGAACGACGCGCTCGATCTGAGCGTAGCCAAAGGCATCAGCCTCGACCAGGCGGTCACCATCCTGACTGCGGGAAGTCAGGGCATGAGTCGTGGACTGCTCGACCTCGGCATCTCGTCCAAAGAGGTCAACGCGGCCCTTGCCAAGGGCTCGACTGAGGGCGAGAAGTTTCAGGAGCTCCTTGCGCTCCTTGAGCCCAAGATTGCGGGCGCACGTGACACCACAGGTGGCCTAGACCAGAACACCAACCGACTCAACGAGGAGTGGCAGCACCTCACGAGCCAGGGTCAGCTCTTGCCAGATATCATCGGTGGTGTCGAGGGCAAGCTCGCAGACTTGCTCATATTCCTTTCCACGAGCGACGCCACCAACGGGTTCTTCTCGGACATGCAGCAATCGCTCATCGTGATCATTTCGCTGTTCGAGGTGTTGAATTACCAGATGATCACCGCCACTAACAACTGGGCCAACGCGACCTTTGGAAACGATCCAAATTCAATAGCTGGTCGCAACCGGAACGTCGGTCGAGCTGGCCCCATGTACCGCAGCCTTACACAGTCGTGATCGTCGGACCTTTTGATCTCGCCCAACCACACCACATAAGGGAGTTTCATCACATTGACACTCATCAACGCCAAGCGTTTTCAGCAGGCAATGTTCGAGGTGGCCGCCAGCGCTAACCGCGCGGCTGGAAGTGGTGGTGGGAGTGGGCTCATTGTCACTTCCAGCCTTGGCCTATCGGCCGGCGGAAACCAGGGCGGCTACTCGACCGCGAACTCCAGCACATGGGCCGACATCACGAACACCTCCTTCAGTTTCTCGGTGGGCCGCGCCTGCTTCTTTGAGTACCGACTTTTCGTCACTGCCCAGATCACGGCGGGGGCCGCGCAGGGCTACGTGCGCGGCAACATCGTGGGCTTTGACGTGACGGCCTCCCCATGGTTCGCCGGCGCCAACGTGCAGAACGGCTTTATGTGGTACTACCCGGCGAGCAAGGGCCCGATTCAGCCCGGAAACTACACGGCCAAACTACAGGCTGCGACCGACGCCAACACGACCACTCTGACCGTTCAGCAGTTCTTCCATCAGTTCTTCCTGTTTGGCGGTCTGTGACACCGCGCGACTGGCTCGAGGCGGCTTGGCATGCCAGCCTGCTCTTGCTGGTCGCCAAGCCGGTTCTGCGCTTCCTACATCGAAGCTGGCGGGCTCGCCTGAGTCTGGGCCTGGTTGTGAGCGCTGCGCTTGCCTACCACGTGGTGATGGTGAGAGCGTGCGATCTTCAACAGGCGCTCTGCTATTGGAGCGGCCCATAGCGCCGCGACCCAGATCACGACCCAGATGGCGGACGACGCAACGATGCCCCAGCCGCCGGCTGGCTTGAAGAGAATGAAGGGGTCGTCGTACAGCCAAGGCATTGCGGCCGGAACCGCGCGGTGGTCGATCCAGTAATAGAGGACGTCGCAAGCCCCACCAAACGCCAGCGTGTAGAACGCGGCCGCGTACCAGAGCGCATAGAGACGCGCGTCCCAAAGCAACACGACGCCGACGCCGATCAGCGCGACCAGCGTCGTGACGTGGCCGCTCTGGTACTGCATGTCGTACTGGAACAGGTCATGGACCTCGAAGATCCGCTGCCAGAGCAGCACGTCTGAGAGCGCATAGAAGAACAGGCCTGTCGCCAGCGCGACTACAACTTTCCGGCGCATCTCACACAATCAGACCTTCACGGGAGTCGGCCAGGGCAACGCGGTCGACATCAGGCGCCGACGCCACCAGCAGCGACAGGACGATCCTCACCCCTCTCATCACGTGAAATCGATGCTTCCGAACGGAGCATCCAGATACCATGCGACCCACTCTTGGGGCGGATCATCCGGTTCTGGATGGTCCTGGCCGTTCGCTGCCAACCACTGGCGATACCCCATCGAACGGACCTCCTCGAGCGACAGGAATCGGAACCCTTTGGGCAATTCTCCATTCGGCCCGAGCTTGAACTCGTTCATGACGCCCGCCTGATCTTGTCGTCGAGAACCTCGAGGAACTCATGGCGTTCGGCCAGCCCGACCTCCGCATAGCCGGCGATCGCCCCTAGGCCGCGCTGTCCAAGATGCTTCGCGATCACCAGTGAATCCACGTGCTGACGAAGTAACTCGGTCGCGCAGCTGTGCCGGATCTGGTGACTGGTGAAGCGTCGGATACCGAGCTCAGTGCACAGGTTGTTCCAGCCAGTGCGGGCCCCACTCGGCGAGAGCCTGGTGTCGCGCTCGCGCACCCGGTCGTGGTGAACGAACAAGGCGTCGCACGAGTCAGCGCGAGCATCCAGGTAGTCGGCGATCGCGACCTCTGCCGCCTTGCTGACAACGATGAGTTTCTCCACGCCGCCTTTTTGGATGACGGTCGCTGTGCGGTCCTGGAGTTGGTCACGGTCGAGGCTCAGGACTTCGAAGATCCGCATGCCCGAGCTGAGGATGGTGAAGAAGAGAGCTCGTGTTCGGAGTCGCTCCAGATATTGCTTCGTTGGTGCTTCGATCGTCGGAAATGGTGCAAGGGCGAGAAGCAGTTGTCCGAGATCGCGTTGTGGGATCGGCTTGGGTAGTAAGTGCGGGGTGCGTGGGATCACTAGGCGAAGCCAGAGGGTTGGTGGCGCCAGCGGCGGCTCTTGCATGGCAGCCCATTTCAGAGCGCTGCGGGCGGCGGCGGCGTAGACGTGCTGCGAGCTCGCCTTGTGCGTCGTCGCGAACGTGTCCTGCCAGCGCTCCAGGGCGCTGCCGGTTAGATGCTCAGCGTCGGCGATGCCTTCCCCATCGAGCCAGGCCCCCAAGTCGCCGAAGGCGTATGTGTACGTCTTCGCTGTGTTCGGCCGCCGGCCCTTCCGAACCAGGTAGCGGAGGAAGCTAGCGCACAAGTCGCGGAACCACGGCGGGCCGACAATCGGTGAGCTCATGGCCGCGCCTCGGACTTAGGCACAGCAGAGAGAGCAGCGGCCCGCTGCTCTCGCATGACCTTTCTCACGACCGTTTTGACTTTCGCCCTCGCCGCGTTGAGATCCCCCTCAAGAGTTTCGAGGCGCACATCGAAGTCCGCCTGAGACGTGACCGGTCGACTCGTTAGTGGTCGATTGGATGCCATGGCTGCTCCCTGAAAACCGGATGGCGGGGTCAGCCAGTGACGATAGCACGAGCCTGCGAGATAGTACGAGGTTCCGCTATGATCTGCCAGGCATGGCTGTAGCATCGCGACTGGTGCCAACGTGGCGGACGATGGATGAGGCGGCCCGCGAAAGCGGGATCAGCCGGCGGACCCTCACGCAGTGGGTTTCCGACGGAAAGCTGAGGGCCTTTCGTCGCGCCGGCGATCGCAAGCGCTACGTCGATCTGGACGACATTCGGAAGCTGCAGCAGCTCAGGCCCGTCGACCAGTAGCCTCCCCGCGGCGGTAAGCTGTCGTCGCCCGTCTCCAGCGATGGAGGAACCATGGCCATCTGGCGACCCGAAGGTGAGGAGAATCCCGCCGACCAGCCTGTGCGCCGACGTCGACGAGCTCCAGTCATTGACCCGGCTCCCGTCGATGCGTTGTCGCCGGCCGGCAAGGAGGTATTCGTTGATGGGCCTGTCCACAAACGTCCACAGGTGGGATCGTCCATTCCGCCACGGCGCCGCTACGCTGGACCGATGATCGGAACCATGAACATCGAGGCAACCAGTCGCAACTACGCCGCTCGAGCAGCTGCAGCCCGCGCGCTGGGGCACAAGCTCGAGGGCGGGGTGCTCGGGCCAGGCTCGTTCTATGCGAAGTGCGAGTGTGGCGCGGTCCTTTCGCCGGGCGAGCTCTCAGCGGTCACCACGCCCTGCCGGCTGCCGGCAGGTAGTACAGCCTGAAGGTATAGCCAAGCCCGCCGACGGCCCCCGACCTTGGCCGACGGTTTGAATACGCCGCCGATCTTGGCCGACTAGAATCGACTGCTGGCCTAGAACTCCAAAACCGAGGGCCGAGGGTTCGAATCCTTCCGCCCCTGCCATCCGCCTTGCGTCATACCGCGCCGTCGCGCCTATCCGTACAGCGGCCGCTGATCCCCCCCGTTATGCACACACGCATCATGGTGACCGCCGAGATGGCTGTAGCCTCCGTCGGCACATTCCTCGACGTATCCGGTGTTGTTATTCCAAAAGCCGGGAATGCAGTTGAAGTATTGGCAGAAGGTCGGAGCCGGGTTGTAGATCAAGTCGGCCGGCGGGCAGAAGTCATAGCCAAACGGATTGGCCGGCGCGCCGCACGTAGGGGGCGGCGACGGCGTCTGTGCCGGCGTTGGTGCAGGTCGGGCCCGTGGGCCTGATGATGCGCGAGGACTCGAGGCAGGCAGTCGCGCGGACGCCACCGCCGGTGACGGATCCGAACCCCGAGGCAAAGACACCACCGGCCAGTGGCCTAACGGCCGAGTCAGCCCGGTTGTTTGCTGTCTGAAGTCTGTATTGCGCAGTGCGAGCTGTACGGTCGCTGTCAGGGCGAACACGACAAGCACGGCAGTTGCAATCACGACCTTCCATCGTGCGCGGCCTCCCAGCTCGAAAATTCGATCAAAGAACCCCGGCGATGCCGCTGTTGCGACCTGCACCTCCGCCGGTTCTGGTGCCCGGTTGGGTGGATCGGCCGGCACCCAGGACTTGCCGTTCCAACGCCGTGCTCCATCGCTTGAAAGCGCGGGCACCCAACGCTGACTGTCCCAGTACTTGGTGCCGTCAGGCGAGAGTTGACCTATCGCTTGCAAAGCAAAGGCCGAACGAAAGCGGTGCCGTGGAAATCGTATAGAGCGGCTGGCACTGGGCTGGATCATGTGAATCAGCGCCGAATCTGTCAAGGAGGTCCATCGACCGAGACCCCAACTCGGGGAGTCGGCGGCCACCTTGAGGGACCGACGCCGACTAAAATCGACTGCTGGCCCGGATCCTGCAAACCGAGGCCAAGGGCGCGATCTTCCGCCCGTGCCGCAAGCTGAAGACCTGGGCCGCTAGCTCAACTGGCAGAGCGCCGTGCTGATAACGCGGAGGTACGTGGTTCGAGTCCACGGCGGCCCACACCAATTACGCGTCCTTTCCATAGCGCGAACCGAAGTCGCCCACCGCTGTTTCCGAGAAGACTCGTTCACTCTCCCGCCTCAATCACTTCGGTCGGCATGTCCCCGGCGACAAGGGGCCGAAGCAACTCTGCGAGTCGGCGCGGCCAGAACACCTCGTTATGAGCAGATTCGATCTCATCAACTGACCACCATCGATGATCAAGAACTACGCCGACCTCGATGTCCTCTAGTCCGCTGTGGTCGAAAGTGAAGCGTGATACGTGTGCCACGTAGAAGCTCTCTCGCTGCCGGTAGCGAACGCCTCGGAAAGCGAATTCAGAAGTGCGACGCCACACCCACTGCCCCAGCTCGATCTCACGGAGGCCAACCTCCTCAGCGAGTTCGCGCCGAGCCGCTTCCTGGTACGACTCACCAGGCGACAAACCTCCTCCAGGAAGGACCCATGAACGCGAGCCCTGATCACCCTCAATCTGCTGAAGGAGCACCGCCCCTTCTGGATCGATCACGATCACTCGTGCAGCCCGGCGCTCGATGACCAGATCAGTCACGTGGAGGTGCGTCGGTCAGAGCACCGTGTGAGTTTCATGCCCGGCGCACGGCAAGGATGACTGCCATGTCCGCAGCAACCTGAAGTTCGCTAGCTGACCAATCCACGCTCTCGAGCCAGACAGTTCGGGAGCTGTCGTTCCGCCAAAGAGCTCGCTGCTCTAGCGTCCATGCACTCTCAGGCGTGTAGTCGTCGAGCACCAGCAGTCCTCCTGGCCGGAGGAGAGGTTTAAGGAGAGTCGGTGCGTCAGGCTCTCGCTTCGGCCCGCCGTCGCTGAATAGCATGTCGAACGGTCCATGAGCCTCTGCCACTCGCCAGTCCCCATTCAGCACTGTGACATCGCCTCGTCCGGCAAAGACCCTGGATGCAATGGATGCCCGCTCGGGATCCAGCTCGACAGTGACCAGCGATGTGCCGGCGGGCATTCCGCTCGCTATCCAGGCCGCACCGACGCCACATGCAGTCCCGAGTTCACCGATCTTGCCCCTCTGGTGCGCGGCAAGAAGTTGCAGGAGCCTTCCTACCTCGGGCCTGCAGGCGAGAGGAAAGTTCGCCGCCCGAGTTGCTTCAACGGCCATAGCCACCAGCGGTGGCAAATTCGGAAGGTGCTCATACGCCGGTAGGCCCACCGCCCGAGTCATCTGGTAAGCGATTGTTCCACGGCGCCTGGAAACGGTCTGGATATCTGCCGCGTCACCGTCGAAAGACTAAACGGCGTTCCCTTGACTCGGAGCTCTTGTTTCGCGTTACGGAAACTACGGCCCACAATGGACCGACACGTTCAACGTGGTCAGCGCTGGCTCGAGGCTGAAGGGAGGCGCCGCTGCTCAACCGCCTGGCGGATTTCCTGAGTTGACCACGAACAAGATGAACTCGGTGAACACGTCTCCGTCCACCTGAAGCCCAAAGCATCCAGGGCTGTCGGTGCTGAGCAATCCGTTCCACTCTCTCCAAAAGGAAGTCGGGGCCACGGCGCCCAAGTACAAGCCGCCTCCCGTCGTGTGGAGTGCGGGAACCACGGTCACCCGGGGCTCTTGCTTGATTACATCGGTCGAGGGAAGATCCGCGAGAATGACTGTCGATTTACCGTCACCCCCCAACTGAAACGGGCGCACCAGCAGGGGTCCGGAATAGTGGGAGTCCACCATGAGAATGGCCACCTGCCCGGCGGAGTACCAGCTGTCCTGGCCCGACAGGTAGGTTGGCCCGACCCCTGCTCCATAGTTCGGCGCCAGCTGGCCTAAATCAGTCATCGAGGAAGCCGTACAGGTCGCACATGGAGCCGTACTAGCACACCCCGGTGGCGCTGAATGCGGCGCCCGGGACGCACTTGGGGCCACGGTGGGTGGCCTCATCGGCCTCTGCTGCAGTCCAGTCATCGCATCGACCCCGGCAGGCAGCGGTGAGGCGGGTTCAGTCGGGAAGGACTGCGTATGAGCTGGCCGGACCGCGCCCGGCTGTCCGACCACTTCTCCGCAACCAGCTAGGCCGGCTGTGAGGCTGACCAGAGCCACGAGGTGCGTCACGCTGCGGGCCGCAGACATCGCCTGCAGTTACAACGTTTGCAAGCCGGTCGAGTTACTCCCGGTACGCAGACTTCCATAAGCGCCGAGGGCGGGAGGATGTCCGACTCGTCGTGGAATTTCGAGCGGTCCAGCCGACGGTAGCGTAGCGCAAGGCCGCACAACGGCCGTGGCGACGTCGTGCTCGTGATCGCATC
>Ga0073928_10002588_pt1 | contig 30664 bp, 25 predicted proteins | sample PaiPotPPA55metaG_FD_76969 | JGI IMG/M metagenome (GOLD analysis project Ga0073928, IMG submission 76969) | Iron sulfur acid spring bacterial and archeal communities from Banff, Canada, to study Microbial Dark Matter (Phase II) - Paint Pots PPA... ...
AGTTCGCCGGGATTCCACGGGATCAGGTTAACCTTCACAGACTTCAAATTGCCGAGAAGGCGCACGACGCGACGAGCATCCTCCGGTGAATCGTTCACGCCGCCGAGCATCACGTATTCGAACGTGAGGTGCTCCCAGGGACGAAGCGGATATTTCTGGCAGGCTGCAAGCAGAGCGGCGAGCGGATATTTGCGATTGATGGGCATGATCGCATCGCGCTGCTCGTCATTGGACGCATTGAGCGAGATCGCCAGCTTGGGCCGAATTTTCTCCTGGGCAAGCCGTTCGATGCCGGGGACGATCCCGCTGGTCGAAAGTGTGACGTGCTTCGGGGAGATCGCGATTGCTTCGGGATCGAGGATCATACGTAGCGCGGCTATTACGGCGTCGAAGTTGAGCAGCGGTTCGCCCTGGCCCATGAGGACGAGATTAGTTTGTGGCGCGAGTTGAGATTTGTGCTGCTCGAGCGGGAGCAAAACTTGCGCGAGAATTTCCCCGGGCGTGAGATTGCGGATGAGGCCGAGCTGCGCGGTCAGGCAAAATTGGCAGTCGACAGCACAGCCAGCTTGCGTGGAGATACAGATCGTTTGACGGCCGTCGCTGGGCATAAACACCGCTTCGACGGACGCCGGTCCCGATTTTCTTTTCGCATCCGCTCCGGAATCAGGTAGCCCGAGCAGGTAACGGACCGAGCCGTCTTGCGAGGCGTAGGTCTGGCGAATCGTCGGCAACGTGATGGTCGCCTCAGCGGCCAAGCGCTCGCGTAGGGCCGCGGGAAGATTGCTGATTTCGCGGACCGAAGATTTCCGCTCGGCATACAGCGCATGGTAGATCTGCCCGCCGCGGTAGGCGGGTTCGCCGAGCGAGACGCAGAAATCGCGCAGCTCGTTTTTGGATTTGCCTAGAAGCTCCATCGCTGTCCCTGCTAGTCCATTATTTCACGAAGCGAAGATGTTTGCGGCGAGCGGCGCGGCGAGATGGCGCGCTCTACTTCTTTGCCGCTGCGCGCTATAATTTGGCAGAGGTTTCAGCTTCGAATCGTATGAGGCTTGCGAAATGACCAAACAAGTGAAAATCGCGGCAGAACAATTGGACATCGCTGACTGGGTCGCCGGGTTGGCGGCCATGCGCGAGCGAGAGTTCACCCTGCAAGGTGTGCAGGATTACATCCTGCAACATGCGGTCAAACCAGAGACCCTGGAGAGATATCTTTTCTTTTCGAAGGGAAATTACACGCGGAACCTGATTTTCAAGAATGATGTGTTCGAGTGCATGACCATTTGCTGGGAAATCGGGCAATCGAGCCGGGTTCACAATCATCGCGACCAGAACTGCTGGATGTCCGCGCCGATCGGGCGGCTGCGCGTGCAGAACTTTCGAGTCGATGAGCGCGACGCGAACTGCGGCACTTGCCATATCGTTCCCACCGATACCTACGACATGGATGCAACACACCCGGCATACGTGAATCCGCTGGAGCCGGTACACCAGGTGCTGAACTTGGTCGAATTTGGCCAGCGCGCGGTGAGCATCCACGTGTACTCGAAACCGTTCGACACTTGCGAGATTTATCAGCGCGAAAAGGGCACGTACGCCGATGTGCCGCTGCATTACACCAGCGAATACGGGAAGCTGAACCCGGCGGAAAAGCTGCTGTAATGGTGTTTTGCCGAACGTTGTAACTGGGGCGATAGACCATAAGCTCTTGTGCCGAAAGACGTTTAGCGCGTTAGCATCTCTCCATTTTCATTTTCCTTCTAAACCAAAAGCCATTCGTGTTAGCTCCATCCGCAACTTCAAGCAAACACGTGGGTTGCCGCCCTCTTTTTGCCTGATTTCTTCTTTGCTACCCGGTGTGTCACAATTCCATTATGACGACGGAGCCGCGCGATATCCGCAAGCATGTCCTGCCCAATGGCCTGGTGGTCATTACAGAAACGATGACACACGTGCGCTCGGTTTCCGTAGGCGTTTGGGTGCGCAACGGCTCGCGCCGCGAGGTGCAGGAGGAGAACGGCCTGGCGCACTTCATGGAGCACATGGTCTTCAAGGGCACGGAGCGGCGCTCGGCGGAAGCGATTGCGCGCGAAATGGATTCCATCGGCGGGATGCTGGACGCATTCACTTCCAAAGAACAGATTTGCTTCAACGCCAAAGTGCTGGACGAGCATTTGCCGATTGCGTTCGACATCATCGCGGACTTGGTGTTGCGGCCAAAGTTCGATTCCGAAGATGTGAAAAAGGAACGCCAGGTGGTCTTGGAAGAGATCAAGATGGACCTGGATAATCCCGAATATCTGTTGCATGAAATTTTCACGCGCGGCTTCTGGCCGAGGCACGCTTTGGGGCGGCCAATTTTGGGGACTCCGGATACGGTGCGCAAATTCAACAAAGATGCGCTGCGGACGCGATTCGACTCATGGTTCGCGCCGGACCGGATTGTGCTGACGGCGGCAGGAAACGTGCCGCATGAAAAAGTGCTGGAGCTGGTGCAGCGCGAATTTGGCGGGCTGAAGCCGGCGGGAAAATTTGAGGGGCACGCGGCGCCGTCGACCGAGGCGCCGATTCATCTGGAAACAAAGCGGGATCTCGAGCAGGTGCATGTGTGCATGGGTGTGCCTTCGTATCCGCTGGCGCACAAGGGACGGTTTGCAGTCGCGGTGATGAATAACTTGCTGGGCGGCGGGATGTCTTCGCGCCTGTTTCAAAACATTCGAGAGAAATTGGGGCTGGCGTACGCCGTATTCAGTGAACTGACGCCGTATTCGGACGCGGGGATGATGACCGTGTATGCGGGGACGGCGCGCGAAACCGTGGGCCAGGTAATTGATTTGATCGTGAAGGAATTCCGCGACTTGAAGGAGTCGCCGGTCAGCGAGGAAGAGCTGCTGCGCGCGAAAAATCACCTGAAGGGCTCGCTGATGCTTTCGCTGGAATCTACGAGCGCGCGAATGTCAAACCTGGCGCGGCAAGAGCTGTACTTCGGGCGCTTCTATTCGCTCGACGAAATTCTGCAGTCCATCAGTGCGGTAACGCACGACGACGTGCAATCGCTGGCTCAAGAATTCTTCCGCCCAGAGCAAATCGCGGTGACCGTACTCGGTTCGCTAAATGGTTTCACGCTAGACCGTTCCCGCCTCGCCTGTTAAGCGTTACCTAAAAGCGATCTATTCACCCTCAAACTCTACTCAGCCTTTTTCCTTACGTCACCGTTCTTGCCGCATCTTAATCTCCCTGTCACTCAACGTCCACATTCCGCAATTACAGTTCGGACCACATCCCAGCTAGTCCGGCCCTCATTCGGATCAGCCGGGTGATGGTAGGGGTGTTTAACGCTTGCACCCGGCGAGAGATCCCGGCCCTGCTAACCGACTGCCTGTAACTACATTTGGAGGTTTTACGTCATGCGGAAGTTTTATCGCTGCGTGCTGTTGTTATTCGTTTGTAGCGTCTTTCTTACGGGTTCAGCCTGGGCACAGACAGGCAGAGGCACAATCGCGGGAACCGCGAAGGACGAGGCGAATTCCGCGCTAGCTAGCGCGCTCATCGAAGTCCAGCCCCTCGGAAGAAAAGCGGCCTCGGACGATCAGGGGCAGTTCCGAATTACAGACGTGCCCGTGGGTGAGTACACGATAACCGTTTCCTACGTTGGCTTTGCCCCGTTCAGTTCCACCGTGAAGGTAGATGCCGGGCAAACGGCGAACGTCAATGCGGTGCTGAAGGTCGCTACGGTGAACGATCAGGTGATGGTCACCGCGGAACGGCTGCAAGGCGAGGCCGAGGCCATCAACATCGAACGTATGGCGGAAAATATCGTGCAAGTGCTGCCAGAGAGGGTCATCACCAGCTTGCCAAACACCAATATCGCTGACGCCGTCGGCCGCTTGCCGAGCGTGTCGCTCGAGCGCGATGAAGGTGAAGGAAAGTACGTGCAAATTCGCGGCACGGAGCCGCGGCTGAGCAATGTGACCATCAACGGCGTCAACGTACCTTCACCGGAAACGAACGTGCGCAACATCAAGCTGGACGTAGTTCCCTCTGACCTTGTCGAGCGCATCGAAGTGTTCAAGACACTTGCTGCCAATCAGGACGCCGATGGCATCGGCGGCACCGTCAATCTGGTCACCAGGACTGCGGGGGAAAGGCCGACATTTACCTTGGCTGGCCAGGGTGGATACAACCCAATTCAAAATGGCTACGGCCGAGGGGGGATCAACGGCACGCTTGGCCGGCGCTTCGGCTCCAGCAAGAAATTTGGCGCATTGCTGAGTGGAACCTTCGATCAAACAAACCGCGGCATCGACGACCTGGAACCGTCGCAAACCGTCATGCAAGACCCGCAAGGCAATAACGTAGCAGTTGCAAACGCAGCGGATTTGCGCTCTTACAATTACTACCGAACGCGCTACGGTTTTGCCGAGGGCCTCGACTACAACGTGAAGCCGGGGACGAACGTATACGTCAAGGGCCTTTATTCCGATTTTCATGATTACGGCGAAACCTGGGTTTATACGCCGAGCTCCGGTAACAGCATTAAGTCCGTCAACGGCTCGCAGATAACGTTTTTCAACTGCACCGAGGCAAATGCGCCTGCGAATTGCTCTCCGGGCTCCTATAATTACCGTCATTACGTGCGCCGCCCAGATCAGCAGATCTATAGCTTTCTGACGGGTGCGCGGCACGATCTGTCGTCTACCTTGATCACCTACGAATTTGCGGGCTCACGTTCGCATAACATCGGCGGTCAGGATTTTGCGACGACGAACTTTAGCGGCAATCAAGCGGTCGACCTCGCGGTGAACCAGGGCGATCCGCTGCGGCCAAAGTTCGTGGCCCAGGATGGCTCAAACCTCTTCGACCCGACGCAGTATCAAATAGCGAACACTTCTTTGACCCACTACATCGCGCAAGAGCTCAATTTTCAGGGGGCAGCGTCTTTGGCGCGTCGCTATAACGCGCACTCTCACCTTGGAACGTTTGAAATCGGCTTAAAAATTCGAAATTCGCACTCCACGCAAAGCGAAAACGACCAGATCTTTAATGCTGGCAACAACCCGTTCACCCTCTCTTCGGTGCTGGGAAGCTATACCAATCCGAGTTACTACAATAATTTCTTTAAAATCGGGTCGGCTGCCTATGGGCCAACATCCAGTTACGACAGGATTGAGAGCTTCCTTGCCAATCAGTCTAACTTTTCGCTCGATGAGGCAAACAGCTTCCTGCGCACGCAGCGTGCCTTCTTCGACGCCAACGAGCGCGTCTATGCGGGATACGCGCAGAACGTCATTTCACTGGGCAAGTTCCGCCTGCAAACCGGTGTCCGCTTCGAAGGGACGAGCACTGACTTCCTGACCCACCAGCTTGATGGGACGGTTCTGGACGCGAACGGCAACCCTACGGTTAGACCAGTGAACCAGAACGCCGGCTACGTGAACGTGTTGCCGAGCGTGCAAGTCCAATATCAACTCCAGACCAACACCAACCTTCGCGGTAACTTCAGCCAGGGCATTTCCCGACCCAATATCGGAGATCTGGTGCCTACGAGTTTGGTTGATCCTAACGCGTCGGGTGGGCCCAGTGTGACCATTGGAAATGCGGACCTTAAGCCAACCAAGTCCAATAACTACGACATTTTGATCGAACACTTCTTTCAGCCACTCGGCATCCTGCAGGGCGGATATTTTTACAAACAGTTGTCCGACCCTATCTATCCAACTAGGTCGCTTATTCCTGCGGGACAACCGAATGCGGGTTTCTTCCTGTTCGAACCGATCAACGGTCCCAGCGCACATATCCAGGGATTCGAGGCCGCTTGGGAACAGCGCTTCTCTTTCCTCCCTGGACTTTTGAACGGATTCGGGATCGCTGCAAATTACAGCTACACACAGTCCCGCGTGGTGTTCCCAACAACTTTTGACGGCGGACGCACCGACAACGCTCCTTTGCAGCGGCAAGCTCCGAATACGTGGAACTTCAACCTGACGTACGATAAATCGCGCCTATCCGTACGCTTTGCCATCAGCCACAACGACGCCAACATCGCCGCCTACCAATATGTGCACGATCCGGCCAATCCGCAAAATGATCGTGATCCGATCCTGGGATTGAAAGGCCCCACCGGCGATCAGTATTTTTATGCCCACACGCAATACGATATTCAGGGCAGCTACCGCATCCACAAGGGTTTCCAATTCGTGGCTTCCGGGCTAAACCTCAGTAACGAGCCTTTTGGCTTTTACAACGGCAGCACGATCTATCCCGTCCAGCACGAGTTCTATAAACCAACGGTTTCGTTTGGCTTCCGCTGGACTCCCTCCGGGGAATAGGCACGCCCGAGGCGCTGGTTCGAAGGTGCTGGTGCTGGTTCGAAATGGGCGCGGTGCTGATGTCACCGCGCCCATTTTTATTTCGTGCAAAACTCTGGATCGTTTTCTGCGTTGACGCGGCGTTGCGGGTCTGCGATGATTCTGAAAATTTGTTGGAGACTGTACTGGGGGAAAGCGATCGGCTTGCGGGTGTCCATACTGGCGTCGGGCAGCTCGGGAAATATTACTTTACTCGAGACGGAGAGCACTCGACTCCTTATTGACGCCGGACTTGGCAAGCGCGAAACCCTGGCCCGCCTCGCGGCTGTCGAGCAAAGCGTTGACCGGCTCGACGGCATTCTGATTACCCACGAACATAACGATCACTGCAACGGATTGCCGCAGATGCTGGGCTTGTGGAAGGCGCCGCTGTACGTGACCGAGCCGACCATGGATGCGCTGGAGCGCACGCTGCCGGAGACGCTGGGGAAGCGGCTGCGCGGCGTCGAAAAAATTCAAGCGGGGCAGCGGTTTTGCATTGGCGATATCGAAGTGCATGCGTTTGCGATTCCGCATGATGCCGCCGATCCGATCGGATTCACGTTTCGCGCGGATGGAGTAAAACTGGCGCTGGTGACGGATCTGGGATACATGCCAAACCATGTCAAAGTCCATCTCCGAGAATCTGATTGCGTCGTCTTAGAATCAAATCACGATCCGGACATGCTCAAGGCGGGTCCGTATCCATGGGTTGTTAAGCAGCGAGTATTGAGCCGCACCGGCCATCTCTCGAACCATGCGGTCAGCGAGTACCTGGCTGATCCAGACGGCTTTGACGCCTCTGCGCGCTATCTTGTCCTCGCGCACCTCTCTGACGAAAACAATAATCCCCATACCGCCAGAATTTCCGCCGAAGAAGCTCTGGGCCGGCGGCCGGCCGAATGTGCGTTCCGCGGAGAGCTTCTCGTTGCATTGCAAGGCCTTGCCTTGAAACCAATTCAACTCTAATCCTTCCCAATCGTTAAACTGGAAGCCTTTCCTGACGACGCATGCGTCACAGCCCTAACGGCCGCCTCGGAGGTAATCGTCGGTCTTGTTTAGCCAGTCTTCGCGCGGGGGATCGAAGATGTCGAGGTCGACTGTATCTTCTAGTGCCCAGGCTTCATGTGGCATGTTTGGGGGGATGCAGAGGACTTCGCCGGCGCGAACTACAACTTCTTTTCCATCGATGGCGAATTTCAGCGCGCCTTCCAGGATGTAAGTGACTTGCTCGTTGTGATGATGATGCAAGGGGACGTGTGCACCTTTTTTCATGAGAACGCGAGCGAGCATCACTTTGTCGCCGACGAGCATTTCACGGTCGATGAGTGGATTCAGTTTTTCGCGCTCGACCGTTTTCCAGGGAATGTATTTCATTTTCGCTGCTGCGCTCATTTTGTTTCTCCATAGAGGTGCGCCGCATTGTCGTGCAGATACATGCGCGCGAGTTCGAGTGCTTTTTCTACAGTGAATGCGGCTTCGGCGACGAGTTCGGCCAGGGCTGCGGCGATGGCGGTACGCGCCGAGCGCGCCGCAAGCCAGAAGGTTTCTTCCGCGCCCAGGGCGTCGCTGAAGGGGAAAGCGTCAGAGCCGAACATCATGCGCTCGGGATAGAGCGAGATCCACTGCTTGAGAATGTTTTTCAGTTCGGAGGGATAGACGTAGTAGCCCACGAGCGACGAATCCGTGCAGACGTTTTTGGCCGCGGTGAGCCAGATCATTTCTAGCGTGTACGGATAGCCGCCGTGAATCAGAACGAATTTTGTTTTGGCGTAGCGCGGGTCGCGCAAAACATTTTCCAGATTGAGCGGGTTGCCGTTACGGAGGCTGAAGTAGTCGCCGATGCCGACGGCGCTATGAAAATGCGCGGGCAGATCGAGCTTGCCGGCTTGATCGATCAGGACGCGAAAGATGTAATCCTGAAAGGTGCGGTAGTCGTCGTTGGAGGGAACACCGCCCGCGTGATACTTGGCGTAAATGGCCTCAGCTTTTTCGGGCGGCGGATCGCTGAAATAGAGCGTGCGGAAATAGGCGGCCTCAAACTTCATGGCCACGCCGCCTTTTTTCTGATTATCGGCGACGGTTTGGCGCACGAAGGCTTCGTAGCCGGCCAGGTCGTTGGGCAAGGCAGTTACGTTTTCCTGTTGCATGTAGCGATGCAGCACTTTTTCTTGCAGCGGAATGTATACGCCCATGTCGGAATTCTTGCCGGTTTGGTCGCGATTGTTAAAAGGAAAGAGAAATGAATCGACGAAGAAAACCCAGTGGAAGCGCTTGGGATCGAGGTAGGGCGCCATGGCGACGCGATTTGCGAGACAGGTTTCGATATTGAGCTTGTCCAGGATGCTATCCCAATACGCTGTACCGCCGTCTTTCTCCGCGGCTTTTTCTTTCTCGACCAGCCACTTGGCATGTTCGGGTTGAAAGTCATCGTACGGGTAGCCGAAGAGCGACTTCGCGGCGGCGATGAATTCGGGATTCGTGTCGCGGAGACGCAGAACGGAGCTTTCGTCGGGAGGAGCGGCTTGCGCGTCCATGTCCGAGTCGTCTGGAAAGGTGGCGTGCGAATGATTGTCGTAGATGGGGATGCGGTCGATCTGAGGCAATAGCTTGTCGTAGATTTTCTGAACGTCGGACGGGGAGGCGAGAGGCTTGGCTTGCGCTCGCGCAGAAGTTGCCGCAGCGAGAACGGCAAAGAAGACGAACCCTATCCGACTGATTCTTGTCATTCCACGCTCCTGAAAACTGATGGCGCGACGTGCTGGCCGGGCTAAAGCCCGGCCTCTACAGCTTGCTCAGCGCGCTAGCGCCGGGCGCCAACGTACGGATACTCGCTCGATGCGATCCAGGGCTTCTTCCAGTAGATTGCGCGCGCTTACTAGCGAAAAGCGGAGGTAGTTTTTTCCGGCGGTGCCGAACGCTGCGCCTGCGATTGCGGCGACTCCGGCTTCTTCGAGCAGGGTTGAGGCTAGCTCTTGCGCGGAGAGGCCAGTGTCTTCGATGTTGACCCAAGCGTAGAAGGCGCCTTCGGGTGGGTGGCAGCGGAAACCGGGAATGCGGTTGAGGCCGGCGACGAACAGTTCGCGGCGCTTGCGATACTCCGCGACCATGGCATCCACTGCGTCGGTGGAGTCGCGCAGCGCTTCAATTGAGGCGACCTGCGTGAATTCGGCTGCGCAGGTGAAGGTGTTCAGGACGAGTAGGTCCATGGCGTCGATCACGCGCTGGGGCGCTACGGCGTAGCCCAGGCGCCATCCGGTCATGGCGAAACTTTTGGAGAAGCCGTCGATGATGACGGTGCGCTCGGCCATTCCGGGGAGCGACCAGATGGATTTGTAGGCGCCCGCGAAGAGGATGCGCGCGTAGATTTCGTCGGCAATGATCCAGAGGTCGTGCTTGGCGGCGAGCTCGGCGATCTGCGAGAGCGTTGCGTCCGTGAAAACGGTTCCAGTGGGATTGTTTGGCGAATTGAAAATCAGGACTTTAGTGCGCGGCGAAATCTTTGCGGCAATCTCGCGAAGGTCGGGCTGAAATCGGTTTTTCTCTTCAAGCAAAAAGGGGACGGCTTTGCCGCCGAGGCCGCGCACGAAGGACGGGTAGATGGGGAAGCCGGGATCCGGATAGAGGACTTCATCGCCAGGCTCGATGAGGGCCATCATGGCGAGCGAGAGCGCCATCTTGCAACCGGGCGCGATCAAGACTTGGTCGGGAGTCGTGTGCATCGCGCGTGTCCGCCGCAGGTAATCGGCAACGGCCTCGCGGAGGGCGAGAATGCCGCGCGGAGAGACATAGCGATCACGGCCGGCGGCTACCGCACTGCGCAAGGCGTCGACTACGGGCGCGGCGGGATGAAAATCCGGCTCGCCGAGTTCGAGGTGGATGATGGAGCGGCCTTGCTTTTCGAGTTCCTTGGCGCGGGCAAAGACGGAGAGGGCGCCCTCGCCGTTGAGTTCTGCTATGCGTGATGCGATTTGTGCCATGGTCGAATTCAGAATCCTATCAGATGTGACGGGAGCCGCGCGATTTGAGGGAGGGGGTACCACCCCTGTTGCGATAGAAAGAGTGCGGAAAGGCTTGATAATAAAGGGAATAGCGGGGCGCCGTTGCGTAAAAGAGTGTGTAAGTTCATCAAAACAATTGGGTTGCAGGGATGTAATAAGAAGGAAAGAACTTACGAGGCTTTGTGAGGCTAACATAACGGAGGATACTACAGATCCTGAGTTATTGCAACAGTAATTTTAGTCTCAATGTAAGATTTGGGATGAAACAGGGTGTCGTGTGAATACGACACCCTAACAGATCGCGGTTAGAAGGCGTAGCGCAGCGAGAATTGGATCAGGCGCGGGGTGCCTACGGTTGAGAAGATTTTGCCGAATGGGCTGGTCGCCGGGTTTGTGCCGATGGTTTCGACGTCGTTGATGGATGGATTCGCGAAGTTCGCGTGGTTCCAGATATTGAAGAAGTCGCTGGTGAAGCGGAGCTCTTGCCGCTCGGTTAATTTAATGTTTTTGATGAGCGAAAAGTCCCAATTCTGCTGGAAGGGTCCGCGATAGATGTTGCGGCCGAGATTGCCAAACAAGGTCACGCTGCCATCACCGCCTTGGGACGCCGGGACTAAGGGCGCGGTGGCGAAATTGGCGGGGTTCAAGTAGCCGTTGTTCACACGGTCGTGGATGCTTCCGCTGGTCAAGCCCGCAGAGATGGATGAGCCAGCCAATTGTGCTCCCAAGGTAGCGGGTGTCAGGCCGGGGCCGAGGAAGGCGGTCCCTGCTGCGGAATCGGTGACGGAGAAAGGAGTTCCGGATTGAAAAATGGTTATGCCGCTAATCGCCCAATTGCCCAGGACGGCGTGTTTCCAACCTTCGGCCTTTGCGAAGAGGGGCAGATCATAGCGATAACTGATCACGAAACGGTGCGGGCGGTCGAAATCGGAGAGGCCACGGGAACCGTACAGAGTGGATTCATCGTTGAACGCGGTGTTGAGCGCGGTGTTGCCGCTGGAGGTCGCGTCGGTGGATTTGGAAAAGGTATAGGCGGCCTGGAAGTAGCCGGCACCCCAGCGGCGAGACAGCGTAGTCTGGAGGGAGTGGTAATGGGAATAGGCGTCATCGGCGAATAACTGGAAGCCGCTGTATCCGTTGATTCCGGCATTATTGGAGCGCGCCGCGCCGTTGGCGGTCGTGTTCTGGGTGATTGTGAACTGATTGCCGCTCGTGTCGGTCAGGACGATCGGGTTGGAGGGGCTGGCAAGGCGCGCCTGAATGCTGGTGCGCGTTTCACGCAAGTGCACCGCGTGCGTGCCGATGTAGCCAACTTCCAAAACCCACAGCTTGCCAAGTGCGCGCTGAAGGGTGAGGTTCCATTGTTGCGTGTTGGGCGCGACGAAATGACGGGGAACGGTTAGACCGAAGAGGAACTGCGACGGAACGACGCCCGGGCTGCCGTTTGCGCATACGTAGTTCGGCGTCTGGGTCGTGTTCGTGGTAGGAGTGCTTGTGCCATTGAGAACGAAACCAGCAAACGCTCCCAAGCAGGGGACAAAATTGGGGTCAAGAACGCCACCCTTGGGAAGGGTGTTGGGAGCGGTGAGGAAAAAGTTGCTCAAGCTGCCGGCTGGGCCGCCACTGAATGCGACGGGGAGAAACGGCGCTTGGAAGCTGAGTTGGTCCACCGTGCCGACGTCTTCGCGAGCGAAGTAAATGCCGTAGCCGCCGCGAATGGTGGTGGTCTGGTGGCCGCCGAGGTCGTAAGCGAAGCCGATGCGGGGCGCGAGGCCGATGGTGTAGTTGTTATTGTAAGTAGTGTCGCTGCCTGTGGGGCTCAGGCCGGCGACGTTGAGGCCCTTCACGCAACTGCCATAGATGAATGGGTATTTGCCGGTATTGGCCAGAGTCTCATCCAAGTTGCCAATATGGCATTTGTTATCGTGAAAGCCACCAAGCACTTCCACGCGAAGACCCAAGTTCAAGGTTAGATTTCGACGGACCTTCCAATCGTCTTGACCAAAAACGCCGAAGTCGTTGGTACGGTACTGGTGGTTAAAAACGCCGCCGCCGCCAAAGCTGAAGTCCGGCGCGCCGACAAGCAATTTCTGGAAGTCGGTGGCAGCTCCGGGCGTATTGACGAAGAAGAGTTGCCCGTTGAACACCTGGGGGAACAGCTTGTCCAAGTTGACGCGGGTGAATTCCCCTCCGAAGCGCAAAACGTGTTCGTCCTTAACCCAGCTCACGGTGTCAACAAAGTTGTAGTTGTTCTGGGTTTGAAATTGGTCGGCCGGGGGCGTGGGGCCGATCTGAAATCCGGAGCTTCCCAGAGTGAATTTGTAGATAGAGGAGGTGACGTTGTTGGTGGGGCGATTGATCCCGAGGTCGGTTGCGGTGACCGGGGGAACGTTTAGCAGGCTGTTGTTGATGCGCACGTAGCCGAAGCGGAAATCGTTGACGAGCGTGGGGGAGAAGAGGTGCGTCTCGTTGACGGTGAAAAAGCGGGCGGCTACGGGAAGATCGTAGGGAAAATTCAAATCTGTCGCGCTAATGCTGCTGGCCAGCGTGCCTCCCAAAGAGGCTTGCAGGCCTCCCGCGCCAAAGGGAAGGAAAGATTCGGCATCGGAGAAGAAGAACCTGGCGGAGACTTTGTCGCGACCGCCGCCGAACTCGCGGTCCCAATTGGTAGTGAACTGGTCGTCGGTGTATTTGCCAGGCTTTGTGGCGATGAAGGGAGCGTTGGCGTAGGCGGGCTTGGCCGGATTGAGGTCCGGCTTGCCTACCGAGGGAATGAGGAAGCCGTTGGGATCGCCGAACTGATTGCTCTTGAATTGAAGCAAGGCAAGGGCGACGGGATCGATGCTCGCGGCGGTGATGGGAAAGGTAGCGGTGCTCAGAGCGGCGGCAATGGAGGCAGCAGAGCGGTCGGTGGGAAGCGACGGAAAAGCGGGGTTGTTGATCTGTGTGCCGGGAGAGAGAGCGCTGCGCTGGCGAGTGCCCTGGTAATTCACAAAGAAGAAGCCGAATTTTTCGTTTACGACCGGACCGCCCACGCTGCCTCCGAAAATGTTCTGCTTAACGGATGGACGCTTCTGACCGGCCGCATTCAGGAAGAATTCGTTGGCGTTCAATACGTCGTTCCGGAAGAATTCATAAACGTCGCCATGAAATTGTTTTGTGCCGGATTTCAGAATGGCGTTGACGTTGCCGCCGCCGTTGCGGCCCTGGCTGGCGTCGTAGAGAGAGGTTTGCACCTTAAATTCCTGGATGACGTCGGGATTGGGAAGCGGGACATTGGTGCCTTGAGCCACGTTGTAGTCGGTGGCGCTGATGCCTTCGATCAGGTAGTTGTTATTGTCCTCGCGCTGGCCATTGACGATGACGCGGGCGTTGCCGCGTCCGAGTTGCGCGGAAGCGTTTAGTTCGCTTTGTGTGCCCGCGGAAAGAGAGAGCAACTGCTGATAGTTCTGCGTGGCGAGCGGAAGCTCGCGGATTGTCGTGCTACCAATGGACTCGCCAGTGGTGGCGTTGGTGGTCTCGACGCTGGTGACCTGGGCGGAAATCTGTACGGTTTCCGAAACGTCGCCCGGCTTGAGGGAGATGGTCACACGGGTGGTTTCGGTGACGCGCACTTCGATGGCTTGGGCTTTGGCTTCGCCGAAACCGGATTTGTTGACAATTACATCGTAGGTTCCCGGTGGCAGAAGCGCGGCGACAAATTCGCCGTCGGCATTGGTGGAAAGCTTGCGGACCGTAGATTCGGTGCTGGCGCTGATGATCTGGATTTCCGCGCCGCTGATGGACGCTCCGCTGGTGTCGACCACCGCGCCGGCGATGGCTCCGGTAGCGCCGCCTTGGCCGTAGGCGCAGCTTCCAAGCAGCTGCGCAGCCAGCAACAACATGGCTCCGAAAATTTTATACACTTCTCGCATCTCATCACCCCATTATCGAATTAAAAAAAGAAGAGCACTCCCACACATCGTGAGTGTTTCCCGTTAGTTCACAACGCCCAGAGCAGGACGATCGACCCAGGACCACCACGCAGGATTCTGGCGAACACTTCCCCGCATTCAACGTAGCCATTCGGCATGATGGTGTCAAGAAGAGGGAAAGCTGATTTCTTTGACACAAATTATGCATCGGAAATGCTGCTTACGTTCGGCTGGGCGGTTGCGTCGGGAAGCTTGACGCGAGCAAAACGGCGGGGGACTATGGAACTCAGCCATGGGGTTTGCAACCCGCAGGGTAAATCGGCCCTCCTATAGTGTGGCCGTGTTCCCCAAAGGGGGCTCATCATGAATTCCCGCATTTTTCTTCGTTCGATTTTTCTGACGTCGTTGACGCTTTTGCTTGCTGGGAGGGTTCCGGCGCGGGCTGATTCTAGCCATGCGCGGATTATTCGCCTGAGCCTGGTGCAAGGCGACGTGCGCTTTGCGCGGGATGTACACGGTGATCCACTGACGAGCGATAAAGCCACTTGGGAGGGCGCTACGCTGAATCTGCCGATTCGGCAGGGCTACGTCTTGGCGACGGACCATGGACGCGCGGAAGTGGAGTTTGAGAATGGCGCGATGGCGTTTTTGGCCGAAAACACGGTGCTGGAGTTTTACGACTTGTCGCTGGAGGATGGCGCGAAGACTACGCGGCTGGTGCTGCGGCAGGGGACGGCTTCGTTTTACGTGAATCCCGGCGGCGAGGATTATTTTAGCGTTACGGGCGGCGACTTCACCGTGGAGGCGGACGGGCGCGCGGGCTTTCGGCTGGACAATTTTGATGACGGCAGCGTTGTGGATGTGACCAAGGGGCGCGTCAGCGTTTTGCGGAAGGATAAGACTACGGCGCTGGTCAAGGGGCAATCGCTATCGATGCGGGCGAACGAGAAGAACTCGACTGAGATCGCGCGGCTTCCGGAGAATGATGATTTTGACCGGTGGGTATCGGGGCGGGAAGATGCGGTGGCGACTGCGACTACCGCGGCGCAACAATATGTCAGCTCGCCTTATTACAGCTCGGGTGTGGCGGATCTTTACACTTACGGGTCGTGGTATCCAGTGGGTGGGTACGGGAATTGCTGGCGGCCCTACGGAGTGGGGCTGGGATGGTCACCGTTTGCGAGCGGGAGTTGGTTCTCCGATCCGGCGTATGGCTGGGCTTTCGTCGGCTCGCAGCCGTGGGGCTGGCTGCCTTATCACTACGGCGGATGGGTGTTTGACCCGTTTTATGGATGGCTGTGGTCGCCGGGATTCGGAGGATTTGGCGGATTTGGATTTGGCGGATTTCTGCCGTTCCGGCCTGTGACGGGCGTTTTCATCCGCTCGAAGAATGGCTTGCTGGGGCTGGTGCCGGCGCATCCGCTGGATGTGAAGGGGAAAGAGCCGATTAATTTGGCGAAGGGAGTTTTTCCGGTGGCTCGCGGCGGGGTTTCGCAGCAAGCGCTGACGGGTTTGGGCGCGACGACGGAGAGTTGGAAAGTGATGAAGGCGCCGCCGCGGGAGGCGCTCACGAATACGGCGGTGGCGGCATCGGGTGCACCGACACGCGTTTCGCGGACGATCGTCGGCGCGGGTAATAACGCGCGGGTGGTTACGGTCGGACGCGACGGTGCGATTGTTTACGATGCGCGTGAACATCGATTTGTGAATGGGGCTGTGGCAGCGCAGAGTGGCTCGGCCACGGGCGCTGCGAAGACGGATGTGGCTGCGGCGAAAAGCGCGCCGGCTGGCGAACGTGTTGGGCAAGTTGGCGTTCCGGGGCGTGCGTCCGCGGGCGCTGCTGCTTCGAACATGCGAATACCTGTTAGTAGTGCGCGATCAGTTGCTCCTCCGTCGCGCGCGATGGCGCCGCCACCGGCGCGGGCGTCTAGCGGCGGGTATAGCAGTGGATGGGGTGGCGCGTCCTCGCGAGGCTCGTCTGCAGGTTCGGCGCCGCATTCGGCGCCTTCTGCGGGGGCATCGCACCCGTCATCTGGCGGTGGACGGCCTCACTAGCGGAGCGGCGGGACACATTCTTCAGGAAAAAATGAAACCGGCATAACCGACGACGCTGGTTGTGTCTCCGGATACATCCGCGGAGGTGGCGTGACGGACTAGTTCGGCGTGATTTGCGCCGAGCGCACGGAGAGCGGTGAGCATTGCTACCGCCGATCCCAGGCCGCACATCGATATATTTTCGTTCGTGCAGATGTCGTAGAGACCGCGGGGGTTCAGCGCGAGAATTTGGTCGATGGCTTTCTGGTCTTTTAGGCGTGTGGTTGTATCGTTTTCGTAGTGATTTAAATCGGAAGTGGTGAGCAACAGCGTTTCGGGGGTGCCGGCGAGAACGCGGGCAAGGGCTTCACCGACGGCGACGAGATCATCGAAGCGCACGGTGCCGAGCGCGATGGGAACAAAAGAAAAGCCCGGTGCGAGCACCTGCAGAAACGGAAGTTGTACTTCGAGGGAGTGCTCTCTGCTATGGGCCACGGCGTCTTCGCGGAGAATTGGGCAATCGTTCTTGAGCGCGGCTGCTAGAGCTTCTTCAACCGGGACATCTCCGAGAGGGGTCCTCCAAGCTCCGCTGGAAACTACGGCGACGGGTTCGCCGCGGGGAAAATGGCGGACGCCGAGAATCAGAATTTTGCGAGGCACTGCGATGCGCGAAAAAACGGCGCCAGCGACGTGGCCTGAGAACCTATAACCGGCGTGCGGCAAGAGACAAGCCTTCGCGTGCGCCGGCTTTTCGTTGGGCTGAGGTTTCGCGAATTCGCGAACTAGCGTGGTCAATTCTTCAGGATTATCGGGATAAAAGCGCCCAGCGACTGCGGGGAGGCGAAGCACATCGGCTCGAGAGAATCAGATAGGCTTGGAAGGTTTGCCTTTTACTTGAAGAGCTTTTTGCGAAGTAGGATCGTAGAGCACGGTCACTTTGTCGCCGTACTGGTATCCGCCCTTGTCGACGATCTGCTGCATTTTGGCGGCGGCTGCTTCCGACAGTGCGAACGTACGAAGTCCTAAGTCGTTGCCTTTGGCGCGCACGGTAATTTGCGCAATGTTGGCGTTCATAACGAAACCTTCAAACTTGGCAGCTCCGGTGAATTTGGGCTTCGGCTTGACGGCGCTGACGATGATGGGCACAGCGGTGTCTACGATGATCGGAGCGACCACAGGAATTGGACCTTGCGCGCAGGCCGGAGACGAAAATCCAGCCGCCAGCAGCACAGCGGCAATCCCGGGACCCGCAAGCAATTTCAACGATTTCATTCAGAATCGTCCGTGGCGATTCGCAATGACTTGAGGAAACGTACATCCTGAGGCGTCATGGCTAGACGCGCCGCCACACCCTTTTTGTCGGCGTCCTGATCGAACGATTCCTGATCCACCTGAATTCGCAGGGATTCCAAAAAGCGGCGATCCTGGGTGGTTAGCTTTGAACCTGCTTCTGCCGCAGCCGCCGCGGCATCGCGTTTGGCGAGGCCGATGGTGGCGTCGAGCTTCAACACAATATCGTAGCCGTGCGCACGAACGCCAGCGATGGCGCCGGTGATGCGGTCGGACTCCGATACGGTGTCGTTGATGGCGTGTCCCAATTCACGCAGCAGGTTTTTCAGGTTATCGTCTAGTTGCAAAGGCGGTCCCCCCTACCTCTGTATAACATTTTAGGCTCACCCGGTGTTGGATACAAGCAAGGTTGGGAGTGTTGTCTCCAAAGTGTTCACAGCCACTTGTGATCGAATTTGCGCCTTCCGTAGAGGTTTGGCAATACATTGCGCTCCTGATTGTGCGCTAAGATGGTGCTGTGGGCACATTAAGCCGCGTAGCGCAGCCAGCGCCTGAGGCAAGGGGTTTTCGCCGACTTTGGCGCGTTCTAAGGCAGCTTTTTCATGAAGTGACAGGCGCGGTGTTCGCGGTTTTGGCGCTGGGTTGGATTAACTCCGCCGTGCGCGCGTGGACACGCGACGTGGCGCACTGGCTGATCGCCTTGGCGGTTTGTGTCGCCGGGCTGTTTGGGTTCTTTTCCGTAACGCAATTTATCCGCTCACGCAAAGTACGCTGACGTATGTCTGAAACGAAATCACCCTTGACGGAAGCGAAAGAACGGCGTGAGCGCTTCACTACGCCTTCTGGGCTTCCGCTAGAGCGCCTCTACACGGAAGAGAGTCTCGGGAACTGGGATCCTGAGGAGGCACTTGGGTATCCCGGCGAATTTCCGTATACGCGCGGGATTTATCCTTCGATGTATCGCGGCCGGCTGTGGACCATGCGGCAATACGCCGGTTTTGGTTCGGCGGCGGAATCTAATCAGCGATACCGGTATTTGCTCAGCAAGGGGCAGAGCGGGCTTTCCGTGGCGTTTGATCTTCCGACGCAAATCGGGATGGACTCCGACCATGCGCTGGCGCTCGGAGAAGTGGGGAAGGTCGGCGTAGCCATCGATTCGCTGGAAGATATGGAGAGGCTGTTCGACGGGATTCCGCTGGAAAAAGTTTCGACGTCGATGACGATCAATGCGACGGCGGCGATTTTGCTTTCGCTCTACGTGGCGGTTGCGAAGAAGCAGGGCGCGAACCTCGCGAAGCTTTCCGGCACGGTGCAGAACGATATTTTGAAGGAGTACATCGCGCGCGGCACGTACATCTATCCGGTGCGGCCGGCGATGCGGATCGTAACGGATATTTTCGCGTGGTGCCGCGATTCGCTGCCGAAGTGGAACACGATTTCGATTTCGGGGTACCACATTCGCGAGGCCGGCTCGACGGCGGTGCAGGAAGTGGCGTTTACGCTGGCGGACGCCATTGCGTATGTGCAAGCGGCACTGGATGCGGGGCTGGACGTCGACGATTTCGCGCCGCAGCTTTCGTTTTTCTTCAACGCGCATAATGATTTGCTTGAAGAGATTGCGAAGTACCGGGCGGCGCGGCGGCTTTGGGCTCGATTGATGCGCGAACGCTTTCATGCTCGGGATCCGCGATCTCTGCTGCTGCGCTTTCATGCGCAGACCGCGGGGTCGTCGCTGACGGCGCAGCAGCCGGAAAACAATATTGTGCGCGTGGCGATTCAGGCGCTGGCGGCGGTCCTTGGCGGCTGTCAATCGCTGCACACGAATTCTCTGGATGAGGCGCTGGCGCTGCCAACGGAGGATGCGGCGCTAATTGCACTGCGGACGCAGCAAATCATCGCGAATGAGACAGGTGTGGCGAACACTATCGATCCCGTTGCGGGGTCGTATGCGATTGAACATTTGACTAATGAAATCGAAAGTGGCGCGCTGGCGTACATCGAGAAGATTGATTCGTTGGGCGGGATGCTGCTGGCGATTGAGTCGGGTTTTGTGCAGACGGAAATCCAGAAAGCGGCTTACGAATATCAGCGAGCGGTCGAGACGAAGGAGCAAGTGGTCGTGGGCGTCAACGATTTCATTGCCGAAGAAGAGCGAGGGATTCCAACGCTGCGAATTGACCCGCAAATCGAGCACGAGCAAATCCAGCGGCTACAAGCCCTGCGTGCCAAGCGTGACGCGAACAAAGCGAAAGTAGCAATGGCTGAACTGGAGCGCCGCGCTGCCACAAAAGAAAATCTTCTGCCCGCCATTCTTGCAGCCGTTGAGGCTTACGCCACGGTCGGCGAAATTTCGGATATGCTGCGCCGGGCTTTTGGCGAATACCACGAATCGGTCGTCATCTGATCCACATGCATCCTCTTGGCGCTGCCCTGTAGTATGCTCCCCGTCACCATTTCGCTATGAAGTTGATTCTCGCTTCCGCTTCCACTCGCCGCGCTGAAATCCTGCATGATGCCGGGCTGTCTTTCACTGTGCTCTCTTCGGCTGTGGACGAAACACCGATGGCGGCTGAATCGCCGACGGAACTTGTGCAGCGGCTCGCGGATGCCAAGGCGGAGCTGGTTGCGGCTCGCGCCGTAGGGCCGGCTATCGTCATTGCCGCGGACACGGAGGTGGTGCTGGACGGCCAGGTGCTGGGCAAGCCGCGCACCAGCGAAGACGCGCGCCAGATGCTTGCGAAACTTTCCGGTCGCACACATTCCGTGCTGACCGGAGTGACCCTGGTCCGACTGCCGGACATAGAGCGGCGCAGCTTCGTCGAAACCACGCATGTGCAGTTTGCGCAAATTCCCGACGAAGAGATCACGCGTTACCTTGCGACCGGGGAACCTTTTGACAAGGCCGGGTCGTACGCGATCCAAGGCCGCGCGGGCCGTTATGTTCCGCGGATCGAAGGCTGCTATTTCAATATTGTGGGCTTGCCTCTTGCGCGATTGTGCCAGGAGCTTGGGGAGCTTGGATGGTCTGGGGATTTGGATTCCACTCTACTCGGATAAAAAAAGGTGCTCCCCTCGCGAGGAGCACCTCGGGGTGGTGCGGGGGTAGAAACTCTTACTGTTTTGGCTTGGCGTTGCCTTGCGTCGCGGCGTTGTGCTTCTTCCGGTAGATGTTGCGCGATGTCTGGTTCTGCTCCTTGTTGACTTGTTTCTTTTCGCTGGCGGTCAGCGTGCCGCCGTTGGCGTTGCGGTCTTTGGCGACTTGTTTGTTGATGCCTTGCTGTTGCTTTTCGAGCTTGGCGGTTTCGCTCGGAGTGAGCTGGCCGCTCTTGATGCCTTGCGCGATGCGGTCTTGCTGGTTCTCGCGACGCTGGCCGACTTTGTTGTTGCCGTAGTGCGCGGTGTTGGCGTTATGCTTGTCGGCATAGATTTGCTTGGACACTTGGTTCTGCTGCTTATTGACCTGAGCTTTTTCGGCGGACGTCAGCTTTCCACCGTTAGCGGCGCGGTCAGCGCGGGTTTCTTTGTTGAGGGCCGCTTCTTTCTTTTCGAGGTTGGCCGTTTCGCCGGCTGTTAGCTGGCCGCTCTTCACTCCGTTTGCGATGCGATCTTGCTGGTTTTCCTTGCGCTGCGAGATGCTCGGATCAGCCTTCTTCTCGGCGGCCGCTGCCGGTGTAGCTGCTGCCGGCGAGCTCTGAGACGAAGACGGGTCCTGCGCTAACACCGTAGTAACACCCGCCGCGCTCACGAGCAGCGCCAGCGATCCTGCGCCCCACTTAAGAAATGTGACGTTCATGCGTTCGCTCCTATATTCGTTTGAAAAACGTGTAAGGACCGGGTCACCCTGCAATATCGGAATTGTGCGAGGTAAGTTGGTGAGTGACTACTGCTCTGAGGGACAGGTTTTCGGGGTGTAGAGCCGTTTTTTAGTACCAATTGGGCACAAATGGTGTGCCAAAAACGAAAAAAGGGCGGCACTCAGGCCGCCCGATTTGAAAACTGAAACTTGTCGATGGAAGGAGACTAGGCCTTCTTTTCTTCCGCAGGTTTGTCCGCAGGTGGGGTTTGGTTATTTGGCGGCGACGGGGGATGGTTCCCTGACATGCCTTCTTTGAAGCTGCGGATACCCTCGCCCAGGCCGCGGGCTAGCTCGGGGATTTTTCTCCCACCGAAGAGGAGCAGGATAATTGCCAAAACTATCAGCCAATGAATAGGACTAAACTCGCCCATGAATCGCCTCCACGCACCAACTGCGGCGCGCTAATCACAACCCTAACTCAAGGATAGCCTGCACAGCAAGCAGCCGCGCGTCTAGCCGTACCGCTACAGGCCGCACCACTACAGGATAACACGCTCGTCGCCTGCGCGCCGGGTTACCCGCTCACGATCCAGGTATTCGAGGAGGGGGATCGCATATTTCCGGGTGATGCCGGTCAGCTCCTTGAAAACGGGGACGGAGATGCGTTCGCCCTTTGTTTTCTTGAAGACAGAAAGGCTGTCGCGGAGCTGAGCCAATGCATCGCGGTGGAAAATCAGGTCCGGCGTAACCCTGACCAGGCTTTTGTCCCGCAAAAGGATCTGGAGAATCTTCTCCGCACGTTTGGTTTCGACGGGCAACTTGCTCAAGACCTCTTTGACGGCGGGAACGGCCAAGCCCGCCGCTGCGAAGGCTTTCTCGATCTGCTCTTTGGCGCGCGCTTCTTCAGGATCAAGGCTGATGGTCGAGCCAGCGCGTTTTACGATTTCGCCCTGCGCTTCGAGCTTCTTTTGTGCCAGCAAGTCATCGAGCGCGGCGCGAAAGGCTTCTGTCCGCACGCGCCGCCCTAAACTAGACCGTAAATCTTCGCGAGATATTCCCGGGAGCAGTGGGTTTTCTTTATGAAACTTCTCTACGCGCGAATTGATTTTGTGGCGAACTTCGTCGAACGCCGCCCCGGCAAGCAAAATGAGCGGCTCCGCGGAAATAGCTTTCGCCCGCCCGGTGCTGCTCAGGGTCTTTGTGGCTGCGGCGATCTCATCTTCAAGCCAGCCGGTACGGGCCATGATCTCTTCGAAGGTTAGTCCGAGGACGGCGCGTTCGACCATGGACGCGAGTATTTCTGACTTGTCGCCGCGTTCCAGGGATTCGAGGAAGGGCACGCGGCCTGTATCGCGGACCGTTGGGCGGCGGGCGAGCGGATCGAGCACTACGCCGCCGCCGATGGTGGTCACTGGAGAGAATTGGCGAACGATGAAGCGGTCGCCGGCCAGGACCAACACATCGTCTTGCAAACGAAGTTGAACCAAGGAGCTTTTTCCCGGGGCTAGTTCTTTGCTGCCGTACAAAAATGTTTCCGCGACGGTTTCGCTGGTTCCGGAATGAAAGTGGACGCGAGCTCGCTGCTTTAATTTCGGAGCTGATGGCAGGAGCTCGAGCCGCGCGTCAATTCTCCGCGTAACACGGAATTTTCCCGGAGTCGCAAGGGACATGCCGCGCCGCAAAGCGGTGTGCTCGATTGCGGCGAGATTAATGGCGGTTCGCTGGCCGGCTAAGGCGCGATCAACAGATTTTCCGCCGGACTGGACACCGCGGACTCTCAGCCGCTGGCCGCCCGGAAATAACTGGACCTCGTCGCCTGGGCCGGCGCTTCCGGAGATCAGCGTGCCGGTTACTACCGCGCCAAAACCCTTAATGGGGAATGCGCGATCTATAGGGAGGCGGAAGTAACGCGCGGCATTTTTCCCGGGCAGTTGTTGCGCAACGGCCAACAGCGCCTTCTTTAGCTCTGGCAGCCCTGCTTGCGTCTTCGTACTTACGGGAACGATGGGAGCGCCTTCCAGGAATGAGCCGCGGAGATAATCTTCGACTTCGAGCCGAACCAGGCCGGCGGTATCGGCGTCGACCAAGTCGCTTTTAGTCAGCGCGACAATACCGCGCTTGATACCTAGCAAGCGGCAGATATCGAAATGCTCGCGTGTTTGCGGTTTGACGGACTCGTCGGCGGCGATTACGAGCAGCAGCAGATCAACTCCCGCGGCGCCTGCGAGCATGTTGCTGACGAAGCGCTCGTGTCCAGGAACGTCTACGAAGCCGAAGCGGACGCCAGCTTCTTCCAGGAAGGCGAAGCCGAGGTCGATGGTGATGCCGCGGCGCTTTTCTTCTTCGAGGCGGTCCGGGTGCGTGCCGGTAAGAGCCTCAACTAGTGAGGATTTGCCGTGATCGATATGGCCGGCGGTGCCGACGATTACGCTTTTGGAACTCATGCTCTGGCCGACAGGGCCTCCAGCTTGCTCCGAGAGGTTACAACGGGCGGCCGCGTTCAGGAAATAGCCGTATAACGCTTGACGTATAACGCGACACGTGCGACCATTTGTATGTGATCCAGAGCTTTCGCTCCAGGGACACTGAATCGCTGTTTCAATATCATCACACCAAGCGCTTCGGCTCCTTTGAACGCGTAGCCTTGCGAAAATTGTTGCAGCTTCATGCTGCAACGGAGCTCGGTATCCTTGCTTCCCCGCCAGGTAATCAGTTGGAAGCTTTGCGAGGCGATCGGAAGGGGCAGCATTCGATCCGCATCAATGAAAAATGGCGGATCTGCTTCATTTGGCGAGATGGCAACGCGTATGAAGTCGAAATCGTGGACTATCATTAGGTAGGAGCTACATGAGCCATTCCGAAACATTGATGTCACCGGTGCATCCAGGTGAGGTTCTGCGCGAGGACTTCATGAAGCCCCTTCATTTAAGCGTGAATCGGCTGGCGCTCGACCTTCATGTTCCTGCCACTCGCATTGGCGAAATTGTTCACGAACGACGTCGCATCACTGCGGATACGGCCTTGCGGCTGGCCCGATATTTCAAAACTAATGCTGAGTTTTGGTTGAATCTGCAAAACTTCTACGATCTAGAAGTGGAGAGACGATCCGGAACAGCAACCGAGATCGAGCGGCGGGTTCATCCGGTGGCCGAAGTCATCTCCTAATTGCATCGTTGAAACTACTCCTGGACGGTTTCCAAGGGCAGAGTTATTTGGCGGCGGTGATTTCGTCCACGATGGCTTGTGTTGCGGCGCGAGGATCGGGGGCGGCGAGGATTGGGCGGCCGACGACTAAGAAATCGGCGCCGGCGCGAATGGCTTCGGCGGGAGTGGCGGTACGGGCTTGGTCGTCGTCCTTCGCTGCGGCGGATTTTTCTTTTGGGCGCACGCCGGGAGTGACGATCAGGAAATCTCGCCCGCAAGCTTTGCGGATAGCACGCGCTTCCTTTACGGAGGCTACTACGCCGTCGACGCCAGCTTTCTTAGCAAGCTGCGCGAGCTGCAGGACGCGGGCTTGCGAAGTGCCGCCGAGGCCGACTTCGCGCATCGCTTTCTGGTCCATGCTGGTAAGGATGGTGACTGCGAGAAGACGGGGGCGGTCGGCACCCATCGGCTGGGTGGCGCTGATGGCTTGCGCTGCGGCGTGGAGCATGGAGCGTCCGCCAAGGGCGTGAACGTTTACGAGCTGCACTCCGGGCATCGCGGCGCAGGAAAGTATTGCCCCGGCAACCGTGTTTGGAATGTCGTGAAATTTCAGGTCCAGGAAGATGCCAGGACCTAGCGCGGCTATTTCTTTGACTGCGGCAGGGCCGGCGGCGGTGAAGAGCTGGCCGCCGATCTTGAACATACCGACAAGATCGGCAACCTGCTTGGCAAATTTCAGCGCGGAGGATAAGGAATCAAAATCGAGAGCTACTATTAAGCTGCTTCGTGGATGGGTGTCGAAGCTCAACGTTTCTGGGGCAGCTCCATTAGCTCGAGCCGGACTTGGCTCACGCCCGAATGGATGAGACCCAGTTTCCGGGCGACGCGATAGGATACATCAATTTCGCGTCCTTCTTGATAGGGACCGCGGTCATTGATACGTACTAGTTCAAATTTGCCTGTGCGCGTGTTTACGACGCGGACCAGGGAACCGAAAGGAAGGTGCGGGTGTGCCGCGGTGAGAGCTTCGCTGTCGAAGATCTCGCCATTGGCGGTTTTGCGACCGTTGAAGCCGGGGCCGTACCAACTGGCGTTACCTACCCAGGCTTTGATCGCTTTAGGAGGTTGGCTCAAGTGAGCCACGAGAGGCGCTTCCATCGCCGGAGCGATGAGGAACATTAGGGGAACCCAACGGAGTGCAGCCCAAATCACGAAGAGTCGGTTTCTCATAGTGTTGTTTTTGTGCTACAACTTCCAAAAAAGTGTAGCGAAAAGGAGTCATTATGTCAACCGTTTTTGGATGCGAACTTTGCATTTAACTCACTGATTCTGCTTGCTTTAACACGTACTAGAGCGTTCGTAAGGGTGCTTGCCAAGCGCTCACTGGCCTTTGGGTCAGCAAAGCTGGCCGTCCCGACTTGCACGGCCGAAGCACCTACGGACAGGTATTCAAGCACGTCTTCCACCGTCTCGATTCCCCCCAAGCCAATCACCGGTATCTTCACTGCTTTCTTTGTCTCCCAAACAAGCCGGAGGGTGATCGGTTTAATCGCAGGGCCGGAGAGGCCTCCGGTTAGATTCCCCAAATGTGACTTTAGGGTGCGGGTGTCGATGGCCATGGCGGGATAAGTGTTGGCGACAACTAGGGCATCGGCTCCCGCTGATTCGGCAGTTCGGGCGATAAGTCCAATGTCTGCAACGAGAGGCGATAGTTTCACCCAGAGGGGTCGTCGAGCGGCAGCTTTGCGGGCTGCGCTTACTACCTCGGCCACTTGGGCGGGATCACTTCCGAACTGCATTCCGCCTTTCTTCACGTTTGGGCAAGAGATGTTCAGCTCGTAGGCGGCTAGCCCCTCGGCATCCTCCAAAGTGCGGATAACCTCGACGTAGTCTTCCAGGCAGTAGCCAAAAACATTGGCGAGGACGGCTGTATCGTATTTCCGGAGTAAGGGTAGCTTGTCTGCGACGAAGGCGCGGACGCCTACATTTTGCAGGCCTACTGCGTTCAGCATGCCCGAGGGAGTCTCACACAGGCGGGGAGGAGGGGCGCCTTCGATGGGTTCGCGGGAAAGACCTTTAACGACGAAGCCGCCGAGACGGTTCAGATCAACGAGATGGGCGAACTCGATGCCGTAACCAAATGTGCCGCTGGCAGCGAGAATGGGATTCCGCAGGCGCAAGGCGCCAATCTGTACGCTGAGATCGACAGCGTCTGCGGCACTCACTTCGGCAAAAGCTTACCACGAAGCGGGGCTGGGGCGCTGATTGCGCTATTTGGATAGCGATTCTGACAGGATGTGGCCGTCGCGCGTGGCTAAGGTTATGCCGCAGAGAGAGGCGAGCGTGGGGGCTATGTCGGCGGGCGTGACTGCGTCGAAGTATTCGCCGTGGCGGATGCCGAATCCCATGAAGAGAATAGGGACGTGTTGGTCGTAGTTGTAAGGCATTCCGTGGCCGGCACCGTAGGAGCGGTTGGTGCCTGGGGGATTGCGGTCCATGAGCCAGTACGGCTTGGGGACGATAAAGAGATCGCCACTGCGACCGGGAAAGTAACTGTCTGCGAGGGCGGTGCGGGTGGGGCTTTGCGTTGCCGGGCGATTCTGTAACTGGTCGGCGCGAAAGATCTCGGCGACACCGGGCTGGGCTTGGGCGGCATCGATCGCGGTGCGCATGGCTTTGTCGTCGTGGCGTAATTTGTCGTAGACGCCGGGAGCGAAGTAGAGGTCGCTGCCGTTAATTCGGGCAATGGCTGGCTTGGGGAAGTTGAACGGCTCAAGCGCTTTCTCGATGCGATCTTGCAGTTCGGCCAGGCGAAGGATTCCGACGTCCGCACCGGTCTTCTGCATGTCTTCGACGATCGGTGCTACGCCGTGGTCCGCGCTGAGGGCCACGAGGTATTTGCCGCGGCCAACTTTCTTACCGAGATGGGCAAAGAGGTCAGCCAAGTCTTTATCGAGGCGCACCAGGACGTCTTGAATTTCCCAGCTGCGTGGACCGAATTCGTGGCCGACGTAATCGACTGAGGAGTAGCTCACGCCGAGGAAATCCGTGCCGCCACCTTGGCCGAGGCCCAAGGAGTCGACGGCTGTTTCAGCGAACCTAGTCAGATAGGTGTCGGCAAAAGGACTGGAGGCCCACTGCTCGTAAAAGGCGGCGTCGGGCTCGTTGGCGGCGGCTTTACCACGTAGAGGATGGGGGAAGGTCAGATTCCAACCGTCGGGTGGGACGGCACCCGTGGCCTTTTCGTCGTACCAATATGAGCCATCGGGGAGCGAGCGAGTCCACGTCTTGCCGTAGTCTTCCTTTATGGGACGCGCCTTGGCGTATTGCTCGACGAACGGCATGGCGCCGTACACGCTCGAGGTTACCCAGCCGCCAGCGTCGGCCCAGGTGACCGCGTCGGCTTTGTGGCCGGCCATCGTGATGGCCGCACGCGCCTTGAGCGAAAACGTGACTACGCGGGTGGGTCCGTTGCTCTGGAACTTTAGCTCTTCGGCGAAGGAGGGAATTTCCATGCGCCAGGCGCTGTCTCCGCCCTTCGCGGAAACACCTGCGTAGCCGGAATTCTTGGCGTTTGGATCGGCGGTGCAGGTCACCATCTTTTGGGTTTCGCGATCCCACCAGGCGTTAGCGACCATGGCGTGGGAGGCGGGAAGCGCTCCGGTGGAAATAGTTGCGTGGCCTGCGCAGGTCTCGGTGGCTGCGTATGAGTAGGCTGCGTCGCGGAACCAGGCGCCTTCATCGACAAGGCGGCGGAGGCCTCCGGTCCATTGCGGCAGGAATTTGTCGACATAATCGGCACGCATCTGGTCGACGACTAACAGGACGACAAGTTTGGGGCGGGCGGAGGCCGTCTTCGGAGGCTCAATGGCCAATTTTTTGGTTGGGGCCGGTTTGGCGCGCGGAGTTGCGGGAGTTTGCGCTTGCAAACTTCGCGCGGTAACGGCGAAGGCTAGAATGGCCGTGATCAGTGGAATGAATGCGCGATAGGTGCGAACAATCTGATTCACGTCTCGATGAGGCATTGGGTCTCCGGTTTTGCAGCGCGGCAGTTTATCACGTGAACTTTGCGGCGCTGTTATCTTCTCCGCGAAATCAGATGTTCTTGCGCTCTCCGCGTTGGCCTCTTTCTTTGTGCTAGGATTACGCGACCATGCGCATCGTTGAAAAGGCACAGCTTATGTCGGCGCCGGAAATCGACCGCACGTTGCAGCGGCTGGCGCACGAAATCGTGGAAAAAAGCGGAGGGACGAAGCATCTGGCGCTGATTGGCATTCGGCGGCGCGGGGTACCGCTGGCGCAGAGGATTGCGTTCGCGATGCGCGGAATCGATGGGGTGGAGGTGCCGGTCGGAATTCTGGACATCACGCTATATCGCGATGATTTGTCGAAGGTTGCATCGCACGCGGTGCTGCAGTCATCGGATATTCCGTTCGGTGTGGACAATATGGATTTGGTGCTCGTAGATGATGTTTTGTATACGGGTCGCACGATTCGCGCGGCGATGAACGGACTTTTTGATCTAGGCAGGCCGAAGCGGGTGTCGTTGTGCGTGCTAATCGACCGAGGGCATCGCGAGATGCCGATCGAGTCGCAATTTACCGGCCGCGTGGTGCAGACCAGCAACACCGAAATTATCGAGGTGCGGCTGCGGGAGATCGACAACGAAGAGCGTGTGGTGCTTGTGGACCGCGTCGACGGATAGTTTGCTGGCTGGTAGGATAAAGTTGAGACTTGTGACCGTATTTGAGTGAAAATGTGACGCATCGGTTTCGTGACCTGCTCGCGCTTGAACCGCTGACGGCGGACGAACTCACTTTTCTTCTCGACCAAAGCAAACCGTTCCAAGAAATCCAGAAGCATCCGTTGAAAAAACTAGCAACGCTGCGCGGTAAGACTGTAGCGCTGGCCTTTTTTGAAAGCTCGACGCGGACACGCATCAGCTTCGGCACGGCGGCTTCGCGGCTCGGCGCCGACACCATGAATCTGCAAGCGGAAGCGTCAAGCCTAAAAAAAGGCGAGTCTTTGCTCGATACGGTGCACACGCTGAATGCCATGAAGCCGGATTGCCTGGTGATGCGGCATGCGGCTTCGGGCGCGTCTGACTTTGTGGCGCGACATTTGGACATTCCGGTGATCAACGCGGGTGACGGGACACACGAGCATCCTTCTCAAGGCTTGCTGGACGCACTGACAATCCGCGACCGGAAAGGTAGGATCGACAATTTAAATGTGACGATTTTGGGGGATATCCAGCATAGCCGCGTGGCGCGGTCGAATATCCATATGCTCGGAAAGTTCGGTTGCCGGTTTACGCTTTGTGGCCCGGCGATGTGGGTTCCTCGCGAGCTGGAGCAAATCGCTCCACATACATCGATTCGGCGGGTATTCCAAGTTGAAGAGGCGCTGGCGGAGGCGGATGTTGTTCTTGCGCTGCGAGTGCAAACGGAACGGCTGCACGAGCCGGCGCTATCCCCGAACGATTATATTTTGCTGTACCAATTGAATAGCGAGCGCCTGCGGCGGGCAAAACCGGATGCGATTGTGCTGCACCCGGGACCGATGAATCGTGGCGTCGAGATTTCGCCGGAAGTCGCGGATGGGCCGCAATCGTGCGTGCTGGACCAAGTAACGAATGGCATCGCCGTGCGCATGGCGCTGCTCTTCTTGTTGAGTGCCGGTCACAGCGAAGGGCAATCGCACCCTGTGAATGACGCGCAGCAGCCCCGAAATCGCCGCGCTACCGACGTAAAGGACCCATCGCATGCTTCTCGTTAAGAACGGACGCGTTGTTGATCCGGCGCGGAATACCGACGCCTCGATGGACCTTTTACTGGATAACGAGAAGATTGTTGAGATCACGCAGCCGGGGAAACTTTCTAGCAACGGGTTCGAGGTCTTTGACGCCAGCGGACTGGTCGTCGCTCCCGGGTTCATAGATCTCCACGCACATCTCCGCGAGCCGGGGCAGGAGTCATCCGAGACGATCGAAACCGGAACGCGGGCCGCGGCTCGAGGGGGATTCACCGCGGTTTGTGGCATGCCGAACACTAAGCCGGTGAACGATAGTGCGAGCGTCACGGGATTTATTCTGGAGCGCGCAAAGACTTCCGCCAGCGTGCGAGTCTGGCCGATTGGGGC
>Ga0073928_10002591_pt1 | contig 30636 bp, 26 predicted proteins | sample PaiPotPPA55metaG_FD_76969 | JGI IMG/M metagenome (GOLD analysis project Ga0073928, IMG submission 76969) | Iron sulfur acid spring bacterial and archeal communities from Banff, Canada, to study Microbial Dark Matter (Phase II) - Paint Pots PPA... ...
CCTCAACCAAAAGCTAACACGGTCCGCGTTCGGAGCCTTCTTGCTTATCCAATCAAGGCTCGCTTTTTAGTCTGGGTCTTGGTTTGGAGTATAAGTAGCGTTGAAGACCCATTCCGCGCGGGGTTTTTGGGGGAACGTTTAGTTAGACTTCGCGCCCGACACGATTGGCGCGGCGGACTTACCATCCTGCAAAGACGCAAACGCAGGCGCTGACGTTAGCCGCGCGGGGAAATCACGCACAAATGCCTTCATGGACGGATGCCAGAATCCGTTAAAGCCGAAGGTATTCATCTCTCGCATCGCTTGTGCCACCGGCCATTTCTGTACGCTCATCCGGTACGTAGCCACAAACACTCCGGTGCGGTCTTCACCCAGCAGGCAATGCACAAAGACTTTCTGTTGCGAGTCGCGAAACAGCGAGAGGAATTGCGCCACTTCCTCATTGGTCGGCGCCGCGAACCCCGCGATGGGAATATGCACAAATCGCATGCCCAATTTTTCGGCTGTTTGCCGTTCCCATTCCGACTTGCCGCGATCTTCGGCTCGAAGATCTACAATCGTGGTAATCCCCAGTTTTTTTAATTCTTCCAGCCCCTGCTCATTTGGCTGCGCCCCGCGGTACAGTCCATCATTGATCTTTCCTGGATTCGGTATGCCGCGAATCTTTAATTTCTCGCCATATGCGGATGACATCACCGACGGCGTAATCGGTTGCGACTTGTCTTGCGCGTGGACCCGCGTAGTTACGCAGAGAATCAGCAATGCCAGAGGAAATGAACGGGCCCTCACCATTACTAATTTGATGCCTGCAAGTGACGGAAGGATGGAAAAACCTTCATGCCCATATTTGGTGCACGCCCACATGTAAGTTTTTGTTTTTTAAGCGTTTGACGCTCGTCGTGGTACTGAAATGGCACCACTACTTATAGACAGTTTAGTCACAGCCACTAGTACATTTTGCGACTTTTTCTCTTTTACATGCATTAAGCTCTTGACAGCTATTTCGCGCGGACCGATACTTCGAATCCAGATTCGGGGGACGTACACTCCCCAAACGAGCCTTATCCCAAAGCGTCATGGCCCGTTTGGAGGGGGACGAAACCAAGCCGGGTTCCAAGCTAAAAAACCGACGCGAAGTCTCAGCTCCGCGCCGCATTGGGAGCGCGGATCCTGCACGATGGCTGGTCTGATTTAATCAGCCGGATGGCAGAGCATTTGCCTGTTACGTCGTTTCTAGCCGGTTCGGCCGCTTTTCGTACCGCAGGCCGCTGGATGCATCAAATAGTAGGGCACCAAAAATTGTAGCGTACCAAAATTAAGAGCACCCCCGGACAGGGAACCTGAGGCGTGGAGGAATAATGGCCACTGTGAAATCCGCATTGAATGGCAGATCACTCGAAACAGAAGTGGAATCTGGAAAGACTCTGGCAGCGCCTGGCACCGGTCTGTTTTTCGAGCGGTTTTTCACCGATGGCAAGAAGTCTCCTTTCGACCTCGTCGAATGGGAAAGGCGCACCGCGCTGATCGGCAATGAAAAAGGCGTGACCATTTTCCGCCAGGAAGATGTCGAGGTTCCCAAGAGTTGGTCGCAGACTGCCACCAACATCGTCACCAGTAAATATTTTCACGGCAAGCCCGGTTCGCCGGAGCGCGAAGGCTCCGTGCGCCAGTTGATCGCCCGCGTGGTCAACACCATCGTGCGTTGGGGTGAAGAAGGCCGCTACTTCGCCGATGCTCAATCCCGCGACGCTTTCCGCGATGAGCTCACTCACATTCTCGTGGAACAGAAAATGGCTTTCAACTCCCCGGTGTGGTTCAACGTCGGCGTGCAGGAAAAGCCCCAATGTTCGGCATGCTTCATCAACTCCGTTAAAGACACCATGGAATCCATCATGGGCCTCACGCGTACCGAAGGCATGCTCTTCAAGTGGGGCTCCGGAACTGGAACAAACTTCTCCAGCCTGCGCGGCAGCAAGGAAACCCTCTCTGGCGGTGGCATCGCCTCCGGCCCGGTTAGCTTCATGAAGGGCTTCGATGCTTTCGCTGGCGTAATTAAGAGTGGTGGTAAGACTCGTCGCGCCGCCAAGATGGTCATTTTGAATATCGACCACCCCGACATCGTTGAATTCATCGAATGCAAGCGCAAGGAAGAGCGCAAGGCTCACGTGCTCATCGAGCAGGGCTACGATTCAGCCATCGATGGCGACGCTTACAGTTCCATCTTTTTCCAGAACGCCAATCACTCTGTTCGCGTCACTGACGATTTCATGCGTGCTGCCGCCGAAGACAAAGATTGGTGGACCAAGAACGTCATCGATGGTCAGCCCGCCGAAAAACTTCGTGCCCGTGACCTGTTATTCAGAATTTCCGATTCCACCTGGCACTGCGGCGATCCCGGCATGCAGTACGACACCACTGTAAACCGCTGGCACACCTCCAAAAACACGGGACGCATCAACGCCTCCAATCCTTGCAGCGAATATATGTTTTTGGACGATACCGCCTGCAATCTTGCCTCCCTCAACCTCATGAAGTTCGTCAATTCTGGCGGCCAGTTTGATGTTGCAGCTTTCCAACATGCCGTCGACATCACCATCACCGCGCAAGAAATCCTGGTGGACAACGCCAGCTATCCGACTCCGCAAATCGCCGAAAATTCTCACAATTTCCGCCCGCTCGGTCTCGGCTACGCCAATCTCGGCGCGCTGCTCATGTCCATGGCCCTGCCTTATGACTCCGACGAGGGGCGCGATGTTGCCAGCGCTGTTACCGCGCTAATGTGCGGCGAAGCCTACGCGCAATCCTCGCGCGTGGCCGAAGCTATGGGTCCTTTTCCCGGCTACCCCGTAAATCGCGAGCCCATGCTCGACGTAATCAGCATGCACCGCGACGCCATGCGTGGAATCAAACGTGAACATGTGCAGCCCGAGCTTTACATGGCCGCTCAGGAATCATGGAATACCGCGCTCTCGCACGGCGAAAAGTTTGGCTTCAAGAACGCCCAGGTCACTGTTCTTGCTCCCACTGGCACCATTGGGTTCATGATGGATTGCGACACCACTGGCATCGAGCCGGACCTCGCGCTCGTAAAATACAAAAAGCTCGTTGGCGGCGGCTTGATCAAGATCGTCAACAACACCGTTCCCGAAGCCTTGATGCACCTCGGCTACACTCCCGAACAGATGAGCGAAATCGTTTCGCATATCGATCAAAACGGCAAAATCGAAGGCGCGCCTTATCTGAAACCCGAGCATCTCCCCGTATTCGATTGCTCGCTTGCTCCCGCAGGCGGCGGACGTTCCATCACCTGGACCGGTCACGTAAAGATGATGGCCGCCGCCCAGCCGTTCCTTTCCGGGGCCATTTCGAAAACCATCAATATGCCCGAGGAATCCACCGTCGAAGACGTGATGGAAGCCTACATCGAATCCTGGAAGCTGGGACTCAAGGCCGTCGCCATCTATCGCGACAATTCCAAGCGCTCCCAGCCCTTGTCCACTGCTGGTCAGAAGAAAGACGAAAAGAAGCCCGAAGCTACGGCTGTGGTGGAAGCTCTGCAACAGGAACTATTCGCCCGCGCGCAACGCGAAAAAATGCCTGCGGAGCGCGCTTCCGTCACTCACAAATTCAGCGTTGGCGGGCACGAGGGCTACATCACCGTAGGCATGTACGAAGACGGACGCCCTGGCGAAATCTTCATCAAGATGTCCAAGGAAGGCTCCACGCTCTCCGGCGTGATGGATGGCCTGGCCCTGACCGTTTCCATCGGCTTGCAGTACGGGGTGCCGCTGAAAGTTTACGTGGACAAACTGCTGAACACTCGCTTCGAGCCTTCCGGCATCACCGCGAATCCCAAAATTCGCTTCGTCTCCAGCGTGCTCGACTACATCGCGCGCTGGCTCGGTGGCCGCTTCATCTCTGCGGATTATCTGAAGCTGAACGGCGCCGCTATTTCTGAAGCTCCCGTCGGAAGTGTAGCTACCGGCGCAGTGCCGGTCGTCGCCCAGGCTATAGCGTCAATGCCATCCCTGCCGGCCTCCAGCGCGTCGTCGAAGCCCAGCAATGCTCATGAAGGCGCACCCACCTGTTCCGAGTGCGGCATGCTCATGGTTCCCAACGGCGCCTGCTACAAATGCGAAAACTGTGGCAGCACTAGCGGCTGCAGCTGAACGAATTTTTGAAGTGCCCGCTGGAACAAAGCGGGCTTAACGGGGTCCCTGAAGAATGAGCATTCCCCCTGTGGGATGGGAGCAGGACGCGTTCTCCGCTCCCAAGCAACCGTCACCGGCGCCGTGCTCCACTCCCGTCCCCGAATTCGACTCCGTCCAGGACCTGGCACCAGCCTACACCGTCTACGACCCCGCGCAGTCGGCCTTGCCGTCCGCTACACGCGCCTTTCTCAACATCGTGCGCCATGGCGTCGGTCCAGCCGCAATCTACGTGCTCACCTACCGCAGGCTCGATCGCATCGGCTCAAATCCAAAGCCTGTCCTGGCCGAAGGTTCCCGCATCTTGATCGAAATGCTTGAGAAACTCGGCGTAAACCTCGCACTGAAAGAAGTCCGCGGCGCCCTCCAGGATATTCACCGGCTGGGCTCCGCCAACATCCCCGACCTCTGGCTCACCGACGAACAAATGGCCGAACAAGGCCTCATCGAAAGCTAAATCCCGGCGAAACCATCGCGACCTCCATCGTCGTTCTTAAATATGTTGGGAGCTCGATTGGGGTGCCCTGGGTTCGCATTTGAGGTTGAACCCGGGTCATGGGGTTAATTCTTGTCGGCTGCGCATTGAACCAAACTGCTGCGGGTTTTCTCTTGGAGGAGTCTTTAGATGCGTGAGCTTTTCTTCGTTGCTTGACGGAGCGCTGTGACGCTACCGCCGCCGCATCGGCGGACGATGCGAAGTCAATGCGCGAGGACGCATACGAAATCGCGGAGCCAAAGGTGGTGGCACATTCCGCAGAAAATCTCCGCAGCACGGACAGCGTCCTTCATGCGAAGTAGCCGCTGTGGCATCCGCGCGCAACCAATGGCCTCGCGCTTCGCACAGCTGGTTGATGCACTGAACCGTGAATCCCGGCAGATATTGCATCGTTGCCTCCGTAATTGCGTACCGCTGGAGCCCGTGCATCGTGTTTCGATTAGGAACAGGTGTCTGACGGAATCAATTTGGAAAATATGTCTTGAATGTCGGGATTGTGCGCTGGAGGCGATCTGGTGTCAACAAAAATCGACCACTAGGGGTAGTAGTAGCGTTCCATTTGTGGAAAAACAGTGAATTTGGGTTTAACGAGAAGTTTGTAGCGAGTTTTCCATTTTGGAAAACGGTGCTCAGGGTTTTGGCGCGGCCGGTGGAACAGCGTTGGAATTCGTGTTTTGCTCCGCAGGCGCTTGCGGCCGACCGGCGGTCTTAGCTCGTTTTTTCTTTTGCGCTTCCTCCAGCACCGCCAGGCGGGCCTTCAGACGGTCTACCTCCTGCTGCTTATCGTTGATTTGTTGCTGTAGCGCGGCAAGGTTGGCTTTACCAGCGGTATCGTGTACGTAATCGGGATTGGAGTAAAACGTATCCTGTTGCAGTGCCAGATCGCGTCGTGCCAGATCCGCATCTTTTTCCGCATCCGCAATGGTGTCTTTTAGCTTGGCGATCTCTGGATCGTCAGAAGTCGCCGGCTCCGTCGCGGGATCCGGCGGCGTGGACGGCGTAGCAGCCGCATCGGCGACTGCGGCAGCACTGGGCGGCTGAGTTTCCAACTCCGCTGGAGCCCCGACGTTCAATCCTTGCGCTCCGGGTTTTATGTTTTCCTTATCAAGATCGTCGTCGGTGATGACCTTGGAGGGCTTGCTGGAGTTTTTCGCCGTCTGGCGCGATTTCCGCGCGGCCTCGGCAATAGATTGGCTTTGCGTATCGGACGACTGCTGGTCCTGCGCTTGCCCTTTCGGCGAAGCGGCCGGGCACACACTCATGGCCGCAAACAGCGCGGTCGGCAGCACCATGACCAACTTGGGGAGGAACGGAGCAAACATTCGGCCTGACATTTCGTCACCTCGCGCCAACACAAATACCCGAAGCTCCAAGATAACTCTAACTCTGGCCCGCCGCCACTGTGCCGCAATCTGCACCGTGCGCATAGGTAACGCCAGTCAAGCCCGGGGAACCCACGAGACCGGAAACCACGAGCCTCCCAAATGGTGTATCGCAGACGCCATTTAGAAATGGCCTACCCCGCTAAAACGGCGCACTTAAAGCGGAGAATCGAAGATACTTAAGAAGCTCTAACAACGCGGAGACCACGGTTGAAACGATCAATGGGGTTCATAACATTCTTGATACTCGCATCTGCTGCAAAACCGTTGTACTGCCAAGAAAAACCACGGTCGCCCACAGATGATATCGACGCCCAAGCCGTACAGCCCCAATCCTCGAAGACCAGCATTCAGCCAATCGAACATCATTTCTGGGACAAGGAAAACGACCTGCTATTCGCCGGAGTCGCCGCAGCCCGAACCTTGGACTATTTCTCCACGCTGAACATGCGCCGACGCGGCCGCCAGGAAATATTTCTGACCAATGATGCCGTCGATAATCACGCCGGCTTCGCATTCATAGAAGCGGGTGCAACCGGTGTTTCCCTCGGCGCGTCGTATCTGTTTCACCGTTACGGCCACCACAAACTGGAGCGCTGGACTTCCATCGTTCACATCGGACTGACGACTACCGGCGCGGTACGCAATTATTCTTTGAAAACTGCTCACCGGCGAATTTTGGTCACGCAGCCTAGACTAAAACTTTCGAGTCTTGGCGGCTCTCACTAACAGTGTGGGCAGTAACAGTACGGGCGACACTTTGTCATTTCCACCCGTCTAACGTATTCGCGCTGTTGCGCAACTGCTTAGCGTGCGGCATACTCGCCGCGCATTTCAGGGGACTTCTTGCTCGGGCTTCAGGTTCAAATCCCGCCAGGTCGATTGAGACGGTGTCTGTCTACTCGCCGTTTCTTGCGTATTGCGGCTCTGTTTTTTTGCTTTGCGGCGTCTCACTTGCCTGCGCAAGGCGCGAACCACGTTAATTCCTCCACGCCCGCTGTTCAAACTTTGCAATCAAATCAGGATTCTCGCCCGAACGACGCACAGCCGCGCTCGCCCACACAGGCCGAAACCGATCAATACCGGCTTTCCAGAGAGCGCTACCAAAAAGCCGTTTCGTATTCCCGCGCCGGCTATTTTTTGTATTTCATTTCTTATTTTGTGAGCGTAGCCATACTCCTCTTGATTCTGCGACTCGGTATCGCTGCTAAATTCCGCGACATCGCGGAAGCTATCAGCGATAAGAAATGGGCCCAGTGCCTGATTTTTGTGCCACTGCTAATTTTGCTCACCGATTTGTTTGACTTGCCCTTGCGAATTTATTGGCACGCGCTGAGCCTGCGTTACCAACAATCCATCCAGCATTGGGGCTCCTGGCTCGTGGATTGGGCCAAAGAAGAAGCGCTGAGCGTTGGTCTGGCCGTGTTGCTGGTTTTTATTTTGACCCTTGCAATGCGAAAGAGTCCCAGGCGCTGGTGGTTTTATTTTTGGCTCGCGGCACTTCCAATTTTGCTGTTCTTCTTTTTCATCAGCCCCTGGTTCATCGATCCGCTCTTTAATCACTTTGAACCGCTGGCGAAGGGGCACCCGCAGCTGGTGGAGTCCATCGTAACTATCACGTACCGAGCAGGCGTGCCGATCCCCCGGAATCGCATGTTCCTGATGAAGGCCAGCGAGAAAACCAACCAGATAAATGCCTATGTCACCGGTATCGGCGCATCCAAGCGCGTGGTTATCTGGGACACTACCATTCAAAAAACGTCTACCGACGAAGCGCTGTTTATCCTCGGCCACGAGCTAGGACACTACGTCCTTGGCCACATCGCCGCTGGATTCCTGTTTTTCGCTGTGTCACTACTGCTTGCGTTGTATGTCATGTATCGCGCGCTGCATTGGTCCCTGCAACGCTGGGGCCATGAGTGGAAAATTCAGGGACCTGAAGACTGGGCGGCTATCGCTGTACTTTTGTTGTGGCTCGAGGTTCTGTCCTTTATTTCTTCACCAATCGTGAACGGCTTTAGCCGCATGCAGGAACATGCCGCCGATGTTTACGGCCTGGAAGTAATTCACGGCCTGGTGCCCAATTCTGAAGAAGTGGCCGCGCACGGTTTTCAAGTCCTGGGCGAACTAGATCTCTCCGATCCAAATCCTCCGCCGTTCATTACCTTCTGGCTTTACAGCCATCCGCCGCTGGCGGAGCGGCTAGTATTCGCGCACTCTTACGACCCGTGGTCCAAAGGCGAGCCCCCGAAGTATGTGAAATAATATTGCCTGGGACTAAATTTCATAGTGCGGTCACACACTATGGCGCAGTTGGGTGCGTGCACCAGCCGTTCTCGATAGCGTAGGCCGCGTGCAAGTGCTTGCCTGACTTGATGCGTCTAAGTAATTCTGACACGACTCACGAATTGGTTCGGTGATCACCCATGGAGCAAGAGAGGCCCGTAGAAACGCCGCCCACCCAGGAATTCCGCGACACTTCCCACAATTCCTCCAAGGGACTAAACCAAATATTTGCTAACGCGGAAGGCCTCCGCGCAGGCTGGCGGTTGCTGTTGTACGTGGTGATAACGGCCGCGCTTTTTCTTGGTTTGAAAATGCTGTTATTGCAATTCTATCGACCCCCGCCGGAGAAGTTTTCGTTTGAGAGCACCTTATTTTCGGAAATGATCGGTTTTATTTCCGCATTTGGCGCGGCTGGGGTGATGTCCCTCCTCGAACATCGTCCGGTGGGATGTTACGGCCTACCGGTGCAGCAGGCATTTGGAAAATTCTTCTGGCAGGGAGTTCTGCTCGGTTTTCTAGAAATCAACGCAGTCATCGGACTGATTTACGCGTTTGGCGGGTATTCCTTTGGTCCGTTGGCATTACACGGTCCGCAGATTGTTCGCTGGGCCGTTTTGTGGGCGCTCTGTCTGACCTTTGTTGGGTTATTCGAGGAGTTTCTGTTTCGCGGCTACACCTTATTTACTTTAAGTTCCGGCGTGGGCTTCTGGCCTGCTGCCATTTTGCTTTCGCTCCTTTTTGCTGCGGTGCATTTGGAAAATGGTGGCGAAGGCCGCGTGGGTGTCGCGGGTGTCTTTGTTGTCGGAATGCTCTGGTGTTTTGCAGTGCGACGAACGGGGAGTCTGTGGTTCGCGGTTGGAATGCATGCGGCTTTCGACTTTGGCGAGACGTTTTTATATTCCGTTCCTGACAGCGGGATGCTGTGGCCGGGTCATCTGTCCGACGCCACGCTTCACGGGCCGGGGTGGCTTACGGGAGGCACGGTTGGTCCCGAAGCAAGTGTTTTCGATTTTGTGCTGCTATTTATTTTCTTTTACGTGATTCACCGGCTGTATCCGGCGAATAAAATGCCGCGCCAGGCCACCGCCAGTATTTACCGCACCAATTCGGAGGCAAATACTAACTTCACTCCGTGACTTTTGGCCTCAGGGAGTGTTTCCTTCAGCGCTTCCAGCGTAGAGGGGTGAGCATGTCCGATGGCAATGGCATCTTTCTTTTTGGCAGCCCCAGAGATCGCGATCTCAATCTGTTTGCGGATGGCTGAAACATTTTCTACATCGTCCAGGAAAGGCACGTTACGGAATGCTGTGCGCACACCAAATCGTTGCGCGGTATCGTAGGCGACCGTAGCCGCACTGGTGCGGCTGTCTACGTAGAAAAGTTCATGCTCCTTCAACACCGCCATCAATTCGGCCATCAATTTTTTGTCCGCGGTGGATGCCGAACCCTGATGATTGTTAACGCCAATCACTCCGGGAACCTCATTAAGAAATTGTGACACCAACCGGGAAATGTTGGCCCGGGACATGCCTCCGTGAAGTTCTTGCGCCTCCGGGTGTTCTTTTGCGAGGGATTGCATCGGAAGATGCAGCATTACCTGGTCACCACGCTGCTGCGCTTGTTCAGCAATTTCGGCTGAATGAGTGTGATTCGGCAGAATTGAAATCGTCAACGGATACGGCATGGCAAAAACAGCCTGGGCCGCGGTGCTATCGTTGCCCAGGTCATCCAGAATAATCGCCAGGCGCGGAGTGTGGTTATCACTCCTCGCCGGCGCGGACTCCGGGTTGTTCGATACATCCGTGCTTCCGGCAAAGTGGATATGAACGGTATGGGTAATCACCCCAGCATGGCGATAACTAATATAAATCGCATCCCCGCTTTCCGTTTGATCCGGTGTTAATCCATGCGCCGTGGCGATGCCGCTGAGTTCGTTAATCAGACGCGTCACCGCTGGCGGATAATCCTTCCCGTGGCGTTTGATAAAAATATGTATCTCCACGAGGTCCGAGGAATTCGCGACTTTGTCAAACGCTCCCACCTCGCCATGGACCTCTGAGCCCCGCGGAGCAGCGGAATTCGCCGCGAACACAAATTCCCGGGTGATGCGGTGGATGTCTTCCTCGGTCAGGCGCTTTTGCCGGCCGCGATTACAGCCGGTTGCGCAAGCAATGAAGATACAAAGAAAAGTAGCGAGTTTGCGGATTGTAAAACGTGTTGGAAAACTGCAATTGGCGAAAGAACTCGGTAACACCGAAGATTAGGCGGCTTTCTTTAGCGGCGCCTTTACCAACTCAAGCGCCTTGCGGTAGATGGGATCTTCCGGTGAAAGTGGGCGCGGTCCTTGCGGAAGCTCTTTATTGGGTGTGGCATCCGTCGCCGAGTCGTCGACATCGGAATCATCCTCAACGTTGGCATGGACGACTTCCGTGGGCGTGACTCCTTCTTCAAGAATCGCTTTCCCACTCGGATTGTAATAATTCGCCGTCGTGAGGATTAACGCCGAGCCATCATCGAGGGTAATTAATTTTTGTTCTGAAGCCAGACCGAAGGTACGTTCGCCCACAACATCTCCGCGGTGGTTTGCTTCAATCGCGGAAGCCAGCACTTCAGCGGCGCCGGACGTTGTAGCGTCAATCAAGACCGAAACGCGGCCTTTCCAAACTACCTGCTTTGGTTCCGCAGAAAAAGTTTGTGAAGAAACGGTCTGCCCGCGCAAACTGGCCAGAGTGCCTGACGGCACAAAAAGTCGAGCCACAGAAATCGCCTCGGAAACCGGGCCGCGGCCACACTCGCGTAAATCCAGAATGACATTGCGAATGCCCTGTTTTTCAGCTTCAATCAATCGAGCGCGCACTTCATCAGCGCGTCCGGGATCAAGCGACGAAAGGCGCAACGCCAGTATGTCTGGATCGGCTTTCTGACTGGTGATTTTCACCGCTGTCAGCTTTTCGCGTACTACATCCACTTCTTCGGGGGTGGCCTTGCCGCGTCGAATGACGGCCACTTTCACACCCGTACCAGCCGCGCCAGTCAGCAAATTCATGGCTTGGCCTACGGACATATCGCGTGTGGTGAAGCCGCCAATTGATTCGAAAATGTCGCCGCTGTGAATTCCGGCTTTCGCGCCGGCACTGTCGGGCAGCACGGAAATTACGATGATATAGCCAAAGCGCTTACTCAAGGTGATGCCGCTATCACCCGCGCTGGTGCTCTGAATCTTTTTCTTGTATTCGTCGTACTCGCGGGGAGTCAAGTAACTGGATTGCGTGTCGAGTGATTCGAGGAGGCCGTGTAGCGATCCTGCGGTAACGGTGTGCATGTTCGGTTCGTCGACGTAATCCTGCTGGATTTTCTGCAAGACCTCGCCGAACACGGTGAGCGACTTGTAAGCTTTATCGTCCGGAGTGCGTCCCAGGACGTGGCCAATTCCGGCATAGCAGAATATTGCTACCGATACGCAAATCAGCCCAACACGCGCCGCTCGACTCATTGATCCACCTGTCTGGAAACTTTCAAAAGTATAACACTGCTTATAGTGGGACGCGCGGCGCTACAGAAAGGAAGCCTTCGTCAGTGGAGCGAGTCAGGTGACAGAAGCTATACTTAAGCACGAATAGACACCGACAAATACACGAACAGACACGGGGAGCGTGGGTTTTGATGCTATTTAACCACGCCGTGTCATTTATTCACGGTCCATTATCAGGTAACTCATTCAAAACAAGCCACAACTTTGACATCTATTGGCCTGCAACCTGCTACTCTATCCGTGCCCAATGTTCCAAACCACCATAGCGTCTCCTACCAACACGGAGGGAGTTGGCCTTCACACTGGTGTGTACGGGCACGTGACGTTGTCTCCCGCTCCCGCCGAGACTGGGATCGTTTTTCGGCGCGTGGATCTTGATAACTTTCCCATCGAAGCCCAGGGCCACAACGTTGCACGCGTGAGTTATGCCACCAGTTTGATGAAACAAGGCGTATTGCTCTCTACCACCGAGCATCTCCTTGCGGCCATCTATTCCTGCGGCATCGACAACATTTTTATCGACATCGACTCCATTGAGATTCCCATACTGGATGGCTCCGCCGAACCTTTCATGCAAATGCTGGAGCGCAGTGGTTTGCGGAGATTGCGCCGGCGCCGCCGGTTTTTGAAGGTTTTGAAGCCGTTGGAGGTTGTTGAAGGAGACCGCAGAATCGGAATTTATCCGGCCGACGACTTTCGCGTGTGTTGTTATGTGGACTTTCCGCATCCGCTGGTTGGGCGGCAGCAGTTTGAGATCACCGTCAACGCCGAAAGTTTCCGCCAATTGCTGGCTCGCGCGCGAACCTTTTGTTTTGAGCGGGATATTCAACCACTCAGGGCCATGGGCCTGATCCGAGGAGGCTCGCTCGAAAATGCCATCGTCCTTACGGAGCGCGGTGTTATGAATGGGCCATTGCGTTTCTCGGATGAGTTCAGCCGGCACAAAGCTTTGGACCTGATTGGCGATTTGGCGCTGGTGGGTTTGCCGCTGCTGGCGCGGGTGGAAGCTCATAAAGCAGGCCATGCGCTTCATACCCAACTTGTAGGGCGCCTGCTTGCTGATCCTTCGCTCTGGACCATAACTACCGCTGAGGCTTCGGTGACCGAAATGGAGCTAACCGGGCCCCTGACGGGACCGTCTGTTTCCGCCGCCGATTAGTAAACTGATTAGTGTTTCGCCGCCAAAGTTGTCTTGCCGCGTTGCGAAATTCCGCTCGCTCCCACAAACTGGACCTGGACCCTCATGAAAAACAATGATCTTGCCGTAGTCATCCTCGCCGCGGGCAAAGGCACGCGTCTGAAATCGAGCCTCGCCAAAGTATTGCACCGCGCCGGTGGACGGACGCTGGTGGAGCAAGTGATTCGCGCATGTGCACCGCTGGGCGCGAAGCGGATCATCGTGGTGGTCGGGCACCAGAGCGAAGTAGTCGCGGCGACCGTCGAGCCACTCGGCGCAACGACCGTGCTGCAGCAACCGCAACACGGCACCGGTCACGCCATGCAGGTAGCGCGCCGCTCATTGGGAAATTCCAAATTTGCCATCGTGCTTCCCGGCGATGCGCCCCTGGTTCGCCCTGAAACACTGAAAACTTTGTTGGCAACTCATCGATCCGCCAATGCCGCCGCGACAGTTCTGACCGCTGTGGTCGCGGATCCCCGAGGCTACGGAAGAATTCTGCGAAAATCGGACACGGCCATCTCCGCGATCGTGGAGGAATCTCAACTGACCGGCGATCAGGCGGAAATCAACGAAATTAATTCTGCTATTTATTGTTTTACGGTGGTAAAACTTTGGCCTGCTCTTGCGCAAGTGAAGCCCAACAACAAACATCGCGAATTATATTTGACGGATGCCGTCGCGGTCTTGGCCTCCAAGGGTGAAGTGGTCCTAGCGCAAGTGGCGGCGGATTCACGCGAAGTTCTCGGCTGCAATACCCGCGCCGATCTTGCAGAGGTGGATCGCATATTTCGGGATTGGAAGCGCCTGGCGCTCATGGACGCAGGAGTCACCATCCAACTGCCGGAAACGGTGTTGATTGATCCAGGCGTGGCGGCCGGTGAAGACACCGTGATTGAACCTAACGTTCAGCTGCTGGGCCAAACAAAAATCGGTGCGCGTTGCATTGTTCGCGCGGGCAGCGTTTTAAGTGATGCCATTCTGGCTGACGATGTGGTCGTTGAGGCCCACAGCCTGGTCGCGGATAGCCGGCTGGATGATGGCGTGATGGTCGGGCCTTTCGCTCGCTTGCGGGGTGGCAACCATCTGAAAGCTGGCGTGCGGGTGGGGAATTTCGTCGAGCTGAAAAAAAGCATTCTAGGCGAAGGCACCAAGGCGATGCACCTTACGTATCTTGGTGATGCCAAGATCGGCTCCAAGACCAACATTGGCGCTGGCACCATCACCTGCAATTACGACGGCTTCCGAAAAAACCCCACCATAATTGGGAACAAAGCCTTTATTGGGAGTGATTCGACTCTGGTTGCACCAGTACGCTTGGGAAATGGCGCGTATGTCGCCGCTGGCTCGACCATCACCGAAAATGTTCCGGCGGATTCTCTGGGAATTGCTCGTGGCCGGCAGATGAACAAGATTGGCTGGGCATCGAAAAAACGCCGCGAACTGGCGTCTGCTTCGGGCGATAAAAAAATCACCGCCAAAAAATCGCGTGGTAAAGCTAAAAAGCGGCGACGCTGAGCGAATTAGGCGGTTCGTGGCCGCGGTGTACGCGCTGTGTTAAAATAATGATTCCTGCAACGCTACGTGGAGCCGCCAGCGCATGAAATTTGGAGTGGTCGTCTTTCCCGGATCCAATTGCGATCACGACGCGTTCTACGCCATAAGCAACGTTCTCCATCAGCCGGTTGAGTTCGTCTGGCATCAATCTGAAGATTTAGCGAATTGTGATGCGGTTGTTTTGCCGGGGGGTTTTGCGCACGGTGATTATCTTCGCACTGGCGCGCTCGCGCGGTTTTCTCCGGTGATGAAATCGGTGAAGAATTTTGCAAAGAGTGGTGGCCTGGTCCTGGGGATTTGTAATGGGTTTCAAATTCTTCTGGAAGCGGGTCTGCTTCCCGGCGCGGTGATGCGTAATATCGGATTGCGCTATATTTGCCGGCATATTTACATTCGCGTGGAAAACACCGCTACACCCTTTACGCAAGCTGCTACGCCGGGACAAATTCTTAAAATTCCCATCGCCCATAACGATGGGAATTACACCACTGATCCACGGACGCTGGCGGAATTACAGAAAAATCAGCAAATTGTTTTTCGCTATACCAGCGCGGACGGGAAAGATGACGCCGCCGGCAACCCCAACGGCTCTATGGCGAGTATTGCCGGCATTTGCAATCGCGAACGCAATGTTACCGGATTGATGCCGCACCCGGAACGGGCCGTTGAATCCGCTCTAGATTCCGCGGATGGATTGGTAATTTTCCGTTCGATGGTCGAATCTTTGGTGACTTCGGCAAAGGCGAGCGCTTAGGATTGTTACTATTTCAGGATTTATTCGAATCTCCTCGTGATTTCTAGGTAGGAAAATTGGCAACGGCAAGCGCGGAAATTAAGGTTACGGCGGAAATCGCCGCGGAGCATGGCCTGTCGGCTCCGGAATATGCGCGCGTGCGGCAAATCCTCGGGCGCGACCCCAACATTACCGAGCTGGGCATTTTCAGCGTGATGTGGAGCGAGCACTGCTCTTACAAATCCAGCAAGGTCCATCTGAAGCGGCTGCCGGTGCGCGGAAAACTTGTCGTTCAGGGCCCGGGGGAAAACGCCGGCGTGGTGGATATCGGCGATGGGTTAGTCGCTGCGTTCAAAATCGAATCGCACAATCATCCCAGTTTTGTGGAGCCCTTTCAGGGAGCCACCACCGGTGTAGGCGGAATTTTGCGCGATATTTTTACTATGGGCGCTCGTCCCATTGCGGTGCTTGATTCTTTGCGCTTTGGTCCCATCACGATCGACAATTCAGCGCCTTCGGTCTCGGCGGAAACAATTGCCAAGAACCGCCGCATTCTCGATGGTGTGATTCGCGGAGTCGCCAATTACGGAAATTCTTTTGGCGTGCCCACGATCGGCGGCGAGGTTTGTTTCGAACCGTGCTACTCGCAAAACCCGCTGGTGAACGCGCTGGCCCTGGGAATCGCCAAAAAAGAAGATTTGTTTTTTGCCAAGGCGCGCGGCACCGGGAACCCGGTCATTTATGTGGGCGCAAAAACCGGCAGAGATGGAATTCATGGCGCATCGTTGCTGGCGTCCGCGGAGTTCACCGAGGAATCGCAACAAAAGCGTCCCAACGTTCAGGTGGGCGATCCGTTTGTTGAGAAACTGCTGCTCGAGGCTTGCCTGGAAGCCATGGTCACTGGCGCGGTCGTCGCCATACAGGACATGGGCGCAGCGGGCTTGACGTGCTCCACCACAGAGATGGCGTCGCGAGGCGGCACCGGCATTGAGATTGATCTTGCTCGTGTGCCGCAGCGCGAGACCGGCATGACTCCTTACGAAATTATGCTCAGCGAATCGCAGGAGCGCATGCTGCTGGTCGCCGAGAAGGGTCGCGAGCCTGAAGTTTTGCAAGTTTTCAAAAAGTGGGGACTCGACGCAGTGGTGGTCGGCGAAGTTGCCGATAGCGGACTCTTGCGCGTCAAAGATCAAGGCGTAGTCGTCGCGGAGATTCCGGCGCATCCGCTCGCTGAAGAAGGCCCGGTGTACCAACGGCCGATCAGACGGCCTGAGAAAAGGGAAGAATCGGCGGCGAACTGGTTCGTATTTGCACCTGAAGAGAAAAATCTTACGAACAATTTCAAGCAGTTGCTGGGATCGCCGGCAATTTCGTCCAAGCGTTGGATCACTGAGCAATACGACACCATGGTCCGGACCAACACACTGGCGGTTCCGGGCGCTGGCGATGCCGCTGTGGTTCGCATAAAAGGAACGAAGCGCGCATTGGCGCTGGCCACCGACGGGAATGGCCGATGGTGCCAGTTAAATCCGCGGCTGGGCGCGATGCATGCGGTGGCTGAAGCGGCGCGCAATGTGGCGTGTTCTGGCGCGACACCTATCGCCGCTACGAATTGCTTGAATTTTGGCAGCCCCGAAAAGCCGGAAGTGATGTGGCAGTTCAGCGAAGCGATTGATGGACTGGCGGCTGCTTGCAACGAACTTGAAACTCCGATTACCGGTGGAAACGTGAGCTTCTACAATGAAACTCTGGGCAGCTCAATTTATCCCACGCCAGTGATCGGGATTTTAGGGGTGATTGAAGACACGACGAAGGTGTTGAAGATGGCATTTCGCGGCGACGGAGACATTGTGGTTTTGCTTGATGGTATTGGCGGAGCAAACGATTCGCCGGCCGTTAAGAGTTCGAACGCCTGGGACACCCAACTAGCGCGAGAATTTTCCTCGTCCGAATATTCCAAGACTGTTGGCGACATCGTCGCGGGCGAGCCCCCGGACATCGATCTTCCCGCAGAGAAGCGTCTACAACAGTGCATGGTTGCGCTGGCTGCGTCGCGCACGCTTCAATCTGCTCATGACATCAGCGATGGAGGGCTGGCCGTCACCTTGGCCGAATCCTGCTTTGCTTCCGCGCCTGCTCGGAAAGCTGGCGACACACTCGGCGCAAACATAAAAATAAAGAACGGCCATCCCGCTGAATCTGCTGTTTTTGGAGAGCGAGGAGCGCGCGCGGTAGTTTCCGTTTCACCTGCTTCTCTAAATGCCGTGCTGCAAACCGCGCAAAAATACGGTGTTGACGCCGTACAAATCGGCGAAGTTACCGCCAACGGCATTTTCCGCATCGAACTCAATGGAAGTGCCATAATCGAAGAGCCCGTTGAAACACTTCGAGATATCTGGGCCCATTCACTGGAGCGCGCACTCAGACAATGAATCCTAAGCTCGCCTACGCTGACGATCATTTCCACGATGAATGTGGAGTATTCGGCGTCTTTGGCCATCCTGAAGCGGCGAACCTGGCGTATCTCGGTTTATATGCTTTGCAGCACCGCGGCCAGGAATCAGCCGGGATAGTTTCGAGCGATGGACAGGAACTGCATCTTCACCGCGCCATGGGCGAGGTGGAAGAAATTTTTCAACCCGCGGTGCTGGTAAAACTTCCCGGCACTGCCGCGATCGGTCACGCTCGGTATTCGACCGCAGGCGATAAAGCTCTGCTCAACGCCCAGCCCATCATGATCGATTGCAACAAAGGCAAAGTCGCGCTGGGCCACAACGGTAACCTGACCAACGCCGCGGAATGGCGACGCAAGCTGGAACATCGTGGTTCCATTTTTCAGACCAACAGCGACACGGAAGTGATTGTTCATCTGATCGCCCGATCGCCGGCCCGCAATTTGTCCGGTGCGATTGGCGATGCGCTTAACCAGGTCGAAGGCGCCTACTCACTGCTGTTGCTGACGACTGAGGAGTTGTACGCGGTGCGCGACCCACGTGGGTTTCGCCCGTTGGTGCTGGGCAGATTGCCTGCGACGGAATCTGCCTCCGAAGCCTGGATGGTGGCTTCCGAAAGTTGCGCATTCGATCTGCTCAACGCTCAATACATTCGCGAAGTCGAGCCTGGGGAGATGGTGCGCATCTCCAAATCCGGTATCGAAACCATTCGCTTCGCGCCGCCCAAGCAGCAACAACACTGCGTATTCGAACACGTATATTTTTCGCGTCCGGACAGCATTATTTTCGGCCGCTCGGTGAACGAGAGCCGCGAAGCTCTCGGCCGCTTGCTCGCGCAGGAACATCCCGCCGACGCTGACATTGTCGTCCCGGTGCCGGACTCTGGCGTTCCCGCCGCTGTCGGTTACGCGCTCGAGTCTAAAATTCCTTTTCGCATGGGACTGATTCGCAATCATTATATCGGGCGCACTTTTATCGAACCTTCGCAGGCTATCCGCAATTTTGGCGTAAAGCTGAAACTTAATCCTGTTCGGGGATTGATCGAAGGCAAACGGGTAGTGCTGGTGGACGACTCCATCGTTCGCGGCACCACCAGCCGCAAAATCGTGCGCATGGTGCGCGAGGCTGGCGCCAAGGAAGTGCACGTGCGCATCAGTTGTCCCCCCACGATTTCGCCGTGCTATTACGGCGTGGACACCCCGACGCGCGAGGAGTTGATCGCCTCTTCCAATTCACCGGAACAGATTCGCAAATTTCTTGGCGCCGATTCTCTCGGTTACATCTCGATGGCCGGGTTACGCCAGGCCGTGGACGACAGCGAAGGAAAGTTTTGCACTTCCTGTTACACCGGCGTTTACCCGACGGATCTCGTGCAACTGGAAGTCCGCGCCGGCAAAGCGGGCGCCGGCAACGGCGTGGTCGGTGACCTGAACGGAAATTCCGCTGATGAACTCGCGATAGAAAGGCCCGTGGTGGTGGAAAGTGAAGGCTGACAGCGACAAGCAAAAAGACGTGACGCATCTGCCGGTAGGCACAAAAATTCAACGCGAGATTATCGCGTGGTTTTGGGTCGGCCTGGCATTTCTCCTGATTAACGGAACCATTGGACAGGCGCGCGTAATTCCATCCGGCTCCATGGAGAATACTTTGCTGATCGGCGACCACCTGATCATGAGCCGCATCGGCTACGATGCCGGAGTTCCGTTCACAAGCTGGCATGTACCGCTATGGCGCAATCCGAAACGCCAGCAGGTAATTATTTTCAAGCCGCCATTTGCGCCAGATACCCCGGATTATGTAAAGCGCGTGATTGGGCTGCCGGGCGATAGTGTCGATATCCACGACGGAGCCGTGTGGGTTAACGGGCAGAAGCTCACCGAACCTTATGCTGTCGGCGCCAGCGAGCCCTATGAGTTGCATACGCCCTATAAAGTTTCCGACAATTGTTATTTTGTGATGGGCGACAATCGCGGCAACTCCTATGACAGCCGCTTCTGGGGCTGCGTTCCGCGCAAGGATATTATTGGCACGCCGGTGATGATTTATATGTCTCTGGATGCGCCCTCGGACGCTTGGGAGCCAGGGCAGATTCGGGAGCGTTTTTTTGCATATGCCAACGCTATCCTTCATCCCGGTAGCGTGCGATGGCGAAGATTGTTTCATATATTTTAATTGCGGGAATTTCCTCGCGGTGAGATTTCCGCTGCATCCTCCGCAGCTGTAATCACGTGAAAACCCAGTATCGGGAATAGTGGGTTCTTAGGTTGGTGCATCAAAGTTCATATCGAATTTGAATTGCAGACAAGGGTTTCATGAAATACGCAGATGCGGGAGTCGACATCGCGGTAGCGGACGACGCGAAGCAAAGGATTCGCCACCACGCCAGCCGCACCTTTACACCCGGCGTTCTCGGGGGCATCGGCGGATTCGGCGGTCTCTTCGCTCTCGACACGAAAAAATGGAAAGAGCCCATCCTGGTATCCAGCGCCGACGGCGTAGGAACCAAATTGAAAGTCGCCATGGCCATGGGTGTGCATTCCACAGTTGGCGGCGACCTTGTGAATCATTGCATCAACGACATTCTGGTGCAGGGGGCTGAGCCACTTTTTTTCCTCGATTATCTGGCGATGGGCAAGCTCGAACCGACCGTTGTGGAGCAGCTTGTCGACGGCATGAGCCGCGCGTGCCGCAAAGCCGGATGTGCATTAATCGGCGGAGAAACCGCCGAGATGCCAGGGTTTTATCCGGCGGGTGAATATGATGTCGCGGGATTCATCGTGGGGGTTGTCGAGCGCAAGAACATGCTTAACGGGAAAGCGGTGAAGCCTGGCGACGCTTTGATTGCGTTGCCATCGTCCGGCCTGCACACCAATGGATATTCCCTGGCGCGCAAATTGGTATTCGAAGTTGCGAAACTCAGGCCGGACACTTACGTTGCGGAGGTGGGCAACAAGATTGGTGCGGAATTGTTGAAGCCGCATTTGTGTTACGCGCCGGCGCTAAAAAATATCGTTGCGCGCGGAGGCCTCTCGGCGCTCGCGCATATTACCGGTGGCGGGATTCCTGGAAACCTTCCTCGTGTGTTGCCCAGCGGCGTCAAAGCGCAGATCGATCTGGCGTCCTGGCCGGTGCCCCCGATCTTTAAGTATCTGGCTAAGATTGGGAAAATCGACGGCGACGAGCTTCTGCATTCCTTCAACATGGGCGTGGGCATGATTCTGGTGGTCCCCCCGGCGCAGGTGAAATTTGTGGAAGGCGATCTAAAAAAGCGCCGAGAGAAGTTTTTCCGCATCGGTCGGATTGAACGCAGCGATTCCGGCAAAGCTCGCGTGGCCTATTCAGGCGCGCTGGGCTTGTAAGGCAGCGCCATTCTGCTGCCAATTTATTCCCCCCTCGATGTAGCTCATGCACATTTTGCCGACGTGAATGATTGTGCTAACGTTTTCCATTCATGAAAAAACGTATCGGTGTGTTGCTGAGCGGGCGCGGCTCGAACTTTGAAGCCCTTGCGGATAGCGTTGCCGCGGATCGCATTCCAGACACGCAAATCGCCATTGTTATCGCCAATCGAGAAGGCACGCAGGGAATTGAGCGCGCTAATTCTCAAGGAATTCCAACGAAGGTCATCCCTTCGCGCGGGCTCGAGCGGGAAGCTTACGACCGTCAGATCGTCTCCGTTTTGCGCGAACACCAGGTTGATTTGGTCTGCCTGGCCGGCTATATGCGCTTGCTGTCGCCGTACTTCATCCAATGCTTTCCGCAGCGCATCTTGAATATTCATCCTTCATTGCTGCCATCTTTCCCGGGTTTGGAATCGCAGCGGCAGGCGCTCGAATACGGCGTGAAATTTGCCGGCTGCACGGTACATTTTGTGGATGAAAATCTGGATGCTGGGCCGATTATTCTTCAAGGCGTGGTGCCGGTGCTGGACACCGATACGCCCGATACACTGTCCGAAAAGATTTTGCGCGAAGAACATCGCATCTATTCCGAAGCGGTGAAAATTACTCTGGATGGCCGTTTCAAAATCGAAGGGCGGCGCGTAATTCTATTGGCTAACCAGGCTGCTCACCGGTGAATGAGCACAAGAATCGATGACCACCACAACCTTCAAACCTGTCGCCGAACAACTCGCTTATTTAAAAAAGGGCAGCGCGGAAATTATTCGCGAAGCTGAGCTGCAGACCAAGCTCGAAAAATCCGCCAAGACCGGCAAGCCCTTGCGCGTGAAGCTAGGCGTCGACCCTACCGCGCCGGACATTCATCTGGGCCACACCGTGGTGATCCGGAAATTAAAACATTTCCAGGAAATGGGCCACACCGCGGTTTTCCTGATCGGCGATTTCACCGCGATGGTCGGTGATCCCACCGGCCAGTCCGAAACGCGCCCTCCGCTCACTCGGGAACAAGTGAACGCCAACGCGGAAACCTATCTGGAGCAGGTGTTCAAGATTCTCGACCGCGACAAAACCGAAATTCGCTATAACAGCGAGTGGCTCGATAAGTTATCAAGTTACGATATCGTGCGGCTCTGCGCCAAATACCGCGTCGCCCGCATGCTGGAACACGAGGATTTTCATACCCGGCTTACCAATCAGCAGCCCATCTCGATGCACGAGCTGCTTTACCCGCTGCTGGTGGCCTACGACTCGGTGGTGCTCGAATCTGACGTGGAGCTTGGAGCAACGGAACAAAAATTCAATCTGCTGATGGGCCGCGAAATCCAGCGCGAGTACGGCCAGGAAGCGCAGGTGGCATTCACCATGCCGATTCTCGTGGGACTCGACGGCTCGCGGAAAATGTCCAAGAGTCTTGGCAATTATGTGGGTATTACCGAAACGCCGGACCAGATATTCGGGAAGATGATGTCCATTCCGGACGAGTTGATGTGGTCTTATTACGAGCTGGTGACGGATCGCACGCCCGAAGAAATCGCCAAGCTCAAGAGCGAAGTCTCCAGCGGAAGTACGCACCCTATGGATGTGAAGATGCTACTGGCGCAGGAAGTGGTAAGCGGTTTTCACGGGGAAGCCGCAGCAAGCAAAGCATCGGAAATGTTTCAGCGCGTTTTTCGCGATCGACAGGTGCCCGAGGAGGCGCCGGTGAAAAATGTAGCGGCCGGAGCTCCACAAATGATCAAGACTTTATTGGCGACGCTGGGGCTCGCCAGTTCGGTTAGCGATGCGGAACGCCTGGTGAAACAAGGTGCGGTGGAAATCGACGGCCAACGAATCGACGATCCGCGCAAAGAAGTGGACCTGAGCAAAGCCAGGGACTTTCTGCTGCGCGCCGGTAAGAAAAAATTTGTCCGCGTCGTCGTTAAGTGATGCGTAAGGTGATGCATCGCCGGACGCCATCAGCCCGAATCCACAACTACGCGAGAATCTCGCCCACCATTCCAGCCACTTGGCGCGCTACGGAAGGCGCTGCGGTCAGGCCCGGGGACTCCATCCCGACAAGGTGAATCATCTGTGGCACTTTGGCATCGCGTTCGATCACAAAGTCGGCCGTGCCATGTCGGTCGGGCGGCACTAGCTTCGGACGCAAACCGGAGTAGGCCAACTGCAAGTCAGCCTCAGTAATTTCGGGCACTAATATCCTGGCGCCCTCCGCAAAATCAGCTACCGTCAAACGATCGCGTTCGTAATCGTCTTTATCTTCCACATATCGTGCCGTCGGCCCGATCAATACCGTGTCCCAAATTGTTTTTGTGTAATGCATTCCCAGGCTGAGCCCATCGGCATGGGGCAGGGGATAGACCAGCCCGTTAATCAGGGAGCGTCGTGGACCGCGCACTTCGCAGTACTCCCCGCGCACGGGATAAATCTTCCAGGAATGATTGCCAATTAGTGCGGCGACATCGTCGGCATATAATCCGGCGGCATTTATTACGCAGCGCGCTTCGATCATTTCGTGCGACGCGATTTCATCTTGCCCCGAAGGCGTATTTAGATCTTCGCCGACACGAATCCCAACGCGTATCGACTTCGCCGTCGGTTCTAGCGACACGACGTGCGCGCGAGTGACGATGTGCGCGTCTTGCTCTACCGCAACGCGCGCATACGCGCGCACCAATTCTTCCGCCGAAACGATCCTGGTGCTAGGGACATGCAAGGCCGTTACCCCAGCGATGTGTGGTTCGCGTTCACGAATTTCCGCCGGGCCAATCAATCGCAACCCTTCGACGCCGTTTTCCTGGCCGCGCTTATATAGCGCGTCCAGTGCGGCTTCTTCGTTTGCCTCGGTCGCTACCACCAGCTTGCCGGTGCGGCGGTACGGAACGTTGTGTTCTTCGCAGAACGCAAATGTAAGTGCATTGCCTTGCAGGCAATGGCGCGCCTTGAGCGAGCCAGGCGAATAATAAATTCCCGAGTGGATTACACCGCTATTGCGGCTGCTGGTGGCCATACCCACTCGCGGAAAGCGCTCCACGACAAATACGTCCTGCCATTTTTTGGAAAGTTCGGCAGCGACGGCGCAGCCCACTACTCCGCCGCCGATAATTAAAATATTTACTTCGTCCATGAAGGTGAATTTCGCCGGTTTATCGTCGTAAGGATAATTCTAAGCTTAGGACGGTTCGCCTGGAGGAATCTCGTCGAGAAAAGGTATCGTTTCCACTAACCGGGCCTGGGTCCCGTCATGCACCGCGTAGTTGGCGTGTTTGTCTTTGTTGTATCCCGAACGCCACAGCGAAGCAGCTCCATGCTGGCCGTCTTTATTTATGGCATAGAAAAATATATGAAAAGTGGTGAGTTTTTTCTTGTCGTTCTTGTAATTGTGCGCCACGCGGCTCATGGTTTCGAGGCACGCGTCGGAAGGCGATTTGCCGCGGCGCATCATTTCCACGATGGTGTGCCCGCCGGCAATTTTGATGTTCTCCTCTCCTTTTCCCGTGGAGCCCGCGGCGCCGACTTCGTTGTCCACGAAACATCCTGCGCCGATGATCGGTGAATCGCCTACGCGGCCGGGAATTTTCCATGCCAGCCCCGAAGTCGTGGTGGTGGCGGAGATGTTGCCTTTGGAATCTACTGCCATGCACGGAATCGTACCCGTAGGCGGATGCGCGATCACATTTTGAATATGCGGCAGCCATGCACGTTTTTCAGGCGTATCGAAAATCGCGGCGATTTGTTGGTTGTATCCCTCGATCGACGCTTTCTGCACATATTCGGGGCTATCGATTCCCGGGCGCCAGTTGAACGAGGTGGACGCTTTCCACGCCAGCCACGCCAGCCGCGAGCGCTCGGTGAGGAGATTCAAATCCTCGAAGCCCTCGTCGATCGCGAAACGGTGCGCGCCCTCGCCGACAATCATTACGTGATTGGTTCGCTCCATCACCGTTTTCGCGAGGCGCGAAACATTTTTGATACGCCGCACACCAGCCACCGAGCCCGCGCGTCCGGTGGGGCCATGCATGCAACTGGCGTCCAACTCTACTTCCCCCTCCTCGTTGGGAAGGCCGCCGAAGCCCACGGAGTCATCGTTGGGGTCGTCTTCCACCACGGTTACGGCAGCGACGACCGCGTCCAGGGTGTCGCCGCCTTTTTTTAGAATGTCCATTCCGCGATCTAGGGCGTGGAGGCCGTTCGCGCTGGAAATAATCAGCGGGCGTTTACTTTGCGCGGCGGTTTCGGCGGCGAGTGGCAGCGGAGTGGTCGGGTTTCCTAGGGCTACGTCGCGGCCAAAAAGTTTATTGGCGCTGGCTATTGCACTGCCCGCCAGTGAAGTGAGGAAGAATTTACGCCTCGACCAAATCTCCATGGGAAGCCTCCATTTTTTTGGTGTTGCAGTTTCGACTCAAGCGAAATCGTGCGCGCATAGTATGTGGCAGCGGCGCAGGCTGCGTGAATTAAATATTTCAGGTTTATAAACCGGGTCTATTCCGAAGCGCCCAGCGGCAGAAAATATTGCGTCCCCTTGACGGGGTCCTGCAGCCTGCGCAGCAATTGCTGCAAATCTTCAGAGCGCTCCACGAAATCGATCTCCGAGGTATTGATTACCAGCAGGTCGGACGCGGCGTAATGGAAGAAAAAATGTTCGTAAGCCCGCGCCACCTCTTCGATGTATTCGGGCGAAATTTCGCTTTCCTCGCGGGAAGCCTTTTTCTCGATGCGCGCGCGCAAGACTTCAGGCTTGGCTTGCAGATAGATAACCAGGTCCGGAGCGGGAATGCCCGCAGTTAACATTTCGTAGTAACGGTCGTAAAGTTTCAGTTCTTCGTCATCGAGATTCAGATTCGCGAAAATGCGATCCTTCTCAAGCAAAAAATCCGAAAGAACCGGGGCCGGTGCGCCCGCCGCCAGCGCTTCACGAATCCTTTTCTGGCGTTCCATCAGGAAATACATCTGGGTACGAAGAGCAGAGCCAGGTTTTTCTCTATAAAAATCGGAGAGAAAGGGATTGTCGTCGCAATCATAAAGACGGCGAGCATGTAGTTTTTCCGCCAGGATCTTAGCCAGCGTGGTTTTCCCGACGCGCAACGGGCCTTCCACGACGATAAAGCGCGGCGACTTCGGAACCGGATTTAATCCGCCTTGTGACGACTGTCCAGCGCTGTTCGATGTGTCAGCCGTCCATCCAACCGGCTCATTGGAAGGCAAGGGGATGGTGTTCGAATCGTTGAAAGGCATATCTCTTGAATGGTTTCGAGTCTTGAACGTGTGCTTGCCGAAAGTCGCGAGCGCATTATACCTCAGCCATCGGAACGCTACGCTCGGATTTCCGCCGCTCGATGTTTTGACGGCAAGATCGTGCGGAATACCGAGACAAATTAAAAAGCAAACCAAACAAAAAATTAGCTCCTCGCAGGAAGGTCTGCGACGAGCTAATTACTACGCCTCTGAGGGGAGATTGTTGTGCGTCACAAAATGGCGCACCTGGAAATCTTAGTGAGCCACAAATTTCAGGGGACTATGCGAACGTTGTGAATGCCCGCCTCGAACGACACGCTGGCCATTGTACTTTGTGGCACCCACCACAACTTGTGCAGCCAAGGGCGCTCGCTCATCAGCGCGCGTCTGCCAATAATGTCCATCAGCAGCGGAGTGACTTGTGTTGCCAGGTAAATTGTCCCGGAATGGGCAAACGGGCGCATCAAGGGATCGCCCTCTCGTCCGTAATTGCGAGACAGTGCCCGGCGTGTGGACCAGGCGTCCAGCACTGCTCCGGCGTGCTCCGCGATCATCAGGCTGTACCAGGTTATTTTTTCGTTGCGACTGGCGGAGTTGTGACGGACTGCTGATTTTACCGGCTGAAATGGGAAAGGGCGCGGTTCAGCGAAGGATGCACCTGCGTCGCTATTCACTTTTGGTTGGGGGGCGGAAGGCACCGACCCTTCCGAGAGGGCAGTCGGAGTCGAACTATTCGGTGCAGTGAATTCCTTCCGCGTCACGACGGGCGAGGTTGTGTCTGGAACTTGAGCAACGATTGCGGTGGGCGCCGTGGGTTTCGAAACCGGCGGGTCGACGTTCTCAAGCAAGGGCAACGGGCTCAACAAGAGAAGGGCTACAAACATCATGTGACTGACCACCTCGGGCGCGCGGGGTGAAGAACTTTGTGTCCCGCAACTGAGTCGAGTGTGCCCGTTCGTACAGGTGGTGGGCACTGGCCTAACGGGCACATTTGTGGTGGTACCCGGGTCATGAGACTGAGGTTTTTGGGGTATAGTTCTGCGGTACTTGAAGTACCAGCGAGCCGAGATTAGCACGGCCCTGCAGGCAAACTTAACTGGCTTGATTACTATAACTTACGGCAGACTGTCACACCGTCGCGTAAAGGGATCAACACACTAAACAAATCCTTCGATTCAAATACCATACGGTTCAATTCCTGTACCCCGCAGGTGTCCGCATCCGCAGTTTTCGCTTTTCCCGCAGCCTTTCCCGACCATAGAGTGTTGTCGGTAATAAACAGCCCGCCGCGACGCACTCTCGGCAACGCTACCTTGGCCGCCTCCGGATACTCGCGTTTATTAATGTCGTTGAAAATCAAATCGAACTCGCCGGTAGTCTTCTTCAGCAGCGTCAACGCATCGCCGGTTTCCACGCGAATTTGTGACGCGACACCTGCGCGCTCGAAATATGCTTTGGCGCGTTTGGCATTTTCCGGATCGCCGTCAGTGTAAGTAATTTCGGCCTGCGGTCCGGCCGCGCGCGCCAGCCATATCGTCGAATACCCGATGGCCGATCCCAGTTCAAAGATTCGTTTTGCTCCCGAGATTTGCACCAGCAACGCTAGCATGCGAGCCACCGCTGGCCCGATAATTGGAACCTTGTGCTTGGCGGCGTATTCCTCCATATCGTTGATCACCTCGTCGCGTTTGGGCAGCAATGCGTAAAGATAATCCTCGACCTTCTCGTCCATGAATCCACTTCGCAAATTTTTTGGCAGCTTCACAAACTCTCTCCGGGTTTCAAGGCATGAATCTCGAGCCCGCCGATGTTCTTGGTTTCCGCACGCAACTGCTCAGGTGTCCCAGTGAGAACGGGGAACGTTCCGTAATGCATGGGAATTACATGCTTCACTCCCAACAAACGGATCGCGTGCGCAGCCTCTCGCGGGCCCATCGTAAAATTATCTCCAATCGGCAGGCAAGCAATATCCGGTTTGTAAAGTTCCGCAATCAGCTTCATATCACCAAATACTGCGGTGTCTCCAGCATGGAATAAAACCAGCCCGCCTGGCAGCCTCACGATCAGAGACGCTGGCTCTCCACCGTAGATCAACTTACCCTTTTCCTCAATAGAGTTGGAATGAAACGCGTGGGTCATGGTTACTTCGAAATCCCCGACGCGTGCGGTACCGCCTTTGCCCATGGGCTTGACCTGCTTACTGAACCCCTGTTCGCCAATCCAATGCGCGGTTTCAAAAATTGCCAGGATGGTAGGTTTATGTTCTTTGGCCAGCGTCAGTAAATCGCCAAAATGATCGCTGTGGGCATGGGTTAAAAATATGGCGTCCAGCCTTTTCAGCTTTTTTAAGTCTGGCGGACATTTCGGATTGGTGGTCACCCAGGAATCCAGCAGCGCCACTTCCCCCCTTGGCGTGGTTAAAGAAAACGTACTATGCCCGAAAAAAGTGATCTGGTTACCCTTCATATCCAACATGTCTGGTCTCCGGACGCGGATTTAGTTTGCCGACGCTTGATCAGTCTCAAAAACAAAAGCTTGCTGATATTTTGATGCTTTCACTTCGAGGTAGCGGTGCTGTCGTCACCAGAACTCAGCACCATGCGTATTGCCGCTTCATACGTCTCACGATTATTTTCGCCCACCAAATGACCAATCTGCCGTCCATCTTTGGCATAAAAAACTGAAGCTGGGATCTCGCCCTTCCAGCCTGGCATTACCGCCTGCACGAATTCGGCCTCCCCGCCCATCTTCTTCCGGAAATTAGGGAAAATGGGGTTATAGCGCGCGATGAATCGCCGCATCAGGATCAAGTCCCCATCGTCATTGAGGTTCACTCCTACCACACTCAAACCTTGGGGACCATATTGCTTGGCCAGCTCATTCAGCATCGGGTATTCATCCCGGCAAGGCTCGCACCAGGTGGCCCAAAAAGTCACCAGCAACGGCTTGCCGCGATACTGCTCCACCAGCTGTTGATAGCCTTGCGCATCAATGATTTTGGGATCGTGCACCGCTGGCCGCTTGGTGGCTTGGGGTGCGGCGAAAGCAACCGCGAGAGTCACGCCGCTCAAGCAAAATACCAACGCCACACCTGCAATTCTTTTAATCACCATGTTTTTCATCCGTCCCCGGAATATCCTGTGCGAAAGTTGAGAATCTGAATCACGTTAACGTACAATGAGTATGCGTCTTCGCCAAAGCGTCGTCACTGTTACCTATTCCTATTAATTAGACGCCCGCGCTGCTCGCCCGTGTTTTGATTCAAAGGAGATTTTGAATGGCTTACGTAATCGCCGAACCGTGCACCGGCACCAAGGATACCGCGTGCGTGGACGTTTGCCCGGTGGACTGCATTCACCCGCGCAAGGATGAGCCCGGCTTCGAAGGCGTCCCGCAGCTTTATATCAACCCCGTGGAATGCATCGATTGCGGCGCCTGCGTCCCGGTTTGCCCGGTGACCGCCATTTTTGCTCTCGAGGACCTGCCGGAGAAGTGGCAGAGCTACACTCCCGTTAATTCGGATTTCTTCGCTGCAAAATAATCGGACTCAGGGCTATCTAACGGCACGCTCTTAGCGTGCCTTTTTTATTTCCCGCGCCTTATCAGATCGCCACCAGCAAATTCTGCGCAAACGGCCATTCCGCGTCGATCCACTGGCCTTCACATCGAAAGCCAGTATCCGCCGCCATCTCCAACACTTCTTCCGCTTTGTATTTGTGCGAACTCTCCGTCCAGATGGTCTCTCCTTGATTCAGCATCAAGCGCAAGCCCGCTGCCGGTATGTCCACGACTTGCCTGCGCAAGGAACAGAGATGCATCTCGATGCGCCGTTCGGCGGCGTTCCAGCGCGCTTCATGGCGGAAAAATTTAAGATCAAAATTTGCGCCCAGCTCTCGATTGATGCGCGCCAAAATGTTTAGATTGAACGCCGCTGTTACTCCGGCGGGATCGTCATACGCCAGAATCTGCGTTTGGATATCTTTTTCCAGATCGGTGCCCAGCAGCAACGCATCGCCCGGAAGTAAAGTTTCGCGCAGTTCACGCAAAAAATTGCGTCCGGCATCGCGGTCAAAATTCCCGATGGTGCTGCCCAAAAAGAGCACCAGCAGGTGATCCGCTTCCTTGCGGCGGTCTGCCACCGCGCGAAGTCCCTCCAGGTACGGCCGTTCGTAGCCCACC
>Ga0073928_10002592_pt1 | contig 30627 bp, 31 predicted proteins | sample PaiPotPPA55metaG_FD_76969 | JGI IMG/M metagenome (GOLD analysis project Ga0073928, IMG submission 76969) | Iron sulfur acid spring bacterial and archeal communities from Banff, Canada, to study Microbial Dark Matter (Phase II) - Paint Pots PPA... ...
ATTTGACGCGCTCACGAAGCGCGGGATCGACGTCAAGTTCGGAATTCACCCGGTGGCGGGACGCATGCCCGGTCACATGAACGTGCTGCTAGCGGAAGCCGATATTCCCTACGATCGGCTGATCGATATGGACGACATCAACTCTGACCTTCCGCAAACGGACGTGGCGCTGGTGATCGGCGCGAATGATGTGACGAATCCGGCCGCGCGCACCGATGCAAGCAGTCCGATCTACGGAATGCCGATCATTGACGTGGACAAAGCGCACACGGTGATGGTCATCAAGCGTGGAATGAGCCCCGGCTTCGCGGGGATCGACAACCCTCTCTACTACCTGAATCAAACGCTGATGCTCTTCGGCGATGCGAAGGCATTCGTCGGAGATATTGTTCGCGAACTCTCGGGCACCTCGCACACCTAGCGCCCGTAGGATCATCCGACCGGCCAATCAGAAAATCAGAATGGGGGTTTATGGTATTGACACGGCTCAGGAGTGAGCCTACATTTGTCTCGTTCACTCGGAGGACGCCTTGCGATCTTGGGGCCGCTGCGTTTTAGTTGCGCTTATCTCGTCCGGGATGCTCAGCCTGCCGATTCGAGCCGCGGAAGCACCGCCATTCGGAATTGTTGCGCTCGCAACCCAAGCTCATGTCGGCACAGCCTTTGCGTCAACGGGAGCCACGGTGTATGCGGGCGACTCCATCGATACTGAGATTGGCGGCTCGCTTCGATTGCGCGTGGCAACGGGTCAGCTTTATCTCCTTTCGGCAAGCGCAGCGAACCTGAGCCAGGACGGGACCGTCCTGCGGGCAAGCGTGCTCCGCGGAACGGTGGGCTTTTCCTCGTTGAGGGCGCGGGAATTCGAGCTCGAGACACCCGAAGGAACTATCCGCGCGGCGAATGACCTTCCGGCCTACGGTCAGGTAACGATCACGGGTCCCAAGGAAGCCGTGGTCTCTGCTTATCGCGGCACCTTGTTGCTCGAGCGCAACGGCCAAGAACTCTCGATCGAAGCGGGCAAGTCGTACGACGTGTCTGTGGTGCCTGACGCCGACGCCACGCCCGCGCAGGGACAGGCCGGAGTGAAGACGGGCTACACCGATCATCTGGTGTGGAAGGTTATCATCATTGGCACGGCCGCCGTTGTTGCGTACGTTTTGTGGCGCCAGTTTTCGGAGAGCCCGGTAGATCCTCCCCCCGCCCAGTAATTTCTATCTTTTGAGAACTGAATGCTGTGGCGTCATCACTCGGATTGCACCAGGCACCACCTCAAACTCCGCAGGGGACTCGCCCAGAATCTCTCCGTCGCCGTGAACCATGACGCACCGATCCGCTTCGAGCTTCACGCGCCGGCAACGAAATCTTTCCACTTCATCGAATCGCAGATCGCCGGAAGTCAGCAGAATCGGAATTGCCTCGACTAAGCGCGTCCACGGAACTTCACCGACAAGCACCACATCAAGCAAGCCGTCATCCATTTTCGCATCGGGAGCGATGCGCACTCCCGATCCATAGCACGGCGCGTTCGCCACCACCGCCAAGAGAGCGCGCCCTGACCAACTTGTGGCGTCCATCTCCGCGGTCAACTCGAATGCGTTGCCGGCAAAAAACGCGGAAAACGCGCCGGCAAGGTATCGCGTGACACCTGGCCAGCGTTTGAACTTTGTATTCGCCAAGTGGGCCGCCTCCGCATCGAGGCCCATTCCTCCCGCACCCACAAAATACGCAGTTCCCTTCCCCGCGACACTCGTCCTCACCAGATCGATAGTACGCGGAGACGAGCGCAAGAATGCATCCGCCGCGCGCAGTGGATCGGGCGGAATCCCCAGCGCCCTCGCGATGTCGTTTCCATTGCCTGCCGGGAGAAGTCCTGCGATTGCCCCCGTGCCACGCAGGCCTTCGACGAGATGATGAAACGCACCGTCGCCTCCTAGCGCTATCACATACTGGAACCCCGTGGCAGCGGCGCGCGCCGCCTGTTCACGCAGATCGTGCGAGCTTCGGGATTCCGAAAACTCAACATTTTGTCCTTGCTCGGCGAAATAATCGGCTACAGCAACACTGCTTCGCAGCGCGCGTCCGCCGCCGGCAACCGGATTCACGATGACGAGCGTGTCCGCTTTCATTCGTCGAACCGCTGTGCGAAGGATCGCTTCAGCATATCTTCGGTATATCTGGGGATTCGACACGGGACTTCGTGGCAGGCTTCGCGCAAATGGAAGTTGGTGCCGGCGGTGGGACTCGAACCCACGACCTAGGGATTATGAGACCCTCGCTCTACCCCTGAGCTACACCGGCTAGAAGTCGATTGTCGATGCTACGGTTTCGCTCCGCAAAGTGTCAAGCCGCTATCAAACACCACTGCAGCCAACCGCAAAAGATGGATTTTTCAGGTCGGAATGTGACGGTGTCAAATCGGCACCGTGCGTCTAAATAGTACGTTGGTAACATTGACCCACTGAAGTCCGAGACGTTAGTCTGCCCCCGTAATTTGAATTAAGGCTTGGAAGAGCCGAGAGGGACGGGTGTGTACCGTTTAGACACACACACCCAAAATTTCCCTCTTGACGGCAATCAACCACTTATAGACTCCGCCGCGTAGTACTCCTACTCGGAGGGGGTCCAATGTTGAACAAGTGGTTGACCGTTGTTGTGCTGGTTTTGCTCGTGTTGACAACCGCGATGGGTCTGAAGTCGGCGACCCAGCCGGTGCTAGTAGCCCCAACCACGAATCCTGCACCTACGATTCCGTGGGGTCCGGTGGCTCTGGCTCCCACCACGAACCCAGCACCAACGATTCCGTGGGGTCCGGTGGCGCTGTCTCCCACCACAAACCCTGCGCCCACGATTCCATGGGGTAATAACTAACCCAGGGAATTTCAAGTTAGGGGCCAAGCCTGGAAACGAAGTTAGATGCTTGGCTCTTATATGGACGCTTTGATTTGCCTTGCGGGTTTCCTGCTGGAAATCTACGTGGTGGTGTATTCACTCTATAAGAGAACCTTCCTTCGTAATATCGCCATTAATTTCTACATGTTATGCGAGGCTGCGGTTACTGGTGGCCTCTATTTCTGCATGCGCCGTTATGGTCAAAACTCTCCCACGTACGGCTACTATTATTACTATACGGACAGCCTCCTGACGATCCTGATGTTCTGGGTGATCATCCGGTTTTATCAGCAGGTGTTCAGTGAGATGCAGGTAAGCCGATACGTCCGGCGGGCGGCTGTATTGCTGCTTTTGACGACTGCATTCTTTTCCTATGCCGTCGTGCACGAAAACCGCAGTCATCTTACAAGCCGGTTCATTGTCGAACTCGGGCAGAACCTTTATTTCGTCGGTGTGGTCCTTACGTATCTTCTTTGGGGCACGATTCTCAAGTTACGTGAGACACGCGCCCGGCTTGTTCAGTTGGTCCTCGCGCTTGGCGTGTATTTCAGCGCCACCGCCGGCAGCTATGCTATCGGCAACTTGTTCCCACATCTCTACCTTCCGTTCCTGAGGTTCCTGCTTCCCATTCTCGGCCTGTGGCTGCCGCTAGCCTGGGCTTACACGTTTACGAGGGTTCCTGAGGAGGCGCGTTTGGCTACTGCCAGTCTCGTTGCGAGAGCTCGATGATTGCAGCACTCATCTTCGTCAGTTCGATTGCGGCTTTGCTTCAGTTTTTCGTGTCGCATTGCCGCTCGATCCTCGCTTACAGCCGCAGGGTTGAGCTGTCCGACCGCGTTCGCGAAGTCACGGGCCTTGCTGCCTCGAACGTCGCCGCGAGTGATTTCGACCGCCTCGTCCAGCTTGTGCGCCTCTGCCCGGAGCGGGGTGACGACCGCAAGGAGATTCGCGTAGTCGGAACCTACTACAGTCTCCTCGACATGCTGGGCCGCATCACGCGCTCGATCATTCCGAGCATCGCCGCGTGGGCTGAGAACGAGCGGCAAAGCTGCTCCCACTACGCCGCGGTAGCCCTCGACCGCCGAATTTCTTACAGCCGTGACCTGTTCAGCCAACAGGTCGCCGATCGCCTGTAGCCCGGCTGCACCGTCGCTTGCGAGTCGCGCGAGACTCGACCCCTTCCCAGCGCGCTGCTACTATACGATTCGCCCGTGACAACGGCAGAAGATGAAGCTGCGCATGCGAATTCCTCTCGAACAATCCGTCCTGAAGCACATCCGCAGCGCGGGGATGTTCGCGCCCGGAGATCGCGTGGGTGTAGCGGTATCCGGCGGCGCGGATTCCGTCGCACTTCTGCGGATCCTTGAGAGTATCCATGTGGAGCTGGGCATTTCCCTGTCCGTCGTGCATTTCGACCACAGGCTGCGCGGCGTGGAGTCCGAGCGGGACGCCGAATTTGTCTCCACTCTTACGGCCTCGCGCGGCCTCGACTTCGTCGTCGAGCGCGAGAACGTGGCAGCAGCCGCAGAGCACCATGGCTGGAACATCGAGGACGCCGCCCGCAGGCTCCGGTACGCGTTCTTTCAGCGTGTAATCGAGGAAGACCGCGCCACTCGCATTGCCGTAGCACATACCGCCGACGATCAGGCGGAAACTGTGGTTTCACACCTGATTCGCGGCACAGGTCCAACAGGTCTTGCGGGCATCTACCCGATTACAGGCGTGCCCGCGGGCACCATCGTTCGGCCGCTGCTGCCCTTCCGCCGAGTCGCGTTGCGAGCATACCTGGAAACCCTCGGACAAACATGGTGCGAGGACTCGAGCAACGTCGATCTGCGCCGCATGCGTGCCAAAATCCGCGCCCGGCTCTTGCCAGTCCTCGAGCGCGACTTTTCCCCGCGCATCGTCGACCACCTGTGCGATCTGGCCCGGCTTTCCCGCGAAGAGGAAGTCTTTTGGTCGGCGCTCGTCGAGGAACGCTTCCGATCCATCGTCAAATCGAATGATCAGGCGCTTTCTATCTCCGTGGCCGATCTGCTGGACCCGCTCGGCCATTCCGGCAATGAGCCTGTAACGAGCGAACCCTATGGCAACACGCAGTCCGACGCGGCATCTCGCCCGCTCACTGAACGACTCATCCGCCGTCTCTATGAAGGGGTCCAGGGCAATAGACAGGGGCTTGGCGCCGACCATGTGGAGCAAGTGATTCGTTTGGCTGCCAGGTCAACGAGCGGACGGAGAGCGGAATTGCCTGGCGGCGTCGAGGTCGAGCGGAGGTTCAACGATCTTTTCTTTTCGCGCCAGCTTAGGATTTCCAGGAGCGAGCCAAAGCGCGAAACCGTTTCGCCGCCCGCCGCGTACCAATATACGGTCGTGCTTCCGAGCGCTGGCTCGGCAAGTGTTTCCGTTCCAGAACTTGGGAGTCGCTTCTGCCTGAAATTGATTGACTGGGCTGAGACGGAGAGGGAAACTAGAAGCGACAATCAGACCTTTGATGCCGACTCGCTCCGCGCGCCTTTGATCCTGAGGAACTGGCGACCCGGCGACGCCTATACGCCCCACGGTCGACGCCAGCCACGGAAGTTGAAGCAAATGCTTTTGGCCGCGCGCGTTCCAGCTCAAGAACGTCGCGAGTGGCCCGTACTTGAAAGCGCCGGTTTTGTTGTCTGGGCTCGCGGGATGCCAGTAGCGCAGGGCGTTCGAGCTGGCGAGAAGACGCGGGTTGCGGTCGTAATTGCAGAGGAGAAGTTGTAGACGCTGTTCGAGTTCCGCGAGCAGTCAGGGGCCTGAATACACAGGCCGACTTGCGGCATCTAAGTCGAGTAGGGATTTCTCGCTCGCGGTAGCAGCACCGGTCGTGGAAGGGTCTACAGAGGGTGAGGTAAGACGGTGAATTCAACAGTACGCACAATTTTATTTTGGCTCTTGATGATTTTACTGGCGGTGGTTTTGTGGAAGATGGCTTCCACGGGCGGACAATCAGCCCACGAAGACGAGCCGCCCTTTACGACCTTCATGGACAAGGTCCACACGAGCCAGGTGAAAGACGTCACGATCTTTCTTTCGCAGAATAGCGCCGAGCTAACCGGCGATTACACGAATGGCGCGAAATTTCGCGGCGTAACCGTCGCCAATACCGCTATCCCGGACCTCACCAAAACCCTCGAAGCTCAGCATATCCTCTACAACTATAAGGAAGTAAAGGACGCCAATTGGATCAGCTTCATGATCAATTTCGCCCCGCTGATCCTGCTCGTTGCGTTCTGGATTTTCATGATGAAGCAGATGCAGGCGGGTGGAAACAAGGCGCTGAGCTTCGGCAAATCTCGCGCCAGGCTCCTTACCGCGCAGCAAAAGAAGGCTACTTTTAAGGACGTCGCCGGTATCGACGAGGCGAAGGAAGAACTTTAGGAGATTATCGACTTTCTGAAAGATCCGCAAAAATTCCAGAAGCTCGGCGGCCGCATTCCGAAGGGTGTGCTGCTGGTGGGCCCTCCGGGAACGGGAAAGACTTTACTTGCGCGCGCCATTGCCGGCGAAGCGAACGTTCCTTTCTTTTCGATCTCTGGCTCTGACTTCGTCGAAATGTTCGTGGGCGTCGGCGCCAGCCGGGTCCGCGATCTTTTCGAGCAAGGCAAGAAAAATGCTCCTTGCATCATCTTCATCGACGAGATTGACGCCGTCGGCCGCCACCGAGGCGCAGGTCTGGGCGGCGGGCACGATGAGCGCGAACAAACGTTGAACGCACTGCTCGTCGAAATGGACGGCTTCGAATCGAACGAAGGCGTGATCCTCATCGCCGCCACGAATCGTCCCGACGTGCTTGATCCGGCGCTTCTCCGCCCTGGCCGTTTTGACCGCCGCGTCGTGGTTCCTCGACCCGATGTAAAGGGCCGCGAGGAAATCCTGCGGGTTCACACGCGCAAAGTGCCTCTGGCCGACGATGTCGAGCTTTCCGTCATCGCTCGCGGCACTCCCGGATTCTCGGGCGCGGACGTTGCGAATCTGGTGAACGAGTCCGCTCTGTGGGCGGCGCGACAGAACCGCAAGTTCGTTACGATGGCCGACTTCGAGATGTCCAAGGACAAAGTCCTGATGGGCGTCGAGCGCAAGTCGATGATTTTGTCGGACGAGGAGAAGCGCAACACGGCGTATCACGAGGCCGGCCACGCGCTGGTGGCCGCGATGACTCCGGGCGCCGATCCGCTGCACAAGGTCACGATTATCCCGCGCGGAATGGCGTTGGGCGTCACAATGCAGTTGCCGATCGACGACAAACACACCTACACGAAGGAATTTCTTGAATCGCAATTGGCTGTTCTGATGGGTGGCCGAGCCGCGGAAGAAATCTTCCTGCACCACATCACCACAGGCGCCGGAAATGACATCGAGCGCGCCACCGAAATCGCGCGCCAGATGGTGTGCGAGTGGGGTATGAGCCCGCTTGGTCCTCTCACTTTCGGTAAGAAGGAAGAAGCCATCTTCCTCGGCCGTGAAATCGCACAGCACCGCGACTATTCCGAGGATACCGCGATCAAGATCGACGGCGAAGTGCGCGCCATCGTCAATATGGGCTATACGCGCGCGCGCAACATTCTTGAGACCTATCGCGACGCGCTCGAGCGTGTGGCGCAAGCTCTGCTTGACCGCGAAGTTCTCGACGCCACCGAGCTTAAGCTCCTGCTGGAAGGCAAGCCGCTGCCGGAGAAGATCCTGCCTCCTCCGCCCCCGGCTTCGCCCGTGCCTGCGAAGGAACCACAACTCACGTTGCGTCCCGAGCCGCGCGCGATCCCTGGACTGGCCAAAGGCGAAAAACCCGCTCCGGCCTGATTTAGGCTCGACGGCAGCTGTGCTTACCTCACAAACGCAAGTGCATATCCAGTCTCGAACGCGTGCGCCGAACCGACCGTTGCGCGGTTTTCCAACACGGAGCCACTCGCATGGCAAAGACAGACATCTTCGAGGTCGACTGCCCGTGCTGCCACGCGGTATTGACGATTGACCGCGATCTAGGCGTAGTGCTCTCGCACGTCCCGCCGCCTAAGCCGCCGCCGTCTGTCGATCTCGACGACACAGCGCGACTCCTCCGCGAGCAAGCAGAATCCGTCGAAGCGAAATTCCGCGCCTCAGTGGAAGCCGAGCGCACGAAAGAAGACGTCCTCGCCCGGAAATTTGCCGAAGGGCTAAAGAAAGCCAAGGACGGGCCCGTGGAAAAGCCCCTGCGCGACTTTGACCTCGATTGAAATTGAATTTCGACCAGGCTGGGTACGGGCGTTTCAAAACTTCACATTCCCTCGTAGTTAGGTCCCCCACCGCCCTCAGGTGGAACCCAATTGATGATTTGGTAGGGATCGGCAATGTCGCAGGTCTTGCAGTGAACGCAATTTGACGCGTTGATCTTCAGTTTCGGCGCGCCCTTCTCGATCACCATCTCGTACACCGCCGCAGGACAAAAATACTGGCACGGATTCCCATACTCGCGCACGCAGCGGTCGCTGCAAATACTAGGATCGAGCACAAGCAGATGGCAGGGCTGATCTTCCTCATGCCGCGTGCCGGAGTGGTAGACGTCGGTCAACCGATCGAACGTCAGATTGCCATCACCTTTGAATCGCGTGGATTGATCCCCAAGCGTCCGATCGCGATTCAGCTTCGCGTACTCCTCATAGCCCGCCTCGGTTCGCATCGGATCCACCAGCCCGCGCCCTCCCGTGACGAACTGAACGCCCGCATGAAGCAGCCCCTTCCACAAACCATCGTGAAATGCCTGATGGAAATTCCGCACCGCCCAAAGCTCTTTCTTAATCCAGCTCTGATCGAGCTTCTGCTCGTATTTCGCCAGTGCCTTCGCCGAAGTGTCGCCCGCGCAGAGCGCCTCGTAAATCGTCTCGGCCGCCAGCATGCCGCTCTTGATTGCGGTGTGAATTCCCTTGAGGCGCTGCGAGTTCAGCAGGCTGGCCGAATCGCCGATGATCAACGCGCCATCCACGTAACTGCGCGGCATTGAATACCAGCCGCCGTACGGGACCGTTTTCGCGCCGTAGCGAACGAGCTTCCCTCCCTCGAGAACTCGCCGCACGAACGGATGCGTTTTGAATTTCTGAAAGGCCTCGTGCGGATCGAATAGGGGATCGTGATATTCAAGCCCAACCACCATTCCGAGCGAAACGCGATTGTCGCGCAAGCCGTACACCCAGCCGCCGCCATACATTGTCGAATCAAGGGGCCAGCCGAGCGTGTGCGCCACGAATCCCGTGTCGATGCGGCCCGGCTGCACGTCCCACAATTCCTTGATTCCGATGCCGTACACCTGCGGGTTGAGGCCGTCCAGCTTCAACCGGTTGACCATTTCTTTCGTCAACGAGCCGCGCGGCCCTTCCGCCAGCACCGTCACTTTGGCCCGCAAATCGTACCCGGGCGTGAAGTTGTCCTTCGGCTTGCCGTTCTTGTCGACACCTTTGTCTTCGGTTTGCACACCCGTAACGCGAGCATTGGCGCCCTCGCCCTCGTACAGCAGTTCCCTGCCGGCAAACTGTGTGAAGACGTTCACGCCTTTTTTTTCGACCAAGCCCCCGAGCCACTTGACGAGCCTGTTCACGGAAACCACATAGTTGCCATGATTCGCCAAGGGAGGCGGCGTGATAGGAAGCTTCCACGAGTTGGTTGCTGTGAGGTAATACGCGGCGTCGCCCGTCACGGGCGTGTCGAGCGGCGCACTCTTCTCGAAATCGGGAATCAGCTCTCGCAGCGCGCGCGGGTCCATGATAGCGCCAGAAAGTTGATGCGCCCCAACCTCACGCGCCTTTTCCAGCACATAAATGTTCTCGGCTGAGAGCGCGGGCGACTTGTTCGCGGACGTATGCTGCTCGATCAAATCCGCCAAATGCAGCGCGCAAGCCAAACCACCGGGCCCTGCGCCCACAATGAGCACGTCCGCTTCCAGTTGTTCGCGTTGAATTTGCTGTCCCGTCGACGCCATGCCGACATCTTAGCAGAAACGCGAAAAACCCAATTTCAAGAATGGGAATTCCGCGTCTGAGTCCATGCGTGGTGCGGGATGAAACGACGGTCGTTAGCGCCGCTCTGATTTGTCGCTAGCAGTTTTTTGGGCAACCTCTCTCCGCAATTTGAGGCAGCCAATTTACATTCGCTTGCACGAGAATTTACACGTCGGTGACAACGTGCATTTCCCGCACCGTTAACCTGCCCACGCTGTACCTCAGCACGCGAGTGCAATTGTTACGCGAACTCCGCGTCCAAGGGCACGGGCAGTGTTTCGGAATCAGCGCGATTTGTTTTTGCAGTCAAAGACGCCTGGGACCCGCAACCAACAGCGAGGGGCGAAAACAAGAACTACTCTGCTTCGCTCAGGACCAGCGTGTCCAGGCGGAAGCAGTTGCTCAAATTCAGAAAAGGAGAATTACGATGAAGGATACGAGTAGTGTGCTTAATCGCAAAGCAGGCCGGCGCGCGTTCATGAAAAAAGGAATGCTCGCGGCCGGCGCGGCTACGCTGGCTGGCGGCGTGCTCGGCGCGGACCTTCCGGCCTTTGCCCGGGAAGATGAAAAGTCCGGCACTCTCCGAAAAGGCGACGCCGCGGTACTCCGTTTCCTGGCTGCCGCGGAAATTCTTGAAACTGACCTCTGGCGGCAGTACGCTGAACTCGCCGGCGCGAATCCCACCGACATTACGTTCCCGCCGGGACTCTCGTTTCCCACGGGGCTCAGTCCGCTCTATATCGCGGCCCTTTCGAACCTCGATAGCGACATGGCGCAGTACATCGCGGACAACACCGACGACGAGCTGAGTCACGAGCTGTTCATCAACGCATATCTCGCGTCGAAGGGCGCGGATACCGTGGACCTTTCGGAGTTTGCGAATATCGCGCCGAGCACCGTCGACGGCGTCCCTCAAGTGGGCCGCCTCACGAACCTGCAGGACCTCAACGTCGATACAAGCTGGTGGACCCGCTACCGGAGCAGCACCCGTAATCCCGACCTTGATCCAGGCTTCGTATTTCCCCAGGCCGTGAAGATCTCGAATCGCACCGCGATCCCCCGGTCGAACGACGACCTTGCCGGCAGCACGCTTACGCAGCCAACGGATCATCTGCAGGCCATCGCCAACACTGCCGGTTTTCACTTCGCTTTCATCGAGCAGGGCGGCACCAGTCTCTATGCAGCCATGGCGCAGAAAGTTACCAATCTCACGGTGCTCCGCATCGTTCTCAGCATCGGCGGCACCGAAATCATGCACTTCCAAACCTGGCACGACAAAGCCGGAAATGCGGTTCCAACGAAAGATACAGATCCCGTTACGAAGTCCTTCGTGGAATTTGTCAACCTGAATAAGACACCAGGCGGCGAAGACTTCCAAACCAACTTGATCATGCCGGAGCCGACTCCGTTCCTGAGTAGCGACTTCCCGCCGTGCTCGATCATTCGCCCGACGGGAACAAAGGGCGTTGCGATGGGCGCGGTCAACGCGCTCACTCACGATGGACTCTTTATCGGCCAGCAGAAAAAGGAGTTCTTTGAACTTCTGCGCGATCTGGCGGAAGACGCCGACGAAGCTCGTCGCGAATGCGACGAGTAGTAAGGTCACACACAGCAGTTTCATCGGCGCGTGTCACATGCGGAATGCGGCGACCTGTTTGTCTTGTCAAAAGCCGGACGACCGCCGCTTCCCAATGTCGAGTAAACGGTTCGGTCATGTAGCTGGCGCTACCAGCGGTGGTGGACCTGCGCGCGGATCCTGGCGTCGTAGATGCGGCGGAGTGCGGTCATCGTTTCTGCGTTGAGCGGCGGCAAACTCGATGCGGCGCAATTCTCAGCCACCTGTTCGGGGCGCTTGCTGCCCGGAATGGCGCACGTGACCGCGTCGAACATAAGAATCCAGCGCAGCGCAAACTGGCTCATCGAGGCGCGTGGCGGCACGAGCGGTCGAATCTCCTCTACGGCCTCGAGGCCCGCATCGTAATTGACGCCTGAAAAAGTCTCACCGACATCGAATGATTCGCCGTGCCGGTTGAAATTGCGGTGATCGTCTTTCGCGAACGTCGAGTCGCGGCGAAGCTTCCCGGTGAGCATGCCGCTCGAAAGCGGCAGACGCGCGAGAATCCCGACGCGTCGCTCTTTGGCGCGCGGAAAGAACACCTCCGCGGGCCGCTGTCGAAAGCAGTTGAAGATGATTTGCACGCTCTGAACGTTCGGGTATTCGATCGCCTTCAAAGCCTCCTCAATCTTCTCGACGCTGACGCCGTAGTAGCGGATCTTGCCCGCCTTCACGAAATCGTCGAGCATTCCGAACACTTCCGAATGGGAATACAGCTCTGTCGGCGGGCAATGCAGTTGAAGCAGATCGAGCCTCTGAGTTGAAAGGTTTCGCAGACTGTCGTCGATCCAGGCAGTCAAATTCTGGCGCGAGTACCCTTCCACGGTTTGGCTCGGCAGGCGCCGTCCAGCCTTCGTTGCAACGATGATCTCCTCTTTGCGAACCTTCTTAAGCTGCGCGACCAGGCGTTCGCTGCGTCCGTCGCCGTACACGTCGGCGGTATCGAAGAAGTTCACGCCGCAATCGACGGCTTTGTGAAGCGCTGCGAGCGAATCTGCGTCGGAAACATGCCCCCACGCGCTGCCAATCGCCCATGCGCCGAAGCTGACATCCGAAACCTTCCAACCGGTACGGCCCAGCGGCCTATAATTCATCGTTGTTCGAATTCCTCACCCGCGTTGAATCCAGTTGTAATCGGACAACCTGAAAATCGGGTCCAGGCGGCCCAAGGCCCACGCATCTTCTCGCGCTAGCGAGACTGGGACAACTTGTTTTTGACGACGCCAGATTAGCTATCGCGTGGTGCTATTCGTAGCGCAGGGCAACCAGTGGATCGACGCGCATCGCCCGGCGCGCAGGGATGTAGCATGCAGCAAGCGCCACCAACATCAGCACAAGCGCAACCAGGGCAAATGTGATCGGATCCGTAGCGCTCACGCCGTAGAGCATCTTCGCCATCAGCCGCGTAAGTCCGAAAGCGGCGGCAATCCCTATCGCAACTCCCAGCAGCGCCATTCTCGCGCCGTCGCCAAGAATCAGGCGCAGGACGTCTCCGCGCTGTGCGCCAAGCGCGATGCGGATGCCGATCTCGCGTGTTTGCTGCCCGACCAAATAGGAGATCACCCCGTAGATGCCAAGGCTGGAAAGAAGCAACGCCAGCCCCGCAAAGGTCCCGAGAAGAATCATGGAAAACCACTGGTTAGCGATGGAACCCGAGATGATCTCGTCCATCGTCTGGGCGCCATAAATCACCTGCTCGCTATTCATTTGATGCAGCGAGTGGCGAACCGAATCGACGATACCGGACTCGGGTCCACGAGAGCGAACGACCACTCGCATGCCGAACGGCGCGAGTGCCATCACGGAATCGGGCAACTGCATGAAGGGATAATATAGCTGAGCCCGGAGATGCTCGGTGTCGTCCGTATCCAGCCCCCACTGTTTCACATGCGCCACAACACCGATGATTTCAGCCTGCTTGCTGTCGTCACCGGTTTCCAGGAAAAGGCGCTTGCCGAGGGGATTTTCATTCGGGAAATACTGGCGTACGAAGACGTCGTCCACCAGGACGACCGGCGGCGAATGCTCGTCGTCCTGAGCAGTGAAGAAGCGGCCACTGCGAAGCGGGGTTTCCATCACCTTCAGATAGTCGGGATCGACCACGTATTCGAGGGTCCAATTCATTTCGTTTTGCGTCGTCGGTTTTGGGTGACCCTCCATCCAGAAGAGCCACTCATCATCGCCACCCATCGGGAATGCTCCCCAGCTCATCGAGACAGCCTGAATCCCGGGCGTGGAGGCCAGCGTGGCGTCAACGTCGCGGAACGCGGCGCGAATTGCGGTTGGGGTCGCCTTTCGCATCGAAGGCGAGAGCGAAAACCCGAACGTCAGCACGTTGCGGGGATTAAAGCCCGGGTCGACCCTCCAGAGCTGAACCAGGCTCCGAAGCATGAGTCCTGCGCCGATTAGCAGAACCAGTGCCAGAGCCGTTTCCACCACAACCAGAACGCCGTGGGCGCCCGTGCGCGAACCGCTGGCGCCACGGCCGCCTTCCTTGAGGCTGTCCTGCAAGTTCGTCCGGGAAATCCTGATCGCCGGGGCGAGGCCAAAAAGAATTCCGGCCAGCAGCGCAATCGCGCCGGTGAATAGCAGCACCGGAAGGTCAATGCCCACTTCCGCGGCTCGCGGCAAAGCAGCAGGCAAAGCTCCCAAAGCTGCCTGTGTCCCCCAGTTCGCCAGCAACAAGCCAAGCGCACCGCCCACAAATGCCAGCAAGATGCTTTCCGTCAGAAGCTGGCGGATCAGACGCCACTTGCCCGCGCCGAGCGCTGCGCGGACAGCGAATTCGCGTGAGCGACCGCTCGAGCGCGCGAGAAGGAGATTCGCGATGTTGACGCACGCGATGAGAAGGACAAAACCCACCGCGCAAAACAGCACGAGCAGAAACGGCTCGACACGGCCGACTACCGATCTCCTAAAAGGAATCAGGGAAGCGCCGATGCCTTTATCCACTTCGGGGTAGGCGGCTGCAAGGTTTCGCGTGACTCCGGCGAAATCTGCTCCCGCCTGGTCGATTGTGACGCCCGGCCTCATCCGACCAATCCCGTGAAAACCTAAGCCAGCTCCCCTGTTGAAAAGCAGGTTGTTGGTCCACTGAACCACGGGAACGTAAATCTCGCTGGGGCTAAAACTGCCAAGGAGGAGGTCGAAGTCTTGCGGAATCACGCCAACGACGGTGTAGCCCTTCCCGTCAAGGTTGAGTGTCTTGCCAACAACATCGGGCGCCGAGCCAAACTTGCGCTTCCAGAATCCTCCGCTGATGAGCGCCACAGGAGCTGCGCCAATCTGGTCATCCGCGCGCACAAAGATTCGACCGGTCACGAGCTTCACGCCGAGTATCGGAAAGAAATCGGAAGTAACGAGCTCCGCGTTTACCTGCTCCGCTTCGCCCAGTCCCGTCAAACTATAAGAGTAACTCCGGGAAACAGCCATCGCCGACAGCGTGTGATTGTCCTTCTGCCAATCCAGAAAATTCGGATACGAAATCGAGCCAGTGTTGAAATTCGGCTTGCTTTCGTGGATCGTGACCAATTGTTCCGGATGCGGATATGGGAGAGGATTCAGCAGCACCCCGTTGACGACGGAAAACAACGCCGTGTTCGCCCCGATTGCAAGGGCGAGCGTGAGCGCGGCGACAACCGTGAATCCGGGCGACTTGGCCAGCATCCGAACGGCGTGGCGCAGATCCTGCAAGAATGGATTCATCCTTTACCTCCCTGAGCAGACGGTAAGCGATTCATTCGTACCGCAGAGCTATTAGTGGATCCACGCGCATCGCGCGCCGCGCCGGAACGTAGCAGGCCAAGAGGGCAACCCCCGCCAATAGAAGGAGCACGGCGCCAAACGTTAGTGGATCGATCGCGCTCACCGCAAAAAGTTGACTCGAAAGAATGCGCATGAGCGCCAGCGAAACGACCAGTCCCGCTAGCAACCCGGCGCCGACCCGCAGCATTCCCTCGCGTGAAACGAGGTTCAAGATGTCTCGGGATTGTGCGCCAAGCGCCACACGAATGCCGATTTCGTTCGTTCTCTGCGCGACCGTGTAAGACATCACGCCATAAATTCCAATCGCCGCGAGAAGTAACGCGAGGCCGCCGAATCCGCCCAGCAGCAACATCGTGAAGCGCCGCTGCGCCAGCGAGCGTGAGACGAATTCACTCATTATCACCGGCGTGGAAATCGGCACGTTCTTATCCACCGCCCAAATCTGATCCTGTACCTCGCGCAAAAGCGATTGCTCACCCACAGTGCTGCGGATCACCAAAGTGGGATCACTGAATGACCTATGGGAATAGAGTTGGTAGGCCTGCGGCGTAACCGGCGAATCCAGACCGTAATGATGAACGTCGCCTACAATGCCGACGATGGCGGCCCAGGGCTGGTCCTCATGGCGGCCGCCCAGCTGAACTCGTCTGCCAAGCGGATCCTCGCCGGGGAACATTTGACGCGCAGTCGCTTCGCTGATCAGCGCTACTTGTGACGGACTTGCTGCGTCAGCCGCCGTAAAATCCCTGCCGCGCTTCAACGAAATGCCCATCGTGTGCAGGTAATCCGGGCTGATAAAATATGTGTCGACGCCGGGAACCTGAGGATCGGGTATGGGCCGATCTTGAATGATGAAACCTCTCTGGTCCCAGTTTCCCAAGCCGCCCGTTCCGGGGAGCACACTCACGATGGCGGCAGCCTGAATTCCCGGAAGCGCATGGACGCGATCAAGAACCTCGCGTTCTTTCTGAATCACCGCCTTTTCATCATCGTAACGCGGGCCGGAGAGCGAGAAATCCACCGTGAACACATTCTGGGGATTGAACCCGGGGTTCACGTTCACTACGCTCATGAAACTCTTCAGCAGCAGACCAGAAGCGACCGTAAGAACGAAGGCAAGCGCCACTTCCGAGACGACCAGCAAGCCGCGCGCTCGATCCCTCGCCAGGCCCACAGTCCCGCGCGTTCCCGCCCCCTGCAGAGCTTCGCGTTGATCCACCCGCGCTGCTTGAAATGCGGGAACGAAGCCGATGAGCACGCCCGTCGCTATGCTGACGACCAAGCTGAAGGCGAGAATCGGGATATCGAAACGGATGTTATCCAGGCGCGGAATCGCTGCGGGAGCTACCTCCGCGAGGAACGAAGTACCCCAAATCGCCAGCAGGACGCCGCCCGTGCTGCCGAGCAAACTGAGAACGATGCTCTCGGTGAGCAATTGACGCGCAATTCGGGAACGCCTCGCGCCCAGAGCCGCACGAACGGCTATTTCGCGGCGCCTAGCTGCGGCTCGCGCAAGCACCAGATTCACGATGTTCGCGCAGGCGATGAGCAACACGATTCCCGTCGCGCCCAGGAGAAGCCAAAGAGCGGTTTGAACTTTGCCGACCCAGGTATCGCGCAGGGGCAAAACGAGAACATTCGCGTCAGGCGGATATTCCCTGGGGAACTCACGCGCGAGCTGCGTTTCTATCGAATTCATCTCGGCGCGAACTTGACCGATGGTGACGCCATCCTTCAACCGCGCCACGCAGCGCAGGTGCTGGCACGTTCGGCAAGAACTCAGCTCCGATAACCCATAGCCGAGAGGAGCCCATACATCGCGAGGCTTGCCATTGATGCCGAACGAAAGCGATTGGAAGTTTTCGGGCAGCACGCCAACGATTTGAAAAGGAGTCTCATCGAGCCACAGAATTGTGCCGAGAATCTTCGGATCAGCGCCAAACCGCTCTACCCAGATGGCATGGCTTAACAGCAGCACGTGCCATTGGTTCGGGCGGTCCTCCTCCGGCAGGAAGCCGCGGCCGAGGGCTGGTTTTACTCCGAGCGTGTCGAAGAAATTCTGCGTGACGCGTAGTCCTCGCAGAATCATCGGGCTGCCGCTTCCTGTAATCGTTGGGCCCCAGCCGCGATATAGCGCAATGGAGTCGAAGGACTGACTGCGAGATTTCCAGTCGTCCACTGTCCCGAAGGAGGTGTTCGTGGGATTCGGCGTATCCGAATCGCCTTTGGCGAGCGTCACCAGGCGATCTGGTTGCCGGTACGGCAGCGAATTCAGCAGCACGGTTTTCACGACGCTGAACAGCGCCGTGTTCGCGCCCACACCCAGCGACAGCGTTAGAACCGCCACCAGAGCAAAGCTGGGTCTCCTCAGTAGCATTCGAAACGAGTGGCGCACGTCCTGAAGCAATCCGCCCATTTCCGCCTCCGATTTGAAGATTCGCGCGCCGCGAGAGAGCGAGTATCCGCGTGGAAGATCGGCAGGTCGAGTGCCAACCCGACTGGCCTTAAGGTACTGAATAGCGACAGCTTAGGTTGATCGCGAACAGCGCTAGCGGCAAGCCACTGCCCGATAGCGGGAGGTATCGTCGCAAAATCGGACAGGGAAAACGGGAGGCGGGAAGCTATCGACTCGATTTTTCGAGTTCTTCGATAAGGGCGGGAACGATCTCGAAGAGGTCACCCACCACGCCATAATCGGCAACTTCGAAGATCGGCGCGTTCTGATCCTTGTTGATGGCGGCGATTGTGCGCGAGCCTTTCATCCCGACGACGTGTTGAATCGCGCCACTGATTCCGAGGGCGAGATAGAGCTTTGGCGCCACCGTCTGGCCGGAGCTGCCGATCTGCCGGTCCATCGGAAGCCAGCCTTCGTCGCAAATCGGCCGCGAGGCACAAAGTTCGCCGCCGAGCAGCTTCGCGAGCTTCTCTGCCATCGGGATATTTTCCGGCGCTTTGATCCCCCGTCCGATCGACACTAAGATCGGCGCCTGCGTCAGGTCCACTGCTTGCTTCGCTTCCCGGAAGAGTTCGAGCGGCTTCGTGCGAATCTGCTCGGGTTTCAACTCGACGCTCACTGCTTTAACTGGCGCTCTTCCGCTGGCATGCTTCGCGACAAGATCCGCGCGAAATACGCTCGCCTGAAACGACGCAATCCATGGCGGCTCGCCCGCGAAGACAACGTCTGCTGACGTGCGCCCCTGAAACATCTGCCGGACAAAAATCAGCTTCCCGTTTTCGGAGCGATATCCGATGCAATCGCCGATCATGCCCTTGCCCAGCGACGCTGCCAGTTTCGGCGCGAAGTCGCGGACCTGATACGTGTGCGGCAGCAAAACGAGGTCGGGTTTGCTGCTTTCGAGAACTTGTCGCAGCGCGAGCGAGAATCCGTCCGGCGTGTATTGTTCGAGCAGGTCATGCTCGACAAGAAGCACCTCGTCAAGCTGCAAACCGGCCAGCTCCTCAGCCAGCGCACCGACGCCTTTGCCGATCACGACACCCGAAACGCTCGCCTTCGCCTGCGAAGCGATTTGCTGCGCGGCTGCAAGCGTCTCGAAGCTCACCTTATTCCACTTGCCCTCGCGCTGCTCGGTGATGACTAGGATTTTCACGTTTTGAAAGCCTTTCGCCCACGAAGAGGGCGCTACAGCACTCTCGCCTCGTGGCGCAGCTTCTCGATCAGCTTCGCCGCGATTTCCTTGGGCTGCCCAGAGATAAACTCCGTCTTCTTCGTCTTTTGCGGAACGTATATTCGCTCCAAGCGCTGCGTTGGCGCATCCGGAACACCGAGCGACTTGCGATCCACCGTCGCGATTTCCTTCTTTTTCGCCGCCATGATGCCCTTCAGCGTCGCGTAGCGTGGCTTGTTGATCCCGGACTGAATCGACAACACTGCGGGCAGCGGCAATTCCACCCACTGGAACCACCCGGCTTCGAGCTCGCGCTTCAATTTCATGCGCCCGTCGGTCACTTCAATCGCCATGATAATCGTCGCATGCGCTCGGCCTAGCAATTCCGCCAGCAGAACGCCGGTCTGGCCGAAACCCTGATCGTCGCTCTGGAGCCCTGTAAGAATCAGGTCGAAATTCTCATTTTTGATCGCAGCCGCCTGCGAACGCGCCGAACCGAGCGGGTTAAGTTTGTAGAATTCATTGTCCGCAACGTGAATGCCGCGATCCGCGCCCTTCGCGAGCGCCTCTTTGATCGTTTGCTTCACGCGCTCGGGGCCCATCGAAATCGCCACCACTTCGCCACCGTGCTTTTCCTTCAGGCGCAGCGCTTCTTCCAGCGCGTAGGTATCCGGCTCGTTCGTCTCGAATCCGATGTCGGACTCGCGAATCCAGGCAGCGCCCTCGACAATGGCGAGCGGCGCGTCCTTCGCCGGAACCTGTTTGACGCAAACGCCGATTTTCAAAATTATCCCCGCCTACTTCGCATCCCAGTACTTGAACAGCAGCGACGCATTCGTACCGCCAAATCCGAACGAATTCGACAGCGCGTATACCGTTTCCGCCTTTCGCGCCTGATTCGGAACGCAATCCAGGTCGCACTCGGGATCGGGATTCTCGTAGTTGATCGTCGGCGGCAGAATCTGATCGCGCAGAGCCAGCACGCTGATGCCCGCTTCGAGTCCCCCCGCGCCGCCCAGAAGATGTCCCGTCATCGACTTCGTTGAACTGATCGGCACTTTCTTCGCGTTCTCACCGAACACTCGCCGGAGCGCCGTCGTTTCGATCGCGTCGCCGATCGGCGTCGAGGTGCCATGCGCGTTCACGTAGCCGACTTCCGACGGCGATATCTTGCCGTCTTTCAACGCTGCCAGCGTGACGCGATACCCGCCGTCGCCTCCTTCAGCAGGCTGCGTAATGTGATATGCATCACCCGACATTCCGTAGCCTACGATTTCAGCCAGAATCTTCGCGCCGCGCCGCTCGGCGAAATCGAGCGATTCCAGGATCAGCACGCCCGCGCCCTCGCCGATGACGAAGCCGTCGCGCTGAGCGTCAAACGGACGGCTCGCGCGCTCGGGCTCGTCATTGCGCGTCGATAGCGCGCGCATCGCGGCAAAACCGCCCACGCTCATCGGAGTAATCGCCGCTTCCGCCCCGCCCGCGATCATCACTTCCGCGTCGCTGCGCTGAATGATTTTGTATGCGTCGCCGATCGCATGCGCGCCAGCGGAGCAAGCCGTCGCGGTGGCCGAATTCGGTCCCTTCGCTCCGTAGCGGATCGACACGTGCCCCGACGCAAGATTCACAATGGAAGCTGGAATGAAGAAAGGAGAAATCTTCCCAGGACCGCCCTGCATGTACTTCGTGTGCTCGCGCTCGATTACGTCGAAGCCGCCGATGCCGGACCCGATGTAGACGCCGGCGGCAGGCGCAAGTTCCGGCTTGATTTCAAGGTCAGACATCCGCATCGCGAAATCCGATGCGGCCAGGGCCAGTTGAATGAACCGGCCCATCTTTTTCACTTCCTTTTTTTCCACCCAGTTCAGCGGATCGAAATTGCGAACTTCCCCGGCAATGCGGCAATCGAAGGCCGCAGCATCGAAGTTCATAATCGGACCGATTCCACTCTTGCCTGCGAGCAAGTTGCGCCACACTTCGTCGGTACCGATGCCGCACCCGCAGACCAAACCTACGCCCGTCACCACAACTCGGCGGTTCAAAACGACGTTCTCCTGTTCAAAATAGGACGACCCGGCGAACTACTTCTTGGAGTGCTTCTCGATGTAATCGACTGCGTCCTTGACCGTGGCAATCTTTTCCGCGTCCTCATCCGGAATTTCGATGCCAAAAGCTTCTTCGAAAGCCATGACCAGCTCGACGGTGTCGAGCGAGTCGGCGCCCAAATCATCCACAAACGAAGCGGTTGGAGTCACTTCGCCTTCATCCACACCGAGCTGCTCGACGATAATCTGCTTTACGCGTTCCTCGACGCTGGCCATTTTGATCTTCCTCCGCTATTGGCGATCTTGAACCCCCAGGGCCACTCGAGAGGCGGGGGTCGCCTCCATTGCTTGCTGTAACCTTATAGCACGTTCGCCCAGCCCATTCTATTCGCCGCGCAATTCCGGGTCAACTTCTTGGCCTTCGAAGTTCACGCCGCGGTCAAGACGATCGGCGCTTTTTCCGTGATCACGATCGTGTGTTCGAAATGCGCCGCGAGACTCCCATCCACGGTGCGCTCCGTCCAGCCGTCCGCGGCCGTCACCGACCTCCCCGCGCCCGCCGTAATAATCGGCTCTACTGTAATGACGAGTCCTGGCGTCAGGCGTTCCCGCGCAGTGAAATCGTCATAGTTCGGGACGCTGGGCGGCTCGTGAATCGTGTGCCCGATGCCGTGGCCCCCGAGCGCGCGAATGACCGAAAAACCGCTGCGCCGCACTTCGCGCTCCACCGCGCGGCCAATTTCGCTCACGCGATGCTCCGCCTTGGCCACGCGCATCGCCTGCTGAAACGCCCGCTCCGCGCACAAAGCGAGGCGTCGCGCCGCGTCAGGCACTGGTTCCACGGGAACCGTAATCGCAGCGTCCGCCATGAAGCCATTTTTCTCGAAGGTCACATCCAGTTTCACGAGATCACCGGGCTGAATCTCCTTTTCGCCGGGAATTCCGTGCACCGCTTCATCGTTCACGCTAATGCAAATGTCGCCAGGGAAGTCGTAGACCATGGCCGGCGCCGAACGCGCGCCGTTCTCACGCATCACTTCGGCGCCAACGTCAGCCACTTGCCGGGTCGTCACGCCCGGGCGAACGAAATGCGCCATCGCGCGCAGCGCCACGTGACAGATGTGGCCCACTTCTCTTAGCGCGATCAGTTCCTCGTAAGATTCGATCGACATTGTAAACGCTCTCCGTGCTCTCAAGTCCTTCTCACTGCCCTCTGTGTTTCAATCTTTTCGGCCTACCCCATGTGCAAGCCGCCATTCACGCCCAGCACCTGACCCGTAATGTAGCCGGCTTCGTCGCTCGCGAGAAATACCACTGCGGCTGCCACTTCACTATCCGTACCGAATCGCCCCAGTGGAATCAGCGACTTCATTTTCTCTTTCAGCTCGTCCGGCAGCGGATCCGTCATCGGCGTAACGACAAATCCGGGCGCGACGGCATTCACCGTGATGCTGCGCGAGGCCACTTCCACCGCAATCGCCCGCGTGAGCCCGATCAGTCCCGCCTTCGACGCCACATAATTCGCCTGCCCCGCGTTGCCGGTCTCCGCCACTACCGAAGTGATATTGATGATTCGCCCAGACCGCTGCTTCAGCATCGCCCCCAACGCTTGCTGCGTGCACAGGTGCGCGCCAGTAAGGTTCGTCCGCAGCACGGCCTCCCAGTCTTCCAGCTTCATGCGCAGCGCGAGCGTGTCGCGTGTGATCGCGGCATTGTTCACCAGGATATCGAGCCTCCCGAATTTCGCTAACAGCGCCTGGAAGCCAGTCTTTACCTGCCCGGCGTCGGCCACGTCGATCGGCACAGCAAGAGCTTCTCCTCCAGCAGTTTCGATTTCGACTACGAGCGAAGCGAGCTTGTCGGCATTGCGCGCAGCGGCGGCTACTTTCGCTCCCGTCTGAGCGAGCGAAAGCGAGATGGCACGGCCGATGCCCTGCGACGCACCGGTAACCAGAGCGACTTTGTCTTTGAGTGAAAACATGAGTCTCAGGATTCCGGCGTTTCCGCCCGCGCCTGCGTGATCTTTTCCAGCGTCGATTGAAGGCTCGCAGCGTCTTCCACGTTGAAGCAGCGCACCGAGCGATCGATCTGCCGTAGCAGGCCCGAGAGAACTTTGCCTGGGCCAACCTCGACAAAGATCGAAACGCCATTCTCGATCATTTCGTGCACCGAATCGAGCCAGCGCACCGGCATCGTCACCTGCCGAATCAGCGCATCGCGTGCTTCCTCGCCCGAGGTCACGGCCTCCGCATCCACGTTCGTAACCAGCGGAAAACGCAACGCGCTGAATGCTGCTGCGCGCAGATCAGGTTCGAGCCGCTTCTGTGCCGGCGCCATCAACGTGCAATGAAATGGCGCGGACACCGGCAGAATCACGGCGCGCTTAGCGCCGCTTTGCGACGCGATTTCCACCGCGCGCTTCACCGCCGCAGCCGCCCCTGAAATCACGGTTTGCTCGGGCGAATTCAAATTTGCGGGTGAAACCACGTCGCCATTCGCCGCCTTCCTGCAGATCTCGAAAACGTCCGACGGCGACATGCCCATAATCGCGGCCATCGCGCCTTCACCCGACGGCACGGCCTCCTGCATGTACTGCCCTCGTTTGCGAACCAGCGTCACAGCATCCCGAAACGTGAGTGCGCCCGACGCGACCAGTCCCGAATACTCGCCCAGGCTGTGGCCGGCCACGAAGTCCGGCACGATTCCGCGCTTCTCGAGGATGCGATAAGCGGCAACCGACACCGTCAGAATCGACGGCTGCGTGTTCTCGGTCAGCTTGAGCTCATCCTCCGACCCTTCGAAGCACAGCTTCGAAATCGAAAAGCCCAGGGCGGCATCGGCTTCGTCGAAAACGGCTCGCGATTCGGGAAAAGTCTCGGCGAGGTTGCGTCCCATGCCGGGATACTGCGAGGCTTGGCCTGGAAACAGGAAGGCGAGTTTGCTCATGCGAGTCGGGGTTTCCGCCAAGGTCAGCCGCGCGCCGCGTGCGCCGTGGCCGCCGTTGCGGCGGAAAGCTCCTGTTCGATTTTTTCGTTCACGCGCGAGCGGCACAGTTCGGTCGCCACCCGAATCGCGTTCTTGATGGCATTGGGATTCGACCGCCCGTGCCCAATAATCGTGATGCCGCGCACGCCCAGCAGCGGCGCGCCCCCGTACTCGGAATAGTCCGTACGCTTGCGAAAATCGTCAAAGGCCCGCTTCGAAAGTGCGTAGCCCAGCTGCGATCTGAGGCTGCTCTTGATCGCTCTCTTCAGCATTCCGCCGATGTGCTCCACCAATCCTTCGCTGATCTTCAGCGCGATGTTCCCGATGAATCCGTCGCAGACGATCACATCCACGTTCCCGCGAAAAACGTCGCGGCCTTCCACGTTGCCCGTGAAATTCAACGAAGTTTGTTTCAACCGGCTGGAAGCCTCGCGTGTAAGCTCGTTCCCTTTCATCTCCTCTTCGCCGATGGAAAGGAGCGCCACACGCGGCTTCCGCACCCCGAAAATCGTGCGGTAGTAGATTTCGCCCATGACGGCGAACTGCTCGATTTGCGCGGGCTTCGAATCGACGTTCGCCCCCACGTCCAGGATCACCGAAACCTTTTCCTTCATGTTCGGGAACGCCGCAGCGAGCGCCGGCCTGTCCACCGAAGGCAGAGTGCCAAGCACGAACCGCGCCACTGTCATCGCCGCCCCGGTGTTTCCCGCGCTGACCAGGGCGTCTGCCTTACCGTCGTGAACCAATCGCGCCGCGACGTGCAGCGAACTATCCTTCTTTCGCCGGAACGCTTGCGACGGCGAATCGCGCATCGTGATCACTTCCGTCGCGTTCACGATATCGATCGACGGCGCGCGATACCGGTGCCGGTTCAGTTCCTGGCGCACCGTAGCTTCGATGCCCACGAGCAAAACGCGAACGTCAAGCTCGCGCGCAGCCATGATCGCGCCCTCCACTTCGGCGCGCGGTGCATGGTCGCCTCCCATGGCATCCAGGGCGATGGTGGTCATCTAAGCTCCGGTGTGAAAAGGCAGGCGAGGGAGAACTTAGGCCGTCTTGGCCGAAGTGTCAATCACTTCGCGGCCCTTGTAATGGCCGCAGTGCGGACAAGCCCGGTGGGGCAGCTTCTTCTCGTGGCAATTCGGGCATTCGGCGAGCGACAGCGGCTGTAGATGGTCGTGCGCGCGGCGATTGCTGGTGCGCCGCTTCGAGTGACGTCGCTTTGGATTCGGCATGAGGCTCCTCTGACGGGCCGCGCATTCACGCGCCCAAAAGTGCAAACGTATAGTGTAGCGTCTTATTGCTTTTTGAACCAGTCCTGCTTGAGGCGGGCCAGCGGCGCGAGGCGGGGGTCGGAAGAGTGCTTTTCGCAGCGGCATTCCTCGTTGTTGAGGTTGGCGCCACAGTGCGGACAAAGTCCGCGGCAGTCGCTTCGGCAAATCACCTTCATGGGAAGCGACAGATTCACCTGCTCGGCCAGCACGTCGGCAAGAAAGAGCCCGTCGCCTTCGAAGAAAGCGATGTCCGTGTCGTCCAGATTCAACTGCACTTCCTCATCGTGCGCGATCGACGTCATCGGCTTGTAGAAAAGATCGAAATCCCTGCTGATTTCTTCTACCACCGTATCCAGGCATCGCGCGCACACCAATTCCACCCGTGTGTGCAGGTTGCCGTAGATACGAATCTGGCCATCCACGAGCTCCGCCGTCGCTCGCACTTCCAACGGTTCGAGCTGGCGGAACTCGCCCGAATGGAAATCGAGCGTCCCCGGTGAATAGCTCTTCCGGACGCGGGTTTTTCGGACGGCGAGTTCGTTTACATCAAGAAACATCGTGTTTTCCTTGCATTTTGCTTCGAAAGCCCATTATATGACCCGTGCTCGGGATGTCAAGACGGCCTTCCCGCGCAGATTTTTCGCTGACACCAAACGGGCAATGTGGCAGCGCGCCGAACGAGTGCGAAGACGCACGCTAGGAACGTGCTGCCGGGACGCCCAGCACCTCGTGCACCTGGCGAAGCAAAAAGTGGTCCGTCATCCCGGCGATGTAATCGCAAACCACGCGATGGCGAGGCTCGCGCGCGGCGGCCTCGGTATACTGTGGAGGCATGCGGTCAGGATGCTCCAGGAAAAACCGGAACAGCGCTTCGAGAGCTGCCACGGAACGGTCCCGGTCCTCCGCGATCGTGGGCTGCGAATAAAGGTTCGCATTCAGAAAACTCTTCAGCGAACCGTTCTGCTTGGCCACCTCCGGTGAAAATCCGGCCAGCCGATTCGGCTGGCGCCGAACGTCTTCCACCGTTTTCACTCCGCTTGCGTCGATAGCTCGAGACGTGTTCTCGATGAGGTCAGTGGCAAGCAGATCGAGAACGTGCTTCAACGCTTCGTTGAACTTCAGCTTCCGGCGCCCGCTCGGGTATTTCCGGTCCACCTCCGAGTAGGCTGCGCCGAAAAGGGGTACTTCCGCGCGAAGCCGATCGAGCTCAATTAGTTGCGCCTCGAAGCCGTCATCAAGATCGGCTGTGTTGTATGCGATTTCGTCCACCAAATCGATCAACTGAGCTTCGAGTGGCGGCTTTTGATCGAGAGCGTATTCGCTCAGCTCAGGAAAATCGGCGGGCAAGTAATCACGCGAGTGCTTAACGATTCCCTCCCGCACCTCGAACGTCAGATTCAGCCCCGGAAAATCCAGATACCTCTGCTCGAACTGCTCCACGATGTGCAGCGCCTGCAAATTGTGCTCGAAACGATCGCCGTGCTCGCGCATCAGCGCATCCAACCGGTGTTCTCCCGCGTGGCCAAACGGGGGGTGGCCGATGTCGTGAACCAGTGCAAGCGTTTCCGCCAGATCCGTATTCAGTCCGAGGGGCCCCGCCACGGTTCGCGCAATCTGCGCCACTTCCAGCGTATGCGTCAGGCGATTCCGAAAGTGGTCCGAAAAGCGCGTGGTGAAGACTTGCGTCTTCGCCTCGAGGCGCCGGAAGGCTCGCGAATGGACTACGCGGTCGCGGTCGCGCGCGTAATCATTGCGATAGGGATGCTGCGGCTCCGGATAGCGGCGCCCGCGCGACTGCCGAACATCCATCGCGTAGACGGCCAGCTTCATTGCCGGAATTCTAGCAGTTCCCATGTTACAGTATTGGCCAATTACGAGTTTGAGTGACAGCGATTGATGGTTAGTAGAGGAAACACCCGACCATGGCCAAATCAAAAGAGCAATACGTGTTGGCGTGGGCCATGGCTGGCCTCCTGGTCCCGATTTTCCTCTACGTCATGAGCCACATTTTCCCTCCGGAGTGGGACAAAATTACTTCCGCCCACCAAACCGTTTCTGATCTCGCTCCGCTTCTATATCCGGTCATCTACCTAGAGTCGATACTCTCTCTCTTCGTGATGGACGCAGGACTCGACTCCAGTGCTGCTGGACATGTCGTCGCTGTAATAGTCTTCTCGACTTGTTGGCTGCTAAATGCGGGGCTCTATGCGCTGATTGGTTTGATTTCGTGGCGCGTTGGTGCGCCCCTGCTCGCTCGATTAAAGCGGCATCCCGGTTAGAAGGTCAAACTAGCTCTTTCCAGGAAGGAGAGCGAGCTCCTGATCCGCCTGCTGTGCCATCGGCGTGTCGGGGTACTCCGACTTGATCTGCGCGTACAGTTTCGCCGCTTCGGTGGGATTTTTCTGCCCGTAATGTTCCGCGAGCGTGAGCATGACGACCGGCTTGGGCACCAGCGTGCTCGGCTTCGCGATCATCTGCTGATAAATCTTTGCCGCCTGATCGCTTTGTCCGGCCCGATCGTCGAGCTGCGCGAGTTCGAACCGTGCCATCGAAGCGAAATCCGCATCGCCGCCGTCCGCGGCCGATTGAAGCCACTGCTTTGCTTCGCTATCCTTGTGAACTCGCACAAGGCTCAGTCCGGCGTAGTAACTCGCGAGCTGTCCCGGATGCGTGCGCGGATACTTTTTCGCGACGTCTTCGAATTTCGGCGCTGCCTGCGTGAACTTCGTCCCCTCATCCAGGAACGTGGGCTCACCAGGGATTGGTGGCGCTCCGGTAAACCCCACGGGAGCCTGAAAGACCTTCAGCGCTTGATCAAACGCGGCGGACGCCTTCACCGTTTGGCGTTCTGAGTACGTCTTCCAGCCAAGAATAGCCGCGGCCACAACTACGGCCAGAATGAGGACGTAAGTCATCCCCTGTTGATGCGACAGCACCGCCTCAGCGCCGTGCGCGAACGTCTCGCGCACCTCGTCCGTTTTCAGTTCTTTCCGGGAAATGTGCTGAGCCAAAACCTCACCTCGCGGCAACCTTCCGAAAGCCCAATTTTAGCATATCGCGGGAGAACGCGCGAAAAGCCGCCACAAGCCCACCCGCGCCAATCTTGCGGCACACCCCGCCGCCGCACGCCTTCGCAAACTTGAAGAGGGCCGGGGCGTCGCAAAGCACCCATCTCCCAAGGAGAAGGGCGTTCAAAACGAAACGCTGCTAAACCGCTGTGACGTTCTCGGCCTGATAGCCTTTGGGGCCCTGCTTGACCTCAAACTCCACTAGCTGGCCTTCATTCAGCGATTTGTATCCGTCCATCTGAATCGCTGAGAAGTGAACGAACACGTCCTCGCCCGACTGGCGTTGGATGAACCCAAAACCCTTCGAAGCGTTGAACCACTTGACCACACCCTGTTCTCGAGCCAACGTTCCACTCCTCTTGGATGATCTCCCGAATTGGCGCTTGCAGCCGGCATTACTGAAAATCTCGCCCTGCGCGAGATACTCATTCCCGCAGGACTACAAGACCTCTCGGCGGCGGGGATTCTTGCACAATCCGAAATCAGTGTCCAGTTTGAAGCTGGGAGAACAGAGATGGTTGATGGTTGCAGGCTGATGGGCCAGAGTGATCAATGCTACCCTCAGTCAGGGCCCGAAGAGGGGTCTCTCTTTGGACGCATCGGCTCGTAAAATTAAGCTATGGGGATTGTGATGAAGCCTTTCGTCTTTTCTCTCTTTGTTGTGTTTGCGTTTGGCGGTCAGAGCGCACAGACAACTCCTCTCTGGCAGCCATCGCCGGGCCATACGCAAGTACCGATCTGGCCGGGGGCGGCGCCTGATCCCCAGCCTGTGAAGGGGCCGGAGGCCGCTACCACATCGGGGAAGGAGTTCCTGATTGCCGGCAGGCCGGCGGTCGGGGTCTACAACGTGACGCGGCCTACCATGACGGTCTATTCGCCAAAGGGGAACAATACGGGCGTTGGGGTCGTCGTCTTCCCTGGTGGGGGCTATCAGGGTCTGGCCATCGATCTCGAAGGCACGGAGGTCTGCGATTGGCTGACGTCCAAAGGGATTACGTGTGTGCTGCTGAAATACCGCGTGACCGATGTGGGGCCCTATCCGAAATCGGGGCCGTATCCGGAATCCCCGATGGCGTTGGAAGATGCGCAGAGGACGGTGGGGCTGGTGCGCTTTCACGCTGCGGAGTGGCACATCGATCCGCACAAGATTGGTGTGCTTGGGTTTTCGTCAGGCGGGCATCTGTCGGCAGCAATCAGCACGCATTTCGTGAAGCGTCTGTACCCGGCTGTCGATGCCGCCGACAAGGAAAGCTGCCGCCCGGATTTTGCGGTGGCTATCTATCCGGGACATCTGTCGCTTTCCGCGGCCGAATGGGATGCTAAGCAGGGCGCCAGAAAGTTTGCGGTCCCTCATCCGGCCAATGCCGATAAAGATCTCGCATTGAATCCCGAAATTCCCGTCACCAGCCAGACGCCTCCTACGTTTTTGCTGCAGGCAGAAGACGACCATGTGGACAACGTAAACGACTCGCTGGCTTACTACATTGCTCTGAAGAAGGCGGGAGTTCCCGTGGAGATGCATGTGTACGCGCGTGGCGGCCATGCGTTCGGGCTGCGGCGCACCGAGCTTCCGATAACGGGATGGCCTCAGTTGGTGGAAACTTGGCTGGCGACGATCGGAATGATTCCGAAGTAATTCGAGTTTGAGGCGCAAATATGCTTGAGATCGTCCGCCCTAGGAAAGGTCTAGCGGAAGCTGCGGAGGGCCGCCTCTTCCTCAGACTGCACGTCGAACACGGTGACGAGCCGCGTGATTTGGAGGATGTCGTGCACTCGCCGCGTAAGCTGCAGCAACTTCATCTCGCCGCTGACGGTGCGCACGGCCGTATACGCGCTGACCAGTTCGCCGATCCCCGAGCTGTCGATGTAGTCGACGTCCGCAAGATTCAAAAGGATCTTGCGGTGCCCGCGCTCAATCAACTCCCGGATGGTCGTCCGCAGGATCGCGCTGCCTTCGCCCAGCGTAATTTTGCCGCTGAAATCAATCACGGCGATATCACCCACTTCGCGGCACGTGCCTTGCAGTGACAATGGAACCTCGCGGCTTCGATTCTACTCCGGCTGGCGCCGGCCGTTGTCGGAAACTATGTGCGGGAGTTTCTTCGCCATAATCAGCTCAGCTCCCCCCGCAGGTGACTTTCGAACCATAAGTTCATCCATGAACGCTCGCATCAAAAAGATACCCCGGCCCGACGTGCGCAACAGGTTCTCTTCCGCCAATGGGTCCGGCACCTCGGTCAGCTCAAAACCGTGGCCCTGGTCCAGCACATGCACCACCATCCGCTCCGGGTCGAGCTCCACCGTCAGTTGAATCTACTTACGCGGGTCATACTGAATGCCATAGTTGTAGGCGTTAATTACG
>Ga0073928_10002593_pt1 | contig 30608 bp, 24 predicted proteins | sample PaiPotPPA55metaG_FD_76969 | JGI IMG/M metagenome (GOLD analysis project Ga0073928, IMG submission 76969) | Iron sulfur acid spring bacterial and archeal communities from Banff, Canada, to study Microbial Dark Matter (Phase II) - Paint Pots PPA... ...
ATGCCGCGCAGGGACTTCTTCCCCAAGGGACGCTTGAGAGCCTCGCGTGGATACCCCTTGCGCTCTCAGCGGGATTTTGTGAGGAACTGGCTTTTCGCGGCTATCTTCAGAAGCAATTTCAGGCGGTGACGGGCAGCGCGGGGTGGGCGGTCCTTATCCAAGCGATCGTATTCGGCATTGGCCATTTATACGAAGGGGTGGGCCCGGTAGTAAGAATCACGCTGTTCGGCGTCCTGTTCGGGTTACTCGCTGTTTGGCGGAAGAGCCTGAGGCCGGGAATGATAGCGCACGCGTGGTCTGACATTTTTGGGGTAATCATTTTCCGAGGAGTGTAGGTTAACTGGCAACTTGGCTCGACACGCGCATTGTGTGTAACGGACCTGGTGTTCACCGTGAAAGACAAAAGTCTGAGTATAACGTCGATTAAATTTAAGCCTGCGCCAGAGTCGCGCTTGATTCTAGAGGGTGCTTGCGAGAAACTCCAAACCTTTCGCGAGCACACAAATCGGATCCTTGGACCTTTCGATTCTGATCAGAGCAAACGCTGACACAACTGCTTGATGACGCATGAACCTCACTCTCAGCCCATAATTATCGAGGCCTATCATGGTTACACGCCATCCTTTAACGTTGCGAAACTAATTCGCAAGATGACTCGAGGGGTGCCACCTAAATTCCTAGTTGGCTTAAAGTCAGTAGTGCTTACCAATAAGACGGCTCTCTCAAGAAAAGACCGCGAACGCAAGCTGCCCTCACGCGGAAGGCGGGTTGTGCAAGGCGATACCTTGGGATATTACAGCCAAGCATGGAAAGGGGAACCAGCTTGCATAACACTCCTGGTGGACAACATTGAGAAGCGATGCTCAGGAGGGTGGTCACGATTTGGCTTTTTTAGGATTTCGATCTTTTCAGACGTTTTCTTCCACGAATTGGGGCACCACATTCACCGTGTACACCGGCCAAGGTATGAGGAACGGGAGGACGTTGCAAATAAGTGGAGCAAGAAGCTTTCAGCCAAGTTCATGGCAAGTCGCTACTGGTACATGCTTCCGATCGCCGCGCCGATTGCTCTCGCCGCAGGCCTCGGCAGCGACATTGTGGCCTTATACCGCAAAATGCCGACTAATCGAAAAAGGAAGACTTAGCGCTGCGGCCTGCAAAATTGGAATGGGAGCTAAATTAAAACCATGCAAAAGTTAAGAGGTCGGTTCCGTTTTGGTTTTGTCTTGGTGATGATGACTATGGCTATGCCGGGGAGTTTTGCGCAGGATCGGTCGCAGGGGCGGTCGATGGTGATTTCGCGTGGGGGGATTGTGGCTGCGGAATCGCCGTTGGCGGCGCAGGCTGGGGTGCGGGTGCTGGAGAGCGGCGGGAATGCGGTGGATGCGGCGATTGCTACGAACGCGATGATGGGCGTGGTTGAGCCGATGATGAATGGAATCGGCGGAGATTTGTTTGCGATTGTTTATGACGCTAAGGCGAACAAGCTTTATGGGTTGAATGCGAGCGGGTGGGCGCCGCGCGGGCTGACGATTGAGTTTTTGCGCAAGCAGGGGATTCGCGAGATGCCGCAACACGGGGTACACGCGATTACCGTGCCCGGGGCGGTCGATGGATGGCAGAAACTGGCGGAGAAATTTGGGCGGAAGAAATTGAGCGAGGATTTGACTGCGGCGATTCGAACGGCTGAAGAAGGATTTCCGGTTCCAGAGTGGACCGCGGCGTATTGGGCTGGGGAATTGGATTTGTTGCGGAGCGATGAGGCAGCGAGCAAGGTGTACTTGCCTGGCGACCATGCGCCGCGCGTTGGCGAAGTGTTTCGCAATCCGGACTTGGCTTGGTCGTTGCAGCAGATTGCGGAGCACGGGCGCGACGCTTTCTACAAGGGAGCGATTGCGCAGAAGATTCTGGAGACGATGAAGCGTCACAACGGGACGATGGCTGCGGAAGATCTGGCCGCGTATTCGAGTGAGTTTGTAGAGCCGATCTCGACGACTTATCGCGAGTGGACAGTGTACGAGATGCCGCCGAACGGGCAGGGAATTGCGGCGCTGGAAATGTTGAACATCATGGAGACATTTCCAATGGGGCAGTTTGGTTTTGGGTCGACGAAGGCGCTGCACGCGATGATCGAGGCAAAGAAGCTGGCGTATGCGGATATGGCGAAGTACGTGGGCGACCCGCGAGGGCAGGAAATTCCGGTGGCTGCGCTGCTCTCGAAAGATTGGGCGAAGCAACGCGGGCAATTGATCGATGCGGACCATGCGAAGTGCGATGTGGGAGCGGGCGAATTGCCGGGGGGAAGCGATACGACGTACCTGAGCGTGGTGGACCGCGACGGGAACATGGTCTCGCTGATCCAGAGCAATTACTCCGGTTTTGGGTCTGGCATCGTGGCGCCGGGAACGGGATTCGTGCTGCACAATCGCGGCGGGCTGTTCACACTGGATAGCGCTTCGCCGAATGCTTTGGCGGGACGTAAGCGGCCGCGGCACACGATCATCCCTGGATTCGCGCAAAAGGGTGATACGCGGATGGTATTTGGGATCATGGGCGGATGGAACCAGTCGCAGGCACACGCGCAGTTCATCGCGAATATTGCGGATTTTAAGATGAACATTCAAGCGGCGATGGAAGCACCGCGCTTTTCGAAGCATACGTTTTCCGGGTGCGACGTGATGATGGAGAACCGGTTTTCGGCGGCGGCGCGGAATGAGCTGTCCGCCAAAGGGCACAAAATCCAAGTGCTTGGAACGTACTCGTCGGGCGTGGGGGGCGGGCAGGTGGTGTTGCGGGACTTCGCGACGGGGGTGAACTACGGCGCGTCGGACCCTCGGAAAGACGGGCAGGCGGCGGCAGAACTGCCGTATTAGGGTGTATTCGCCTGAAAACACAGCGGATACCGACGCGCAGATAGCTGTAAATTAGTTCCCTTTGGCGCGGCGATTGGAAAAATTCGTTCCGTGCGGCCGGACTGTACGGGTGGACAGGTTGAATAAAGCTTCTGAATTCAGTGGGATAATCCGGTTGACATTGGTATTATGCGTGCAACCTGTACCTGTGGACAGGTGGGCGTCACGCAGAGACGCGCCTGGTGCCGGAGGCGAGAATGAGGCCACCCCTAGCCGTGAAGGTCTCCTGTATTGTCGTGCTGTCGATGATCTGCTTTTTGTTGCCTGCTGGGAGCGCTGCTCAATCGCTGGATGTTTCGGGCCGGTATCAATGCGCGGAAGCGAAGGTGCGCGGGAAAGTTGTGCCGTGCTCAGCGGCGCCACTCACGCTCAAGAATGACGGTAAATTCGAGTTGCGTGGTTGGGAAGGCAGTTACCTGGTGAACGGCCAGTGGGTCGAGCTGACCGATTCTTCCGTGCGTTCGCGAGCGAAGATCGAGCCCGGACACAAGATTGTGTTTCGCTACCGCGGGAAGCATGGGTGGTGCGAGATGACTTATGAGCGGCGCGTGGCGGAGCTGGGGAAGACTTCGCTTAGCTGAGAGCAGCTGCAAGAATTGCGCAGTAAGGTCCCGGAAAAAAACTTAACAGAAAAAACCGCAGGGCTCCGAGGACTCCGCCCCGCGCTACAGGTTTCCCCCCAACACGCTCGCCTAAGATGCACCTTTAATCCGCTTTGTGTTGCCAACCGCGGCCTCGCAGAAAATGGCCGGCCGTGGCTCCGGTTAGTTTGCCGTGGTCGAATTCGATCTGACCGTTGACGATTGTAAAATCCACTCCTGCGGCTAGTTGCGCGGGATTGTTGTAGGTGGCGCGATCGATTATTTTTGCGGCGTCGAAGATCGTTACGTCGGCGAAGTAGCCGGGCTTTAGCAGGCCGCGGTCGGTGAGGTGTTCGCGTTGCGCGGGGAGAGATGTGATTTTGCGGACTGCGGCTTCGAGCGGCATCAGGTGTTCGTCGCGAACGTAATGGCCGAGAAAACGCGGCATGGAGCCGAAGCCACGGGGGTGACCGTGCGGCTCGAACAGCGGACCATCGAGAGACATTTCGTTGGCGTCGAGGCCGATGCTGGTCCAGGGCTGGGAAAGACCAATGCGTAGATCTTCTTCGCTGGCCATGAAGTAGAGTGCGCCGGTCTGCGCGTTATCGGCGAGAACAAAATCCATCAGCGTATCTTCCGGTGATTTCTTCCAGGCTTTTGCTACGACGTCGACCGTTTTTCCTTCCCACTGTTTGAGAGTTGGATTTTCTACAGACGCAATTAGGACGCCGGATGCGCCGCCACAATCGTAAAAGAGATTTTCCCAATCGGGATGATCGGCGGCTAGCTCTTTTTTGATGCGCGCGCGAATTGCGGGGTCTTTGATGCGCTCGAGAAGTTTTTGTACGCCACCATCCGCAACCCAGGGCGGGAGCGCTGACGCCAGCGCGGTACCGCCCGCGATGTACGGGTACATGTCCGCGGCAATGTCCAAACCGGAATCGCGCGCGGCTTGAATGGTGGCGACGACTTGTTTCATGTTGCCCCAGCGAGGCTTGCCGCTGACCTTGAGATGGAAAACTTCGACGGGAAGGTTGGCTTCGCGGCCGATGCGAATCGCTTCGGCGAGCGCGGCGGATTCGGAAGCGCCTTCGCTGCGCATGTGCGTGGCGTAGAGGCCGCTGTATTTTGAGGCGACTTTTGCCAGCGCAATTAGCTCGTCGGTCTTGGCGTAGATATTGGGCGGATAAATCAGGGCGCTGGAAATGCCGAGGGCGCCATCCTTCATGGCTTGCTCGACTAGGGCTTGCATCTGCTGGAGTTCGGCGGGAGTCGGGACGCGGTCATCATCGCCGATCACTGCTTCGCGAATCTGCGCGGAGCCTACGTACGTGCCGATGTTGAGCGGCGTGCCTTGTTTTTCCAGGCGGCGCGCGTACTGGTCGAGCGTTGTCCAATCGAGAGTGAACTTGTAATGGTCCAATTCGGGTTTGAGAGTTGCGATGGTTTTGTCATTCTGCGGCGCTATGGAGCCGCCTTCGCCGGTGATTTCCGTCGTGATGCCTTGCGCGAGTTTGCTGAGGGAGCGGTTGTCGATCAGGAGAGACAGCTCGGATTGGCCGAGCATGTCGATGAAACCGGGCGCGACGATCTGGCCAGCGGCGTCGATCTCTCGCTTGGCGTGGGCGGCTTGCAGGTCGCCAATGGCGGCGATGCGATCGCCTTGAATTGCGACGTCAGCGGCGTACCAGGGATTGCCGGCGCCGTCGATGATGTGGCCGTCGCGGATGATGAGGTCGTATTCGGTGGGATCGGAGGCGGCTTCGAGGGGTGCGTCGTAGGCTGCGGCGGCGATTTCGCCGAGGGCTTGTCCGGCGACGGCTTGCGCGGCTTCGGGGTCAGGCAGCAGCGAAACGTGATTGACGTAGGCAGCGAAGGCGAGTTTTTGGCCGCTGGCGGTGATCACGTATCCGGCCAGGCCTTTGCCATTCAGCATCATGTTTTCGTTGAGGCGATCTTCGGAGCCGAAGGTGCCGGTTTTCGCGAACACGTGTCCGGCGGCTGGATTGGCGGTCTGAATTTTGGCCAGCGTTCCATCTTTACCGAGGATCGGGAGTGCTTTGAAGAAGACGGGGTAATCGGGACGAGTGGTCCAATAGGTGAGGTACTGGCATATGAAATCGGGGCTGAAGAGATCGGCCCAGTCGCCGCCGGCTCCGTCGCCCTGGGAAACGCCGGAGATATCTAGCTTGGCTTCCTGGAAGAAAGCGCGTTCGGTGTTGAAGCCGGCTTGGATCGGGTCCTTTTTGCTCTTTGCGACCAGAGTGCCGAGCAGATAGGGTCCCATGCCGGCGTGAAGATTCTGGCTGACTTTTAGCGTGACTTTGATTTCTTCCGCTAGAGGCAGAGAAACATGTTCGGCGACTTGATTCTCCGGCGTGTACAGGTGCGCGATGGCGGGGAAATCGGGAGCGGCGGCATTTTTCGGCGGCTTGATGGAGATGCCCGCTGCGGAGAGGGCTTCGGTCAGCACGGTTTGCGCGAATGTTGTGGGGGAGGGAACGGCGAAGGCTGCTGTGGTTGGTTGAGAGCCTAGCGGGACGCTGCCGGTTATATTCGCGGTGACGGTGCCATCGGGATTGCTGATCGGATCGGAAAGATCGAGGTAGGCTTTGGAGGTGGCGGCGCCGGTGGTCACGTGGCTCACGAGTTTGACGTAGGAGGTTTGCGGAGTGGAGACAAAAGTCGCGGCGTCTCCGGGCTTTGCGGCGGGCGTGACGATGAGGTCGAACACATTGTCGTTGACCATGATCGAGGACATCACGACATTGGTGCCGCCTTCGCGCGGGCCGTCGGGGAAAAGACTGGTGTCGACGAGAATGCGCCCCTCGATTTTGCGAATGCCTTTGGCGGCGACGTCTTTGGCGAGTTGCTTGATGACGGCTAGCGGGTCGCCGTCCACGGCTGGTCCGTTGTAGGAGTGATCCTCGTCGACGAAGGCGAGCGTGCCATCGGGGCGGATGCGATTGGAGAGATTGGGATCGCCGCTGGCTACGAGGATGAGATCGCCTTTGAGCTTGCCTTTTTTGTCGATTGGACCGGTGCGATAGATGCGGGTGTGGAAGCGGTAGTCCGCGCCGAGCTTGGCGAGCACCGTGCCTTCGGTCAGCAGCTTGGTGGTGGAGGCGGGGACGAATAGCTTATTGGAGTTGAGGGAATAGAGAACTTTGCCGGTGTCGAGCGAGATAAATTTGATTCCGAAGTTTGCGCGGGCGAATTCGGGGCGGCTCATCACTTTCTGAATGCGTTCGGCCAGCCTTACCGGGGACTGCGCGCTGGCGCGGGGCATGTGCGCTGCAAGAAGCAGCAACGCTGTTGCGACGCAAAACACAAAGAGCTTTCTGGCGTGATTTCGCAAACGGACTCCTTCATGAGCGTGACCGGCGGCCTACCGAACCTGCTTTTCGCTGAATTGTAACTTCTCGAACGGCACATTCAAGATGGGATATTCACGCCAATCTTTGTAGTCAAAATGCCACCATTCATGCTCGTAGACCGTGAAGCCTTCGGACTCCATGGCCCAGCGGAGGAGGTCGCGATGCCAGCGCTGCAGAGAAGTTCCGGCGGGGTAATCCGGGAACGAGCGCGGGGACATTTCGTCGTAAGTGCCGGGCATCTGAGTGGGCTTGCCGGTTTCGAGGTCGTAGAGGGTGAGATCGACAGCGCAGCCGCGATTGTGGCGGGAACCCTCCGAGGGATTGGCGACGAAGATTTTGCCTTCGGGCGGAGTGGCGTCCCAGAAGATTTTCGTTACGTACCAGGGGCGATAAGCGTCGTGGATGAGCAAGGCGTAGCCGTAAGGCTTGAGGCGATGTAGTGCGCGTAGAAGAGCCTCGGCGGCGGGTCGCTGGAGAAAGGCGCGAGCTTGCGTGTAGAGGGGCGTGCCGAGAAAGTTGTTTGCGGTTGCGTAGCGGATATCGAGATGGATGCTGGGATCGAGCGAGGCGAGTTCCACAAGGTCAGGATCACGGAACTTAGTATTTTCGTGGGGTGGGGGAGCGGCGAGAGCTTCGTTGCGAAGATCGTCGACTGCGCGAACGGGCTGGATACGGAAAACCTGTCCTTCTTCGGGACCTAGCTTACGGCGTGGAAAGGTGGCATCACCGAGTGACACGGTTTCGGCGGGCCGATTTCCGCGTTGCAAAAAGGAAACCGGCGTTCCGCCGCCAATCGCCGACTTGTGAAGAACGAAGCTTCCTCCTGCACCGGGTAGCAGCGGGGTTTCGGAGCCGTCCTTCTCGCGGAGGAGAAGGGTGCCAGATTTTTCGAGCACCAGCAGTGAGCTTGATTCCGGTCCGTATTCGCCGATCAGGAGCTTCCAGGATTGCGTGATGTCCAGAGGCTTCTGGCCCGGAAAAGAGAGAGGAAACCTGCGCAATCGCGGCGATGGCGAAGAGTGCAGCAATTGCGGAATAGAAAACCAGGAAGACAGAGCGATTGAGCTTGGAGAAAGATTGTTCGCTGCGCAACATTTGTTTCATAGAAGGCGCACATGATAACTGAAAGGCGGGCGGTTCGGGAGAGCAAATGGCGGAACCGCGGCGCCGTGACGATTCGAAATGAGCGTGCAGCCCCCCAGATGAAGCTAGCTGCTGTACCAGCGAAAGCCTTTGCGCTGCTCTTCGGCGATTTCTTTTAGGAGCGCGAGAGTGTGCGGGCGGCGGTACTGCGCGCAGGCGGCCAGAATTGCGTTCAACAAAGAAATTGGGGCGACGTAGGAGGCCCCGAACGAGGTGGACTCTGTGGAGGCGAGGAAAAGTTCGTCGCAATCCTGGGCGAGGGGGGAAAGATAGGTGTCCGCAATACCGACGCAGTAAGCACCGTGAGCGCGCGCTTGCTGAACACCTTCGATGGTTTGACGCAGGCCGCGGCGGAAGGTGATGGCCAGGACTAAATCTTGTTTGGTGACCGCGCGGGTGAGGTGTGTTATGCGTCCTGCGGAAGTGGCGGAAAAAATCGGGAGACCGAGCAGGCTCACTTGATATTCCAGGTAGGCCGCGAGCATTGCGGCTAGATCACTGGCGAGAAGGATGATGCGGCGGGCTTCGTAGAAGCGTTTGGCGAGAGCGGCGAGGCGCTGCGCATCCAAACTGTTTTTGAGGCCTTGCAGGTTCTTCAGGTCCTGCCCGAGCGCGTCACGCACGTACGCCGGCATGTTGGAATCGCGGCCGCCCACTTGCATGGTGTCGAGCGAAGTGGCGAATGCCAGCGAGAGTTCGTGCAGATGATGCTGAAATTCGCGGTAGCTGGAAAAGCCGAGCCCTCGAACAATGCGCACGACGGTGGCCGGGTCGGTGCGAAGGCGCTTGGCTATGGCTCGGACACTGAGCAAGACGTATTCGCGGGGATGCTCGAGAATGGGGCGAATCACTTCCTGGCGCTTGGCGCTGAGTTGCTCGATGCGCTCGGGAAGATTGATCGAAGATGTCTGGTTGTGGGCCGATGTCTTTTTCATGCGCGCGAGAGAATTGCCCAAAATAATTGGCATGTCAACGTCGCGAACGGCGAATTAAGCAAATTTGACAACAACGCTTACGTACTTTTCTTCCGTGCTTCGGCTATTTCTCTGAGGTCGCCACTTTCGTCGCCAGCCCGGGAGCGACCACCGGTTGAAGAAAGGGCATCATGGCGCGCAGCTTGGGGCCCAACTGCTCGATGGGATGAGTTTGCTCGCGATGCCGCGTGGCCAGGAAATTCGGACAGCCCTTTTCGTTTTCATCGATCCATTTCTTGGCGAAGCTGCCGTCGCGGATTTCGGACAGAATTTTGCGCATTTCTTCGCGAGTCTTGGGCGTGATGATTCTTGGTCCGGCGGAGTAGTCGCCTTGCTCGGCGGTGTCGCTGACGGAATAGCGCATGTAACTGAGGCCGCCACGATAGATGAGATCGACGATTAATTTCAACTCGTGCATGCATTCAAAGTAGGCGACCTCAGGTTGGTAGCCCGCTTCGACGAGAGTCTCGAAGCCGGCTTTGATCAATTCGCTGACGCCACCGCAGAGAACCGCTTGCTCGCCGAAGAGATCGGTTTCGGTTTCTTCCGTGAACGTGGTTTCGAGGACGCCGGCGCGGGTGCAGCCGAGGCCCTTGGCATAGGAAAGTGCGAGCGCCTTCGCTTTGCCGGAGGCGTCCTGCTCGACAGCGAGGAGCGCGGGCGTGCCGCCGCCTTCTGTAAATACTTCGCGAACGCGATGGCCAGGGGCTTTGGGCGCGATCATGGAAACGTCCACATTTGCGGGCGCTTTAATCGAGCCGAAGCGAATGTTGAAGCCGTGCGCGAACATCAGCGTCTTGCCTGCGGTGAGATTTGGGGCGATGGAATCGCGATAGATTTTCGGCTGCTTGGTGTCGGGCGCAAGAATCATGATGACGTCGGCCCAGGCGGCAGCTTCGGCAGGCGTGTTGACCGTTAGGCCTTCCTTTTGTGCTTTAGACGCGGAAGCGCTGCCCGGCTGCAGGCCGACGCGGACGGAGACACCACTGTCGCGAAGATTGAGCGCGTGCGCGTGACCCTGCGAGCCGTAACCGATGATTGCGACCTTCTTGCCCTGAATCAGGCTGAGGTCTGCGGAATTGTCGTAGTAGAGGTTTGCCATTCTTCTCCCTTTCGAGTTTGCGAATCTTACTTAGCTTGCGAAGTCACGGCGGCTTCCGCATTGGCGGGTTTCGTCGGCACTCCTGGCGGACGCAGCAAATCGCTGCCGCGAGTCATAGCGATGCGGCCGGTGCGGGCCATTTCCAGGACGCCGAAGGGGCGAAGGACTTCGAGCAGGCCGTCGATTTTGTCCACCGTGCCGGAAACTTCTAGAATGAGCGATTCCGGCGCGACGTCAATGACGCGTGCGCGGAATACTTTGATGAGCTCCATCAGGTGCGGGCGCGATTGCTGGTCGGCCGACACTTTGATGAGGGCCAGATCGCGCTCGAGCAAAGACCGATCGGAAATATTTTCAGCTAGCCGCACGTCGACTAGCTTCTCGAGACTGGCTTCGAGGCGATGCGCGCCCTTCTCGTCGGTGTGGGCGACGATGGTCATGCGCGCGATTGCTTCGTTTTCCGTCGGCCCGACGGTCAACGAATCGATGTTGATGGCCAGGCGGCGAGCCAGCGAGGCCACACGGTTCAGGACGCCAGGTTTGTTCTCCACATATGCGACGAGTGTTTGCATAGGATCCTCTAGGGCTTACGGCTCCGTTGCTGTTTCCACGAGCGGGCTGTCTGGCCGGCGAATCATTTCGTGCAGCGCTCCGCCCGCGGGCACCATGGGATAAACTGAGTCTTCCTGTTCCACGCGGAAATCGATGAGCACGCTTTCGGAGGATTCGCGAGCGGAACGAATCGTGGGAATGACGTCGGTTCGGGAAGTAATGCGCTCGCCGCGAATGCCGAAGGCATTTGCGAGCGCTGCAAAGTCGGGTGCCACCAACGGCGTGGCCACGTAACGCTTGTCGTAGAAAAACTCCTGCCACTGGCGAACCATTCCGAGGAAGCCATTGTTGATGATGGCGATATTGATTTTAATTTTTTCTTGCACGATGGTGGCTAGCTCGCACATGGTCATCTGAAAGCCACCGTCGCCGACTACGACCCAGACGTCGGATTCGGGTTTGGCGAATTTTGCTCCAATGGCGGCCGGTAAAGCGAAACCCATGGTGCCGAGTCCGCCGGAAGTCACCAGGGTGCGCGGCAGATTGTGATGGTAATACTGCGCTTCCCACATTTGGTGCTGGCCAACGTCGCTAACAACGATGGCCTCGCCGCGCGTTTCCTTCCAAAGGTCGTTGATGACGTGGGCGGCATAGAGGTGGCCGTTGTCCGGCAAGCCCTGAATATCGCGCACAGCGGCGTCGCCCTTGAGTTCGCGTATGTGGCGCAGCCAGTCGCCGCGTTCGCGGTGTTCGAGGCGGGGAAGAAGTTGTTCGAGGACTTCCCGGGCGTCGCCGATCAAAGCGGAATCGACCTTCACGTTTTTGTTGATCTCGGAGCGGTCGATCTCGATATGAATCTTGCGAGCCTCTTTGGCGTAGGTCCGCAGGTCGCCGGTGACGCGATCATCAAAACGCATACCGACAGCGATCAGCAGATCTGCTTCCTGAATCGCGTGATTGACCCACGCTTCGCCATGCATGCCCATCATGCCGAGATTGAGAGGATCGTTGGCAGGGAAGCAGCCGATGCCGAGAAGGGTCATGGCGACGGGAAGATTACCGGCGTGGACGAAGTTGTCGAAGACGCGCATGGCGCCGGAAACCATGATGCCGTGCCCGGCCAAGATCAGTGGGCGCTTGGCACTGTTGAGGAGCTCGACGGCGCGCTCAAATTCGGCTTGGTCGTAGTTGATGCGCTGGCGCTTGGCCGGAAGCTGTGGAGTGGAAGCGTCCCAATTGAAATCGCAGGAGGCCTGCTGCGCGTCCTTGGTGATGTCGACGAGCACGGGGCCAGGACGGCCGGAATTCGCGATCACGAACGCTTCGCGAACGGTGCGCGCGATGTCTTCCGCGCGCGAGACCACGACATTGTGTTTGGTGATCGGCATGGTGATGCCGGTGATGTCGATTTCCTGAAACGCGTCGGAGCCGAGGAGCTTGCTGCTGACCTGGCCGGTGATGCAGACGACCGGCGACGAGTCCAGCATGGCTGTGGCGATGCCGGTGACCATGTTTGTCGCGCCGGGACCGGAAGTGGCCATGGCCACGCCGACGCCGCCACTGGCACGCGCGTAACCGTCGGCCATGTGCGTTGCGCCTTGTTCGTGGCGCACGAGGATATGGTGCAGCTTGGACTTGCCGAGCGCGTCGTACACCGGAAGAATTGCGCCGCCCGGATAACCAAAAAGGTGACGAACGCCGAGCTTGGTCAGCGACTCGCAGAGAATTTCCGCGCCGGTGAGCTTCATGATGTCCTCGAGACGGTTTGAGCTGCGGTTGAGAATGCTTTGGGAACGGCGGTGATCGCGCCTTGGGATGCAGATGAGACGAGCAGGGCGTATTTCGCCATCACGCCGCTGGTGAAGCGCGGTTGCGGAGCTTTCCAGGTTGAGAGGCGGCGCTGGATTTCGGCGTCGGTAAGCTTGACGTTGAGGGAGCGCTTTGGAATATCAAACGTAATGGTGTCGCCGTCGTTTATTGCGGCGATAGGGCCGCCATTCGCAGCTTCGGGAGCGACATGGCCGGCCATGAGGCCGTGCGTGGCGCCGGAAAAGCGGCCGTCGGTAAGCAAGGCCACGGAATCGCCAAGGCCCGCGCCAATTAGCGCCGCAGTTACCTGGAGCATCTCGCGCATTCCCGGCCCGCCCTTTGGCCCTTCGTAGCGGATCACGATAACGTCGCCGGCCTTGATGCTTCCATTTTCCACGGCGGCAAAAGCGTCTTCTTCGTTGTCGAAAACGCGCGCTGGTCCGCTGAAGGTGTTGTAATTGTGGCCAGCGACCTTTAGAACGCAACCTTCGGGAGCGATGTTCCCTTTCAAAATGACGAGGCCGCCAGTGGGCTTGAGCGGGGCATCGAGCCTGCGCACAACCTCTTGTTTATCCGATTCTTTGGCTGCCGCTGCTTCCTCCGCGAGGGTGCGTCCCGTAACCGTAAGGCTTTCGCCGTGAAGCAATTTCGCTTCGAGCATGCGCTTCGCGACGAGCGCGGTACCGCCCGCGGCATAGAGATCAGTGGCTACGAAGCGGCCGCCGGGCTTCAGGTCCGCGAGGATCGGAGTGCGAGAGCTGATGCGGTCGAAATCGTCGATCGACACTGGAATCTTCGCTTCGCTGGCGATGGCGAGTAGATGCAAGACGGAATTGGTTGAGCCGCCTGTCGCGGCTACTCCGGCTATGGCGTTTTCGATGGCCGATTTCGTGATGATTTTCGACGGGGTGATATCGCGGCGAAGAAGCTCCATTACCATTTCGCCCGCGCGATGGCCGGCGTTGCCCTTTGCGGGATTGGTGGCCGGTACGCTGGATAGTCCCATCGGCGCGATGCCCAGAAATTCGCAGACTAGCGCCATGGTGTTGGCCGTGAACTGGCCTCCGCACGCACCGGCCCCGGGGCACGCAGCAATTTCCAGCGATTTGAGTTGGGCGTCGGTGATTCCCCCGCGAGCATGTTTCCCGATGGCTTCGTAGACATCTTGAATGGTTACGGCATGGCCCTCGAAATTTCCGGGAGCAATCGAGCCGCCGTACAGAATGAGGCCGGGAATATTGAGGCGGGCGAGCGACATTACGCCGCCAGGGATGGTTTTGTCGCAGCCGACTAGAACGATGAGAGCGTCGAAGAGATTTCCGCGCGCGACGAGCTCGATGGAGTCGGCAATCACTTCGCGGCTTACCAGGGAAGTACGCATGCCCTCTGTGCCCATGGTGATGCCATCGGAGATGGACACGGTGTTGAATTCGAGCGGGGTTCCACCGGCCGCGCGCACGCCCGCTTTGACGTGCTCGGCGAGTTCGCGCAGGTGGTAGTTGCAGGGACCAATCTCGATCCAGGTATTTGCAACCCCGACCAGCGGCTTGGCGAAGTCTTCGTCTCCAAGGCCGGAAGCGCGCAACATGGCACGCGCGCCAGAACGACTGGCACCATCAATCAGAATATGGCTACGTGGTTTTGGCGCCGGCTGCGTCACTGCGAATCTCCTCCCATTGGTTGCACGTCGAGACTGGAAAAACTTAAGGCCATCATCCCTTTTGGACGATGGCCTTGAATTCTACCCTGTTTGGCTAGGCCGCCATCATCCGCTCGGGTTTCCCCGTACAGCTACAAAATTAATTCCGACGACGACACTCGCCGCGCATTCGGCGGTGCTCGCCGAAATTGTCCGACCGTTCGAGATGGCGACGTGGAGCATGTTGATCGCCACGGAGGATAGCAGAATGAAGGTGTGAGGGGAATCAGTCAAATTAATAGTTATAGGCAATAGAATAAACGGAACTTATCGAAGGGAACCGCTTGACGGCATCTTCGACGCGTAGGCCTAGCTCTTAGGTCGACGAATGAGCCTACTCCCGAGAGCGAACTCGCCTGCTATTTGTCCGGCGGGCTTCTATCTTTCGGATTTGCCTTTGCATCCCAGCTACAAAGACTGATTGAGCTAAGGAGGAAGGGGCAAGCGGACACGCTGAAAACTCGGATCCCGATCCCCCTGCTTGTGACGATAATTAGCGCCAGGAAGATTATCCGATACGCGTCAAATTCCCCCGTTTGTGTTGATGAAAGCGTGTGGGCTGTTTATTGTAGGAGCAGAAGTCGGAAGAGTCTGGGACAACTTAATTGGGGATAAAAACCATCCAAGCCGCAAGCCCATAAATTGGGTCGATCTGAGGCGACCAAGAGCTCGACTGCGCATAACGTTTGCGCCCCTAAATCATGCTGAATGGAAAAACCATCGCTGTAGTGCTGCCTGCCTACAATGCCGAGAAAACGCTGGAAGCAACGGTTCGCGAACTGCCAGACATCGTGGACGTTAAAATTCTCGTGGATGACTGCAGTTCCGATCACACAGTGAAGTTGGCGCGAAGCCTGGGAATTTCCACGCACGTTCATACCAGAAATTACGGTTACGGCAGAAATCAAATGACGTGCTACCACGAGGCCTTGGCGGCGGGTGCCGACGTGGTGATCATGCTGCATCCCGACTACCAGTACACGCCGCTGCTGGTCACCGCGATGGCCAGCATGGTGGCATACGGAGTCTACGACGTTGTGCTCGGCTCGCGGATCCTAGGTGGAACTGCGATTTCCGGCGGGATGCCGGTTTACAAGTACATCGCGAATCGCTTTTTAACCGCGCTTCAGAATTTGTTTTTGGGCACGAAACTCTCGGAATTCCATACGGGTTACCGGGCGTTCAGCCGAAAGGTGCTGGAAGCATTGCCGTTCGTGGAAAATTCAAACGATTTTGTTTTCGACAGCCAGATGCTGGCGCAGTGCGTCTATTTTGGATACCGCATCGGAGAAGTATCCTGCCCGACGAAATATTTTCCCGAGGCGTCGTCTATTAATTTCTGGCGCTCGGTAAAGTACGGGTTAGGCGTGATGGGAGTCACGCTGCAATACATGCTGCAGACAAGCGGGATCGCGCAGTTCCGATTTCTGCAAGATAGTCATCAGCGGATCGACACGTCGTACACGCCCGCGGTGATCGGCGAATCGATTCCAACCAAGGCGGAAGATTGACACGGCCAAATCCCCGGGTCAAAGACTGGGGAGTCCTTGCCGGTTTGAGTGTTGGCGCTTTTTTTCTGGAAGGCTACCATCCCGCAGTCGAAGACGCGGAAATCTACCTTCCCGGGATATTGAAACGGCTGCATCCCACGCTTTTCCCGCATAACTCAGAGTTTTTCGAATCCCACGCGCACATGACGTTCTTTCCGCAAATCATCGCGGGCTCCGTTCGCTTGCTGCATCTTCCCGTCGGGATCGTTCTGTTAGGGTGGCAACTTCTCTTTATATTCCTGCTTTTGCTGGCGTGCTGGCGCATCGCGCGGCTATGTTTTCGCGAGGAATATGCAGTGTGGTGTGGAGTGGCCCTGATTGCGGCGCTGCTGCGAATGTCCGCGGCGGGGACCGGACTCTACGTCATGGACGAATATTTAACGCCGCGCTCGCTTTCCACTCCGGGAGCGCTGCTTGCGGTGGGCGACGCTATCGAGGGGAATTATCTGAGAGCGGGAGTGTGGATGGCTATCATTTGTGCCGTACACCCTCTGATGGCGGTTTTTGCCGGAGCATGTGTTGTGCTGCTGATTGTTTTTCAGCGCGAATCCTTACCTGGCACTGTTCCGGCAAAGGCTTCCGTGGCGACACTCGCGGCGATAACGCTGCCAATGTTTCCGAAAGTGACGCCGGCTTATCGCGAGGTATTGGCAACGCGTTCGTATTTCTTTCTGACGAATTGGGCCTGGTATGAATGGCTGGGCCTGCTGGGGCCATTCGCCCTTTTGGCGTGGATGGCGTGGGTTGGAAAAAAGAAGAGCCTAGGCGACACGCATTTGATCTGCAAGGCGCTGATTGCTTTCGAGGCGATCTTCTTCGCGATCGCGTTGGTGATCTCGATGCCCGGACGCTTTGACAATCTGGCGGAACTCCAGCCGATGCGCTGTCTGCACCTGTTGTACATATTGATGTTTCTGGTTGGAGGCGGGCTGCTGGGCAAGTTTGTGTTGCAGGACCGTCCTTGGCGGTGGGCGCTGCTGTTTATTCCGCTTTGTGCTGTGACAGTGCTGGCGCAACGGGCGACGTTTCCGGCTACGCCACACGTGGAGTGGCCGTGGAAAGTGGCGCGTAACCCGTGGGTACAGGCGTTCGAATGGATTCGTACGAACACGCCTGAGGATGCGTACTTCGCGATGAATCCAACAGCCATGCAACTGCCGGGCGAAGATGAGCACGGCTTTCGCGCCATCGCGCAACGGAGCCTCTTGGCGGACAGTGTGAAAGACAGCGGTGCGGTGAGCATGTTCCCCGCGCTGGCGGAGGAATGGCAGGAGCAGGTAAATGCACAACGCGAATGGAATAAATTTCAGCTTGCGGATTTTGAGAAGCTAAAAGCGCGATATGGTGTCGATTGGGTTGTTGTGGATCAGCCCCGTGTCGCGGGACTGACATGTCCTTACGAAAATTCGCGCGTACGAGTGTGCAGGATCGAGTCCGAAACGCGCTGACCACAATCCTCACGACCTGCTTCGGTGCAACCGAAGCAGGCTTTTGGCATCCTTTGTGGCCGATAAGCGCATCTTTGGAGGGGTATGCCCAACTCTGCTCCGGCTGCTTCATTCGCCTCGGACTACGCAACTTACGTCAATCCGCGCTGGGCCGCACTCCTTAACGTTCTGCAGATGAACGTGAAGTATGACCGATGCTTTGGAACCGAGCTTTTCACCGCGGACGGGCGCCGTATTCTCGATTACCTCTCCGGATACTGTGTTCATAACATTGGCCACAACCACCCGTACGTTATTCAGGCCCTGAAAGATGAAATGGACCGTTGCGGTCCGGCGATGTTGCAGAGCCACGTACCGGAATTGGCCGGTGAACTTGCCCGCAGGCTTTGCGGTCTTGCTGGAGGCGAACTGCGAAAGGTCTTCTTCGGGAGCAGCGGCAGCGAAGGTGTGGAGGCCGCGATTAAATTCGCGCGCGCCGCGACGCGAAGAGGTGGCCTTCTGTGCGCAAAGAATAGTTTTCACGGGCTGACGACCGGCGCGCTGTCTCTAATGACGGATCCGTTTTGGCGTGAAGGATTTGAGCCTCTTCTACAGAACACTGTGGCGGTTCCGTTCGGTGATTTGGCGGCGCTTGAAAGGGAACTGAGAACAAAACGTTTTGCTGCCTTTATTGTCGAGCCACTGCAGTCCGAAGCGGGAATCAACCTCGCGCCGGTCGGCTATTTGCAGAGCGCGCAAGAACTTTGCCGGCGAACCGGTACGCTTTTCGTTTTGGATGAAGTCCAGACCGGAATGTTTCGTACTGGTCCATTTCTCGCCGGTCATTATGCCGGGGTGGAGCCTGACATTGTTATTCTCGCGAAGGCTCTCAGCGGTGGACTTGTGCCCGTAAGCGCCACCCTTATGACCGACGACGTTTATCAGAGCGTCTACTCCTCGCTGCGACGCGCGATCGTGCATACCTCCACTTTTAGCGAGAACAGCCTCTCCATGCGCGCGGGGCTCGCCACCCTAGATGTGCTCGAGAAGCAGTCGCTGGGCGAACGCGCCAGCGCGTTGGGCGAAATGCTGCGAAGTCGATTGCGCGAGGAACTCTCCCCGTTCGAAATGGTGAAGGAAGTCCGTGGACTAGGGATGCTCTCGGGCATCGAGTTCAAATCGCCATTCAAGCTGAGCTTAAAGGTGGCATTTGAGTCTTTTCGGGCCATTCACCCGGCGATGTTCGGTCAAATCGTGGTGATGCGGTTGTTTCGCGACAAGGGAATCCTGACGCAAATCTGCGGCAACAACTTCATGGTGCTGAAGGTGGCACCGCCTTTGGTGGTCACGGAGGATGAGCTCAACGAATTCGTCTCAGCCATCCGTGAAGTTGTAGATCTAATGCATTCTTCACCCTCGTTTTGGACTGAGGCCCTGGGCTTGGCCAAGCGAGCCGTCAATATTTAGAAATTTAGAACGCTGACTAATCCTGGTGGTCTGCACAACCTGATGAGTCGAGGAGCAGGGATGGGGCAAACAACGGACGTGTTTGTAGTGGGTGGAGGGCCGGCTGGGCTTGCCGCTGCCATTGCGGCGCGGAAGCGAGGGTTTGACGTGATCGTAGCCGACGGCGCTCGGCCTCCTATCGACAAACCCTGCGGCGAAGGCCTGATGCCAGACACGCTTTCCGTTCTTCGAGAGCTAGGGATAGCGATCAACCCTGCGGAAGGATTTGCATTTCGCGGGATTCGCTTTCTCGACGAAGGCCTTACAATCGATGGAAATTTTCCATTTGGGCAGGGCATTGGCCTGCGACGGCCGCTGCTGCACCAAAGAATGATCGACCAAGCGCAACGGGTGGGCGTTACTTTATTGTGGAATACCTCTGTTAGTGGGCTTTCACGCGAAGGTGCCTTGGTTGGCGGGAAAACGATTGCTGCCCGTTGGATAGTCGGCGCCGATGGCATTCGCTCCCGCGTCCGCCGATTCTGTGGGCTTGAAGTTCCCATTCTAACGCGGCCCCGTTACGCATTTCGGCGCCACTATCATGTCAAGCCTTGGACGGATTGCATGGAAATCTACTGGGGCCGTCATGCGCAAGCCTATGTCACCCCCGTGGGGCATCGAGACATCTGCCTGGTGCTGATCTCGCGCAATCCAGGACTGCGTTCGGCCTCAATTGCCGCGGAGTTCCCGAAACTTGCGGAGCGTCTTGGGTCGGCAGAGTCCGGAGTTGAGCAAGGATCGGTGACGCTCACTTGCGGCTTCCCGCAAGTCTATCGCGATAACGTGGCACTCATCGGTGATGCGTCCGGAAGTATCGACGCCATCACGGGCGAAGGGCTGTGCCTCAGCTTTCGGCAGGCGACGGCATTGGCCGATGCGCTTGCGAGCGGCGATCTCAGCCGCTACCAAGCCGCACATCGGCGCCTGGCGCGGCGGCCCACTCTTATGGGACGAATGTTGTTGTTGCTCGATCGGCAGCCAAAGATGCGGCACCGCGCTATGCGGGTTCTCGCGGCGCACCCCGATCTGTTCGCGAGACTGCTGGCGGTTCACGTTGGTGCTACTTCTCCGCGACATTTCGCTGCGACGGGCGCGCTGCTCGGCTGGCGTCTAATTGCTGCCTAAAGGAACAATCATGAACCCGCAAAGAATGCGGCGAAATCTCACTCTATGCGCTGCACTGGGTGGCTTCGCCGTGCTGCTTTCGGCCAGCGCTGCTCACCGCCCTCCGCAGGGGCCGGCCCCAGCGAGTGCAAAGGAAATCGTGCTGACCATCGATCCTAGTCAGAGCACGGTACATTACAGCGTTAGCAGCAGCCTTCACACCGTGCATGGGACCTTTGCGGTGAAGCGCGGCACGCTGCGCCTCGACCCGGCCAACGGTAAAGCTGGCGGAGAAATCGTCGTGGACGCCGCAAGTGGCCAAAGTGGCAGCGACTCTCGCGACAAGAAAATGCACAAAGAAGTGTTGGAGAGTGCCCGCTTCACGGACATTATCTTTCGTCCCGACCGCGTAGAAGGCGCTGTGCCGCCGCAAGGTACGTCGAGCGCGCAGCTTCATGGCGTTTGCGTGCTGCACGGAAGCGAACACGAAATCACTGTCCCGGTGCGAGCGGAGCTCAATGCCGAGAAATGGAAGGGCACCGCGACCTTCAGCGTTCCCTATAACGACTGGGGCCTGAAGAATCCGGGCAACTTCCTGCTGAAGGTAGATCACACTGTTGAGATCGAAGTAGACATGGGCGGCAGCATGCAAGCGCAATCTGCCGCGGCGAAGCCTTAACACACTGTTTCTAGTCTTCGGGTTCCTGCGTGACGATGTGGACGTCGACCGGCGGCGACTCTCGCAAAAAGCGATGCACTGCGGATAAATAGAAATACTTTCGCCAATCACGAATCGGCGCGCGGCCGAAGATCACCTGAGTAATGTGCTTTGAACGCACGAACGCCGCGACGGAATCCGCGACGCTTCGTCCCTTTAGGCGAATCACTTTGGCGCCCAGGCTTTCGGCAAATCGCAGGTTGGCCGTCAGCGCACTTTGATTCGGCTCTTTTGGCCCGAATTCGCGGTCCACGTGAACGACGTACAATTCGGCATCCATTCTGCGCGCCATTCGGGCGCCCCTCGCGATCAAATATTGCCCGGCCGGATTCGCGGAAATGCAAACGGCCATGCGCTCTCGCACGCCCCAGTTTTTGCGGATATCCTGCGCTTCCATGTAGGACTCGAGGCTGCGGTCGACTTGCTCGGCAACCTGCCGCAGGGCGAGTTCGCGAAGGGCAATGAGATTTCCGCGACGAAAAAAGTTACTGAGCGAGCGCTCGACTTTGTCCGTGCTGTAGATGTCCCCGCGCTTCATGCGGTTTTGTAGCGCCTCGGGTGTCAGGTCGACCATAACCGTTTCGGAAGCGGTGAGCGGCACCCAATCCGGAACCGTCTCGCGCACCACGATTCCGGTGATGGATCGAACCACCGGCGCGATACTTTCGATGTGCTGAATATTCACGGTAGAGACCACATCGATCTTTGCGGCCAGCAATTCCTGGACGTCTTCGTAGCGTTTGCGGTGTTTGCTGCCGGGAATGTTGGTGTGAGCGAGCTCGTCCACCAAAACGACTTCGGGCTTTCGAGCTAAAATCGCATCGACATCCATTTCCTCGAAAACGGTGCCCTTGTATTCGATTTTCTTGCGCGGCACCTGCTCGATTTCCGCAACCAGCTCTTCGACGCCTTTGCGTCCGTGCGTTTCCACAACTCCGATCACTACGTCTTCGCCGCGGCTGCGCCGCCGCAGCGCCTCGCTCAACATGCTGAAGGTCTTACCAACACCAGGTGCGTAGCCCAGGAAAAGTTTGAAGACGCCGCGCGTTTTCTGCGGCGGCGTAGCGACCTCGAGCCATTCTTCAGGCTTTTTGGGCAAGACTTGTCTTCTCCTCGCCGAATTGTGGGCATGCGCTAGAATGTAGCGATGCAGAGATTCCTCGGCGGCCGGGTCTTAGGAATTGCTGTGTCATTGGCTGTGGTCGCCGGCATTACCTTTGCCTATTGTCATATCCTGCATGTGAACCAAACGACGGTGGCGCTTTCGTTTCTGCTGGCAATTCTAGCAGTTTCGGCTGTGTGGGGAATGGCCGTTTCCGTGGTCATGTCGCTCGCGGCGGTGGTCGCTTTCAATTATTTCTTTCTACCGCCGGTAGGAGCGTTGACGATTGCCGATCCGCAAAACTGGGTCGCGCTGTTTGCGTTTCTGGTTTCCTCGATCATGGGCAGCCAACTTTCCGCACGCATTCGCACCGAAGCCGATGAAGCACACCATCGCAGGCGCGAGGTTGAGCGCCTGTATCAGTTCAGCCGCAAGCTCCTCGGCGAAGGCAATGTGATTCAACTGATGAACGCCATACCGGATTACATCGTAGAAAGTTTTGAGGCCGGCGCAGCCACGCTGTTCTTGCCGCAGAAGGATAAATTTTATCGCTCCGGGTTCGGCGCCGCTTATCTGGATGAGGAAAAGATGAAACAAGCTTTCGCGCTCGATGAGATCTCCGCAGACGCGCAGCGAGGCGAGTATTTTGTTCCTATTCGCCTGGGGGTTCGCCCGATCGGCAGCCTCGGTATTTCAGGCTCGCAACTTTCGCGGCAATCGATGGAGGCCATTAGCACTCTAGTGGCGATTGCCATCGAGCGTGCTCGCGCCATCGAGCAACTTGGCCAGACGGAAGCAGAGCGGCAAGGCGAGCGGCTCAAATCCGCGTTACTGGATTCGATCACCCACGACTTCCGGACGCCATTGACCTCGATGAAGGCGGCCGTCAGCAGCTTGCTCAGTTCATTTCCACCAAGTGCAACGCCTACGCACGAACTCCTCTCCATCATCAACGAGGAATGCGACCGCCTGAATCGGTTGGTTGAAGAGGCCGGCGAGATGGCAAAAATTGAGGCTGGCGAGATCGCGCTGGACATCGAGCCGGTGCCGGTGGAGGAGATCATACAGGCGGCCCTGGGGCAATGTGGGGTATCCCTCGGCTCACGTCCGCTAGATGTGCGCATTGCAGCGGACCTGCCGCCGGTGCGCGCCGACCGCGAACGCGCCAAAGAGGCGCTGGTGCAATTGATTGACAATGCCAATATCTACTCCGCGAAGGATCAACCGATTACGATGACGGCCGAAGTGACGAGAGACACGGTCACCGTGAGCGTCGCTGATCGTGGCCCCGGAATCGATGATTTTGAGCAAAGCATGATCTTCGATAAATTTTATCGCGGCAAAGACCAGCGTTACCTGGTGCGCGGAACGGGCATGGGGCTGGCAATCGCGAAGGCACTGATCGTCGCTCAGAATGGCACGATCAGCGTGACCAGTCAGCTCGGTCACGGTTCGGTTTTTGCGTTTACGCTGCCCGTCGACCGCAGCGGGAAGGAGAATAGTTGACCTCTGCGAACATTCTGGTCGTCGACGACGAACCGCAGATTCGTCGCGTGTTGCGTTCCACGCTGAGCTCGCAAGGGTACGTAATCACCGATGCCAAAAGCGGCGAAGAGGCTCTTGAGTCCTTTCGCAAAGAGCGGCCGGATTTGGTCCTGCTGGACGTAAACATGCCGGGCATGGGGGGAATCGAGGCTTGCCGGGAAATTCGGCGAATTTCGGACGCTCCTATCATCATGCTCACAGTCCGCAATGCTGAGCGGGACAAGGTTTCCGCCCTGGATGCCGGCGCGGACGATTACGTTGTGAAGCCTTTTGGGATTGAGGAGTTGCTGGCGAGGATCCGCGCTGCATTACGCCGGTACGCACCGGGGGAGGCAATGCCACCGTTTGTATCTAAGGATCTGAATATCGACTTTGAAGCCCGCGAAGTCATGGTGCGCGGTCAGGCGGTGCACCTCACCCCGAAAGAGTTCGAGGTCTTGAAATATCTCATTGCGAATCAAGGTAAGCCGCTCCCTCACCGCAGGCTGCTTCAGGCCGTTTGGGGGCCGGATTATGGAGACGAGACGGAAAACTTGCGGGTGGTAATCAATCAATTGAGAAAGAAGATCGAGCCGGATCCTGCACACCCAAAGTACATTGCGACGGAACCTTGGGTTGGGTATCGGTTTCAGCTCCCAAAGGGCGGCGGTGCCAAGCAGGTTTCAAGGAAAATTCCGTAACCTCTAACAGCTAGAAGGATGTTTCCAGCCGCACCGCAAAGGACCGCGGAGGCGCAACGGCGTTACCGGAGAATAATCCGGCGAAGTCAATTACGTTAAGCCGATTCGTCACGTTCGCCGCATCCGCCTGAACCCGAACTTGCAGGGCGTCATGCTTCCAAACTTCTGCTCCCACGGACGCATCTAGCGAAAACGACGGCCTTACGCGATTCCGCTTGAAGTTGACGCGCTCCACAATCTGCGGACCGTATTGCGCGACCGCTTGTGCCTCGCTTCCCTCGAATGCTACGGGCAACCCGCTCCCGTATTCCGCGCCAAGTGCCGCCCACAAGCGCGAAGTGAGTACGTATCGAAAACGTGTCCGTGCCGTGTTCCGTTGATCTTGCGTATCCCAAAAACGTCCGACGGTCTTGCTGAGCGCGTTTGCGGCGGCGTCGCCAAGAAAAAGTCCGCCCGTCACGGGCAAGTACGTCGAGCCCACCATGTAGGAATAGCTGACGAATCCACTAAGATTGCCCAGGTGCGGAATTTCGATCTTGCCTTCCGCCCCATAAATCGCGGATTTGCGAAACGCGATCGGGAAGCTCACGCCCGTATTGAGCAGTTGATCGTCGTCGGCAAAATTATCGGCATATCTCCGAAAGTAATTGACGTCAAGCTTTACGCGTCCCGCGAATTCCTTCGTCATTCCCGCTTCGTAGTAATTTCCCCGTGAAGGCTCAACTGGAAGCCGTAGGACATTCGGATTAAGCGTGACAACCGCCGCCGAGCTGGACAGCAAGACATTTTCGAACGCGGGCGTCTGGAACACGCGGTCATACGACGCATGCAGCACCAAATCCAGCGCGGGCACGTATCGCGCTATTCCCAGGCGCGGGCTCACCGCATTCTGATTCACGAGCAACTGGTAATGGTCCCAGCGGAGCCCGACGCTCGCGGTCCATTTCCCCAGCCGAATAAAATCCTGCACAAAGCCCGATTGTTCCAGGTCCTGCCCATTGCCAGTGAACAGGAAGCTCGGCGGTGTCCCCGGCCCAAATTGCGTCGGATCCGTGATCACGTCGCGGAAGTTCTCGTGAATCGAAGTGAAATCCGCTTCGACGCCAGCTTTCCATTCGTGCCTTCCGTGATGCGCGGAAACGGTGCCCTTGAAATATTCCTCGCGGAAGCCTCGATCCTGGAACGCGATGATTGGCGTTGAAAGTGGGTTAGATGCAAGCGTGTCCGAATCGTCGCGAACCATCACTCGCAAATCACTCAGCACATTCGGCGAAAAGATATGCTGGTACGACAAAATCCCCATCGTCTCCAAGTTAGCGCGGTCTTGCCGCTGTCCAGCGGCTTGCTGCAGTTGTTCGTTCGGCACTTCAAATCTCGAAAGCCCGTGCCGCACAGTAAGACCCAGCCGATCGCTCTCGCTGAAGTCCCGCTCGTATCGGGCTGAGAAATCCCCGGTAGTTGCCTGGTTCGAATAGTTTTGAACCACAGGCGGATTCAAGAATCTCTCTGTGCGTGCGCCGTCCACCGAGAAACTCACGGCATCCCTTCGCCTCGCATACTCTCCCAGCACATAAGCACTCCCCGTGGAGAAGCTTCCCCCGGTAAGAACCGCTTTACCGTGAAAACCGAGCCGGGGGTCTTTGGCGGTAACCACTTCGATTACGCCGCCCAGTTTCCTGCCGTATTCCGCGGGAATGTTCGCCGTATAAATGCTGAGCGACTGCACATCGTCCGCTTCGATTTCTGTGCCGAAACTCGGGGACCGATTGTCTGTTAGCGGCACGCCATCCACCACGAATTGGGTGTGGTATTCAGACCCGCGCGGATGCAACACCGCGTTTCCTTCATAAAGCCAGCCCGGCTGTGCATTCACAAGGTCCACTACCGATCGTCCCGGCAGCGCAGTGGGCCTGTTTTCCAGAGTTTCGGAGCCGATGCGATTCACGCTTCCGGTCCGGTGCGGGTCCACTAGAGTCTCTGTATCCTTTACCGTCACCGACGTATTCACGGCGGCCAGGCTCAGCGAAATCCGAAACTCCTCTGGCACCGCGGAGCGTATCTCAACCAAGTCGTGAAATGGTGCGAACCCCGGCTGCTGCACACCTATCTCATACACGCCGAACGCCAGCCGCTTTGCCGTCGTAGCTCCCGAGCTATCCGTCACGTACGTCTGTCGGAATTGGTTCGCTTCGCAGACCAACTCTATCGAGCTCTTCACGGCCGATCCGGAGGGGTCGGTCACTTTCAGCCGCAGCTCACCCGAGTTGCTCTGCGCTCTCAGCGCAAAAGGCAGGATCGCCAAGCCGATGATCAAAAGAGCGAGAGCTCGTCGCATTTCAGAAGGTCATCCACTTCGAAGGACGCTTACGCGATCTTTAGATTCGCGCACTCCAGTTCCGGCTGCGCTGTTCCTTCAGCGTCTAGGAATCAGACTATAGTTGACCACGCAACACGCGGCGTGAGAGAAATCATCTGGAGAGCCGGTGTCGTGACAAAGCGCAAAAAGAAGCGGTTCGACGCAGGCAAGGAGGCTCGCCGCCGCGCTCGAGCCTCCGGAGTGGTGCCCGCATCCACGCGCGTAATCCCTGATAAGCGCAAACGTCCACCAAAGCATAAAAAAGACTGGGTAAACATCGATGCGTAGCGGCGTCTTCCGGCCGGCCGCCCGCGTCACGTCTCTTATTCCTTATTCACCCTAGGTCCGACCGGACCTAATTTCTCGACCCTCAACCAGGTCGATTCGCGGGAATCGATTCGGTCGGAGCAAAGAGCGCAGCGGGAGTAATCTTTCGACGTCCCGCCAATTCTGCCGCGATCCGCTCCAGATCATCCTTCACGAAGCCCATGCTGCTGACGCGAACTGTGCCATCTGCATCGATCAGAAAAACAGTCGGAACACTCGTCAGCCCATACGCGTTCGAGGCTGGATAGCCCTTCTCCTTCTCGTCCAACGCCATTGGAAAGGTCACTCCATACTGCCGCGCGAAACCTGCCGTGGCCTTGGCGTCGTCCTGTGAAATACCCAGGAAAGTGACGTTGTCGCCTCCATACCGCTGATATAGCCGCTGCAAAAAGGGAAACGTGAACTGGCACACTGGGCAAGAAATCTTAAAGAATGCCGCGACCACCGGCCCTTTTTGCCGAAGCGCTTCCAGCGAATAAGTCGTTCCGTCCAGCCCCTTCAATGAAAATCCGGGCGCAGTTCGCCCGGCATCTACCCGCGTCATAGTATTTCCTGTCCCCATCCAGCGCGAAATCGTACGCAAAATTCCCACGGGGATAATTCTAAACTAGATTCCCGGCTTGGATCCGCGCTGTGTCGAAGAAATCCCGGCCGCAAAGGTGCGTGGGCCTTGTGAGCCGCAGCCACCCCGTTAATTTGCTATGCTTCTAGACTGGGGCAATTGGCCGTCTGAGGTAGCTGCTCACACGCAAAGCGCGAAACGTGAACGAACAGAACAAGACTAATTTGAGCCGCAAGGAGCTGTTTGAGCGGGCTTGCCGCGGCGAGGCGTTGCCCCGCGTGCCTGTGTGGATGATGCGGCAAGCCGGCCGGTATTTGCCGGAGTATCGTGAAATTCGCGCAAAGCACGCGTTTCTAGAGGTCTGTAAAACGCCGGAGCTGGCGGTAGAGGTGTCGCTGCAACCCCTGCGCAGGCTAGATGTCGATGCCGTGATCGTTTTCTCCGACATTTTGATCGTGGCTGAGGCTATGGGGCTGAAGCTGGAGCTCGGCGACGCAGGGCCAAACTTGCCCGAGCCCGTTCGTAGAGAAGCGGACGTCCGAAAGCTAAGAAGCTTTGACCCCGAAACCGAAACCGGATTTTTGATGGAAGCAATCCGGCGCTTGGTGCGCGAAGTAGGTCCTACCGTTCCCGTGCTGGGATTCGCAGCCGCGCCCTGGACCCTCGCGAGCTACATGGTCGAGGGCAAAACCAAAGAGGGGTTCGCGACAGTCAAAAACTTCATGTACGCCGAACCGCGAACGTTCCGTGAGTTGCTCGGGCGAATCGCACTGGCCACGATCGCGTATTTGCAAGCGCAGATTCGCGCCGGCGCAACGGCCGTGCAGTTGTTTGATACCTGGTGCGGCGAGCTGAATTTGCGGGACTACCTGGATTTTGCGCTGCCAGCCGTCCAGGAGATCGTGTCCGGCCTGGAGAAAGCCGTGCCGGTGATCTACTACACGAAAGCTTCAAGTCATTTGCTGCTCGCTGCCGCGGATTCGGGCGCGGATGTCTTGAGTGTCGATTGGCGCGTGGATTTGCGCGAGCTGCGTAAAACTTTGGGACCAAAAATCGCCCTGCAAGGGAACGTCGATCCGGCGGTATTGTTTGCGCCAGAGGAGACCATCCGGCGTGTCACGCAAGATACCGTGGCGGCGCTGGGTGGCGTCGGGCACATCTTGAATCTAGGGCATGGGATTTTGCAGCACACTCCCGTAGAGAACGCGAAAATCTTTATCGAAACGGGGCAGCAGGCGCAATTTGCGAGCGAGGCACCCGCTGTTGTGCCGTCGCATTGAAGGTTGAGGCTAAGCAGTGACGTTGGCGAATCCAACTGTGCAGCAGATGCGCGACGAGTTGCGCGTAGGCGAAGACTTTCTCGCGCGATACAACCGCCCCGGTCCGCGTTACACCAGCTATCCCACCGCGCCAGTCTGGAACGATTCTTTCGGGCCGGATGACCTGGAGCGCGTGCATGAAGAAGCGGAACGCGCTAGCAGTCCCGTCTCGCTATACATGCACATTCCATTCTGCGAGAGCCTGTGCCTGTTTTGCGCCTGCAATGTGATTATTCAGAAGGATAAGCGCGTGGCTCCGCCGTATCTCGGCGTGTTGAAGCAGGAGATGGAGCGGGTCAGCCGGAGCGTTTCGAAACAACGTGAAGTCGTCCAGTTTCATTGGGGCGGCGGCACTCCAACCTATCTGACTCCTGAACAGATCGAGGACCTGTTTGGAGCGGTCCGCGCGCGATTTACGTTTGCCGCGGATGCGGAAATCGGAATTGAAGTCGACCCGCGCGTGACTTCTCGCGAGCACCTCGAAACTCTACGGCGCCTCGGCTTCAATCGATTGAGTATGGGAATCCAGGATTTTCATCCCGAAGTGCAGAAAGCGATTCACCGCATTCAGCCGTTCGAATTAACGTGCGATTTGTTGGTTGCAGCGCGAGATCTCGGTTTCGACAGCATCAACGTCGATTTAATTTATGGCCTGCCGTATCAGACGCCGGAAAGATTCGCGCATACGGTCGATCAGATTCTGGAACTAGCGCCCGACCGCGTCGCGCTCTTCAGCTACGCGCACGTGCCGTGGCTGAAAAAGCAGCAAGGTTCCTTTGCCGCTCATTTGCCCGAAGGAATGCAGAAATTTGAGATTTTCCGCACCGGTCTGCTCAAGTTTTTGGAAGCCGGATATTTATATATCGGCATGGATCACTTTGCAAAGCCCGGTGACGAACTGGCGATATCGCAGCAACAGCGCACGCTCCACCGGAATTTCCAGGGATACACGACCAAAGCCGGCGCGGACTTGTACGGCATGGGCGTCACGGCCATTAGCGGAATACAGAACGCCTACGCACAGAATCATCGCGAGCTGCCGTCTTGGGAGAAGGCCGTCGCAGAGCGCGGCATTGCTACCATGCGCGGCTATCGGCTCTCCCAAGATGATCGGCTGCGGCGGTCCGTGATCAGCCGGCTGCTTTGCCATACCGTCGTCGTCAAGGACGAGATCGGGCGCGAATTTGGCATCGATTTCGATGAATATTTTGCAGACGAGCTGCATCGGCTGGAACCTTCCCGCAAAGATGGGCTGGTTCTGCTCGAGCGTGACGAGATTCGGAGCACCTGGCTCGGCCGAATCTTCATTCGCAATTTGGCCATGGTCTTCGATCCGTACCTGGAAAAACAGCAGTTGGCATCCAAACCTCTGTTCTCGAAAACTCTCTGACATGTTTCGGCGCTCCGCGGCATGACGCCTACGCTTCCAGTGCTTGTTGTGGGTGGCGGGATTTCAGGATTGGTCTGCGCTTACGCGCTGCGCAAAGCAGGCATCGAGGCGCAGCTAGTGGATGCCTCGACCCAGCCAGGCGGAGTGATTCGCTCGGAAAACAGAGACGGATTTTTGATCGAACTCGGGCCTCAGAGTTTTAGCGGCACAGCCGCATTGCGGTCGCTCTGCGTGGATTTAGGAATCGCAGAGCAGGTTGTGCAAGCTCCACACTCGTCACCGCGGTACGTCCTCATAGATGGCGCACTCAAGGATGTGCCCCTTAGCCCGCCGGCGATGCTGAGTTCCTCGCTCCTCTCCGCGCAAACGAAGTGGAGGATCGCGCGCGACGCATTCGGCACCACCCGCGCTCCGGAGGATGAGTCTGTCGCGGCATTTGTGCGGCGAAAATTCGGAGCGGAGCTGCTGGACCGGCTAGTCGGGCCCTTCGTTTCCGGGATTTACGCGGGGGACCCGGAACGACTAAGTCTGCGCGCGGCGTTTCCGCAGTTATATGAGGCGGAACAATCGGCAGGCAGCGTGATTCGCGGGATGAGGCGCGCCGCAAAATCGCATGGGGGGCCACGCGATCGGCCAACTCTGCTGAGTTTTCGTGATGGCAACGGGACGCTGGTACGCGCGCTTGCGGCGAAAATCGGTCCGGGGCTGCGTATCAGCGCCGAGGCGGTCGCGATTAGCTTTCGCCGAGAAGCGACAGGTGCCAGATTCGAGGTTCGGATTAGCGTAGCTGGCCGCGAGGAAACCGTTCTCACGGAGCGCTTAGTCTAGGCGACGTCGGCGGATGTCGCGGGAACCTTGCTGCGCGATGTAAAC
>Ga0073928_10002596_pt1 | contig 30584 bp, 28 predicted proteins | sample PaiPotPPA55metaG_FD_76969 | JGI IMG/M metagenome (GOLD analysis project Ga0073928, IMG submission 76969) | Iron sulfur acid spring bacterial and archeal communities from Banff, Canada, to study Microbial Dark Matter (Phase II) - Paint Pots PPA... ...
ACCGATGACTTTAGCCATGATGCGGCTGACCTCAGACGGCGTATAGAACTGTCCTTGCTCTCGCCGCTCTCGCTGGAAAAGTGCCGCATAAGGTATTCGTAAACATCGCCGAGGATATCATCGTGCTGGCACGGTTCTTTGAGAAATCTAGTTGCGGGTTCTGGAAGATGGCGATGAGGTTGGAACGGCGTTCCACCTTCGCGGACCCCTCGCCGAGTTTATTCGGGTCTTTGAAGTCCGGAAAGTCGCTGCGGGCAAGACGAGAATTGGCGTTGATGAGCGGTTGGATCACCTGCGGGTTGATTTTGTTTCCGATGTCGCTGTCGCCCTTGAGGGCAACCATGTCCTTGAAAACTGGCCGCCCTTAGCAATCATGACTGGCGGGGCGAAATCATCAGATCGCCGTATTTGTGCAAGCTTTGAAAATATCAGTCTTAGATGCAGAGCATCCTTTAGGTCCGCCTTGCAGACGGCGGCAGCGTGCGGTGCGGGACGGCATGGTCGCGTTGCATTGACTTACCGAAGCGTGCAGCTTAAGATTCGCTCAGAATCAGCCCTCTTTTCCATGATTGGCGAGACACTCGGAATGACGAGACACTCAGCCACTCCGAAATCGTCGCGAAGATCGGCCCAGGCCAAAAGGTCCAAGATAGGGTTGTTGCGATCGCAGCGGAGAGAATCGTTGAGAGTCCGGCGCCAAGCGGCAGAAAAGTAAGGGAAGGAGATTTCACTCTCCACTGAGCCCAGGTGTCCGCGCCGGTGACATGGTTTGCATCGATATTCCCGTAAAAAGGAGTGCCCGCGTGAACATCGATTTTACGTTCTCTGACACCATTGCTGGCTATGTGACCTCATTCAGTTCAAAGGAGAGTCAGTTCACACTTAAGACCTCCGACGACCGTGGGTTCGTAGTCGACATCACTCCGAACACGTTTGCTCGCTTCACCTACAACCTAGGCGAGGACTACAGAGACGCCACCAGCTTGATACCTTCGCTGCTCGCGGTAAACCGGCAGTTCGTCTTCGCCTACGGCACGTTTTATCCTGGGGCCGAGGGAGCTGCCAGGTTGCAGGCGCAATGGCTGGTGTTTCCGGGCAACGGCCCAGGAGCTTTTCGCCAGGAGGAACCCGACTGGTGGATTAACCAGTCCCGCTCTATCGGCGAATGCTACCTGCGATGGCAGTTTGGTTATCCTGGAACTGAGATCGATTATCGCAATTACCGAACGTTCTTGCATCTGGCGGGTTCCAAAAGAGGGGACTACCTCCAGGAAACCGATACCATCAGCCGCCTCGTTTACGGGCTTTCCACTGCTTACATGCTGACAGGTGAGGACGCATTTCTGCAAGCCGCCGAGAAGGGTACCCAATATTTGCGCGACCACATGCGTTTCTACGACGAGGACAACGACGTCGTTTACTGGTACCACGGCATCAAGGTTGAAGGTGATAAGGAAACAAAGCTTCTGACCTCAGAATTCACGGATGACAAATATTCTATTCCCATGTACGAGCAGATTTATGCTCTCAGCGGTCCCTGCATGACCTACCGATCGACCGGCGATCCGAAAATCCTATGGGACATGGATCAAACGATTAAGCTGTTCGACAAATATTATAAGGATACTCAAAAGGGTGGATACTTCTCACACCTGGATCCTATAAACCTGGACGCACGCGCAGAGTCGCTCGAGAATAACCGGGCGCGAAAGAACTGGAACTCTGTCGGGGATCATGCTCCGGCATATCTCATCAATCTGTACTTGGCGACTGGAGAACAGAAATACGCAGAGTTCCTCGAGTATACTTTTGATACCATCGCCCTGCGGTTCCCGGATTATGAGCACAGCCCTTTTGTACAAGAACGGTTCCTTGAAGACTGGTCTCTCGATCAGACGTGGGGATGGCAGCAGAACCGCGCGGTAATCGGGCATAACCTTAAAATCGCCTGGAATCTCATGCGCATGATGTCTCTGAAGCAAAAGGACACTTATGTCTTGCTTGCTCGTAAGATTGCGGAACTTATGCCCGATGTGGGATGCGACCAACAGCGGGGGGGATGGTACGACGTCGTGGAGCGCGCGATCCGACCGGCGGGAAAATACTACCAGTTTGTCTGGCACGACCGAAAGGCTTGGTGGCAGCAGGAGCAGGCAATTCTCGCCTACCTCATCCTGAACGGCGTGCTCCGAGATGATGAGTATCTGCGGCTCGCCCGTGAAGCATCGTCCTTTTACAACGCCTTTTTTCTTGACCACGATGACGGAGGAATCTATTTCAACACCCTCGCCAACGGGATGCCGTATCTGCTCGGTAACGAGCGCTTCAAGGGGAGCCATTCGATGAGCGCGTATCACTCCATGGAGTTGTGTTTCCTTTCCGCGGTCTACACGAATTTGCTCATTACGCGTCAGCCCATGGAGTTCTATTTCAAACCGTACCCAGGTGGATTTGCCGACCGCATTCTGCGCGTTTCGCCGGACATCCTGCCCAAGGGCAGCATCCACATCGAAGCGTGCTGGATCGATGGGAATCCCCACAACGACTTCGACGCCAGTGCCCTGACGGTGAAGCTGCCGGACTCAGACAAGCGTCAGACCGTGAAAGTGAAAATTTCACCAACCCAGCGACTCAACGGTAGGTGAGGTGCCTTATGAAACTCGAAACATCAGAAAACAACGGTATTGGCACGGCACGGCTGGAAGGCAGTCTGGACGGTAAAACTGCTCCCGAAGTGCGGGAGCAGTTGGGTCCGTTTCTGTCCGCGAACTCCAAGATGATTCTCGACCTCAGCAAGGTCGATTATCTGTCCAGCGCTGGCTTGCGCCTGTTGCTCTTGCTCTACCGCGAGCTTTCCGCGAGAAAAGGCAAACTCGTCCTGCTCGGGGTCTCCGAAGATATCCGAACCGTGATGTCTCACACGGGGTTCTTGAACTTCTTTACATTGGCCGGTTCGGAGGCCGAAGCACAGCAGGGGCTTTCATGAGCACGGCACGTTTAGCACTCGAAGAGCGCATCGATTTTTACCCCACTCACGAGGTGAGCGGCGTCCGCTTCCGGCGGGGCCGCGCTCTTCCGTTCGGGGCCACCATTGTTCCGCATGGAGTCAATTTCTCGATCTTTTCGAGCGCGGCCGATTCGTGTACCCTCGTGCTCTTCCGCAAGCGCGAACGAGAGCCGTTCGTTGAAATCGAGTTTCCCCGCGAATTTCGCATCGGCGATGTGTATTCCATGATCGTGTTCGACCTGGAGGTCGAGAATCTTGAATACGGATACCGTTTCTCGGGACCTTGGGACCCTCGGGCCGGGCACCGCTTTGATAAAACAAAAGTCGTCTGCGACCCTTACGCCAAAGTTCTCGGGGGCCGCGACGTCTGGTGCAAGCGGCCGGACCGGAGCGCCCCTTATCAGCACCGCGCCCGCCTTGCGTTCGACGACTTCGACTGGGAGGGGGACACGGCCCTTGAGATCCCGACGAAGGATCTCATCATCTACGAGGCGCACATTCGCGGTTTCACGAGTTCTCCCACTTCCAAGATCTCCGCGCCTGGCACTTTCGCCGGCCTTCGCGAAAAGATCCCGTATCTGAAGTCGCTGGGCATCAACTGCATCGAATTGCTGCCCCTCTTCGAATTCGACGAATGGGAGAATTATCGCCCGCACCCCGAAACCGGGCAACCGCTCATCAACTATTGGGGGTACAGCACGGTCGGGTTCTTTGCCCCGAAGGCGGGATATGCGGCCACGGGCGGCCTGGGTATGCAGGTCGATGAACTGAAGAATCTCATTAAGGAACTGCATCGGTCCGGCATCGAGGTAATGCTCGACGTGGTGTTCAACCACACTGCGGAAGGCGACGAGAGAGGCCCGCACATATGCTACCGCGGCATCGATAACCGAACTTACTACATCCTGACGCCGGATGGTTATTACTATAACTTTTCCGGTTGCGGCAACACGTTGAACTGTAACCATCCGGTGGTCCGTAACATGGTGCTTGATTGCCTACGCTACTGGGTGTCGGAATATCATATCGACGGCTTCCGCTTCGACCTCGCGTCCATTCTCGGGCGCGACCAGAATGGAGCACCGCTGTCAAATCCCCCATTGCTCGAATCGCTCGCCTACGATCCGGTCCTCGGCAAGTGCAAGCTGGTTGCTGAAGCCTGGGACGCGGGGGGGTTGTATCAGGTCGGTTCATTTCCTGCTTACGGGCGATGGGCGGAATGGAACGGCAAGTATCGCGACGCGATCCGGCGTTTCATCAAGGGCGATGAAGGCATGCTGGGCGAGATCGCCGACAGAATTCAAGGATCGCCAGACCTGTATTGGTACCGCGGTCCGACGGCAAGTCTGAACTTCATCACCTGCCATGATGGATTCACGCTCCATGACCTAGTCTCCTATAACCGCAAATACAATGAGGCCAATGGCGAGGGGAATAATGACGGCGCGAATGATAACAATAGCTGGAACTGCGGTTGGGAGGGTGAGACGGACGATCCCTGCGTTAACGCGCTTCGTGAGCGCCAGATCAGGAACGCCGCGACCATCCTTTTCCTGAGCCGCGGGATTCCGATGTTGCTCATGGGCGACGAGGTCGGCCGGACGCAGGGCGGGAACAACAATTGTTATTGCCAGGACAACGCCGTAAGTTGGATGAACTGGGATGACGTGAGAAAAGAAGCGGGGCTGCTCCGTTTCTTCAGCAAACTGCTAGCCTTCCGGCACGCTCACCGAGTGCTCCGTGGCGACAAATTCTTCGAGCATCGTGATTGTGTGGGAAGCGGCAAACCCGACATCGCTTTCCACGGTACTCGCATTGGCGAACCGGACTGGGGGGGTAGATGCTTGGCTTTTCTGATATGCGGGAAGCACGCCATCCCGCAGGATGACGACATATATGCGGCAATCAACATGTTCTGGGACGGACTGCCGTTCCAAGTGCCTCCTGCGCCCGAAGGAAAAAGCTGGAGAGTTGCAATCAACACCTCAATGCCCTCGCCCGAAGATATTTACGATGGCGAGAGTGGTCCGCGAGTTGACAGCAGCGAAATCATTGTCGGCGGAAGATCCATTATGGTTCTGGTCGCGTAACAAAACTCTTTTACAACGGAGGATCACCATGGCATTGGACATTCTGTCGGCAGTGGAGGCGAAGACCGCGCGAATTGCACTTACGGGAGAGTTAGACGGAAGCGCCGCTCCTGCCTTGCGCGAGACGGTTGACAAAGTACTGAGCGGGAAACCCGCTCAGCTCATTCTGCAGGTCGAGAGGCTCTCGTTCATGGCTTCCGCCGGGTTGCGCATCCTCATTTTCGCTAAGCAAAAGCAGCCCGATTTGAAAATTTATCTTGTGAAGCCGCGACCCGCCATCGTGGACACACTGCGCAAAACGGGCTTTTATGACGGCGTATACGTCACCGACGACGAACCCGCCGGGGCTTAATTGAGGAATTCGGATCGATAGGTACACTTCCGGACGGGAAACAAGCGAATTCGCGATGGATGCTATCACGCTCCCCGGTACTCTCGACGCGCTCAGCCCGATCCGAGAGTACGTAAAAGAAGCGGCGGCCTCAGCCGGTCTCGGCCACACCGCGACCTATAACCTGATGCTCGCGGTCGATGAGATCGCCACTAACGTCATCCTCCATGGATATGAAGAGGCCGGCCTTCAGGGCGACATTTCGGTCGCAGCCGCCCTGCAAGACGATAGATTGGTGATCCACCTCTCGGACAATGGAAAGAGCTGGGATCCCCATAATCACCGGGGGCCGGACGACGAGCGGCTTTTCAAGGAACTCTCGAATCGACCGATCGGGGGTTTGGGGATCATGCTGGCGAAGGATGGTGTCGACGATCTCCAGTACGAATCGACCGAGAAGGGGAATGTCCACCAATTCGTAGTCCGCTTGAAGCCGCCGCCTGAAGCCCTCACGCCTGCGCCTGCTCCGGAAATGTCTGACGAACGCCGCAAGCTTGAGGTCCTCTTGCGGATCTCGAAATCGCTTGGTCGTGAGATTCAGCTCGACCCCTTGCTGAAACGGATCGTGGCGGAGGTCACCGAGGCGATGCAGGCCGACAGAAGCACCTTGTTTCTGGTCGACCGCAGGAAGCCCGATGAACTTGTGAGCAGGGTGGCCGAGGGGTTGGTTTCGCAGGAGACTCGCGTCCCTTTCGGAATCGGGATCGCGGGCACAACCGCGCAGACCAAGCAAACCATCAATATCCCGGACGCCTATAACGACCGCCGTTTCAATCCGGCGTTCGACAAGTCATCCGGATTCCGAACCCGGTCTATCCTTTCTGCGCCAATTCTCAATCATACTGGTCACCTGATCGGTGTTGTGCAGGTCTTGAACAAGAAAAGGGGCGTGGCGTTCACTCGGGATGACGAGCAGTTCCTCGAAGCTATTTGCGTTCATCTCGGCACCGCCCTCGAGCGCGCCGCAATGGTCGAGGCTTACCTCCAGTCGCAGATTGTAACCAAATCGCTCGAACTCGCTAAGGAGATACAGATGGGCCTGGTGCCGAAAGACTTTCCGGCGCTTCCCGAGTTCAAAGAGATTGACATTTACGCCACAATCGTTCCCGCGTATGAAGTAGGTGGCGACCTTTACGACTTCTTTCCCCTGGACGACGATCGAATATGCTTTATCATCGGCGACGTCTCGGACAAAGGGGTCCCGGCGGCGCTCTTCATGGCCATGGCGCGCACGGCGTTCAAAATTTCGGCCGTCGCTTCGCCCGAGTCGATTACGCTTACGATGGCCCGGGTCAACCAATTCCTGTGCGAGAGCAATCCGCAGCAGATGTTCGTTACGGCTTTTGCTGGAATTCTCGACTTGCGCACCGGGCGTGTCGATTATGCGGACGCAGGACACGAGCCCCCGTTCATCCTACAACGCTCAGGGACCGTGCTCCAGGTGAACAAGGTTGGCGGCATAGTGCTGGGATTTATACCAGGCCAGAAGTTTCGTAGTGGCATGCTGCAACTCGCCCCCGATGACGCCTTGGTGCTTTACACAGACGGCGTGACCGAGGCCATGGACGTCGGTAACCGGCTTTTCGGGGCGCAAGCGATTGAAAAAACGCTCTCCCGGGCCGGGCAAGCCGCATCTAGTGAGAAGATCATCAAAGTGCTGCTCGAGGATGTGCGCGCGTTTGTGGGAGAAGCCCACCAGAGCGATGACATTACGATGCTGGTCATCAAGTATCTCGGCCGAGGCCATCCCAACACGCCGGCCAGTGGTTGAGCGGACGCGGGAATAGTTGCCGCTCGCGGTCCCGTTGGCAAGCTGGGCAGGAGAAATCTCGAAATTTGCAATGAGATCAGCGGGTCCTAGTCGTACACCCGCGCCTCCACTAATTCGAGGCCTCGGCGGGTTTAGCGCCACGCCACTTATTCGCACTAAAACGGAAGTATTGTGCCCAAGTTCTGCATTTTTTGTGCAGTAGTTCCATTTGATTTGTCGTTTCATTTCAGCACGGTCAGATTGGGAAGGATCGAGCTCTGCGAGGATGCATTCCGCGGTTGCGGCGGCCCTAACGAAAAACCGGGCATTCGTACTTCGCACAGACCGAACATTCGCTTTTCGAGCAACAGCCAGAAAAATAATCTTGACATTACGAAATTGCTGTGATATACGCACCGCACACTCAGCCAAGCGAGGTTCCAAACCATGACAAAAGGTTGGCTCACGAGCGTTTCGTAACCCGCTGCACGTGCTAGGCCCCAAGGCTACGTCCCCATTTCATCCCGGAATTAACGGCGTCGGAGAGCTTGACGCGAATGTCGCATGTACGGAATTGGCCAACCCGGAGGCCAAGATCACCATTTAGGACAATCAACCTGCAGACGGAGGGACGCAATGACGAAGCATTGGTTCACGAGTGTCTTACTTTTAGCAATAGGGCTCAGCGGTATCGTACTTCTAGCAGTTGGGGTCGCGGGTACTGCCACGGCAGGTGAAGGTGATGAAGGTCGTGACAGTGGCGCCGTGTATACGATGACGAACGACCCGGCCGGTAATGCAGTGGTCGTCTTCGAGCGGGACACCGACGGCAAACTTGAGAAATCGGGGACTTTCCCTACAGGGGGCACCAGCATCGGGGTGTTTGCCACCGGGAACCAAAATGGCTTGCTCCTGAGCGATGATGGCCAATGCCTATGGGCGGTCAACTCTATGAGCGACTCGATTTCTGCGTTTCAAGTGAAGGGCACTAGCCTGAGCGGTGTCAACATAGTCGGTTCGGGTGGTCACCGGCCGATCAGCCTGACCGAGCACAAGGGTGAACTTGAAACGGAAGATCGCGGCGAGGACCATGATCGGAAAGACAAAATTCGCGGTTTGCTCTATGTCCTGAATGCTGGGGGGCAAGTTGGGAGCAGCGATAACATTACCGGCTTTACCGTGGCCAAGAACTGTGGGCTCTCGTCGCTAGCGGGGTCCACCCAGCCGCTCAGCGCCGCCAGTACCTCTCCTGCCGAGGTTGGCTTCGACCCACGCGGCCGGGTGCTGGTCGTGACCGAAAAGACCACCAACATGATCACCACCTTCACCGTTGACGATGACGGGCTGCCCAGCGCGCCCATATCCCAGGCTTCCGCAGGCAAGGAGCCGTTCGGCTTTGCATTTGACAAGCGCGGCCAACTGCTTGTGACGGAGGCCTCTTGCAGCGTCCCGAAGCCACCGGGTAATTTGCCCACCTGCTTGGTTCCCCCCGATAAACCCGCGCTGTCCTCGTATAAGGTGGCTTCCGACGGTACACTCACGCTAATTGAAAATTCGGTTGATGATCAGGCGGCGAAATGTTGGGTAGTGATCACGGGCAACCAGCGCTTCGCTTTCACGGTCAACGCCCTCGCCGACCCTCAGGGCGGCCCGGGCTTACCTCCGGCCGGCTCGATTACCAGCTATCGTGTTGATCCCAGTGGGACGCTAACCAATCTCGGCTTCACGAAGGTCCCTGTTTCGCCGGCTGGTGTCCCCATTGATATGGCCCTCAGTCGCAATAGCCGTTTTCTCTATGTCCTCCAAGAACCAGATGGCGTCATCAGTGCCTATAAGGTGGGGTCGAATGGGGGGCTGACTCTTTTCGGGACTTTTGCGGTTACTGCTGGGCCTCCACTAATAACGGGGGGTGCATTCCCCAATGGTCTCGCTGCGCGGTAGAGCCTGGCAGAGGCTGAAAGTGTACTTCTGCGAGGAAGATTCCATGCGTTTGGGTGGTCTGGAATTGGAGAAACATATTCCGAGAGCTCAGGAACCATAAAGTTGAATCGAGTTTAACAGGAGGCTTGTGCAATGCGCTTACACTTGCGTGTGTTCTTTAGAGCGGTCTTTCTGCTGGGGCTATTGGCAGCCTTTGCGTTCCAGACAGCCGTATACGCCGACGACGATGATGATAAGGACAAGAAGTGTGAGGATGGTAGTACACCACTTACTACCCTCAACTTCCACTTTTCGGGCGATAGCTACCGACCGGGGTCAAATTGCGGCGCGGCGTCTTGCCCCGACCGTCTGGTGATGGGTGGGGCTGGCAAAATCCGCGGCCGTTTCTGCAAAGGCGAAACTGCCACCGTTGGGCGAGTAACCGCGCAGGGAAGCTTCGCCCATTATGATATAACCACCTCCACGTCTAACACTATGCCACCTACTACCCCAGGAAACGATATCCCGTTGAAGTTTACTGGCACCTGGAAAGCTACCAAGTTTGTAAGCTTCCAGTTTCTTGGCCTGCTCGGCACGGATTCCGAGGGAGCCTTTCCATTAGCTGCTGGCGTGCTAGTCATGGACATCGTGCTGGTACGCCCTTCAACTCCGGCGATTCCGTCGACAAGAGTCCCTTCGCTGCTCACGATTGCCAGCGATCTTCAGACTTGGCCGGGCACCACGATCTCTTCGGGCGTCCCGCCTAGCGCCCCGAATGGGGTCAGCCTTATCGCGCCGAACCCCGGTGGGTTCCTTTTTGTGCCCATCCCCGTTGAATCCGTCCCGCTACCGGACGGGTTGGGGACCATGGAGGCGCACACGCCGGTGCTCTTCAGCACCCTCGATGAGGACAGGAACGAACCCCCGAAACCCGGGGCGGATCCGCACTGACCCTCTGATTGCCCGGGAATGGCGTCGCTCTATGGCTGGCCGTTGACCATCGAGCATATGCTGGTTCGCTCGCTTTGAATTCGGATGTCCGTGGAGCATAAAAAAGGGAGGTCGCTATGCGTCGTGTTTTTGCGTTCTGTGTTGCAGTGACCGCATTAATCTTGGTCGCGTTTTTCCTCGACCAGCAGGGTCGTGCGGATGACGAAACCCTGAAAGGCCGCTATGCATTTACCCTGACGGAAAAATGCGTCCATCAGCTTAGTTTTAACGTGCCGGGGTTCGACAGCAATTTTAACCTAGTCGATCCTAAAGGCGCGGAGACCTACAGCGGTGCCTCCGACGGATTGATGATTCTCGACGGAAAAGGCGGAGCCAGCATCGAGCAGGGCAGAGCGACCAACATTATGAATGCCCAGAACCGGTTAATACCGCCTCTCATCACGCCCGTCCCGTTGGGGTTTGGTCTCGGGCCAGCGCTGCCGTTCACCTGCACCGGCAGCTATACCGTAAAATCCGGGAAGATCACTGTTCCGTTGACCTGCAACGCCACTCTTACTCTACCCAACGCCTTTAATTCCACCGGGTTCCAGTCCACGTTCAGCCTGGAGGGCGTTCTCCCCCCGCATCGAGAACAACTTGTCCTAACTGATATCGGAAATACTGTGCAGCCGGTAACGATTTTCTTCCCCGGCAACCCGCCGCCTTCTGTGCACCAGCAGAGGATCTGCACGCGATCGTTTACCTTGGTTCGCCTACCTGCCGACGACGACTGACGCAGTATGGAGATAATGTTGCCAGTTGAGGACCGCGGGACGGAAGGACCTTCTCAGCCGTTCATGGGCACTTCAGGTGATGATGCGGAAGCCAACAGCTTCACACTGTTGCCTTCCGCGAAGTGCGGGGAGTCTGCTCGGAAGAGTGTCGCCTTGCACGGGCAGGACTGATATACGCGAGAGGCAGCAGCGCGAGTACACACCGATACTTTTGAACCGGAAGGCCTTGCCATTAAGCTAAAAGACAGAGTCGCAATCGTAACCGGCGCTGCCGCAGGGATCGGCAAGGGTGTAGCCGAAGTGTTTTCTCGCGAGGGCGCCAAGGTTGTCCTCGTCGATTGGAACGATGAAACGGGACGCAACTCCGCCGACGAGATTCGTCGCGCTGGCGGCGAGGCAATCTTTGTCAAATGTGACGTGTCCAACGAGGATCAGGTCAAGCAGGTCATACAGACGACGCTCGAGACCTACCGAAAGATCGACCTCCTGGTGAACAATGCCGGGGTTGGCACCTACACGTCCGTGCTGGATACAACGAGCGAGAGTTGGGATCGCTGCCTCGCTATTAATCTTAAGAGCGTGTTTCTCTTTTCGAAGGGCGTCATCCCCCATATGCAGGCCCTCGGCAAGGGCTCCATCGTCAACATGTCTTCGGTGCACTCGCGGTCGACCGTAAACGGCGTCGCTCCCTATGCGGCATCCAAGGGCGCGATCACCGCGCTCACGCGCAATATGGCGATCGATTACGGCCCCACGATTCGCGTCAATTCCATCGCGCCGGGCTGGGTGTGGACACCCCTGATCGAGCATCTGTTTCAGCAGTACGACGACCCGAAGGCGATGATCAAAAAGGTCGAGGATCGTCAGGTGCTTAAGCGGATGGGCACCCCCACCGACGTCGGCAACGCCGCCGCTTTCCTGGCAAGCGACGAGGCTGCCTTTATTACCGGCGCCCAACTGTTTGTGGATGGCGGCCTGACGGCCGTGCTTGAGCAGTGGTAGCGGGATAGCAAGGCGCATCTCTCGCGGAGCCGGGTGAGCCATGATTGAGCGAATCTTCCACTTCAACATCAATTGCACGAACCTCGAGCGCGCGCTGGCGTTCTACCAGCTACTCGGCTTCAAGGTCATCCTCGACTTCCGAACAGGCATGAGCAGCAAGGAAATGGCCGACGCCTTCGGAATACCGACGGCGAATCTGAAGGGAGTGCATCTGCGCTTGGGCGACGCGGCCGACGCGACCCGAATCGACCTGCTCGAGTTCACGGTGCCGCCGCCGACGGGTCAACCGTATCCGCACCTGTACCACACGGGCATCGCGCGAATGTGCCTCAAGACAACGAACATAGAGCGGGATTATCGAGACCTGGCAGCTAAAGGCATCAGGTTCCTTTCCGAACCAAAGAAGCTGCCCGGCACGTCGGTCTCAATCGTGTGCTTCAAGGATCCCGATGGAACATTCGTAGAGCTGCTCGAGGGAGACTTCTAGTGAAGGAAGGGCCGTCCTTTCAGAGTCCGGCGGTCGTAGGGGTGAATCCGCAGGTTATAGTATCGAGCTCCCGGAACAGGCCTCCGTGATCGGGCCATCGATCGCGGGCGCGGAGCTATACAGCGGTCCGCGCGGAGCCTGAATTCGAGGTCGCATCATTCATGTACACACACGGGAGAAAGCAAGGCTGCCGGATCAGCCTCGACTATACGTACAAGGGTATGCGGGTCGGCTACCTGGAGAATGAACAACTCCGCGTCGGCGTGTTGCTCGACAAGGGCGCGGACATCTTCGAGTTCACTTACAAGCCTCGGGATGTCGACTTCATGTGGCAATCGCCAATCACCCTGCGCCCGCCATTCGTCTCGACGAGCGCGCTGCCAGAAGGAGCCTTCCACGATTACTACTACGGCGGGTGGCAGGAAGTGTTGCCTTCGGCGGGTTGGGCGTCAGAGCCGTACCAGGGCACGTATCAGGGGCTTCACGGCGAACTCTCGCTTCTCCCGTTCGAAGCGGCGATCGGAGAGGACTCTTCGGAGCGCGTCGCCCTCGTAGCGCGTGTCCGTCTGTACCGTTCGCCGTTGGCCCTTGAACGGACGCTGTCACTGCAGCGCGACCGGGCGACGCTTTTCATCCACGAACGCCTCCACAACGAAGGTGTCGAGAAGTTCGCTATCATGTGGGGCCATCACCCGGCGATCGGCGAGCCGTTCCTGGACGATAGCTGCATCGTGCAGACGTCGGCGAAGAAGGTCGAGGTTCTCGCATACCACCAGAATGGGTTGTGGGAACCCGGAATCGAGTTCGAATTCCCCTACGTGAGGAATCGCCGGACCAACGAGATGCAGGACATCACGCGCGTCCTCGGCAAGGGCACCAAATCGGTGGACGTCGTTTTTCTGAAGGATCTCGATCAGGGTTGGTACGGGCTCACGAACCGACGACAGCAAATCGGCTTCGGCATGGCGTGGAACCCTGAGATTTTCAAGTACTTGTGGATGTGGCAAGTCTATGGGGGGCATACCGACTATCCATGGTACGGGCGGACCTACAATTGTGCGCTCGAGCCGTTCACGAGTTATCCTCCTGCGGGAATAAGGAAGGCGATCGACAACGGCACGGCTGTGACCATGGAGCCGGGCGACACCATCGAAACGGAACTCGCCGCGGTCGCCTACTCGGGTGAGGGCATCCGTGGCATATCTGTTGACGGCCACATCACTCAGTAGAGAAGGAGGGTAATCGAAGTGCAAAAGGGAAAGATCGGCGTACTCATCGAGGACCATTTCGATCAGACGGAGTTCCGCGAGTTCAACACGTATTTCCCTCAGCGGGGGTATGCGGTCGAGTACATGTCGCATCTGTGGGGGAACTCGGAACTGCAGTTCGGCGGGAATCCCGACAAGGGCATCGTAGAGGAGCACGTCACGGTGACCACAGAGATTAACCACGTGATGCCATCGGCCTACAAGGGAATTATCTGCATCGGTGCATACGCGATGGACCGGCTGCGGTACGAGGAGCACCCGCAAAAGGGTCAGCCAAACCAGGCGCCGGCGGTCGTGTTTCTGCGAAAGGCGCTGAAGACGAAAGGGGTAAAGGTAGGAACGATTTGTCATGGACTGTGGCTTATGTGCGCGGATCGCGAGATGTTGGAGGGGCGGCGGGTCACGTGCGCCCACAACATAATCTGCGACGTGGAAAACGCCGGAGGCGAGGTCGTCTTTGACGGAAACCAGACCTCGGATGTCGTCGTCGATCGGGATCTGGTAACTGCGAAACATCCTGGCGTGCTCGGCAAGTTCCTCGAGACCTTCGTGCGGGAGATCGAAGCGGACTAGAAAGGATCGTGACATTAGACCTGTTTGCCGAATTTAGAGTTGAAAAACAGAGTTAATATGGTGTTTTTGGATTTAGATCGAACACAACGGCGGCAATGCGAACATTCGAACACCGGCGCAGAAGCAATTCTATGCCGCCCTTACATTCCATTTCGGTGGCGAACCGATCCGCGTCGGATATTCGCCCGAGAAAGTAACTGTTCATTCGGCTGTCGAGCACCGTGGGCCGGGACTGCTGGCCGCGCACTGATTTCCGACGACTTATGTGCTTTCCAAAACTGGCGAGGTAGCTCAACAAAAAGTGCCGCACGAATAGAGTGCCGCACACAAACATCGTACAGACCCGTGATGCTTAAACAGACGATCAGAGTCGTACACAGATGATTTTGGACGCGTTGAAAGAGGGAATCGGCTGGAAGCGGATCGCAGAGATGGGAGTTGGAGTCGGAACTCTCTATCGCGCCAGGATGACTCTGCGGGCAGCGTTTCATTTGTCCGCCAAGGCTCTGTAGACTCAAACCGAATCGTAAGGAGGACCCATGTCCGCAGTGAAGCTAGAAGATGCCCGCCGCGTGATCAGTGCGGCGGAGAAGAAAGCCAAGGAAATTGGCCAAGCCATGAACATCGCGGTGGCTGACGAAGGCGGAAACATCGTAGCCCACGTTCGGATGGACAATGCCTGGATTGGCAGCATCGATATCTCTATGAAGAAAGCTTACACGTCGCGCGCGTTCGATATCGAAACGAACGAACTGGCAAAGCATTCTCAGTCAGGAGGCCAATTCTTCGGCATTCATGCGTCAAACAATGGCAAAATCATGATTTTCGCTGGCGGCATCCCGCTGAAACGCAATGGCAAGGTAGTAGGTGCGATTGGCGTCAGCGGTGGTACCGGCGATCAGGATCACAGCGTCGCAGCGGCTGGTGCAGCCGCGTTCTAATCATGCGCACAATTCGCGGTTCAGCTTGCCCACAAAGATTTGTTTTCGAGGCAGGCCACAGCGGCGACCTCGATTCGAAGCGGGCCCCCCGCCGAGATGGGAGCTCGGATCGGAACGATGGATAGTCCGCAGCCAGGAACCCGGTCCCAGGATTGGAGCGGTTATAGGCGCAGTGTAATGTCGCTGAAACGGTGATCTAGTTGCGACGCCATGCCGAAAACTGTGGAACCCGCCTAGCTTTCCGGTCCTATCTCAACGTTGTCGATGATCCAAGCGCCGTTTTGCTTAGTCAAATGGAAAATCACACTGTATTTGCTGCTCGTGGTCTTGGCTCCAATCTTTGTGTAATCGCGAAATGCTTGGCCTTTTACTATGGCCTGCCCGCTTGAGGCATCCGCGCTCGTGGTGTCAATCGTTACGTGCATTCGAATAGAGCTGGCGTCCTCAAACCACTTCTTGTACGCATCGTACTGAGCAACAACATTGGGCCAAACTTGGCGAAGGGCATCGGCATCTTTCGAATTAAATGCCTGGACGTAGCGACGGATCGCACCTTGAATGTTGGCAACATCCGGACTCATCGGCGTTTCCGGAGTTGGCGCAGGGGGCTGCTCAAGTGATTGAAGTTGGTTGTCGATAGTGGCGAGGTAGATCTCAGCCTCCTTAGCGTGAGCCCCGCCAGCCTTAACGACCGATTCGAAGTCCGTCCGAGCGGCGGCGAGTGAATCCCTGTCCTTCGCTGTGGTCGCCTGACGATATCTTTGTAACATCCGCTGAAAAATTGCGTCCGCGTTCTTTTCTTGCAGGCGGGCCTGGATTTGGCCCATCACCACAGGGATCTCATTCATGTAACCTACGGCGTCACTAGCCGTTGGGCCAGCCGCGGCCGACAACGCCTGAAACTTTTGCCACAGCAAATTCAGCTCGTCGACGGCACGCTCGTCGTCGCGTTTCTTAAGTTCGTCAAACTGAGCCTGTAGTTGCGCGTATTGACGGCGTTCCGTGCGATCCACTTGGGCGAGCAGGTCCGAAGCATCCACGCCGCTTTGACTGAGCTTCTGTGCCAGCGATCGGGCAGCCTGGAAATCTCCTTGACCCAAGGCGAGATGGACCTGATCGGAAATGGCTACCTCTTGAGTTTGCTGAGGTATGACTCTCTCAAGATATCTTTGGGCGTCTTCTCGGTGCATGCCACCCGGACGAAGCGCTAGGATTTGGCGCACGTCGGCGCGCGCATCCCCGTAGCGCTCCTCGTCAATGCACTTCAGGGCCCTTTGCCAGAACTGCTCTTCGCGACGGCGGAGTTCGCGAAGACTAGGATCCTTCATGGACTCTTCGACACCTTTGATCCTCCGACTGATCTCGGACGTCAGCGGGCCGTTTAGGGAGGCCGCTTGAACCAGCACCCTCTGCGCTTCTACGAGGTCATCCGCGGCAATCAATAGACCTGCAGCATTCAGCGCCTCTCCCTCTTGGGCTTGCAGTTCATCCCTATTTGCCTTGGGAGGCTGTGGTTTGGTAGGCGTTTCCGATTGTGGTTTGACGGTTCTCGTACGAAGCGAATGTAAGCCCGCCCACGCAGCCACAACCGAGGCGACGATCAGGGCGGCGATCACGGTAGGCCTACGATGCCAGGGCGAAGCGTTTCGCGGGTATGCTAGCGTTGTTTCGCCCCACGGGTCGGGAGTCGTGGCAGGTGCCGGGCGCTTTGGCTCAGCTGGACGATCGAAGAATTCGCTCGGCCGCTCAGGAGGCTTGGTTTCACCAGGCCCTGACGCTTGGGGCGTTGCTTCAGGTGGGATCACCTCCGGTAAGAGATTTGCCGGTGGTGCCGATTCTAGTGCTCGCGCTGGTCGCGCGGCCGCACCTTGCCCAGTCGAAATGGATTGCGAAGAAATTTTCTCCTTCGAAGCTCGAACGCCTGGGGCATATTCACGGGTAATACTGGAAAACGAGGGAGGTTGGCCGGTTTGTTGAGTTCGCCCCGCCTTGGCGTCCTGAATTTGCTCAGACAGGCGCTGAATTCGCGGATCGAAGGGCTCGAAAGTCTTGGTTTTCAGCACTTCGTCGATCGCCCGGTTAGCTCCTTCGAAGGCTCCGGAATCGATCAGGGTGCGAATCGTCTCGATGGTACTTAACTGTGTTCTTTTCTTTTCTCGAGACTCAAGCTCGACCTCGGCCGAGTTCAGCAATTGGATTACGTCCGTATCCGGTCCGAAAGCCCGTAGTGTTTGCTTTGCCAGATCGATCGCATCGCTGAGCTTTTCGCGATTGATCTGGACTTTGATTTCGCGAATGCGCTTCTCCATTTGCTGCCTTTTCTCGAGCTTTCTGTACTCAATTTCAGCTTGTTGGCACAGATCGAGCAACTCCGGGTCCGACGGAAAGGTTCTTAGGCCGGCTTGAGCCGCAGAAATGGCATCGCGGAAGCGACTGGCAGCGAACAGCGCCTTGACCTCCTCCAGCGTTCCGTGAAGCAATAGCTGCCTCTCGACGCTTTCCCGTCGACCATCCGCGAACTCGGCAAGGCGTCTGAAGCTGGTCTCGCCGGGATACTCCGTAACCAACTGCTTAGCCTTGGAGGCGACCTGAGAGTATCGCTTTTCATTCAACAACTTCTTGAGGCCATCCAACTCGAATTGTATGCGTTCCGCGCTAGCGTGCTTTTCCCGTTCGCGCTGGGCAACGGCGCGCAGCTTGAGAACGACTGCGTCCTGAGGATGCGCCGTGACGAGCGCATCAAGCAGGGATATGGCTTCGGTGAATGATTGCGCGGCCAATTGGGCCTTTACTTCCGCCAGTTTTTGCTGCTTTTGATGTTCGGCGCGATCCGCGCGGGCAGTGTCGAGCAACTTGGGTATGGCGGGGTCGTTCGGGAAGTCCGTTTGGAGCGCGGTTAAAATGGCGATGGATTCATCGTGGCGGTGGGATGCCAAGAGGCTTCTAGCTTCGGCCAGATGCTCCCGCTTACATCGCTCGGTCTTGACCGCCGCCAAGAGTTTAGGAATCTGGTCGTCACGGGGAAACTGCTTCTCTAAGCTAGTTAGCAGAGAGACGCACTCTCCGTAATGATGGGCCGCCAAGAGTTCTCTGGCCTTTGTCAAACTTAGATGGAGATGCTGCCGCTGGTCTTGTCGAGCGGTTTCGAGCAGATCATTGATCTCAGATTCGTTCGGGAATTCCCGGAGCAGAGCGGTAAGCAGTGAGATACCTTCCTCGTGCTGCCCTCTCAACAGCATGCCTTTTGCTTCCATCAGCCTTTGCAACCTGCGATGGCTGCTTTGCTGCTTGCGGGCCTTTTCCGATAGCGCAGCTATCTCCTTATCTCCGGGGAACTGTACCTGGAGTTTTGTGAGGAGGTTGAGACAGTCATCATAATTCGCGGCGTCGAGTAAATTCCGGCAATCCTGCAAAACTTGCCGGCGTTGCTCCAATTGGTCAGCGCGCACGGTGTCGAGCAGCCTGGAGATTTCTTCCTCGCCAGGGAACTCGCCTGCCAGGTCGAGCAGCAGTTGTATGCAGGGAGCGTATTCTTGCTGTACCCATAGCGCGCGGGCGCGCCGCAGCTGCTCGAGCAGTCGCAGACGCTTTTGTCGCTGCGCCTTATCGTTGCGGGCCTGCTGCAGAAGACTCGCCGCCTGCTTATTGCCAGGCTCAGCTTCCATCACTTGGGCCAGTAAAGGTTCGGCCGCCTCCGGCAAACCTTCCGCCATATGCTGCTTGGCGGCTTCCAACCAGCCAGCCACTAGTTGGACGAGGTTCAAGCGCTTGCGGAGAACGCGCTGCAACTCTTGAGCGGGATCGAAGCCCGGATCTAGCTTAAGGGCGTTTTCCGCGGCGATCCTGGCTTCCTGGAATTTTCCCGCGTCGGCTAGGGCGCGGCCTTTTTCGATGAACTGCTGGGCTTTAGGCCTAACGTGAATGCGTTTCAGTTCCGCATTCACGTTGTCCAACATCGACCGGATTTGCTGGTTGTCAGGCTCGATTTGAAGGGCCAGACGAAGCATGTCGCGCGCTTCGGGGAACTGATTTTGTTCAACGAACCGGCGGCCCTTAGCCACAAGTTCGTTAATGGACTGGACCTGGAGACGCCTACAAATTGGATCCAGTTCGAGCAGAAGGTCCTCCATGGATTGATATCGCTGGGCAGGGGATTTCCGAAGGATCTTCGAGAGGATGGATTCGAGTTCGATCGGGCAGTCTGGCACAAAGGTGGCGAGAGGGGCGGGTTCCTGATTACAGATGCTGTGCATCAGCCTTTCTGGAGTGGCCCCCGAAAATGGCCGCTGATAGCAAATCAGCTCGAACAAGAGCACGCCAAAGGACCAAATGTCGGAACGTGCATCAGCATGTTCTGCCTGGTACTGCTCCGGTGCCATGTAGGCGAATGTTCCGATGAGCATTCCTGTCTGGGTCTTGGAAGCCTCCAAAACGCGGGCAATCCCAAAGTCCACGACCTTCACTGTGCCTTCGTGGGTGACCATAATGTTGCCCGGCTTGATATCACGGTGGATGATTCCACGCTTGTGAGCGTAGTCGAACGCTCGGCAAGCTTGCACGGCATAAACGAGCTTCAGAGATATCGGCTCCGGCGTTCGCGAGGCGATCATGTGCTCGAAGCTATGGCCCTCTATAAGCTCCATGTCGATATAGGGAGTGCCATTGTCATCGCCCATGTCGTGGATAGTAACGATGTTGGGATGTTGTAGCCCGCCGGCGGATTGCGCTTCACGATAAAAGCGCTCCAGCAAGGACGGATCAGAGGCGACAGCGGAGCTAATGGTTTTCAGCGCGACGGGACGATTGATAATAGGGTCGCGCGCACGGTAGACGACGCCCATGGCGCCACGGCCAAGCTCCCCGAGAATTTCGTATTTGCCCAGCCTTCTTAGCACGCGTGCCTGCCGCTAGAAGTATCCGCTCAGGGCCTCACTAGACGTCTTGCTGGTCTCCGCCAGCCCGGATCGTAGCGAACGCCTCAAAGAAAGGCGATTTGAAGCACGACCCGATTCTTAACAACGACATAGGTCTTCCGTTGTAATTTAGGAAAAGGCCGATAACGGTACTCAACATTTTTTGAGACCTGAACAGCGAGTTGTGCCGCGCCGTGCGGCGAGGATTTTTGAGTTGAACGCGGATCCGAATGGCCACCGGGCAGGGTTTGCAGCGGCCTGGGCGTTACGATTCGCAAGTCAATAGTCGCAGAAGCTTATAAGCATGTCAATTAAGAGACCGAGGAGGGCTGGCCAGGAGCTTGTATCCGATTACCGTCATCATCCCGCCCATTGACATTCGCCATTTGCAGGCACCAGGTGAGGTAGTTCTTCCAGCTTTCCGTCAACACTGCGACGTAGGGCCTCGCTGCGTGGTGGTAACCAGACATAAGCGTAATGGCGTCTCCGGCACCGAGTTCCCCTCGCGCTTGACGCCGCGGTAGAAGCCGGTGCGGCAGCTAGCAAGGAATCGCCTCACCATGTCGTCGGACTTAAACCTTATGCCTAGTTTGTAGCAGGGGGGCGAGCCGACGAACTGACCGGCTGTTTTCGGGAGAATGCGAATTTAGTATCACTTCGTAAGTTGAGCGAGGTACGCTGAAAGCCCAACCCGGTCGGCGCGATAGAAAATGTTCTCTTCATTCATATCCTCTATCGGGCTATCAGCGCAGGAAAATTTGCAGCACTAGGCTACTAAGGAAGAAGGCGATGATCAAAAGGAGCGGGATTACCATGATAAGATCCCGCTTAGCTAAAAATTTACGGACAGGAATTTCTGGCGGGCCGATCCAAACAACTCCAAGTCGCTTCGCCACTGGCTGGAGTGCCACCCTCAGTGGGGCGACCAGTGGTTTCCCTTTGTCGACTTTGAAGCCGCGGACATCAAGCGATTGAATGTACGGCGTCCAATCTGAGTCAAAATGGAGAACGGCTCGAAGGGTTCCGGCGCCGCTAATCCATCCGGGATACATAGGAAGCGCCCGCGGGAGATATTGACTTGCAGCCTTGCAGAACTCCAAGTATTCCTTCGCGCCGTAAGGAATCAGGAAGACAATTTTTTCGGGTGGCACCGTCCGAGTGATGGTTTTCAACTCCCAGGAAAATCCCGTCGTGTTGAGCCGGGGAGCATGCTGTATTTGAGCTTCCAGGTGCGAACGCGACCCATATTTTTTGCGTCAACCGGCTGCGTTTCCTGAAATTCCGCCTGCACAGCGCCCGAAAGCCATTGATAAAACGTGTTGCTCACCACGATCTCGCCCGCCGCGGCTGCCGAACAGAGGCGCGCCGCCAGATTGATGCAATCTCCGATCGCGCCGATGTGCGTGCGGCTGAAAGGCCGCAATGACATGAACTGCAAATCTCCGCGGGCTATCCCTACGTGGCTTCCATGACTGGACTGTATGTGGTCGATCTGGCGTTGCCACTCGTTTGTGACAGAGTTTCCGATTTGTATGAGCGACCGCGTGCACTCTAGCGCGGTTTGCAAATGTGACCGCCCGGAATCGAACAGGCCGAAGACGGCGAGCACACCATCGCCCGCAAATTGATAGAGCATTCCTCCGCGATTCACGATCTCATACCGTGCCTTCGTATAGAATGTGGTGAGTATGTACCGCACCACAGCGTCGTCCCGGGTGTCGCGCACAAAGCTGGAGAGTCCGCTCAAGTCCGCGAAAATTACGCTCACGTCCCGATAAAGCCCAGGGTTGAAGATGCTCCGGGAATCTACGTTGTTTTCCACGCGAATGCGTCGAAGCTGCCAGAAACTGAAATGCCAGAGCAACGATTCATACAGGGGATCGGACGATTCGTTCCCAAACGCATATTCACGTTTTGCTGCGTCGATTGCAGCGCGCACTTCATGAACATTGTTCAAGGAAAGGTGCGTGAGATTTACGTCAAAGCGTTGGCGCAGCAGACTCAATAGCATCTCCTCGTCCCACACTTCGAGGTTCAACCCTGCGTGAAGCTGCGGCTTCAGTTCAGATTCGATACTCTTCCAGTTTTCCGCCAAGTTCGCATCGATGACCACCAGTATCTTGGACACTTGCTGGAGAGCCGCCTTGCGCCCGTACTTTCGGACCATCGACTCGATGGAGTCTCTCGGGCGTGTAGCCGTACTTGACTTCAACAAAGTAGGGTTCGATTCCTGGCGCGCGGACTTGCATGTCCGCATGGGCGCCTGGAGCACCGAGGTAGAACTCTTGAGCGATTTGCATTTGTTCCGGCGCCGTCGAGGAATCCGCGGAATGCTCGAAACGCAGCAGGTCGCAGCAAGTGATCTCGACAAAAAGTTGAAGTTCCTTTGCCTCGCACGCGCTTGCACGTTCAGATGGGTATTGCATAGTTCCTCCAGGAGAAAACGAAACCGATGCCCCTGAGGTCGTGCCTTTAAGTGCCGAGATTCTACCGCATCGAGAGGGCGACTTCTTTCCTGACGTTGTCAAAACTTTCAGCAACAATCGAATGAGGCATGGTCGTCAGCAGGGCTGCCAGGGTGCAAGATGGTCCAGGAGTCGTTTCTAAGGGACCCAAGGCAAGGGTCCCCTATTGAGCTCTTTAGTACGTCTCCGTATATGAGAATTTTCTGGCGACCTCACACGTAGGGTACGCTCACAGGTCCACAACTCAATTGCAGGCACTTAGGGCTGCTTCGCGCTGGAGGTGTGGGGGATTGCTGTAGCGCGCCCGGGGCCCTTTTCCTCTTTTCGGCCCGCGCCGCCAGTCAATCACCAGCCAATTTTGTCGGGAAAGAAGTCTGAGACGAGGTCTTGGTAATAAGGAAGAATGTCTTGCGTTTTAGGGCGCTCGCGGCCTTTCGAGTACAGATCGTAGAGATTGAATTTCCGAACCCACTCAAACATGCGTTCGTCTTGTTCGTTCATCAGATGCCGATAAGCACCGTGCCGGTGCGCGGCGTAAAAGGAATGATATCGGAGCATGTATTGGGCCTCTTCCGGCAGATACCTCCGCGTCGCCTGGTAGATGTATTCATCATGTCCAAACGAGAGGTGGACCTTATCGAGCCCGCAATTCGGTTCGTAAATACCATACTGGGTCTGGTAGCCGGGAATCTTGCAATCAGGGTTGGCGGCAAAGAATTCTGGGAAAACGATCTGATCCGAGTATCCACAGGCGACCGGGAAGGTATCGCCCACCACTGCCCATTGGGGCTCCCCATACAAGCAGAGCACTTTTCCAAGATCATGTACAAAGCCAGCGAGAATGAACCAACGCGGGTGACCATCCTTGCGAATTGCTTCGGCGGTCTGAAGGAGGTGTTCGATCTGCGTGAGATCGGTATCGGGGTCGCTGTCGTCCACAAGGGTGTTCAGATACTCGGCCATTTCCCAAATGCTTTTTTTGTCTCGATTCAAGCTGCAGTATTCCGCTTTCTTGCTCAGGACAAAATCAAGCGTCTGGTGGGCGTGGTTCTGACGGTAAAACTCCGTTACGGTGGGATTGGCGTCGGCCTTATAGTTGCGGAATTCCTCTTCCGACTTGCCTTGACGATAGCGGGTGGCTACAAAATCATCCCACTCGTCCACCCGCTGGAGAGGGGCGTTATCAGCGCTGTATCGCATGGTGATGCTCCCAAACCACAATTATGGGCGCGTATGGCTTGCCCCGCAATAGCGGCCTTTCTTGATCCCTGGCGCTGCCAATGTACAACGAACAAATGTGTGGTGTGGCGGACCGCACAGGGGTGTGGTGCAGACGATCTTCTGCAGGATGAGGAGAACTTTCCGAGGAGACTCCGCGTAACCGCCGCTTAACCGGAATACGGCATTTAGACGTTTTGAGCGTTTCTCGCGTTACGTAGAATCAATAACTTACGTAGATTCAATGTGAGCCGTCGGTTCGATTCCCACCCACCTCGCACCGTTTGGCGGCGCCAGGAAATGGGTGTACTCAGCCAAGATTTTCATTTTCCGTTTGTTTTCTATTTGAGGCGACCATCTGATTCGCTAAGTGCCGCCAGCTCAAGCGCTTTCAGATTTTTATTACTAGCTTCCCAAGCTTCGGACGTGGGTTCGATTCCCATCGCCCGCTCCATAAAACCGCAAAATTCCCGTTGATTCGGCTGCCCTTGCTCACCAGCCATCCCTCGATTTGTGCTCAAACGGGCCTGGTTGGAATGCACCTCCCGGCGGCTGCGAAATCAACGGTAATTTCTGCCAAGTTCTCTGTCTCCGATCTTAGCTGTTGAAAGCCCTGCGCGTGGGCTTCGAGCAGGTGTTGCGTCGACCCATTGAGACCGCCGCGTCAATCAGGCACTGGGACCCCCGCCGGTTCCATCCGGCTTGATGAGCCGATGGTGAATGGCGTACAGAGCGAGTTCTAGACGGTCAGAGACACCGAGTTTGTCAAAGATGTTGTGGAGGTGATTCTTCACGGTTTGCTCGCTGATGAAGAGCTTTTCGGCAATTTCTTTGTTACGAAAGCCTTGGGCAACGTGCTGAACGATTTGTTGCTCGCGGTCACTGAGCAGCGGTTTGTCGCGCTGCGGCCCGGACTGGTTGGAGCTCGAAAAGGCTCTCACAATTTCGCCAGTCATACGGTTATCCAACCAGATTTCTCCGGCGTGAACGCAGTGAATGCTCTTGACTAGAAGCTCCGTGGCGGACTGTTTCAAAACGACTCCGCGAGCACCAAGACGCATAGCGCTGATGACATCACGGTCATCTTCAGCGGCGGTCAGTACAACGACGCGGGTGGCGATCGTATCGAAATTGACCTCCTCTAGGACGGCGAGGCCGTTTTTGGTCGGCATACGGAGATCAAGGAGAAGCACATCGGGTTTGAGTTTAGCGAGCAGCTTTATACATTCCCCACCATTCTGTGCTTCGCCAACAATGGAAATACTTTCGTCCGAACCCAAAAGTTTCCGCAAGCCATCGCGGAAGATCGCGTGGTCATCCGCAATGAGCACTCTGATATTTGATCGCTCTTTCGGCATTAAGGAAAAATGGTTCCTCCCAAGTTCACTATAGCGCGGCGCCTCTCGAAAAACGCAATCTGTGAAGGGGTGGTTGCCCACAGCACGCTGTCTTCAAAAGTCGCCAGAATCCCCTCGGAACTTAGGAGTGGGCAAATCGGACCGGTTCAGCCTTTCGGTGACAGGGTTGCGAATTCCACTTGTCCGGTTTGCGTTTTTCAGGCAATACAGACGGCACTCGCTAGGAACTAACGCGGTCTAGCTAGAAAAGCGCGAATTTCTCTTAACACGTCTGTTTCATTCGAGAGAAAGACGAAGTGATTCGCACCCCACAAATCCACGACGCGAGCGCCTCCTGCGGCGCTATTGATTCTCTTTATCCGATTCCTGATCAGGCCCACCTGCGTGCCAAAGACCGCTTCTACGATGGTTCGTTCCCCAGGGTCAGAAATCGACAAGTTGATGGACTGGTTAGGTTTGGTTTCGCAGCGAGGTATTTAAACCATTCGCCTTATCGGGAGTTAAGTTCCCGGCGCAGCAAAGTCGATAATGGTTGCGGGGCATTTTAACGGGTAGAGAAACCCGGAGGTTCCCATGCAGTTTATAGTTCTTTGAATAGCTGCTGCTTTTGGTGATCCATTTAAGTAGACCCGATCTGGCCAAGTGGCTTTTGTGAACCGAGCGAAGCACACTACCACGAATTGCCGTCCTTTTCGCCGTGTCGGCATCAAAGCAAAAAGGGTTTACTGTCCACCCTGAATTGTCGCTGCGACGACAATACCCGACGCGAATAACTATGCGAAGGAAGTTCCCGAAGAGCGTTTTTATGTTGTGCCCGCTTGCGCTCGTGTTTGGCTGCGGCGGCGGCCAACAAAAGCAGCAAGTCGCGACTGTTGCCGTTGTCGTATCGCCGCAATCGGCGGTCGTGACCTCGGGACAAACGGTACAATTTACGGCGACGGTCACAGGAGACAATTCTGGTGTGGTGTGGTCCGTCAAGGGAGTAACAGGCGGCAATTCGACGGTGGGCACGATCGACTCCACGGGCAAATTCACGGCTCCAATGGTCACGCAGAAGGCTACCGCCACAGTCGCTGCGACGAGCAAGGGTGACCCCACGAAATCGGCTTCCTCAATCGTGACGATTAACCCGCCTGCTGTCGTTGCGGTCGCCGTTTCGCCGCAATCGGTGATTGTCGGTGCGGACGCAGTCACGCAATTTACGGCGACGGTCACCGGCGCTAATTCTGGCGTAACGTGGTCCGTCAACGGAATTGCCGGCGGCAACGCGACTGTTGGTGCGATCGATTCCATGGGCAATTACACAGCTCCAGCGGTAGCGCAGAATGCAACAGCTACCGTGAGCGCGGCGAGCAACGTTGACCCCACGAAATCGGCTACGGGCTCGGTCACCATCGTCGCGCCCGGTGTGGTGACGGCGACTGCCAATGTGCAGGTGGCCATGTACACCATCACTCCGCCAGTTAGCGCGAATGTGAGCATCCAGTTTGGGCGTGACACAACTTACGGTCTCAACACCTGGGAACAACCTTCTCCTTCCGGTGGCGGCGCGGTCACCATCTTGGTCGCCGGAATGAAACTCAACAGCACCTATCATATGCGTGCGATCCTGAAGTTCGCCGACGGCAGCGAATTCGACGATGTCGATCAAAAATTCACCACCGGGAACCTTCCTGCCGCCAGCGTTCCTAATGTTGTTGCCACCACGAGTCCCGGTGCCACACCACAAAGCGGCGTGGAGTTGTTGGATCTGGTTGGTATCGCAGAACCTAGCTTGGGCGCCGTGGTTACGGACTTGGGCGGCAATGTCTTGTGGGCGTATAACCCTCACTGCCCGGAAGTCCCCAAGTTAACCCAATTAAGCTGCTGCCAAACGGGCACTTCCTGGTCGGTTTGTCGGCACAACCAGACGGCACAAGTTCGCTTATTCAGGAAATTGACTTGTCCGGGCAAGTCATTTGGCAACTGACCGGTGCGCAATTGAATCAGGCTTTGGCAACGGCAACTTGCGCTGGATGCAATATTACGATCTACGGGATGCACCACGATTTCGTGGTGCTTCCAAATGGCCATCTGATCGTCATTGCTTCGGAAAACGTAGTAGAAACTGGACTCACCGGTTTTCCCAATCCGATAACGGTGGCGGGCGACGTTTTGATCGACCTCGATCAAAATCATAACCCAGTATGGCTATGGTCCTCTTTTGACCATTTGGATCTGAACCGGCAACCGTTGAATTTTCCAGATTGGACCCACACCAACTCGGTTATCTATTCGCCGGACGACAAAGCCCTAATCATCTCTATGCGGCATCAGAGTTGGGTGCTGAAGATTGACTACAATGATGGACAGGGAGCAGGAGAAATTCTCTGGAAACTTGGCTACCAGGGTGATTTCTCGCTTCAAAATGGCACTGATCCCCAAGACTGGTTCTATGCCCAGCACGACGCAAACATCATTAGTCCCAATAGCAAAGGAATTTTCCAACTCCTTCTGTTCGACGATGGCAATCAGCGGGTCTTAGATTCCAGCGGGACCACTTGCGGAGGCACCACCACCCCGCCCTGTACGAGCCGCACGCCCATTCTGCAACTGGATGAGACCGCCAAAACCGCAATGATCGAATGGGTCGATAATGCTGCCCCGGCATACTCCATGTTTGGGGGTTCCGCCCGCCCTTTGCAAAATGGAAATCTTGAATTCGATGAGTGCGGCCTTACCCTGACAGGCACGAATACGTTCGCCAACCAATCGGCAATCCTTGAAGTGACGAAAACCACCACGCCGCAAACCGTCTGGGAAATGCAAATAAGCGGCAATTACGCATATCGCGCATTCCGCATTCCGAGTTTGTATCCCGGTGTGCAGTGGTAATGAGGATTTAGCGACGCGCACGATTCAGACGAGCATCGGTCGGAGTGCAGGCTTTCTCGCAACAGGCAAAGCGTCTATTTTGAGATCAACCCCGGAAACACCCTCAAGTCCCTAAATTTTGATACGCCCGCAAATCGGGCAAGTGAAATCATGGGGCAGCGAGACAGCACTCTCTCGCAGTAGCTCCCATCATCCAGAATATGCCGTTACCTCCTTCTACCAACTTCAGTAATACCAATACACACCTGAAATAAAAGAAGGATAGGGATAAGAAAAATAGAAAAGGGAAAATGAGAGGAAATAACGGATCCTAACCGAATCTACCTCCTTACACCCATCCTCAGCGCAATTCCAGCTCCTGCACCGCCCTTTTGGTACCCAGAGTCGTTCTAGGCGCGTGTCCCACCGGTCTCCGAGGTCCAAAATCCATTAAAGAATGGAGCACGAGCGATTGCCGGTCCTTCCAGCGATCACCGCTAGCGGATACCAATACACACTCGTTCTCGCGGGGAACGAATAAAACACTTCGGAAAGAATTTCCGTGGCATGTTCATTCGTACCAGGGACGAATGAACAGCAATTTGAGGGCGAACAGATACCTTGGAGGAATCTCGCGATTCAGACCTGCAATAGCACCGTTCAGCTGAGCGAATGCAGGAGGTGCGAACAGAGCGGAGGATGGGCCGGGGACAAATACCCACGGCGGGTGTCCGAATAGACGGTCAACCAGGGATGCCCGGCGGTGGCCACCAGACCTTATATATAGGTTGCGCCGCTGGCTGGGTTTCCATGGCAGACGGCAGGGTCCGGGACCGAACGCACCTTAGCAGCCCTTGGCGGAAACAGGTTGTTGCGAATGATGGAGCCTATATCGAAGATAGCGGCGGTTCCGCTGGAACTTGAATCCTAACGGCGAAAAGACATGGTGGGCGCGAACCGTAGGCGTCCACAATCGACCAAGCAGGCCAAACAGTTGCTGAATAAGCCTCGCCAGCCGATTTCTCAGCTCCCACGGGGTTCCCGCTCCCAACAACGAGCGGAAGATCAGGCTCAGATTGAACGCACCGAGATGAATCAACAAGCGCTTCAGAATGTTCTTATGTCCTCGCAGATGTGTTCGTCTCATTCCCCCGGTGTCGTAGCAGTGCGCAAAGCTCCGTTCGATCAGTTCGCCTCTCTTCTCTAGCAGGCGCTTTCCACACGCTCAGTTCACCCGTCGCCGATTCGCATAGACCGCTTGTTGTTCCTCGCGTTTACCATCCCAATGCCGTTGGCCCTTCTGTTTCTTCTCCGGTATGTAGGTCCGTACTTTCACACCCTTTAGGTTCACCAGCATCGCGCCACTGTGGTAGCCCTTGTCGGTAACCATTTCCTCGATGCCCGGCAGATGCATTTTGGGTTTCTCGCTCGGCTCTTCTGTCGCGATCATCTCCGCTGCGTTTTCACCCGCCTGCGCCAAGGTCTCCACCACCGTCGTCGTATCGCCGTGGTCCGCTTCCTGCAGGGTTACCGCCAATGCCGCTCCGCTCTCCAAATCCACCGCATGCTCCGCTTTGTGCGCCAGATGCGTTCGACCATCTTTCATCTTGGTGATCCGCGCGTCTCCCTCATGCGGATTCACCCAGTCTTTGTTGCTGGCTTTGTTCTTCCGCGTGCGATCCAACCGCCCCAGATCTTCGCGCGTTGGCGTCGCGATTCCCGAGGCTCTCGCTAAGTCCTTCAGAAACTCCTCGTAACTCTCTCCCGTGTCGCGTCGAACGATCGAGCGCATCGCTGCGTTGGCCTCCAGCGTGGTCGCATCGATCCCCACGCTCCTGCCCTTCAGCAACCCCTGATCTCTTAGTCTTTCCAGAATCCACAAGAACACCTGCTGATGCGTCTCCACATCAATCAATCGTCGCGTCCGCGAAATCGTCGAATGATCCGGTGTCTGCTCGTCCAACCCTATGCCTAGAAACTTCCGCAACCCAAGGGAGTCTGCCGCGCGCCAGGCGATCCCCCGTTCGGAATCAATTCCTTCAAAATATCCCACCAGCAACAGTCGGAAATAGATCCCCGGCGCCAGTGACGGTCGCCCATTGTTCTCGGCGTAAAATCTCGCACACTCCCTCTCGGCGAACTCATCGAACCGTTCCGCCTCCAACAGTTCATTCACGCGTTTGTAGAAAGGATGCGCCGGCCCCTTGGCCAGCTCCGTGTGGCTGATCCATAAGCGCTCTTGCCGTTGCCTCCGCCTTCGTGTCCCCATCCCCATCCATGCTTCTCCCTGAATTCAATCGAATTCTACGAGAATCATGAGCCGAAGCAAGTTACTTCAGGTTACAAAAATTAAATACTGGGGTTCCGCCACGGGCTGCTAGAGGCGAGCAATCCCCGCGTCAGTGACTTCCAACAGTGGCTTAATACGCTTACCTAATTTATCAAACCAATTCAACTGGGATTCTACGCACTTCCGGCGCAGATAGCCCACGTTTGCCAATCTCTAAATCGATCAGTCCTTCTCTAAGCAGACGTGAATCCATGTCGCGTTTCGGCGCGAATCGAATGCGCACGTGCGGCGCGGCTTTGATGATGGCCGCAATCACAGCACTGGCGAGCATTTC
>Ga0073928_10002598_pt1 | contig 30579 bp, 29 predicted proteins | sample PaiPotPPA55metaG_FD_76969 | JGI IMG/M metagenome (GOLD analysis project Ga0073928, IMG submission 76969) | Iron sulfur acid spring bacterial and archeal communities from Banff, Canada, to study Microbial Dark Matter (Phase II) - Paint Pots PPA... ...
CAGCCATGTGCTGCACCACCTGGCGCATGCCGGGCTGCTCGACCACGGGCTCAAGTTCCGGCCGCTGCTGCTGCCCGACCGCTTCATCGACCACGACACCCCCGCCAACCAGTACGAGCAGGCCGGCCTCACCGCCCGCCACATCACCCAAACCGCCCTCGGGGCCTTGGGGCGCGCACTCCAGCCGGTATCGGCCACGGCATGATCTCCCGCCGCTTTGCTCTCGCCGCCGGGATGCTCGCGGCTGCGGCGGCGATGCCGTTCTCGGCCGCCGCCGCGACGGATGCATCGGCCGCGGCCTCTACCGTCTCGTCCTTCTACGACACCCTCCTGTCGGTGATGAAGGAGGGGCCGTCGCTCGGCTTCAAGGGGCGCTACGACCGGCTGAACCCGACCGTGCGCACGGTCTTCGACCTGCCGCTGATGACGCGGCTTATGGTCGGTCCGCAATGGACGAGCCTGACACCGGCGCAGCAGCAGCAGCTCATCTCCGCCTTCAGCGATTTCAGCGCCGCAACCTATGCCAGCCGCTTCGACGACTATTCCGGCGAGCGCTTCGAGGTCGATCCCAAGCCGACGCCGAGCAACGGCGGCGTGATCGTCCACACCAAGCTTCTGAAGAACGACAGCGATCCCGTTGATATTGATTATTTACTGCGCGAATCGAACGGCGTGTGGCGAATCGTCGATGTCTATCTGAGCGGCACGGTGAGCGAGCTGGCCACGCGCCGCTCGGAATTCTCGTCGGTGCTCCGCCGCGGCGGCCCGGCGGCGCTGGTCGACGTAATTCAGCAGAAGACGGCGGAGCTGCGCAGCTGACGCGGCCCGCGCCTAGCGCGGCTGGTCCTGCGACATCTGCGGCTTGGAGGCGGGATCCTGATAGAGCGAATCGAGATCGGGCAGCGGCGCCGGCTCGCCGTGGCGCAGCTCCGATGCGCGGTGCTGGCGGAACAGGCTGCGCAGCTGGGAATAGAAATCGATGGCGTTGCGCTGCAGCTCGTCGAGCGTCTGGATGTTGCGCTGGCGCTGATCGACGCCATTGATGACGTAGCGGCCGTAGTTGGCGTTGGTGAAGGTGTTCCCGCTGAATGCAAGGCCGTAAGGATCGGCGTAGCTGTCGACACCCAAGCCGATGCCGTCGCGCGGATTGGACGGGCCGAGGATCGGCAGAACCAGGTAAGGCCCTTCGGGGACCCCCCAGTAGTAGAGGGTCTGGCCGAAATCGCCGGTCTCCTTCTCCAACCCCTCCTTGGTCGCGAGGTCCATCAGGCCGCCGACGCCGAAGGTGCTGTTCATGAGGAAGCGGCCGGCCGTGTGGTCCGCGCGCTTGAACTCGCCTTGCAGCAGGTTATTGGCGAAGACGACCGGCTCGCCCAGATTGTCGAGGAAATGGTGGATCGCGTCGCGCGCCGTCTCCGGCACCGCGGCCTCGTAGGTCACCGCGATGGGCCTGAAGATGATGCGGTCGAAGAATTGATTGAAGGCGAAGATCTTGCGATTGAGCGGCTCGAACGGGTCATTGGTCTCGTAGAACTCGGCACGCGCGGCCGGATCGCTCGGCGGCGTCGCGCAGGCGCCGAGCGCCAGCACCAGGAGCGCGAGAAGAGCGGCGGGCATTTGCCGATGGTTGAGCACGGAGCGCAGCATCATCTTCTTCTTGGAGTCACACGCGTTTGCCGGCAACCGCCGTGCCGCGGCATGGTTGACAATGCGGCGGCCGAATGCAACAGCAATCTGGCGGAGGCATGCACTGCCGTCGCGACGCGGACATGCCTCGCGATATCCTGATCGCCGTGGCATGGCTGCTCTGCGCGGCGAGCGCGGCGGGCTCGCTCTATCTGCTCTGCGCCGGTTTCGCCACCCGCCGCTTCGCCGCCCGTGCGCAGCAGCCGGCTGCCGCATCGCTGCCGGTCAGCATATTGAAGCCGCTGTGCGGCGAGGATGCCGGCCTCTACGACAATCTCGACTCCTTCTGCCGCCAGGAATACCCCACATGGCAGGTCGTATTCGGCGTCCAGGACGCGCTTGACGCCGCCATTCCCGTGGTGCGGCGCCTGATGGCGGCCTATCCCGCGGCGGATATGGCGCTGGTGGTCGAGCCCGCACGGCACGGCGGCAATCTCAAGGTCGCCAATCTGCAGAACATGCTGCCGGCGGTGCGCCATGACGTGATCGTGATCGCCGACAGCGACATGCGCGTGCGCCCCGACTACCTCGCCGAGGTGACGGCGCCGCTCGCCGATCCGGCGACCGGGCTCGTGACCTGCCTCTATCGCGGCGTCTCCGCCGGCGGCTTTTGGTCGCAGCTCGCCTGCCTCAATATCAACCACGGCTTTTTGCCGCAGGCGCTGGTCGCGGCGGCGCTGGGCGAGCGCAACGGCTGCTTCGGCGCGACGATCGCGCTCCGGCGCGCCACGCTCGAGGCGGCGGGCGGGCTCGCCGCCGTTGCCGATTCGCTCGCCGACGATCATGCGCTGGGCGCAGCCGTGCGTCGCCTCGGCCGCAAGGTCGTGCTCTCGCCGCACGTCGTCGACAATGTCGTTGCCGAGCCGAGCCTCGCCGCGCTCTTCCGCCACGAGCTGCGCTGGTCACGCACGATTCGCGCCATCGCACCGGCGGGGTACGTCGGCTCGGTCCTGACACAGCCTGTGGTGCTGGCGCTGGCGGCGCTGGCGCTGGGCGTGATTCCGCTGCCGGCCGCGGCGATGCTGGCGCTCGCGCTCGGCTGCCGCGCCGTCATGGTGCGCATGGTCGACCGTGCCTTGCGGCTGCCGGCCACCCCGCTCTGGCTGATGCCGGTCCGGGATTCATTGTCCTTTGTGGTATTTGTCGCTAGTTTCTTCTCGCGCACAGTGGCCTGGCGCGACCAGATGTTCCGCATCGGTCCCGATGGCCAGCTGACTCCTTGACGGAGATTAAGACGGCATGATGAAGACCCTCTTCCTTCACCCTCCGTCATATGAGGGCTTCGATGGCGGCGCCGGGTCGCGCTACCAGGCGCGGCGCGAGATCCGCTCCTTCTGGTTCCCGACCTGGCTGGCGCAGCCGGCGGCGCTGGTGCCGGGGAGTCGCCTCGTCGATGCCCCGCCGGCACGGCTGCCGCTCTCTGAAGTGCTGCCGCTCGCCAAGCAGCACGAGCTCATCGTGCTGCACACCTCGACGCCGTCCTTCGCCTCCGACGTCAAGGTCGCCGAGGCGCTACGCGAAGCGAACCCCAACGTCAAGATCGGCTTCGTCGGCGCCCGCGTCGCGGTGCAGCCGGACGAGAGCATCAAGGCGTCGACGGCGATCGATTTCGTCGGCCGCAACGAGTTCGACTTCACCATCAAGGAGGTCGCCGAAGGACGCTCCTTCGACCGCATCGACGGCCTCAGCTATCGCAACAGCGCCGGCGCCATCGTGCACAACGCCGAGCGCGCCATCCTCGAGGACATGGACAAGCTGCCCTTCGTCACCGAGGTCTACAAGCGCGACCTCAAGATCGAGAATTATTTCATCGGCTACCTGAAGCATCCCTATCTCTCGCTCTACACCGGGCGCGGCTGCAAGTCGCGCTGCACCTTCTGCCTGTGGCCGCAGACCGTCGGCGGGCACCGCTACCGCGTGCGCAGCGTCGGCCATGTCGTCGAGGAGATCCGCCTGGCGAAGCACTATTTCCCGCAGGTGAAGGAGTTCTTCTTCGACGACGACACCTTCACCGACAACCTGCCGCGCGCCGAGGCGATCGCCAGGGAGCTGGGCAAGCTCGGCGTCACCTGGTCGTGCAACGCCAAGGCCAACGTGCCGCGCGACACGCTCAAGGTGCTGCGCGACAACGGCCTGCGCCTGCTCCTCGTCGGCTACGAGTCCGGCAATCAGCAGATCCTGCACAACATCAAGAAGGGCATGCTGATCGACGTGGCGCGCCGCTTCACCAAGGATTGCCACGAGCTCGGCATCACCATCCACGGCACCTTCATCCTCGGGCTGCCGGGCGAAAGCAAGGAGACCATCGAGGAGACCATCCGCTTCGCCACCGAGATCAATCCGCACACCATCCAGGTGTCGCTGGCGGCGCCCTATCCCGGCACCTTCCTGCACAAGCAGGCGATCGAGAATGGCTGGTTCGATGCCGACCATGCCGACCTTGTCGACGAGCACGGCATCCAGATCGCGCCGCTCCACTACCCGCATCTGGCGCATCAGGAGATCTTCGATTCGGTCGAGACCTTCTACCGGCGCTTCTACTTCCGCGCCGGCAAGATCGCCTCGATCGTCGGCGAGATGGTGCGCAGCCCGGAGATGATGGGGCGGCGGCTGCGCGAAGGCGTCGAGTTCTTCCACTTCCTGCGTGAGCGGGAGATGGCCCACTAAGGCCAAGGGCGTTGCGCCGCCTCATCGTCTGCGCCGACGATTTCGGCCTCGACGAGGCCGTCAACGCAGCGGTAGAGGCGGCGAGCCGCGACGGCATCCTCACTTGCGCCAGCCTGATGGTCGGCGCGCCCGCGGCGAGTGATGCGGTGGCGCGCGCGCGCCGCCTGCCGCGCCTCAAGGTCGGGCTCCATCTCGTTCTGGTGGACGGCCGCCCGGTGCTGCCGGCGGACGCGGTGCCGGATCTCGTCGATCAAGGCGGCGCCTTCGACGACAACATGCTGCGCGCCGGAATCCGCTTCTTCTTCAGCCCCCGGGCCCGGCGCCAGCTCGCCGCCGAGATCCGCGCGCAATTCAGCGCCTTCCGCGCCACCGGCCTCGCCCTCGACCATGTCAACGCGCACAAGCACATGCACATCCATCCGACCGTGGCGGCGCTCGTCATCGCCGTCGGCCGCGAGTTCGGCATGCGCGCGGTGCGCGTGCCGGCCGAGCCCTGGGCAGCGCTGCGCCGCGCCGCCGCAGCCGAGGGCGCCCGCGTCGCGCCGCCGCTCTATGCGCCGTGGATCGCGCTGCTGCGCCGCCGCTTGCGCCGCGCCGGCCTCGCCGTCAACGACCATCTGCTCGGGCTCGCCTGGAGCGGCGCCATGACCGAGCCGCGGGTGCTGCGCCTGCTGGCGGCGCTGCCGCCGGGCACGAGCGAGCTCTATTGCCATCCCGCCGTGACGCAGACGCCGGCGCTGGCGCGCACCATGCCGGCCTATCGCCCTGCGGAGGAGCTCGCGGCGCTGCTGAGCCCCGCCGTGCGCCGCCTCGTTGCCAGCGGCGGCATCGAGCTGGTCAGTTACGCCGACCTTGCCGCCGCGCCGTGATCCGCGCCGTCACGCTGGCCGGCCTCGCCGGCCTCGCCGCCGCCACGGCGCTCTTCATCTGGCACGGCGTCGGCCCGGTGCTCGCGGCGTTCGCCGCCGCCGGTCTCGGCATCGTCTGGTCGAGCCTCTTCCACGTCGTGTCGATGGCGCTCAATGCGCGCGCCTGGCAGATCCTGCTGCCGGGACGAGGGCGCGGCTCGCTCTGGTTCTTCCTGTGGGCGGTGTGGCTGCGCGAGGCGGTGAACGGCCTGCTGCCGGTGGCGCGCATCGGCGGCGAGGTCGTCTCGGCGCAGCTCCTCATCCGCCGCGGGCTGCGCCCGGTCACGGCGGTGGCGAGCCTGGTCGTCGACATGACCGTGTCGCTGCTGTCGCAATTCACCTTCACGCTGCTCGGCCTGGCGCTGCTGGTCGCGCGCGGCGCCGACGGCGGCATGGTGCGGGACGTGGCGCTCGGCCTGCTGGCGACCGTGCCGCTGGTCGCCGCGGTGTTCTTCGTGCAGCGCGTCGGCCTGTTCACGCTGCTCGCCAAGCTGTTCCGCGCCCTCTTCGCCGGCCGCTTCGACGCCGTCGTCGGCGGCGCCGTGCCGCTCGATCGCGCGGTGCGGCGGCTGTATCGCCGGCGCCGCGCCTTGCTCGCCTGCCTCGTCTGGCAGCTCGCCGGCTGGAGCGCCGGCAGCGGCGAGATCTGGCTGGCGCTCTTGTTCCTCGGCCACCCGGTCGCGCTCGCCGACGCCTTCGTCATCGAGGCGGTGATCCAGGCGCTGAGCAGCACCGCCTTCATCGTGCCGGGCGCGCTCGGCGTGCAGGAGGGCGGGTTCCTCGTCATCGGCGGCCTGGTCGGGCTGCCGCCCGAGCTGGCCTTGGCGCTGGCGCTGCTGCGGCGCGCGCGCGACGTCATCATCTTCGTGCCGGCGCTGCTCGTGTGGCAGATCGGCGCCGGACGGCGCGCGCTCTCTCTAGCGCCTGACCGGCCCCAGCAGCGCCGGCAGCACGAAGAAGGTGCAGAGCAGCGTGTAGAATAGGGCCAGCGTCAGCAGCTTGCCCATCTCCGCCGTGCCCGGATGGTTCGACAGCGCGAGGCTGCCGAACGCCGTGCCGGTGGTGAGCGCGCTGAACAGGATGGCGCGCGCCGTGCTCGATTGCAGCAGGTCGCCGAATCCCGCGCGCCAGCGCATGACGAAATAGATGTCGAAGGCGACGCCGATGCCGAGCAGCAGCGGCAGTGCGATGATGTTGGCGAAGTTGAGCGGCAGTCCCACGAGCACGCTCGTCGCCAGCGTCAGCAACCCGGCCAGCAGCAGCGGCGCCACCACCAGCAGCACGTCGTGGAGGCGCCGCAGCACGAGGCCGAGCAGCACGGTGATGGCGGCAAGCGCGATCATGCCGGCGGTGACGAAGGCGCCGGTCACCGTGCGCGCCGATTCCTGGATGGTCACCGGCGTGCCGGTCGCGTCGGGCACGATCGCCTGCACCGCGGCGGCGAAGCGGCGCAGCACCTCGTTGTCGCCGGTGTCGCCCTTGGGGAAGACTTCGATGCGCGCTTGACCATCGGCCGCGACCCATTCGCTCTTGAGCTCCCGCGGCAGCGTATCGAGGGTCACCGGCTGCGCCTCCAGCGCCAAGCGCAGATCGTCGATGCGGCGGTCGACGCCCGCGGCGATGTTGGCACTGAGCGCCGGCAGGATCGCGCCGCCGCGCGCCAGAAGCGCGTCGAGCGTCTGCGCCAATTGCCCGGCTGCCTTGCTGCCCTTCGCCGCCGCCTTCTTCACGTCCGCGTTGCAGCGTGCGATCGCGTTGAGGACCTCACTGTCGCTGGGCGGCGGTTTTACCGTTGCCGGCGAGAGCGTCGGTCCGAGGAGCAGCGCGGCATCCTGCAGGATCGCGATCTTCTCGTCCTGGTCATCGGGCACATAGCTCGCGGCGGTGACCGCCTGCGACACCTCGGGCAGCGTCTCGACCCGCGCGGCGAGCGCAACCGCCTGGGGCAGCGAAGCCTGCATGATGTCGATGGTGTAGGGCGTGGTGTTCGGGTCCTTCATCAGGTCGAACAGGGTGGATACCGCCTCTTCATTGTGATTCTGCAGATGCAGCGGGTTGAAATCGAAGCGCAGCCACGGCAGCGTGGCGATGCTGGCGAGCCCGAGCAGCGCCGCGGCGAGCGCCACGCGGCCGCGATGCTGCACGAGGATGCGATCCACCGCCGCGGCGCGGACGAAGCCGACCGGCCGCTGCTCGCCGGGCGGGTGCAGCAGGGTCAGCAACGCCGGCAGCAGCGTCAGGTTCAGCACCAGCGCGATGATCATGCCGACGCCGGCGATGAGGCCGAGGTCGCGCACGCCGGTGTAGTCGGTCGGCACGAAGGCGAAGAATCCCACGGCGGTGGCCGCCGCGGCGACGGCGAGCGGCGCGCCGATCCCTTCCACGGTGCGGCGCACTGCTTCGCCGAGATCGCCGACGCGGAAGCGCTCGTCGCGGTAGCGCACGCTGAACTGGATGCCGAAATCGACGGCGATGCCGACGAAGAGCACGGCGAAGGCGACGGAGATCGGGTTGAGCGGGCCGACCACGCTGACGGCGAAGACGGCGCAGGCGATGAGCCCGACGATGAGCGTCGTCACGATCGCCGCCAGGAGCCGCAGCGAGCGCAGGGCCAGCAGCAGCCACAGGCAGAGCAGCCCGACCGAGAGTGCGGTCGAGAAGCCGGCGCCGCGCGCGAGCGTGGCGAATTCCGCATCCGACAAGGCGACCGAACCCGTCACGCGCACCCGATCGCCGTTCTCGCGGGTGAGGCCGAGCTCACGCGCCGCGTCGTGAATGGCGTTGGTGGCACGCGCGCCCGGCTGGAGGTCGCTGTAATCGAGGATGGGCTGGGCCAGGATGAAGCGGCGCAATTCGTTCTGCTCGGGCTTCTGGCCGGTCAGCAGGTTCTGCCAGGAGAGCCGCTGGTGACGCCCGGCGAGCGCGGCCTCGCTGGCCTGATCGACGGCGGCGAAGGCTGCGTTGACTTCCTTGGCGTCGGTCGCGCCTTGCGCGGCGCCCTGCGCCGCCAGGTCGAGCGCGTCGAACACGCCGCGCAGGCTCGGATCCGCCGCGAGCGTGCCGATCAGCGGCTGCGCGGCGATGATCTGGTCGGCGAAGTCCTGCACGTTCTGCTTCGACAGGAAGAGCAGGCCGTTCTGCTTGAAGAAATTTCCGCCGTCGGGACGGCGGACGCTCTTGAACAGATCCTTCTCGGCGGCGAGCTTCGCCGCCAGCGCAGCCGTCGCGTCCTCGGTCTCGTCCGGGGTCTGCGCCTCGACCAGCACCGCCAACACGTCGACATTCTGCGGGAAGGCCCGGTCCAGCCGCTGTTCCTGAAGGCGCCATGGCAGGTTCGGATTGATGAGCTTGTTGATGTCGGTGTCGATGCTGATGCGCGCCATTGCGAACAGCGCTCCGGCGACCGCCAGCAGCAACACGATCGCCGTGAACACTGCCGCCTGCGGGCGGCTCATCTCGACCAGTCGGGCGATCCGCGCGAGCATCGTTAGGCCTCGCGATAGAGCAGCAGGATGAAGCCGACCAGGATGAACGCGATCGGCCAGATCCAGGCGGCGATGCGGCTGCCCGGCTCGTCGAGCCGCAGCTCCAGCCAGCGTGCCCAGGCGGCGGTGATGCCGCACAGCGCGAGCGGCACATGCGCGATCTCGATGAGCAGCTGCTCCTTGATGTTGGAGAGCGCGTGCGAATGCGTCAGCAGCAGCGCGCCGCCGAGCGCGGTGATCAGCGGAAAGACGAGCGTCGCGCCCGAGCGCCGCAAGCGGCCGGTGCGCACGCTCCACTCGAACAGCGCGAAGGCGGCGATGAGGGCGACGAAAATGCGGTGCTGCACCACCTCGGGGTCGCGCAGGCTGGCGAAGAAGCCGATATCGCCGAGCGGCCAGACCTCGGGGTCGGAGCGGACGAAGAGGAAGGCGGCGAGGCCGAGGAAGAGCAGCGGCCAATGCCGCGCCCAGGGCGCGTGGCCGCTGCGCTCGGCGAGCGCGAGCAGGCCGACGGCGAGCACGAAGAGGCCCGCCCAATGGTGGTTGTACTCCGACCAGGCGATGTCCTCGGCGTTGCGCGGCGGCACGACGCCCTCGCCGGGGACATAAGCCTGCGGCCGCGGCGCGTTGGCGGCGGCCGTGGCATCGAGCTGAGCCTGGAGCTCGGATATGGCAAGGCTGGCATGATCCGGGCTCGCGAAGCGCGGCCAACGCGGCGTCAAGCGTTCGGCGATCTCGTGCAGGCTGGCGCGGTCGGCGGCGAGATCGACCGCGGGCGGCTGCGAGGTGAGCGAGGCGGCGGCGAAGAGCACGGTGAGGCCGAGGCCGATCTCCACCTCGGCAAAGCGCTTGAGCCGCAGGACAGGCGTGCCGGGCGCGCGCCGCAGGCGCTCGACCAGCAGGTAATTCATGCCGCCCAGGAAGAGCAGGCCGAGCAGCAGGAGCACCTTGGTCGCGACCATCACGCCATAGGCGGTGCCGTAGATCGCATCGAGCGAGCCGATATAGGGAATCGCCATGCCGAGGCCGGCAGCGATCAGCACGGCGACGGCGCCGAGCGCGATCAGCGAGAAGCGCCGGCCGATGCGCGCCTGCGCCGCGCCGTCGCCGGCGCGGCCGAGTGCCAGCAGCAGGTAGGGGATGCCGCCGATCCACGCCGCCGCCGCCGCCATGTGCAGGAGGTCGGCGAGCATCAGCGGCGCCCGGCCGGTGAGCTGCGCCGCGGCGTGGCTGGTCGCCGCCTGCGCCAGCAGCATGACCAGCGCAAGCACCGGCAGCGCCGCGAACCGGAGTCCCTTGAGCGGCCGCCGGGCGAGCGCGGCGGCCAGCGCGGACGCCGCCGCGGCGATCATGCCGAAGCGGGCGAAGGCGGCGCCGAAAGCGGCGGCGAGCGAGATGTCGACCGTCCCCGCCAGCACCAGGCACTCGAGCAGCACGAACCCCAGCTCGAGCGCCGCGAAGGCGATCGCCGACCACAGCAGCAGCCGGCGGCAGCGCTCGAACGCGGCGTCGCCGCTCGCGCCGAGCTGGGGCCGCAAGGGGCGCGCGAGCAGGACCAGGAAGGCGACGCCGCCGATGGCAAGCGACTGCGCCGTCAGCACGAGGCCGCGCAGCACCACGCTGAGGAAGCCGAAGATGTCGAGCAGCAGCGCCATCGCTCACTCACCGATGGCGAACGGGATGTCGCCGCGCGTGATGTGCCCGTCGACGGCAAGGACCTGCCAGCGCAACCGGTAGCGGCCGGGCGCGAGTCCGTCGATCTTGGCGGCGAGCGTGTCGGGCCGCTCCACCGGGGGCAGCGGCAGCGGCAGCGACGAGCCGTCGGGGCGCAGCAGCGTCAGGCGCGAGCGTTCGCGGTCGATGCGGCTGTTGAAGCGCAGCACGACCGGGACCGACGGCGTGTGCAGCACGGCATCGACCGCCGGATCGGCCGAGACGATGATGGCGTGGGCTGCGGCAGGCATCGGCAGGAGCGCGACCCCGGCGACAAGCAAAGCCGCCCGGCGGCGGCGGGAGGAGGGCTGCATGAGCGCCCTTTATTGAGGACCGCTTCGCCCGGCGCAAGCCGAAATCGCCGCGCTCGCCGGACGCGGCTCAGAACTTGAAGCCGGTGCGCAGGCCGACATTGGTTATGCCGGCATTGTGACGGGCGAGGTTGGCGTTCGACATGTGGTCGAGAAATACCGACAGGCTGAGCACCGGCGTCGCGCGCAAGCCGAGCTCGACGTATTCGTGGAACAGCACGCGCGAGCCGAGCCGCTTGCGCTCGGGCACATTCGCGTCGATCTCGCCATCGTGGACGGCGCCGCCGAGCGCACCGGAAACGAACGCCCGGTCGAGGATCGAACCCGTCCAGGTCAGGCCGAAATACGCATAACTCGTCGCGCCGGACGTGTTGACGGAGACGCCGACATGCGGGCGCGGGCTGCCGATCGCTTCGAGGAGGCCGGGCGACGTGAACAGCACCTCGCCATTGACGTCGGCGCCCGGCTCCTCGTGGTGGCCGCCCAAGCTGATGTCGTGGGCGTTGACGCCGAGCTTGGCCTCGTCGAGCCAGCGACTCTGGGCATGGGCGCCAGACGCGTTCGCGCCGGCGACGGCGAGCAGGGCGGCCGCGATCAGGGGCCGCATCGTCGAAGGGGTCATTGGTGGATGGCGGTGATCTGGCGGGGAGTGATCCGGGCGGGGCAGCGCCGATTGACGCTGCTGACCCTGCTATATAGCTTCCGCCGACTATCGCGCAAGTCACCAACAAGACGATGGCGAGGAGAGGCGCGGGCGTCATGAGCATGAGCGGCCGCTCGACGGCAGCCGAGCCGGCGATCGCCGTGCGGCGGCTGACCAAATCCTACGCCACCGCCGACGGGCCGGTGGTCGCGCTCGAGGCGATCGATTTCGCCGTCGCCGACAGCGAGTTCATCGCCGTGCTCGGGCCCTCCGGCTGCGGCAAGTCGACCTTGCTCAAGATCCTCGCCGGCCTGTTTCCGCCGAGCGGCGGCGAGGCGGCCTTGCGTGGTACGGCCATTACCGGACCCCGCCGCGACATCGGCGTGGTGTTCCAGTCGCCGGTGCTGTTCCCCTGGCGCAGCGTGCTGCAGAACGTGCTGCTGCCGGCGGACGTCCAGCGCCTCGGGCGCGCGCAGCACGAGCGCAAGGCGCTTGATCTGCTGTCGCTGGTCGGCCTCGGCGGCTTCGAGCATCGCTATCCCTGGGAGCTCAGCGGCGGCATGCAGCAGCGCGTGGCGATCGTGCGCGCGCTGATCCACGACCCGGCGCTGCTGCTGATGGACGAGCCGTTCGGCGCGCTCGATGCCATGACGCGCGAGCAGATGAACCTGGAGCTGCAGCGCATCTGGCTCGAGCGCCGCAAGACCGTCGTGTTCGTCACGCATTCCATCCCCGAGGCCGTGTTCCTTGCCGACCGCGTGCTGGTGATGACCCCGCGCCCCGGGCGCATCGCCGAGACGGTCGCCGTCGACATGCCGCGCCCGCGTTCGCTGGAAGTGATGAACACCGCGGCGTTCGGATAGTTCGTCGCCCGCATCCGCCGGCATTTCAGCGCCCAGGCAGCGGTCGATCTATGAGGCGGCTCGGCAACCCCTATCTGCGCATCCTGCTGCTGCTGGCGTTCCTGGCGGCGTGGGAGGCAACGGTGCGGTACTTCGCCGTGCCGGTCTACATCCTGCCGACGCCGTCGGGCACTGCCATTGCTCTCTATCGCGGCGTCGCGAGCCTCGTTTACGTGCACAATTTGTGGGCGACGCTGCTCGAGACGTTGCTGGGCTTCGCCTTCGGCACGGCGCTCGCTTTCGTTCTCGGCACGATCCTCGCCCTGAGCCGGCGGGTCGAGTATTACCTCTATCCCTTCATCATCATGTTCCAGTCGCTGCCGAAAGTGGCGCTGGCGCCGCTCATTGTCATCTGGTTCGGGCTGGGGCTTACATCCAAGGTGGTGAATGCGGCGCTCATCGCCTTCTTCCCGCTCATGGTCAACACCATCGCCGGCCTGCGCTCGGCGGATGAGGATCGCGTCAACCTGATGCACTCGCTCGATGCCAGCGAAGCGCAGATCTTCTGGATGCTGCGCCTGCCCGGCGCGCTCCCGTTCATCATGGCGGGCCTCGAAGTGGCGATGATCTTCGCGCTCATCGGCGCCATCGTCGCCGAATTTGTCGGCGCGCAAGAGGGGCTGGGGATGCTGATCGAGAGCCTCAATTTCAGCGCCGACGTTGCCGGCGTGTTCTCGATCCTGTTCATTCTGTCGATGTTGGGGCTGCTGCTCAATCGGGGTATTCTCGCGCTGCGGCGGCGCGTCCTGTTCTGGGACCCCTCGATGAAGGCGACGCCGGAGGAAATGCGCAGGAGGGAGATCGTATGAGGCAATCGCTCGGGCTCGGGCTCGGGATCGTCGCTCTGGCGACGCTGGCCGGCGCAAGCGCGGCGTACGCCGAAACGCTGCGCGTCGGCTGGTGCGCGCGCACGGTGACCTCGGCGGCGGCTCCCTTCGCCATCGCCAACAAGATGGGCTGGTTCCAGGCGGCGGGGTTCGAGGTCGAACTGGTGCCGCTGCCGGGCTCGACCGACTGCGTCAAATATGTCGGCACGCGCGAGGTGCCCTATGCGCTGCCCTCGGTGGAGCCCCTGGCCTCGCTCCGGCCGCAGGGCGTGCTGGCCAAGGTCTACTACACCGCCTACCAGGGCAACATCTACGGCCCCGCCGTGGCGGCGGACAGCCCGATCAAGACGCTCGAGGACCTGAAGGGCAAGCGCATCGGCGTGCAGTCGATGGCGTCCGGCGGCGTGCCGGTGGCGCGCGCCATCGCCGCCAGCCTCGGGCTCGATCCCGACACCGGCGTCAGCATCGTCGTCGTCGGCGAGGGCGCGCAGGCGGCAGCGCTGGTGCGCTCGAAGCAAGTCGACGCGCTGAGCCTCTACGACACGCAATACGCGCTGATCGAGAATGCGGGCGTGAAGCTGCGCCGCATCGAAGCCAAGGCGATCGACCGCTTCCCCTCGAACGGCTTCATCGCCCTCGACGAGACGCTGGCAAAGCGCCGCGGCGAGGCCGTGACGCTGGCGCAGGGCTATGCCAAGGGCACCATCTTCGCCATCGAGAATCCCGAGGCCGCCGTGCGCATCCTGTGGGAGATCTTTCCGCAGACCAAGGCGACCGGCAAGGACGAGGCGACCGCGCTCAAGGACGACGTCAAGACGCTGCAGGCGCGCGCCGAGAACTGGCGCCTGGAGAAGGCCGGCGTGACCCGCTGGGGCGAGAGCTCCGAGGCCAACTATCAGGCCTATCTCGACTTCCTCCTGAAGACGGCGGTGATCAAGCGGCCGGTCAAGGCGGCGGACGTCGTCACCAACGATCTCGTCGCCGATATCGGCGCCTTCGACCCCGAGAAGATCAGGGCCGAGGCGAAAGCTTACAAGGGCCAGAACTAGGGGCGCCGAGGGTGAAGATCACCGTCTTCGGCGCCGGCGCCATCGGCGGCTACGTGGCCGCCAAGCTCGCGCTCGCCGGCCACGAGGTCAGCGTGGTCGCGCGCGGGCCGCATCTCCAGGCGATCCGCGCGCGGGGTCTGGCGCTCGACGACCGCGACACCACGCGCGCCGCGCGGCTGCGCGCCACCGACCGGGCCGAGGAGCTCGGGCCGCAGGATGTGGTCGTCGTCGCCGTCAAGGCGCACGCCATGCCGCTTGTGGCGCCCGCCATCGCTACGCTGCTCGGCCCCGAGACGATGATCGTGCCGGCGCAGAACGGCATTCCCTGGTGGTTCCCCTACCGCGCCGAGGGATCGCTCGTCGGCGCCGCCATCGCCGCGGTCGATCCCGGCGGCGGCGTCGGCCGGCATCTCGATCCCGCGCGCGTCGTCGGTTGCGTCGTCTATATCGCCGCCGCCGTGCCGGAACCGGGATTGGTGCGGCGCTTCGGCGGCAACATGCTGGTGCTTGGCGAGCCCGACGGCAGCGCCTCACCGCGCCTGGCACACTTGGCCGAGCTCCTCGGCGGTGCCGGCATCAAGATCGAGACCACGCCGCGCATCCGCGACGCGCTGTGGATGAAGCTCTGGGGCAATATCGGCTTCAATCCCGTGAGCGTGCTGACGGGCGCCACGCAGGGGCGGATGGTCAATGATCCCGGCGTGCGCGCCGTGCTGCGCGCGGGCATGCTGGAGATGCAAGCGGTTGCCGAGCGGCTCGGCGCGCGCTTCGACAAGGACGTCGACGCGCGCATCGGCGAGGGCGCCTATGTCGGCGATTTCAAGACTTCGATGCTGCAGGATTTCGAGGCGGGCCGTCCGGTCGAGATCGATCCCATCGTCTTCGCCGTGGTCGAGCTCGGCCGCCGCGTCGGCGTCGCGACCCCAATGCTCGAGGCGATCGGCGCGCTGACGCGGCTCAGGGCCGCGCGCGCGCCCTGACCGTGGACTCAGGAACCGCGCGGCCATCGTACGCGGGCAACAGCTTCCCGCTCCGCTGTCTCCGCGGAATCGTAGACGCCGGCATACGGGCCGGGCGTGCCCCAATCCTTTCCCGCGGGCGAGTCGACAAGCCACTGCCGTCGGTAGGAATACGCGCCATCGGCGCGCTGAACAATGAGCACCCGATGCTTGCCGTCGGGACTGGCGATTGCCTTCAGGACGCGCTCGCTCATCGACTGATGTCCAACTGTCCAGCAGACAACGCGGGACGCGGTTGCACCTTGGCTAATCCGAACCTGCAGGAGCCGGCGCCGCGGTCGGCGCGCGGCGCACGGTCTCGCGATAGAGGATGTAGAGCCCGCTCGCGGCGACCACGACGGCGCCGGCGATGAGCGACGGCGTCGGCACGTCGCCCCAGACCGCGTAGCCCAGCACCAGCGCCCAGACCATCGCGAGATAGCTGAAGGGCGCGGCGACGGCGGCCGGCGCGAAGCGGAAGGCCTGCGTCCACCAGTATTGGCCGATGCCGGAGCAGATTCCGACCGCGGCCAGCAGCATCAGATCGTTCCAGGCAGGCGTGATCCAGCCCAAGGGCAGCAGCGCCGAGCTCAGCAGCAGGGTGATCAGCGCCTGATAGGTGACGAGAGTTGGTGTCGCCTCTGTCAGCGTCATGCGCCGCACCGCGATGGTCACCGAGGCGCTGATCGCGGCGCTCAGCAGCGCCAGGAGCGCGCCGGTCGAGACGACGCCGCTGCCGAAGCCGTCGCGCGAGGCGACCATGAGGAGCACGCCGAGGAAACCGACCAGCACTGCCGCCCAGCGGTGCCGGCCGACGCGCTCGCCGAGCATCGGGATCGACAGCAAGGTGAGGAAGAGCGGCGCCGAGAAGGTGATCGCCACCGCGTCGGCCAGCGGCATCACGGTGAAAGCCGCGAAAATGCTGACGATCGAGATGAACTGCATCACGCCGCGGCCGATATGCTCCTTGAGCCGCCGCGTGCGCAGCAGCCGCCAGCCGCCGCTCGCCGCCAGCACGACCAAACACGGGATCAGCGAGAAGACGCAGCGCAGGAAGATGATCTCGCCGAGGGGATAGCGCGCGGTCTCCCATTTGACGCCGGCGTTGATCAGCGAAAACACCAGCACGGCGGCGATCATGTAGAAGATGCCGCGGCGGATCTCCTCGCGGCTGGGCACCGGCATGGCAAAGCGCCGCGGCGGCGGCGCGGCCTCGCGCCAGAGCGCCGTTCCCGATATCGAACTCTTTGCCTCCATGAGGCCCCTGTTATAGGCGAAGGTGCTTTACGGTCAGGTTAATGCTCGATCATGGCGGCACTGCGGCGGCGCGGAACTGGGGCGAGGCTCATGCAACTTTCGGTTCGATCGAGCGTTAACGCGTTGGTTGCCCACAGTTCGGGCTGTTATCGAAAAGGGCGCGTTTTCATGGCACCGCGAACGGCCTGGAGAGGCCTGCTGACGCTCGCCCGGGTCACTTGTCCCGTCCGGCTCCATTCGGCGGTGGTCCGCACCGACCGGCTCGGATTCCAGGCACTCAACCGGGCGACGCTCAACCGCGTGCAGATGCGCCCGCACGATCCGCAGACCGGCAAGGAGGTCACCCGCGAGTTCGTCGTACGCGGCTACGAGGTCGAGCCCGGGCATTTCGCCCTGGTCGAGGACCGCGACCTGGTCGAGCTGCAGATCGATTCCTCGCGCGTTCTCATGCTCGAGCGCTTCATCGACGGTTCGTCGCTCGACACCGCCTATCTCGACACCCCTTATTTCCTCGTCCCCGACGGCCGTGGCGCGGACGTGCCGTTCGGCGTCATCCGCGACGCCATCGCGCGCCAGGGCCTGGTCGGGGTGAGCCGCATCGTGCTGGGCAGCCGCGAGCGCGCGGCGATCATCGAGCGGCGCGGCAACGGCATGCTGCTGACCACGCTGCGCGCCGCGCATGAGGTGCGCAGCGACGAGGCCTATTTCAGCGAGATCGACGACACGCCGGCTGACGAGGCCATGATCGACATGGCGCAGCGCATCATGGCGCGGCTCGCCGGCGCGTTCGATCCGCGGCGCGACTTCCGCGACCGCTACCAGGAGGCGCTGTTCCATTTCGTGCAGGCCAAGCGCAAGGGCGAGAAGCCGGCGCTGCCCAGGCCGCAAGAGCCGGCGATCGAGCCCGATATCAAGGGCGCACTCGAGAGCAGCGTCGCGGCGATGAACGAGCCGCGGCCGCTGGCGGCGATGCGTCGGCGCGCGCCCGCTCCGCGTGCCGCGCGGCGCGCCGAGCGGGTCAAATCTTGAGCGTCACCGAGCGGCTGGGCTAGACTAGAAGACGGCCTTGCGGCAGTAGAACGCCTCGGCAAAGCCGGCCTGGGCGTTGCAGCCGATGCCGCGCAGGCGCAGCATGGCGAGGAAGGTGTCGGCGGTGAACCAGCGATGGCTGCGCTGGCTCGGGAAATGCTCGAGCAGCGCCGCGACCTTGCGCCGCGCCACCTCCTCGCTCAAGGGCGCGAACAGATTGGGGTTGCCGAGATCGCCGTCGTATTTCGGGATCTCGTACTCCCAGATGAGATGATCGCGGAAAGTGTTGTAGGTGAGCTCCGACACCACGCGATGGTCCTGGTGCAGGTCGTCGCGGTAATGGGTGAGGACGAGCGAGGGCTGGTACTCGGCCTTGATCCGCTCGAACGCCTCCTTGATCCGCGCCTGTTCCGAGGGAAAGAAGCCGTCGCGAAAGCCGTGCACGTCGACCGCGGCGTCGCGCACCCGCTCGAGGAAGAACCGCGCGCCCGCTTCGGCCTCGCCGCGGCGCTTCTCGTTGCCGCTGAACACGACCCAGCGCACGCTCAGCGCCGGGCGCTCGGCGACGAGGCGCAGAACGGTGCCGCCGCAGCCGATCTCGATGTCGTCGGCATGCGCGCCGAGGCACAGCAGCCGGACCGGCTCGTCGCGCGCAGGGAAGGCGAGGCCGAGCACGCGCGCCTCAGCCGCCGGCGCGGACCTGCCAGGGCTCGGCCGGGTCGCGCGCCGCGCCCTTGGCCGCGGCGGGAGCCGGACGGATCGCCGCGGGCGGCGCGATCGGCTCGTTGCGCCACAGCTCCCAGGGCGGCCGGCCCTTGGCATAGAGTGCCTCGAGCGCCTGCAGGTCCTTGAAGGTGTCGCAGCAGCGCCAGAAGCCCTCATAGGCCCGCGTCGCCAGCTTGCCCCCGGCAACGAGCCGCTGGAAGGGCTCCAGCACAAGCTCCTCGCCGGGCTGCATGTAGTCGAAGATCTCGCGCCGGAAGACGAAGAAGCCGCCGTTGATCCACGTATTGGCGCCCTTCACGTCCTCGATCGACGTCACCGTGCCGTCCTCGCGGTGCGTGACGAAATGGAAGGAGTTGTTCGGCCGCACGCTGGCGAAGGCGGCGACATTGTTGCTGCACAGGAAATCGCCGATCATGGTCGGCAGCGGAAAATCGGAAAGCCCGTCGCTGTAATTGGCGAGGAACACGTCCTCGTCGCGCAGGAAGGAGCGCACCGCCATCAGCCGTTCGCCGATATTGGCATGCATGCCGGTGTCGACGAAAGTGATGCGCCAGTCCTCGATGTCCTTCTGCAGCAGCTCGATGCGCTGCCCGCCCTGCGACAGCACGAAATCGTTCGAGCGGCATTCATTGTAGTTGAGGAAATAATCCTTGATGACGTCGCCCTTGTAGCCGAGGCACAGCACGAAATCGCGATGGCCGAAATGGGCGTAGTATTTCATCACCCACCAGATCAGCGGGCGGTAGCCGATCTGCACCATCGGCTTGGGGATCGATTCCGAATAATCGCGCAGCCGCATGCCGAGGCCGCCGCAAAACAGAACCACGCGCATCGCTCACCTCGTCGCTTGAACCATCAGGCGCTTCAGGGATAGACCCGCACTTCCGGGATCGGCACGACGAACTGTCCGCCCCAGCCGCGGATGAACGCCATCTGCGCCATGATCTCCTCCCGCAGATTCCACGGCAGGATCAGCACGTAGTCGGGGCGCGTCTCGGCGATGCGCTCCGGCGGCAGCACGGGGATGTGCGTGCCCGGCAGAAAGCGGCCGTGCTTGTAGGGATTGCGGTCGACCGTGTAGTCGACGAAGTCGGTGCGGATGCCGCAATAGTTCAACAGCGTGTTGCCCTTGCCGGGGGCGCCGTACCCCACCACCGATTTGCCGGCGCGCTTCGCGGCGATGAGGAACTCGAGCAGCCGCCGCTTGGTCTCCTTCACCTTCTCGGCGAAGGCGGCGTAGGTGGCGAGGTCGCGCAGCCCGGCGTCGTGCTCGCGCTCGACCAGCTTGCCCACGCTCGGCAGCGTCGGCTGCGACGCATCGTCGGTGTGGCAGACGAACAGCCTGAGCGATCCGCCATGGGTCCACAGCTCCTCGACGTCGAAGACGCGCAAGCCATGCGCCGCGAGCATGCGCTCCGCCGCCATCAGCGAGAAGTACCAGAAATGCTCGTGATAGATCGTGTCGAACTGGTTCTCCTCGATGAGGCGCAGCAAATGCGGGAACTCGAAGGTCGCGACGCCGCGCGGCCGCAGCAGGATCGGCACGCCCGCCAGGAAGTCGTTGAGATCGGGCACCTGCGCCAGCACGTTGTTGCCGATGATGAGATCGGCGCGCACGCCCTGATCGGCGAGCTCGCGCGCCGTCGCCTTGTTGAAGAAGCGCGCCAAGGTCGGCACGCCCCGCGCCTCCGCCGCCTTGGCGACGTTCTCGGCCGGGTCGATGCCGAGCACGGGATAACCCTGCTTGACGAAGAATTGCAGCAGGTAGCCGTCATTGCTGGCGAGCTCGACGACGTGGCCCTCGCGCGACAGCTTGAAGCGCTCGATCGCCATGTCGACATAGCGCCGCGCATGCCCGAGCCACGCCTCGGAATAGGATGAGAAATAGGCGTATTCGCGGAAGATGTGCTCGGGCGCCACGTATTCCTTCACCTGCGCCAGGAAGCAGGCGCCGCACACCATTACCTTGAGCGGATAGAACGGCTCCATCGCGTCGATCTGGTCGGCGGCGAGGAAGCTCTCGCATAGCGGCGACATGCCGAGATCGACGAAATCATGCAGCGCGCCGCCGCAGAACCGGCAGCTGTCCGCTCGGCGCTCGGCGCTCTTGGTGGCTGAGAGGGGGGCTGCGGCCGACGCAAGGTCGAGCCCGCCGTCGCCGCGCTCGACGGAGGACACGGTCGGAAGATCAAGGATCATGCTTTCCCTCGCAGAGAACTCCACCGCGGCAAAGGAACGCCCTTTTGCCGTAGATTGTTCCGCGCCCAGGCAAATTTCGCGCGGGGCGCGAGAGGGATGCCCGAGGACAAAGCTTTTCCGTTGCCGAGCGGTCTGCCGCATAGTCTCCTTCAGAGCCACCGTTCCGGAGGACGAGATCGCGATGCCCACCGCAGACAAGCCCACCGTGACCAGCCTGGCCGCCTCGCTGGCCGCGGGACGCACCACCAGCCGCGCGCTGGTCGAGGAAGCGCTGGCCCGCATCGCCGATCCCGGTGGCGAGGGTCGCCGCTGCTTCCTGCGCGTCTACGCCGACAGCGCACGCAAGGCGGCGGATGCGCAGGATCAGCTGCGCGCCGCCGGCTACGTCGCCTCGCCCCTCGCGGGGCTGCCGGTATCGATCAAGGATCTGTTCGACGTCGCCGGCGAGCGGACGCTGGCCGGGTCTAAGGCGCTTGACGACCGGCCGCCGGCGGCACGGGACGCACCGGTCGTTGCCCGGCTGCGCGCCGCCGGGGCCGTGCTCATCGGCCGCACCAACATGACCGAGTTCGCCTTTTCGGGCGTCGGCATCAACCCGCATTACGGCACGCCCGGCAACCCCTTCGACCGCCAGCGCATCCCCGGCGGTTCCTCCTCGGGCGCGCCGATCTCCGTCATGGACGGCTTTGCTGCGGTGGCGATCGGCACCGACACCGGCGGCTCGGTGCGCATCCCGGCGGCGCTGTGCGGCACGGTCGGGTTCAAGCCGACGCAGAAACGCGTTCCGCGCGACGGAGCGGTGCCGCTGTCGACGACGCTCGATTCCGTTGGTCCGCTCGGCCGCAGCGTTGCGTGCTGCGCCATCGCCGACGCGGTGCTGGCCGGCGAGCCGCCGGCGCTGCCGCCGGCGGTGCCCATCGCCGCGCAACGCCTGGGCGTGCCGCACACGCTCGTCCTCGACGACCTCGAGCCGGGGGTGGCCGCCGTGTTCGAGCGTGCCTGCGCTGCGCTGTCGCGGGCCGGCGCCAGGCTGGTGGAGCTGCCGCTCGCCGAGCTCGGCGACTATGCCGCGATCAACGCCAAGGGCGGCTTCTCGCCGCCCGAGGCCTATGCCTGGCATGCCGCGCTGATCGACCGGCGCGGCGCCGCATACGATCCGCGCGTGCGCGTGCGCATCGAGCGCGGCCGCGCCATGAGCGCCGTCGAATATGTGACCTTGTCGCGACAGCGCGGCGACTTCATCGCCGCGATCGACGCGCGCACCGCCGAGTTCGACGCGCTGCTCATGCCGACCGTGCCGATCACGGCGCCGCCCGTCGCCGCCTTTGACGAGGACGAGGATTATTGGCGCCTCAACGGTCGCCTGCTGCGCAATACCGCCATCGTCAACTTCCTCGACCGCTGCGCCGTCACGCTGCCGATCCATCCGCCGGGCGCGGCGCCGGTGGGGCTGATGATCGTCGGCCGTCACGGCGACGACCGCCGCCTTCTCGGCATGGCGCTGGCGCTGGAGGCGGCGATCGAGGACGAGCGCCGGCGCTGAGCCGTGCCCGTGCATTGCCGCAGTGTGCGCTCTACCCGGACCCGGCGACTCCAAGGCATACGACGTGATCGCGCAGCTCCGGCGCATCTATCCCCGCCGCCGGCGTCACCTGGCCGCCCGGCTGACAACGAGACGGCGCGGCCCGGGACCGCCCGAGCCGTGCCATCGCAGAGCATGACGAGGGCTTTAGCGGCCGCCGCCCGCGCCACCCGCCCCGCCACCGGCACCACCGCCGGCTTGACCGGTCGTGCTGCCCGAATTCTGCATGCCTGGCGCGATCGATCCGTTCGAGCCCGGCGGGTTGTCGCCGGTCGCTGTGCCTGTCGTCGTGTTGGCGGTCGGGTTGGACATGGACGGCGTGCCGGTGCCCGCCGTGCTCGAGCCGATGTCCGGGATTGTCATGCCCGGAGTCGACGTCATGCCTGGGCTCGTCGTCATACCCGGGTTCGTCGCCATGCCCGGGGTCGTCACGTCCGGCGTCGTCGTCGTGCCGGTGGTGGTCTGCGCATAGGATGCGCCGGCGGAAATCAGGGCCACTATCGCGGCGGCGGTCAGCAGTGATTTCATTCTTGTCCTCCAAAGCGTTAAGCGAGGCCGCGCTCCTCTACCGGCGGCGACCGGTGGTGGGTTAGCCCGCATCTCTGGCGAACAATCCATAGCAGCCGCCGCTCCCCATTAAACCGGCGGCTGCGCGGCGCGGTTGGCCGCAACCAATACGGAACGGCTGAGTCTAGCGGCGGCTCTCGCCGTCGAGCAGGACGGCGCGACCGCGCAAGCTGGCGCGCAGGATGGTCAGCACGTCGCCGACCGTCTTGCCGCTGGCGAGGCGATGGCGGCCGCTCAGCAGGGTGAAGTCGCCATGGCGGCCCAGCCCCGGCGCCGTCTTGACGACGGTGTAGAGCGCGCATTCCTGGGTGTGGCGGAACACCGCGAACAGCGCCGCGCCGTCGCGCTGGTCGATGGCGTAGTCGCGCCACTCGCCGCGCGCGACCTGGCGGCTGTAAAGGGCGAGGAGCTGGTTGAGTTCGGCGCGGCTGAAGAAAACAGGCCTCGACCTGCGGTGGTAATCGTGCAGGCGGAGAACTGTCGCCATCTGCCGGGTCGGGAGATCGTCGGTCATGCGGCGGTGCAACGAGCAGTTTTCCCCATTTCCGCGGGCAGGTCCAGCACCAAACCCGCTCGCACGGGGCTTACGGTGCGTCCCTTCCCGGTGGTTTGCCTCGGTCCGGTCGAGCGGCTATGGTAGCGCCGCGTTAGGCGCGTCCGGAGCATTTCGTGAGCGATATTTTCCAGGAAATCGATGAAGAACTACGGCGCGAGAACTTCGCGAAGCTGTGGCAGCGCTATGGCAGCTATGTCATCGGCCTCGCCGTCCTCATCGTCGTCGCCGTTGCCGCCGTCGTGGGTTGGCGTGCCTACCAGCTGCGCGTGCACCAGGTCGAGGGTGAGCGCTATTCGCTCGCGCTCGATCTCGCGCGCCAGGGCAAGGACAAGGATGCGACCGACGTCTTCGCCGAGCTTGGACGCCAGGCGCATGGCGGCCACGCCACGCTGGCGCGGCTCGAGGAGGCTGCGCTCAAGGCGAAAGGCGGCGACACCAAGGGCGCGGTGGCCCTCTATGACGCGCTCGCCGCCGACAGCGCCGCCGATCCCGCCTATCGCGATCTCGCCGCGCTGATGGCGGCGCAATACGAGCTCAAGGACGGCGATCCCCAGGCGATCATCGCCCGGGTGGCGCCGCTCACTTCCGCGACGAGCCCCTGGCACCCGACGGCGCTCGAGCTGATGGCGCTGGCCCAGCTCAAGGCCGGCAACAAGGCGGAGGCGCGCGCCGTCTATCAGCGCATCGCCGACGATCTGGCGGCGCCGCAAGGCCTGCGTGCCCGCGCCGCCGAAATGGCAGCGGCGCTCGCCGAGTGAGCGCAAGGACGCTGGCCGTGACGGGTCTTCCGGTGAGAGCGGTGCTGCTCGTGCTCGTCATCCTGGCGCTGGGCGGCTGCGACTGGCTCGGCGGGCTGTTCGAAGAGAGCAACAAGGTTCACCTCAAGGGCGACCGCATCTCGGTGCTCGGCCTGGAGCGGCGCCTCGAGCCCGACCCGAAGCTGGCGGAGAGCGAAGTGCACCTGCCGCCGGCGACCGCCAATGCGGATTGGCCGCAGCCCGGCGGCAATCCCAGCCATGCGATGCAGCATCTCGCCTTCGCCGGCTCGCTGCACAAGGCGTGGAGCACGGGCATCGGCGACGGCGCCTCGCGCTATGGCCGCGTCCTGTCACAGCCGATCGTCGCCGACGGCGCCGTGTTCGGCATGGACGCGCAGGATGTCGTGGTCGCGCTCGACGCCAAGACCGGGCGCGAGCTGTGGGAGAACGACGTGAAGCCCGAATCGGAGCGGGATCACGCTTTCGGCGGCGGCCTTGCCGCGGCCAAGGGTCGCGTCTTCGCCACCACCGGCTACGGGCAGGTGCTGGCGCTCGACGCCAAGACCGGCCGCGAGCTGTGGCGGCAACAGGTGGCGGCGCCGATGCGCGGCGCACCGACCGTGGCCGACAACCGCGTCTTCGTCATCACCGTGGAAAACCAGCTCGACGTGCTGTCGGCCGAGGATGGGCACCGGCTGTGGACGCATAGCGGCATTCCCGAGACGGCCGGGCTGCTGGGCGCCGCGAGCCCGGCGGTCGAGGGCGACATCGTCGTCGTGCCATACAGCTCCGGCGAGATCTTCGCGCTGCGCACCGAGAACGGCCGGCCGCTGTGGACCGACAACCTCGCCACCGCGCGACCGCTCGGCGCCCTCTCGACGCTGGCCGACATTCGCGGCCGGCCGGTGATCGACCGCGGCCGCGTCTTTGCGCTGAGCCATAGCGGGCGCATGGTGGCGATCGACCTGCGCACCGGGGATCGCGTCTGGGAGCAGGAGATCGGCGGGACCCACGGCGCGTGGATCGCCGGCGACTATATCTATGTCCTCGCCAACGACGTCGATCTGCTGTGCTTGCAGCGCGACGACGGCCGCGTGCGCTGGGCCCACGATCTGCCGCGCTACGAGGACGAAAAGAAGAAATATCCGATGCGTTGGGCGGGGCCGGTGCTGGCCGGCGACAAGCTGATCGTCGTCGCCTCCAACGGCGACGCGCTCGCGGTCTCGCCCTATACCGGCGCCACGGTCGGGCAGTTCACGCTGCCGGACGGCGTCTTCGTCGATCCGATCGTGGCCGGCGGCACGCTGTACGTTCTGACCGACGGGGCCGACCTGATTGCGCTTCGTTGATCGGCGCAGGAGGGAGCCATGGCGCTTAAGGTCGCCATCGTCGGGCGGCCCAATGTCGGCAAGTCGACGCTGTTCAACCGGCTGGTCGGGCAGAAGCTCGCGCTCGTCGACGACACGCCCGGCGTGACGCGCGACCGTCGCGAGGGCGAAGCGGCGCTCGGCGACCTGCGCTTTCGCGTCATCGATACCGCCGGCCTCGACGAGGCGGATGAAGGCAGCCTCGGCGCGCGCATGCAGGAGCAGACGACGCGCGCACTCGCCGATGCCGACGTCGCGCTCTTCGTCGTCGACGCGCGCGACGGCATCACGCCGCTCGACCGCCATTTCGCCGAGGTGCTGCGCCGCGGCGCGGCACCGGTGGTGCTCGTCGCCAACAAGGCCGAGGGCCGGGGCGGGGGCAGCGGCGCCTACGAGGCCTTCGCGCTCGGACTGGGCGAGCCCGTCGCGATCTCGGCCGAGCATGGCGACGGCATGGCCGAGCTCTATACTGTGCTCGCGCCCTACGCCGATCAGGCGGCCGCCGGCGCGGGCGAGGCGGCGGCGACGGAGCGGCCGCTGCAGCTCGCAATCATCGGCCGCCCCAATGTCGGCAAGTCGACGCTGGTGAACCGGCTGCTCGGCGAGGAGCGGCTGCTGACCGGGCCAGAGGCGGGCATCACCCGCGACGCCATCGCCACGCGCTGGAATTGGCACGGGCGGGCGGTGCGGCTCATCGACACCGCCGGCTTGCGCCGCCGCCCCAAGGTCGAGGGAAAACTCGAGAAGCTGTCGGTCGCCGACACGCTGCGCGCCATCCGCTTCGCCGAGGTGGTGGTGCTGGTGATCGACGCGACGCAGATGCTGGAGAAGCAGGATCTCACCATCGCGCATATGGTGGAGGAGGAGGGCCGCGCCCTCGTGATTGCCGTCAACAAATGGGATCTGGTCGAGGACAAGTCGGCGGCGCTGCGCCGGCTCCAGGATCGGCTCGAGACCTCGCTGCCGCAGCTCCACGGCGTGCGCTTCGTGCTGCTGGCGGCGCTGACCGGGGCGGGGACGGCGAAGCTCATGCCGGCGGTGATGTCGACGCATGAGGCGTGGAACCGGCGCGTCTCGACGCCGCGCCTCAACCGCTGGCTCGCCGCTGTGCAGCAGCGCCACCCGCCGCCGCTGGTCAAGGGCAGGCGGCTCAAGCTGCGCTACATGACCCAGGCGAACATCCGCCCGCCCACTTTCGCGCTCTTCGCGACGACACCCGCCGCGCTGCCGGACAGCTACCGGCGCTATCTCGTCAATCAGCTGCGCGAGGATTTCGACCTGCCGGGCGTGCCCATCCGCATCATGCTGCGCAAGGGCGAGAACCCCTACGCCGGCCGCGAATAGCCGCGCTATTTCACCTGTTTCAAGGCGTCGAGATAGGCGAACAGATCGTCCTTCGATACGATCCACTGCTCGGCTACGGCCGGGTCGGCGCGCCTTGGTATCGTCGCCGGCCACTCACTCGGCAAGGGGGACGGCACCTTCGCGTCGCTCTCGGCGAGCTCCCAGGCGATTTCGTAGTGAAGCGCCGCATTCAGACCGTTGCACCCGAGGAAGGCCAAGGCTTCCTCCCGCGAAAGGCCCTCGGGAAGGTGCCAGACATCCGCCACTTCAGACCAGCGGGTGCCCCTGCCGTATATTTCGTCATAGACGGTTTGCGGATCCTCGACGCGCTTGAGAGTGACGAGATAGTCCTTGCCCTCTGACAGGCCGTCGCCGCCGCGATCCCCGAATTGAATCGCGACAGGAATTCCCTGCGGCGACGCCGGCTTGAAGACGCGCAGCACGCGGGCGCCATAACGGGCACCGCACCGCTTTCCGGCGACAAATTGCGGCTCCACGCTTTCGACGTGAAGCGCCGAGACGATCTCGGCCTCGTCGAAGAGCTGCGCGAGCGAAAAGACGTAAACGAAATGCGCGGCCGAGCGCGTCACCGGAAGAGCGAAACAGGCGATCAGCAGCACAAAGCAGAACCACTTGCCGATGGCCGGGCGCATTCCTCTATCTCGCCTTCGCGTAGATTCTGAACTCTTCGGGAATTGGAATACCAGTAATACGCGAGGCGATCTCATTCGCATTCCGCTCCCGCTCGCTTGGTGGCGTCAGATCGTTTTCGAGGAGCGCATGAGCGAATTCGTGAGCGACGAAAAAGCGGTATTTCTCCGGCGGCCAGGCCCTCGCGATGTCCTGGTAGAAGGTTGTCGTGCTGCCGCCTGGAGTATATTCGGTGTACGCGAGCACATGCCCGTCGGCTCCTGGCGGTGAACGGTCGTCATACTGGATTCTCCAGCTTTGGTAGAAGGGCCAGTATTGCGCATTTTGTGGCTCGTTTATTTTAGATTCTAGAAAATGCAGCGCTTCCTTCACACGGGGCGGCAGGTTATCTGGAATACCGTCCCTGCCGAGGACGCTCGGCGCGGTCGCGTCAGCCAATAGCGCTCCGCTATCATTTGTCCCTTCTGTGCTATCGTCGGAGTCCCGTGGCCTGAACTGGCCGCCCTGGCTGTCTGGAGCATGGGCGGGCCATTTTGGATGCTTCGCCGGATCGAACGTCCCTTTCAGTATGCCGGTCCTGCGAAGCTGGATCGCGAGAGTCGCAGTCTCTACGCCGGTTCTTTCGCCTTTTGCCAGCGGTGGCAGGTCTGGCAGATGCAGGTGCAAAGCGGCGATTTGCGCCTTGGCAAGGTTGCCCTCATTGAGAGCCCCGGCGACGGTGGCAAGTCCCTTCGCCTTGGTGGTTATGTCGATTGGCAGGCCATAATGTGCGCCTAGCTCGAGATTGAGTTCCGGGATCGGACGCGCCCTCCATATATCCTCGCCAAGGCCATCGCGTGTCAGCGCGACGAGCGGTATCGGGCCGAGGAACGCGCCGTTCTCGTCGCAAGCCAAGCCATAAGCGACATGCGCCTGGGAAAGGCGGAACCACGTCGCACCGCGTAAATCCATCATCGGGGTGCCTCCTCGCATTCGAGAACAAATAGGGAACATTCTGGCGAATGTCAACCCCTGCGGGACGGCTGCGCGAAAGATGGAGCCAGGTTACGGGCGGAGAATTTCGCCGTGCCGCGGGCACTCGGCCGAGGCCGCGGCGACGAACGGCTCGGTCACGTCCTCGGGCGTCCGCAGCCTCGTGCGGTCCTCGCCGGGGAAGCCCTGGGCGCGCAGCCGCGTGCGGACGATGCCGGGATCGACGAGGTTCACCTTGAGATTCGTCTTGGCTACTTCGCCGGCATAGATCCGCACCATCGTCTCGAGCGCCGCCTTGCTCGCGGCATAGGCGCCCCAATAGGGGACGGCGTCGCGCGCCGCGGCGCAAGTGGTGAAGACCGCGCGGCCCGCTTGCGACAGGCGCAGGAGCGGATCGAGCGCGCGGATGAGGCGCCAGTTGGTGGTGAGGTTCACGTCCATCACCTCCGCCCAGGTGCCGAGCTCGAAATGCCCGAGCGGCGAGAGCGAGCCCAGGACGCCGGCATTGCCGACGAGCACGTCGAGCCGGCCGAAGCGCTCATAGAGCGCGGCGCCCATCTGGTCGATCTTGTCGAAGTCGCGCAGGTCGAGCGGCAGGAGCGTCGCCGCGCTGCCGGCGGCGCGGATCTCGTCGTCGAGCTCCTCGAGCGCGCCCACGGTGCGCGCCACCAGGATCACCTGCGCGCCCTCGGCGGCGAAGCGCTTCGCCACCGCGGCGCCGATGCCGCGCGACGCGCCGGTGATGAGGGCGAGCCGTCCGGCGAGGCGTTTGGTGATGCTTGTCATCAGTGCTGCAGCGACGCTGCAATGCCGCCCGTGCGTCCTTCGACAGGCTCAGGACGAGGCGACATCGGATCGGGCATCGACCGATGATGCCGGAAAGAAAAGTGCTTCATCCTGAGCCTGTCGAAGGACGCGTGATCGCCTTGCAGCGACCGGATGTCACGCCGTCTCGGCGAGCAGCGACAGTTGGGTCGAGACCTTGCCGGCATCGTGATCGACGAGGGCGATCGGATAGTCGCCGCTGAAGCAGGCGTCGCAGAATTTAGGCGCGGCGGGATCGCGGCGCGCCTCGCCCATGGCGCGATAGAGCCCGTCGATCGAGATGAAGGCGAGGCTGTCGGCGCCGATGAAGCGCGCCATCTCCGGCACGTCCATGTGCGAAGCGAGCAGCTTGTCGCGCTCGGGCGTGGCGATGCCGTAGAAGCAGGAATGGCTGGTGGGCGGGCTCGAGATGCGCATATGCACCTCGCGCGCGCCGGCCTGGCGCACCATCTCGACGATCTTGGTCGAGGTGGTGCCGCGCACGATCGAATCGTCGACGAGGACGACGCGCTTGCCCAGCAGCTTCGCGCGGTTGGCGTTGTGCTTGAGCTTGACGCCGAGGTGGCGGATCTGGTCGGTCGGCTCGATGAAGGTGCGGCCGACATAGTGGTTGCGGATGATGCCGAGCTCGAACGGCAGCCCGCTCTCCTGCGAATATCCCAGCGCCGCCGGCACGCCCGAATCGGGCACGGGGACGACGATATCGGCGGCGATCTGGCTCTCGCGCGCGAGCTCGGCGCCGATGCGCTTGCGCACCTCGTAGATGTTGTGGCCGTCGACGACGCTGTCGGGCCGCGCGAAGTAGATGTATTCGAAGACGCAGAAGCGCTTGCGCGCGCGCTCGAACGGCTTGGTGCTCTGCACGCCCAGCGCGTTGACGGTGACGATCTCGCCCGGCTCGACGTCGCGCACGAATTCGGCGCCGATGATGTCGAGCGCGCAGGTCTCCGACGCCAGGATCCAGGCATCGCCGAGCCGGCCCAGCACCAGCGGCCGGACGCCCAGCGGGTCGCGCACGCCGATCACGCCGTCCTGGGTCAGCGCCACCAGTGAATAGGCGCCCTCGACCTGGCGCAGCGCGTCGATCATGCGCTCCTCGACGGTGTGCTTGAGGCTGGTGGCGATGAGGTGGTTGATGACCTCGGTGTCGCTGGTCGACTGGAACAGGCAGCCGCGCCGCACGAGCTGCCGGCGCAGATGATAGGAGTTGGTGAGATTGCCGTTGTGGCAGATGGCGAGGCCGCCGAACTCGTAATCGGAATAGAGCGGCTGGACGTTGCGCATGGCCACCTCGCCGGTGGTGGCGTAGCGGACATGGCCGATGGCGGAGTGGCCCTTGAGGCGGCCGATCACTTCCTTGGAGCTAAAATGCTCGCCCACGAGCCCCATGGCGCGGTGGGCGGGGAACTGCTTGCCGTCATAGGTGACGATGCCGGCGGCTTCCTGGCCGCGATGCTGCAGCGCGTGCAGCCCCAGCGCCACCAACGTGGCCGCTTCGACATGGCCGAAGACGCCGAAGACGCCGCATTCCTCCCGCAGATGATCGTCGTCATAGGG
>Ga0073928_10002599_pt1 | contig 30567 bp, 29 predicted proteins | sample PaiPotPPA55metaG_FD_76969 | JGI IMG/M metagenome (GOLD analysis project Ga0073928, IMG submission 76969) | Iron sulfur acid spring bacterial and archeal communities from Banff, Canada, to study Microbial Dark Matter (Phase II) - Paint Pots PPA... ...
ATGAACGTACATGGTATCGCCAACCACCAACGGACCGCCTTCGTGACCGCGAAGCACGCCGGTCGAAAACGTCCAGGCTACCTGCAGCTTCTTGACGTTGGATGCGTTGATCTGATTGAGCTTAGAATAGCGTGTGTTGGCATCGTCGCCTTGCTGCATGACCCATTGCTTGGGATCCCTGGCAAGCTTGTCCAACGCCTCGTCAGCCCGCGCGGGAAAGCCTTGCACGGCCAACAGGCCAAGACCGGCAGCGAGTAGCACCTTGCGCATAGTGAATCCTCCCAGTTGTGAACGAGGGTTTCCGTAAAAACGGTCCACTTTTCAGTTTTCTTTGTCAGTATCCCTACCCGGTTCGGAAACAGGAAACTTGCCCGAGAGGGAAGCTCGTTTGCGCCAAAGCGAAACACGGCGAACTTTTTAGCCCGCGCCCATGACTTTCGCTGGCGGCGCGCCCCCATGCTGCGCAGCGTTAGCCGGTTTGCCCACTCCATCGCCCCATAGCGCGCAGCCCGTTGATTGAGGTTTCCCTTGACGGCGCTGTAACTAAGTCGGAGGATTATCAAAGGGGTATCAGGAGGGGCGCTGCTCAAACCCCAATGATCGCCTTAAAATTGAGGTAAAGTCGCTCCATCGTGACCCGGGGGGCTCTCGCGGTAAACGGTCATGTTTTTGGTCTCGAATCGGTGGCTGGATAATGTCCGACACGGTCCACTCACTTAGCACTTCCGGATTGGCGCCGAAGAAGCAGATCCAATGTTGGTCAGATGCACTGACCGATCTTTGCGGCCGATTTGACATCGATCCGCTGGAGGCTTCGTCATTCGAAGGCCGGATCAACTACACGACGGTTTCAAAGCTAAAACTCTGCCAGATCGAGGCAAGCCAGCATCGGCTTGCGCACACCGCCTCGCGCGCAAGACCGGGCGCCCATCCGTTCGTCAAAATACTGTTTCAGACTTACGGGATTTCGCATTTCGAGCAGGCCGGCCGCCGCATCGAGCTGGGGCCCGGCGACTGTCTCGCCTACGATGTATCCTGTCCGCACACGATCGTCAGTCCGATGCTGACGCGGCACGAAGTCGTCATCGTGCCGAAGGAACTGCTGCAGGAACGCGGCTTCCGCTCAGCGAAGATGTCGGCATACAAACTCTCGGCGCGCACCGGCACCGGTCGGATCGCCTATAACTTTGTCCATGCCGCGTTCGACGAAGCGACCAAGCTGTCGCCGAACAACGCGATCGGGGTGGCCGATGCGCTGATCGACCTCCTGCTGTTGCCGCTCCGCGAGCCCGACGCGATGTTCGATCGTGTCGGGCCGGAGGCGATGTATGTCCGGGCGCAGTTCTTCATCCGCGAACACCTGCGCGACCCGGATCTTTCCATCGACCAGATCTCGGCGGCACTGAGCTGCACCAAGCGCTATCTGCACATGTTGTTCAGCGACAGGGGTACAACCATCAGCGACCATATCCAGCAGGCAAGGCTGCAGAACTGCCGCCGGGAGCTGGAGACTCAGGCCGGAAAAACCGTCACGGACGTCGCATTCTCGTGGGGCTTTTCGAGTTCGTCACACTTCAGCCGGGTGTTCCGGAAGCATTTCGGAGTTGTTCCGTCTGCGATTCATAAAGCGCAGCACGGTGGTCCGTCCCCGGACTTTCCTTGCGAATAGAACTTCCGCTTTGAAGTCCAAACTCTTGAAGTCGGGACGCCTGCCACGGCTCGACACAAGAATTGCCGATCGAGCCGGGCCGGTCGTTCCGATGCGGTTTATTTGCGCGCTGCGCAGGCGTACATGTTGATTTCCATGCCCACCGGCACTTCGACAATTTTAGGAGTCTTCCAAGTCATTCCATCCTCCCAGGAAATTTGGCGCGAACTCCACGCCGAGATTGAACCTAGGACCACGCCCGCCATAGCGCAAGCGCGGAAGATCAAGCGTCGATCATCTGCGGGCTACGCCTGACAACCGAAATTTCTCTCTTGGACAATGCGATTTCTCTCTTGGACAAGATCCGGCGGCTATTGGCCATCGTGTCCAAATTGAATTCTCTGAGCACAGCCCGTGCACTGGAAAGCCTCGGCGCAGATGGACGACAGACGCCCCGCACAGGCGTATCGAACGTAGGCGTTTGCTCAATCGCAATGTTGTCGGTCAGCGCGTGAATATCAGGTGCTCGGCGCTCAAACGTTCCTGCCAATGATGGCGCTCGAGTTCGGGATCCCTGTGCTCCTCCACGGGCCGACCAATACAGAGATAGGCAACAAGCGTCCAGGTGTCGGGCACCTCAAGTATCCGACACAAGATCTCCGGCTCGAGGATCGAAATCCAGCCTAGCCCAAGTCCCTCGGCACGCGCCGCAAGCCATAGCGTCTGGACTGCCCCAACAACCGAATATTGCAGGGTTTGCGGCATGGTTTGGCGGCCGAGGCCGCTACCCGCCTCTGTCGCCTCATCGGCGAAGACGGCAAGGTGGACGGGGGCATCTTCGAGTCCCTCAAGCTTCAGTCGCGCATATTGCGCGCGCTGTTCTCCGTGGTAGTTTTCGAGCGCCTTCGCGTTGGCCAGGATAAAACTCGACCTCACCGCCTTCCGACATTCGGTGCTTTCGACGAGCACGAACCGCCAGGGCTGGCAATGTCCAACCGAGGGAGCGTGGCTCGCAAGTTCAAGCAGTGACCGAATCAAGGCCGGATCGACGGGATCGCGGCGAAACCGTCGGACGTCGCGCCGCCAGAGCACGAGATCGCGGAATGCTTGCCGAAATCCGGCATCAAACTCCCGAGAAGATGGACCGCGCGTTTCGCTCATAGGGCCACTCGGTCAATGACATGGAAAAACGTGCCGGTTATCGAGCCCTGTCGCACGCCTTGTTCGGACACTTCATTGCCTGCAGCATCCCGGCAATCGACGAGCGGATCGCCGCTCGCCAAAACCGTGCTGGCATAGTGGAACTCGTGGCCAAGTACTTCCGTTCCCCCCGCACCGAGCGAACAGGTCGTGCGAAGTCGCGCGCGTCGATAGCCCAAATGCAGCCTGCGGGTTGCGAAAGACGTTTCGAGCCCGAGCAGACCGGTCATTTCGTGCTTGTTGCCGCCGGCGTCCTCAAGGCCGCGCCCCAGCACCATGTAGCCACCACACTCGCCGTGGATCGGAATGGAGCGGCGGGCAAGGTTCAGCAGACCGCTTCGGAAACCATCGGCGGATGCGAGCACGCCGGCATGGAGTTCCGGATAGCCACCGGGCAACCAGACGGCATCGGCTGACGCATCGGGAGCCTCGTCGGCGAGCGGTGAGAACGGAATGATTTCCGCGCCCGCGAGCCGCCATTGCCGAACGAGGTGCGGATAGATGAAGGAAAATGCCCGGTCCCGCGCCAGCGCGATGCGCTGTCCGGGCGGCTGCAACCAGGATTGGGCGCGATCGGATTGGTCGCCGCGGATCGCGATCGCAGCTTTTGCAGGCCGCGCAGATTGCACGATTGCATTGAGATCGATGGCAGCCCCAATGATATCGGCGAGAACGTCCAAGCGTTCATCGATCGCCGGTAGCTCTCGGGCCTGCACCAGACCGAGATGCCTCTCCGGCAAAGCGAGACGATCGTCACGCAAAATGGCACCGAAAACCGGCATGTTGATCCGCTCGAATGCAGGTGTAACCAGCGCAAAATGCCGCTCGCTCGCCACGCGATTGAGAATCACGCCTGCGATATCGACGTCGTTCCGGTATCGGGCGCAACCGAGTGCCACAGCGGCTGCCGTCTCGGTCTGGCCGGTGACGTCGAGCACGAGCACAACCGGCCAGCCAAGAAGAGCCGCCAGGTCGGCGGTGGCGCCGTTCCCGGACTGTCCTCGTGCCGCCGCGCCGTCGAAGAGCCCCATCACGCCTTCGGCAATGGAAATATCCGGATCCGCCGACACCTCGGTCGCGAGATTTGCGATCAGCCCTTCCCCCATCGCCCAGCTGTCGAGATTGAAACTTGGCCGGCCCGCGGCGACCTCGTGGAAGGCCGGATCGATATAGTCCGGACCGCATTTGAACGGCTGCACGGTGCAGCCTCGACGCCGAAGCGCCCGCAACAATCCCAGCGTCACCGTCGTTTTCCCGGCACCCGAACGTGGCGCCGCGATGATAAGGCCTGGCGAAGCGATGGACGAGGTCATCGCCAGCCAACCATATTCGCAACCAGCTGCCGCCTCATGGCAGCATTAGCGCCGACGATCACGATCGCCGGCGCGCTGATCCCCTGCGTCGCGGCATCTGCGGAGGCCATCCCAAGGGAGGTTTCGACGATGCGTTCCTCCGCCGTGGTCGAGGAACTGATGATCACAGCGGGCGTGTCATCGGTCATTCCGCCGCGTTGGAACGCGCTCATAATCTCGGGCAAGTTCGCCATCGGCATATAGACGATGATCGGCTGGCCGGTACGCGCCAACTTCTCCCACTCGGCTGCCGAAGTCCCGTCCGCCGCGCGGCTTCCTGCTACCAGGATGACGGCATGGTTGGTCTGGCGCATGGTCGCGGGAATACCGGCCAGCGCTGCGGCCGCAAGCCCCGAGGTGATGCCTGGAATGATGCGGAACCGGAGCCCGGCACGTGTCAGCGCCAACGCTTCCTCACCGCCGCGCCCGAACACAAAGGGGTCGCCGCCTTTCAGACGCAGCACACGTCGCCCGCTTCTGGCGCGTTCGACCAGGATCTCATTGATATCGGTCTGTTGAGCCGAGGGCCTGCCGCCGCGCTTGCCTGCAAAGATCAGCTTTGCATCTTTGTTCGCAAGTTTCAGGATTCGTGGACCAACGAGGGCATCGTGAACGACGTCGTCGGCCACCTGCAACGCGTGTAGCGCGTGCAATGTCAAAAGCCCGGGATCGCCTGGACCCGCCCCGGCAAGCCAGACTTCGCCTGGCGCGAACTCCGGGAAATCAGGGAGGCTATCGGTGAGCAGCTTCATGGGGAAACCGTGATAGGTTTCAGCGCGCACGATCGGAGCGGAATGTGAGCGACGCCGAAGATACCAATGAGACAAGACCGGGTCAGCCGCTCAAGCGCGGCTGGACCACAGGCACCTGCGCGACAGCCGCTACGCGCGCTGCCTATGAGGCGCTCGTCACCGGCGAATGTCCGGATCCCGTCGAAGTGCAGCTGCCGAATGGCACGCGCGTCAGTTTTGCGGTTGCACTTTTCGAAAAAATTGACGGCGGCGCGACGGCAGGGATCGTGAAGGACGCAGGCGACGATCCCGACGTCACGCATGGCGCCCTGGTCAAGGCGACGGCAAGAGCAGGCCCGCCGGGTTCCGGGGTCGTCTTTGTTGCGGGCGAAGGTGTGGGAACGGTGACAAAACCTGGCCTTCCGGTCCGGCCTGGCGAACCCGCCATCAATCCGGTCCCGCGCGAGATGATGCGAACCGCTGTTCGCGCGGTGATGGAGCGTTTCGGGGCATCCGGCGATGTGATCGTCGAACTTGCTATACCCGGCGGAGAGGCGCTCGCCGCCAAAACGCTCAATGCGCGTCTCGGCATTATTGGCGGACTTTCGATCCTGGGGACGACCGGGATCGTCGTACCCTATTCCTGCGCGGCCTGGATCCACTCCATTCACCGCGGTATCGACGTGGCGCGCGCCAGCGGCCTCACACACATTGCAGGCTCGACCGGATCGACCTCCGAGTTGGCTGTTCAGAAGCTGCACGGCCTTTCCGAAACCGCGCTCATCGACATGGGCGACTTCGTCGGCGGTATGCTGAAATACGCCAAACGACACCCGGTCCCGCGCATCACAATTGCCGGCGGCTTTGCCAAGATGACAAAGCTTGGACAAGGGCTGCTCGATCTTCATTCCAAGTCCGGCAACGTCGACCGCATTTGGCTTTCCGAACAGCTTCGTGAAGCGGACGCGCCGGCCGATCTCGTAAATCTCTGCCTCGACGCCAATACGGCGTCGCTGGTACTGCAGGAGGCCGAAAAGCGCGGAATTCCGATTGGCCAATTCGTTGCCAAGGCTGCGTGGAAGACGGCGGCCCAGGTTCTTGATGGATCGGGCATCGCCCTCGACGTCGGGGTGTTCGACCGCGAAGGCAAAATCGTCGGGCGCTGGGGATAGGTTTTCTATCATTCGCCTCCCCGGAATCGCCGGCGATATCCGCTGTCGTAGAGCGCACTGTCGCGGAAATCGCGCGCCGCCAGCACGTCACCGACGATAATCAGCGCGGTGCGCTCGATACTTGTCTTTTTGACCTCCGCCACAATGGTGCGAAGCGTCGCCCGAATGATCTGCTCGTCAGGCCAGCTTGCGCGAAACACGACCGCTGCCGGGCAATCTTCGCCATAGGCGGGCACCAGTTCCGCGACGGTTTTTTCGATCGCGTGAATGGAGAGATGTATCGCAAGTGTCGCACGCGTTGCCGCGAATGCGGAGAGCGTCTCGGTTGCGGGCATCGCCGAAGCGCGCCCCGGCGTGCGCGTCAGCACGACCGATTGCGCCACTTCAGGCAATGTCAGTTCCCTGGCCAGCGCGGCGGCGGCGGCGGCAAAGGCGGGAACGCCGGGAGTGATCGTGTAGGGGATATTGAGGGCCTCAAGGCGCCGTAACTGTTCGCCGAGCGCGCTCCAGATTGACAGATCTCCGGAATGCAGGCGCGCCACATCCTGGCCGCGCTCCGTGGCCTGCGTCACCTCCGCGACGATCTCGTCGAGTGACATCGACGCTGAATCAATGATACGCGCTCCCGCCGGGCAATAGCCAAGCAAAGCTTGTGGCACCAGAGAACCGGCATAAAGGCACACCGGGCAATTAGCGATAAGATCGCGCCCTCGCACGGTGATGAGGTCGGCTGCCCCCGGTCCGGCACCGATGAAATGAACGGTCATGAGCCCTCGCTGATGGCGATCGCACAAGTTACCTTGTCGGACGCGACCCGGGCGCCGAGAAGCCGGGCATTGCGGCCCGCCGCGACCAGCGCCGAGGCTTCCGAAATCGACGGCACACCTTTTAGCGCTTGTACGCGTGACGAGCGTGTCACGACCTTGTCGGCGACCCGGTCCAACTCGTCAATCGAACACCGGACCAGACCAACCGACAGCGATCGGGCCGCGTCCGCAATCCCGCGTTCGTCCGCTTTCGACGCTTCGGTCGCGATCGCGTCGAGCGTCTCGCGCGCGATGCCAAAGGTCGCCAACACGGCGAGAATCAGGCTCACAACGTCGTCGGATGACGTCCCGCGCTTGCATCCGATGCCGGCGACGATCATGGCTTCCTGACCCTCCATTGCGTAACCGGCATCGCCGGGCGCCAGCCAGACATGGTGCCCACTCGATCGATCCTCGCGACCTGCAGCCGAACAAGATCGCCGCCGAAGCGGCCGTAATAATCGGCGAGTCGGGCCTCTGTCTCCAGTGACACCGCGTTTGCAACAAGACGACCGCGCGGTTTCAGAGCCGACCAGATCGCGTCGAACACGCCGTCGTCCATCATGCCGCCGCCGACAAACACGGCATCCGGTCGGGCAAGCCCCGACAGCACTTCCGGCGCGCGGCCTTGCACGATCTTGAGTTCGGGCACGCCGAGCGCCGCGGCGTTGCGCGCGGCCCGGTCCGCGCGGTCGCTGCGCACCTCGACACCGATCGCGCTCAGGGAGGGATGCCGCAGCAACCACTCGATCGCGATCGATCCGGCACCAAGCCCAACATCCCAAAGCAGCTCGCCATGCCGCGGCGCCAGCGAGGAAAGCGTCACGGCGCGAATTTCCCGCTTTGTCAGTTGGCCATCATGTTCAAACAACGCGTCGTCAAGGCCCGGCGCGAGGCCGATGATCGCGGCGTCCGGTTCCGCGACCACCTCGATCGCGATCGTATTGAGCGGAACGATTCCTTCGATGTCGAAATTCGCTGCCCTGGCGTGGCGCACCCGCTCGCGCGGCCCGCCCATCGCCTCAAGCACCGTGATGCGCGATTGTCCCATGCGATGTGCGTCGCAAAGCTCGGCGAGCTTTGCGGGCGTCGCGCCGTCCCAGGACAGCGCCAGGATGCGCGCGCCGGGTTGCAGATGCCGGATAATGCCTTGCAGCGCGCGGCCATGCAGCGTGACGAGCGCAACCTCCTGCAGCGACCAGCCCATCCTCGACGCGGCGAGACTGAAAGCGGATGGTTGCGGAAGACAAAAGAATTCTTCCGTCGATACAAAGGCCGCGAGTTGTTTGCCAACGCCGAAATGAAAGGGATCGCCGCTCGCCAGCACCACGACGAAGCGCCCCCGATGTCGCTTGATCTCACTGAGCGCGTCGCTCATGGGACTGGGCCAGGCGAGATGCCGGCCGCGGATCAGATCGCCCGCCAGCTCCAGATGTCGCGCGCCGCCGACGACCAGTTCCGCCGATTTGATCAGCCGCCGTGCAACAGAGGACAGCCCCTCCACGCCATCTTCGCCGATGCCGACGATGGACAGCCAGCGCTTCCCCGTGCAGGTTGCGGGCTCGGTATTCATGGAGATGGCCCTCGATGCGCGTTCTGATCCTCGGCGGTACCACGGAGGCCTCGGAGCTGACGCGCCTGCTCGCCGCCGACCCGCGCTTTGAGGCGACCGTCTCGCTTGCCGGGCGCACCGCGAATCCAAAAACGCAGCCCGTTCGAACCCGGATCGGCGGCTTTGGCGGCGCAGACGGTCTCGTAGCATGGCTGCAGCAGGACGCGACGCAGGCAGTGATCGACGCAACGCATCCCTACGCCGGTCAAATCTCCTGCAACGCGGTCGCGGCCTGCGCGCGGCTTGCGATCCCGCTCGCCTCGATCGTACGCCCTGCCTGGGAGCCGCAGCCAGGCGACAACTGGATCGCCGTCGCGAGTGCCGAAGCTGCCGCTGACGCGCTGGGACCCGAATCCCGCCGTGTTTTTCTCACGCTTGGCCGCCTCGAACTTGGCGCCTTCGCAAGCGCGCCGCATCACCGCTATGTCGCGCGCACGATCGATCCGCCTGGAGATGTCGCGCTGCCGCCCGATACCCGATTGTTGTTCGATCGCGGTCCGTTCGGCCGCGAGGCGGAAACGGCGCTTCTTGCGCGCGAGGAGATCGAGGTGCTGGTCTCGAAAAACTCGGGCGGGGCGGCGACCTACGCGAAGATCGAGGCCGCGCGCGGTCGTGGGGTTCCGGTTGTGATGATTGCGCGTCCGTACAAACCGCAAGGGCACGCTGTCGGAAGTGTGGAGGCGGCCGTGATCTGGCTTGAACAGCAGCTTGCTCATCGCGCCATCTCCTGTTCGGCGCGCGGCGTATAGACCCAGGGCCTTCGCCCGTTTCGCGATACGAGCCGTGTTGCCGCCGCGCCAATGATGACCAGCGTGCGCATATCGGCAAGGGCGGGATCTGCCTCTGCCAGTTCTGTCATGACGACGCGCGCCTCAGGTGTCGCTGCACTTCTGACAAAGAGCACGATGGTCCGGGGCGACCTTGTCGCCCGCAACAGATCGAACGCGCGCCCGAGCTGAGTGGGCCTTGCCCGGGAGGCAGGATTGTAAAGTGCAATGACAAAATCGCCGTCCGCCGCGGCGCGCAGGCGTCGTTCGATCGTTTCCCATGACTTCAGATTGTCCGAAAGCGAGATGGCGCAGAAGTCCGCGCCGAGCGGTGCGCCGACTTCAGCGGCTGCCGCAAGCATGGCCGTTATCCCCGGCTCGACGTGAATATCGAGTTCGCGCCAGGCGGGGTCGCCAGCTTCAAGTGCTTCGAACACCGCCGCCGCCATCGCGAACACGCCGGGATCGCCGCCCGAGACAATGGCAACCTTGTTGCCTTCGGCCGCGAGCGTGAGCGCGTGACGCGCCCGGTCGATCTCGAGACGATTGCCGGAAGCATGACGGCGGCCGCCGGAAATGGTTTTTGGAATCCGATCGAGATAGGTCTCATATCCCACGAGATCCGTCGCGGCAGAAAGCGCGCGGGCCGCCGCCGGTGTCAAAAGATCGATCGACCCCGGTCCGAGGCCGACGATGACAAGCGAGCCGCTCACAACCGTCTCCCCTGACCCGGGATCAGCACCATCGAAAAATAAGGGCCCCGACCGTCGGGACATTCGGACAAGGGCATGATCTGCTCCGCTTGCATCGTGCCGCGCTCGACATAAATCGCGCGCGCGAGCAATCCGGCCGCCTCGACCGCCCGGCGGACTTTTGCGAGATTCTTGCCGACCTTCATGATGACGGCGGCGTCAGTCTCCGCGAGCCGGCGGGTCAATTGTTCCTCACCCAAAGTTCCAGGCAAGACCGAGAGCACGTCGTTGCCCCAGGTGATCGGCGCATTGGCGCGCGTCCAGCAGCCCGACATACCTGTGATGCCGGGAACGATTTCGATCGGGAAATCGCGGTCAAGCCGCCGCCATATATGCATGAACGATCCATAGAAGAATGGATCGCCTTCGGCCAAAAGCCCGACGGACTTGCCTTGCCGAAGCAGTTCCGAAAGCGCCGCGACACTTTCTTCATAGAAGCAGGCGATCTGCTTTTGATACGATGGATGTTCGGGCGGGATCTCGTCGGTGACAGGGTATTCGAGCCGAAGCTCGGTTCGGCCCGGCTCCAGCAAGGGATCGACGATGCCGCGCGCATTTCCCTGCAGCCCTCGTTTGGCAAAGAACGCCAGCACGTCGACATCCCGCACCAGCGCCGCCGCGCGCAACGTCAGATAGCGGACATCGCCTGGTCCGACCCCGATGCCGTAAAGCGTGCCCGCACAGGCGGTTCCTGCGATCGCGTCCAAAGCTGTCATTCGCGTTCACTCGCCAGCGCATTAATGGCCGCTACCGCCATGGCGCTTCCGCCTCTGCGGCCGCGCACGACAAGAAATGGCACGCGGGCCTGCAACCGGAGCGCTTCCTTGGATTCGGCGGCGCCGACAAAACCCACGGGAACGCCGATGATGGCGGCGGGAAGCGGTGCACCCTCGTCAAGCATTTCAAGCAGCCGGAACAGCGACGTCGGCGCATTGCCGATGGCGACGACGGCGCCTTCGAGATGAGGCCGCCACAGCTCCAGCGCGGTCGCCGAACGCGTATTGCCCATTTTGGCGGCGAGGTGCGCAACGGCCGGATCGTCGAGCGTGCAAATGACATTGTTGTCCTTTGGCAGCCTGCTGCGGGTGATGCCATGCGCGACCATCTTCGCATCACACAGGATCGGCGCACCCCTCAACAACGCCGCGCGGGCGCTGGCGGAGAATGTCCGCGACATTTCGATATCGTGGGCGATATCGGTCATGCCGCAGGCGTGAATGATCCGGACCGCGACCTTTTCCTCGATCTCCTCGAAACGGGAAAGGTCTGCCTCGGCGCGGATGATCGCAAACGAGTTGCGGTAGATCTCCGCCCCGTCGCGGATATAGTTTTGAGATTCAGTCATGATCTTCGCCCTTCGACCGAAGCGAAGATGGCACCGGGATCAGAGACAAGCTCGGCGAACGATACGCTGCTTGCAGGACTATCTTGCGCGGTTCCGTTGCGAACGATCCCATATTCGCCCTCAGCGCCGATCAGCACCAGATCGGCGGCCGCGGACTTCGCGCACCCCTTGGCGCAGCCGGAGACGTGAAGGGTGCCTTTAAAGCCGAACCGGGACGACAACCCGGCGAGCCGGCGCGCATCACCGCGGGTGTCGAGGCGCGTCGATCGACAAGCCGGCGCGCCCGGACAGGCTTCGATGCGAAGCAAGGGATCACCGGGTCCGGTAATCAAATTGACGGATCGGGCTGCATCAAGCACCGCATTCCCCGCTGACGCACCGGGGACCTCGGCATATAAAATGCGCCACGGCGAGAGCCTGACTTCTTCGACACCGACGGCCGCTATCTCGGCGGCAAGTTTCGCAAGCTGATCGGTCTCGACGCGGCCGAACGGCGCGGCGATACCCACGGCGAACCGGTCGAAACCCAGATCAAGCAACCCAACGCGACGGTCCAACGACGCATGGGTTTTCCGTGGGTCAAGCGTCGGCGGATCAAGCCGCGATCGCATCGTTGCTCGGATCGCCGCAAGACCATCGGCCGAGAGTTCGCGCATGCGTTGCCGCTTCCTGTCCGGCGTCACATCCATGAAGGAATACGCGGTCTCGATTGCAGCCGTCGCGGCTGCCGCAGGAGACACCGAACCGAGCCAATCGACCCCGGCCCGGGTGTCGAGACCGATCGCAACCGCAAGGTCCGCGCCATTGCGAATCGCAGCAAGACGAATATCGGCCCGATCCTGCGCGAGCGTCGAGGTCCCGCCACCATCGACGATGAATCCAAATTTGGACGGCAACGCCCAGAGAGCGCGTTCGGATGCCAGCATTTGCGCGAGCTCCAGGGCGATCGCGCGGATATCAAGCAGCTCGGTCGGGTCGATGCCGGCGAGCGGGCTGATCATGAGGTTGCGGACCGCCTCCCCTTCCGGGGTCGGGTCGAGAAGCCCCAGCGCACCGATTGTGTCGTGCAGTCCCGGCAAGGTTCCTTCGCTAACGCCGCGGATCTGCAGATTGGCGCGGCGCGTCAGGTCGATATGGCCGTTGCCGAAACGCCGAGCCGCTTCGGCGAGAACCGACAGTTCATCCGGCGTGAGCATCCCGCATCGCGGGCGCAGGCGGACGATCAATCCGTCGCCGCTTGGCATCGGCTTTAACGCGCCGGGACACCAACCCTTCACCTCGAACACGGCTGCATGCTTCACGTTGCGACCTCCGTCGATGGACCGCGACGATCCCGCGATCTCGCGATGGCGCGGTCGAGCTCACCGGCAACGGCGTTGCGCCGCGCCACCCAGAGGCCGCGCACCAGCGCATCGCGGAGCCGCGCGGCAATCGCAGCCGCGGCTGCCGGATTGGCCGCGATCATCCCCGTCAAGATCGCCTCGTCCGCAATCAGGGCATCATGCGTGACGTCGAATAGATGATTCGACACGGCACGGGTCGTTGCCGCAAAGGCATAGAGCGCGTCGACGCCCTGGGCGATCTCGGCAACGCCACGATGACCGTGACCGAGCATGCCATTGAGCCAACGAGGATTGGTCAGGCGACCTCGGACGACACGTGCGATCTCCTCGCTAACCGTACGGGCTTTGGGCGTCGACGGCACGCTTGTGTCGAGGTGATAGAGTTCGGCATCGTTGCCGAGCAACGCTGCGGCCGCCGCAAAGCCGCCGACGTAATCGGCAACCCCGTCACCGTCGAGAATATCGCGCTCGCGATCATCTTGCGGATGGACCAGGGCATTGGCGGCCGACACCCGGGCACGAAAGCCATCTCCTGCGGGCATCGCCGCTTGCGTACCTCCGTAGGCGTGGGTCACGGCCGAGAGGTACGCTTCGCCAAGATCTTCGCGCGCTTGCCAGCTGCCGTCGAGCGTGAGATCAGCCGTTCCCGCACCGTAGCTGCCGGGCGCGCCGCCAAAAATGCGCGCAAGATTGTCGCCGAGCCGGCGAGAGCCGGCGATCGGGTTATCGGAATCGTCTTCGTCGAGCGCAGCGACGCTGCGAATCGCGGCGTCAAGCAGCGCGATCTGTGTTTCGAAAATATCCCGGAACAGACCGGATATTCGCAACGTCACATCGATGCGAGGCCGTTCAAGTTTGGCCAACGGCAGGACTTCGACACCCGTGACACGATTCGAGGAGGCATCCCAAACCGGTCGCGCGCCGAGATAACCGAGCGCCTGCGCAAGATCATCGCCGCCGGTACGGAGCGAAGTCGAGGCCCAGAGGTCGATCACCAGCGCCCGCGGGTAATCGCCGTGATCCTGCAAGTAGCGGCGCACCACCTCGTCTGCGGCCCGCAGACCGATCGTTGTGGCCGTCCGCGTTGGAATCGACCGCGGATCGATCGTCGTCAAATTCCTTCCCGTCGGCAAAACGTCGGCCCTGCCCCGGCTCGGAGCGCCGGCGGGACCCGGACTCACGCGGCGCCCGTCGAGTGCCGCCAGAAGCGCCCTCTCTTCATTCGCGGCGCTGCTACGGACGGCCGCTTCAATCTGCTCGCGCTGCTCGCCCGTTACCGAAGTGCCTGCCGCCGCCAGGATCGCCTCGACCAGTGTTGACTGTGTTTCAGCCTCCGGGGCCCGCCCAAAAACATGCAGCCGGTCGCGGATACTGAGTTCCTTGATGTCGCACAGACGTGCATCAAGTTTTACGATCGACTCCCTTGCCGGCTCATCTTTTGAGAGATTGCATTCGCCGGCAAGCCCCGTTGCCCAGGCCGTATCGATAATCGCATTTTCAAGCAAACCAAGGCGGCGCCGATCCAGGCCCTCCGCGTCGGCATATTCCTCGACCAGCGCCTCCAGTTCCGCCATCGCCCCATGAAGCCCCGCCGCGCTCAACGGCGGCGTAAGATGACCAATGGTCACGGCACTGAGGCGGCGCTTGGCCTGCACGGCTTCGCCCGGATTGTTGACGATAAAAGGATAAATCACCGGCAGCGGACCCGTGACGGCCTCAGGCCAGCACTCGGCGGAAAGGGCCAGCGCTTTGCCGGGCAGCCACTCCAGCGTGCCGTGGGTTCCGAGATGAATCAGCGCATCGATCTGCGCATGCTCCCGCAACCACGCATAGAGCGCAACATAGGCATGGCGCGGCGGAATCGACGTATCGTGATAGCCGGCCTTGCGATCACCCGCCGACCCGCGGTCGGGCTGCAGAAGGATCGAGAGCTTTCCCGCCTGGAGCACAGGAAACCAGAACATGCCGTTTTCGACAGCAGGGTCATCATCGGCAACGCCCCAAATATCCGCAATGTCGCTCTGCAAGCTCCGCGGCAGTGCCTTCAACCAGGCCGCATAGGAGCCAAGCGGAATATTGAGGCGAGTGGAACGTCCGGCGAGCAACATCTCGACATCGGCGGCGTGCAATTCTTCCGCGCCAACATCGTAGCCTTCCCTGCGCAATAGATTGACGATTTGAACGACACTTGCGGCGGTGTCGAGCCCTACAGCATAACCGGCACGTCCCGCGCGAGCGGGATAATCGGATAGAATGAGTGCGAGCCGACGCTCCGAGCGCGGGGTCTGGCTTAATTTGACCCAGCCGCCCGCCTGGCGCGCCACAAATTCAATCCGGTCAGCGCGGGGTTTGTGCCGAACCGCGGCAAATTCAATCCGCGGGTCGATGTCATCCTCGGCCTTGAACGAAACGGCGCGGCTCAACAATCGTCCGTCCAGTTCGGGCAACACCACGTTCATGGCAAGATCCGTCGGCGACAGTCCGCGCGGCGACGAAGCCCAGGCCTCCTGAGCGCTGCTTGCCAGCACGACCTGCAGGACCGGAACATCGGCAGCATCGAGGACCGTCGTACCGTCCTCGCGTAGCGCCGAAAATGCCGTCGCATTGAGGATAATGGCCGGCCGCCGCGCCGCGATCAGGCGTTCGATTTCTTTTCCTGCCGCGGGGTCCTTGAGACTTGTCAGGGCGACCGCAACGGGCGCCAGGTTTTGTCCTTCGAGCGCAGCCATCAAGGCGCGGATGGGAGCGGTATCGGCAGCGAGCAGGCTCGCTTTATAAAACAGGACAAGCGCAATCGGACGCGTATCGACCGTGTTGAATAATTCGTTCGAAGGTAACGTACGTCCGTCTGTGGAAAATCCCGCGACCGGTCCGATCGGCATCGCCTCGGTCCACGAAATGTCGCGATCAAGCAGGCTTCCGATATATCTCAGCGCCTGGCGGAGATTCTCCGGCCCACCCTCACGGAAGAAATGATCCAGGCGGGACAGCGTCTCTGCCTTCACCGTGGAGATTTCCGCCAGACGGGGGTCGGAGCGACCGTCGCCGGGCAACGCAGCGAAGCGGATGCCGTTCCGGCGCGCGACCGAAGCGATGATCTCCAGCCCATATCCCCAGTAATCAAAACCACCGAGACAACGCACGATGACCGCCCGAGCATGCGCGATGACGCTCTCGACATAAAGGTCCACGGACATCGGGTGCTTCAGCTTTTTGAGACTTGCAAGTCTCAACGTCGGCAGTATCGCGGCATCCAGTTGCCACGCCGCCGCAAGAGCTGACAGATCACTATCGGCGAAAGAAAGCACGACGACTTCAGCTCGCGACTGTCCGAGATCGATTGCGGCTTCCGCCTCGTCCAATTTCGCAACCTGGGTCGCCAGCAGATGCATGCGCGATCAGCCCAGGATCAGGTTTCGAATGGCAGCGCTATCGAGCCCCTTCTGGCCGATCACGACCAGACGGCTGCAACGCTCCTCATCCTCGTGCCATGCGCGATCAAAGCGGTGCTGGATGCGGGATCCGACACCTTGAACCAGAAGCCGCATCGGCTTGCCCAGAATCTCCACAAACCCCTTGACGCGAAGGATGTCGTGCTGAGCCGCCGCTTCGGCAATTTTCTGAATGAGGATTTGCGCCGTTTCGAAGCGTTTGAGGTCGATGACAAAGGATTCAAAATCATCGTGGTCGTGCTCGGCCTCATTGTCGTGATGGGAAACCCGGTTTGCGACATCGTCTTCAGCAGCGACCCCAAGCCCAAGGAGGACAGCCGGCGATACGCGGCCATGCTTGACCTCGACGATCTTGACCGAGCCGGAAACCACCCGTCCGATCTCGCTGATCACCCTGTCCCGTTGCTCTGACGACATCAGATCGGCCTTGTTCAGGACGACAAGATCGGCACAGAGAAGCTGGTCTTCATAGACCTCCTCGAGCGGATTCTCGTGATCGAGCGAGGCGTCCTGCGCCCGCTGCCGGCTCACGGCGTCCGGATCGTCCGCGAACCGTCCGGCGGCAACGGCCGCGCCGTCGACCACGGCGACAACACCATCGACTGTCACCCGCGAGGCGATCTCCGGCCAGTTGAACGCCTGCACCAGCGGTTTGGGAAGCGCCAAGCCCGAGGTCTCGATGACGATGTGCTCCGGCGGAACTGGATGGTCGATCAGACGTCGGAGCGCAGGCACAAAATCATCCGCCACCGTGCAGCAGATGCAGCCATTGGACAATTCCACGATGCGCTCTTCCGGGCAGCTCTCGATACCGCAGCTCCTTAAAATCTCGCCATCGATGCCGATGTCGCCGAATTCGTTGACGATCACCGCGAGGCGGCGCCCACCGGCGTTTTCGAGCACGTGGCGGACCAGCGTCGTCTTGCCGGCGCCGAGAAAGCCCGTGACGATGGTGCAAGGGACTTTTGTCAGAGATGTCATTGGGAACTGTCTCCAATGTTCGCTAAAGCAGAGAGCGGCGGGACTCGCGCGATCGTATTCTTGCGGATATGGACGGGGCGCTCGCGCCAGACCGGCAGCCCGTCGGCGTGGGAATGATGAAGGCGGGCAAATTGGACCACATCGTCGGCATGCTGTTCGGGATCGAGCGCGCCGATCACGTAGGTCCATTTTCCCGGCCCCGAGACCGCGACCGTGCAACCGCGGTTGCAATTTGACAGACACTCGACGGGCACGATCTCGATATTCTGCGTCCCATCTTCGAGACGCTGCGAAAGGATCTTCATCAGGCGCGCGCCGGGGCGTCCTTGCGCATCCTCGCCAGTCTCGCCGAGCAGGCGGCAGGTGATACACACAAACAGTTTTGAGGCGCATGAGGTCCGCACCGCCTCGGTGTCGATCAGGGCTGTCATATGCAGTCCGCGCTCAGCTCGGCATGCGGGCGGCAGCCGGCGCGAGTACCGCGGCACCGGCAGCAAGGGTGCAGAATGGATTGAACAAAGTCTTCATCGCGGACCTCCGTCGTCATGGGCTTCGTCTGCCCTGGCCAGGTGCCGCTTCCGACGGGCCCCGTCGCGACGAAATTCGTCGCTGATGAGCCTTCAATATGACCATCGCGACGCCCCGCGCGACGAGCCGGATAACAGCATTCTCGACGGCAGGTCTCCTGGCTCTCGGGTCCTAGCGTCCGGCCACCTTCCCGGTTTCCCAGTGGTGCTTTGGCCTTCAGCTCGCCGACTACAGTTGCGGGGGCAGCCGCGGATTTGGGGTCCCATGCCTTTGACAGGCTAAAGTCCCCTTACCGCATTCCCATTCAATCCCCTTGCGGGGAACCGTCACCCGATTGATAAGGGCAAGGATCAACCCCCGTCAATCGAATTCGCCGATCATGAACCTTCCTGTGCCCCGTCTGACCTTCGTTCTCGGCGGCGCGCGGTCCGGAAAGAGCAGATATGCCGAGAACCTGGTGATGGACTGCGCTCTGCCCTGGATCTACGTCGCAACCGCCGAAGCCCATGATAGCGAGATGGCGGCGCGGATTGCCGCGCACCGGAACCGACGCGATGGCCGGTGGCGCACCGTCGAGGCGCCGCTCGATTTGGCGGGCGCGATCGCGGCGCATGGCAGGGAAGGACAAGCCGTGCTGATCGACTGTCTCACGCTCTGGCTCAGCAATGTCATGCTGGCCGGTCAGGATTTGGTCGCCGAGCAACAGCGGCTGATCACGGCCCTTGGCAACGCCGACGGGCCGGTTGTTATCGTCTCCAATGAAGTCGGCCTTGGCATCGTTCCCGACAATGCGCTGGCGCGAGAATTTCGTGATGCGCAAGGCCGCCTCAACATGCAGGTGGCTGCGATTGCCGACCGCGCCGTCTTGATCGCGGCGGGATTGCCGCTCATTCTGAAATAAGAAGGAATTTTAGCTCCATGACAGCCGAAACCGACGACGAAGCGCGCCACAAGGCAAAAATGGCCAACCGAAAGGCGGTTCAGGACGCCGAGGTCGCCGGCAAGACGATCGAGAAAGGGTTGCTCATCGTCCACACCGGCAAGGGCAAAGGCAAATCGACGGCGGCCTTCGGCCTTCTGCTGCGTGCCATCGGACGCGGTTTTCAGTGCGGCGTGGTCCAGTTCGGCAAGGGAGCCTGGCAAACCGGCGAGCGTAGCGCGATCGAGCGTTTTGGCGATCAGGTCAAATGGTACACGCTCGGTGAAGGCTTTACCTGGGAAACACAGGATCGCGCCCGTGATGTCGCCGCCGCGGAGCGCGCATGGGACAGGGCGACTGAACTGATGGAAGATCCCTCCGTCCAGTTGCTGATCCTCGACGAGCTCAATATCTCCTTGCGCTACGATCATCTCGACCTCGGCCGGGTGCTCGCGGCATTCGCGAGCAGGCGGCCCGACTTGCACATCGTCGTCACCGGCCGCAACGCCAAGCCCGAATTGATTGAGATAGCCGACCTCGTCACCGAGATGGTCGTTGTGAAGCATCACTTCGCGGCCGGCGTCAAAGCCCAACCAGGCATTGAGTTTTGAGCCTCGCGCGCGCGATCATGCTGCAAGGTACCGGCTCGGACGTCGGCAAGTCGCTGCTGGTTACCGGACTGGCCCGGGCTTTCACCAATCGCGGCCTGCGGGTGAGACCCTTCAAGCCACAGAACATGTCGAACAATGCCGCTGTTGCCGCTGATGGCGGCGAGATCGGGCGCGCCCAGGCGCTGCAGGCGCGGGCCGCACATGTGCGACCAAGCGTTCATATGAATCCTGTCTTGCTGAAGCCGCAGAGCGAAACCGGCTCGCAGGTGGTCGTGCAGGGCCGCGTCGTCGGCAATGCCAAAGGGCGCGAATATCAGGCGATGAAGCCCAGACTGCTCGGCATCGTGCTTGAAAGTTTTGGCCATCTTGCGCGCGAGGCCGACCTCGTGCTGGTCGAGGGTGCGGGCTCGGCCTCGGAAGTGAATCTGAGATCCGCCGATATCGCCAATATGGGCTTTGCGCGTGCGGCCGGCGTGCCTGTCGTGCTGATCGGCGACATCGACAGGGGTGGCGTGATCGCTTCTCTCGTGGGCACCAAGGCCGTCATCGCTGCCGAGGATGCAGCGATGATCGCAGGCTTCATCGTCAACAAATTCCGCGGCGATCCGACACTCTTTAGTGATGGGATGGCAGCCATTGCACGACACACCGGTTGGCAGCCGCTTGGTCTGGTGCCATTCTTCGACTTGGCGCACCGATTGCCGGCGGAAGATGCGCTCGGGCTTCAAACTGGTTCCCCGCGCGGCGAGAGCGACCGCCCCCTGATCGTCGTGCTCGCCTACCCCCGCATCTCGAATTTTGACGATTTCGATCCGTTGCGCCTTGAGCCGGGCGTCAATGTTGTCTTCATCAGACCTGGACAGCCCATTCCCGGCGACGCCGCGCTGGTGGTGCTCCCGGGATCCAAGGCCACGATTGCCGATCTCGCCGCGCTGCGCGAAACAGGATGGGATACTGACCTCAAGGCTCACGCGCGCCGCGGCGGCCACGTGCTCGGTGTTTGCGGCGGCTATCAGATGCTCGGCACGCACATTTCTGATCCGAACGGAATCGAGGGACCTGCCGGCTCCGTCGCGGGCCTTGGTTTGCTCGATGTCGAAACCGTGCTCGGGGGCGACAAAGTCCTCGTCGATATCCTTGGCACCAGTGCTGACCGCGCGGCGCCCTTCAAGGGATATGAGATGCATATTGGACGCACGACCGGCCCGGGCTGCGCCAAACCCCTGCTGCGTTTCGCCGACGGTCGAGAGGAAGGCGCGGTCGATGGCTCAGGCCGCATCGCCGGTTGCTACGTTCACGGGCTCTTTTCCGACGACCGGCAGCGCAACCACTGGCTGCATCTCATCGCAAACCGTTCTTCCGGACTAGCCTACGAAACCGACGTCGAGGAAACCCTCGATCGTCTCGCCGACCACATCGAGCGGCACATCGACTGCAATCGTCTACTTGATCTCGCCCGCGCACCCGACCTTAAGCAAACGCCGTAACCGCAGCCAATCCTGCAACGCATGCGAATTGGATTGCGCATGCGGCCCGATATTGCCTGAGGGCTGCGCGGATGTCCGGGACACCCGCCGTCTCGCGGCCATCACCGACCCAATGATCGTCAATCGTGGTCCCCTGATAGGCGCGCGGGCCGGCAAGCCGCAGATCCAGCGCTCCTGCCATCGCGGCCTCCGGCCATCCGGCATTAGGCGAGCGGTGCCTGTTGGCATCACGCCACACCGCCACGATTGCACCGCGGGGCGACAGCCCCGATAACGTCGCCGACGCCAGCAGCAGCCAGAACGCAGCGAGCCGCGAAGCCGGGAGGTTGATGAGATCGTCCACTCGCGCCGACGCCCAGCCGAAAGCGAGATAGCGCTCGGACTTGTGGCCGATCATGCTGTCCGCCGTATTGACTGCCTTGTAGCCGAAAACGCCGGGCAATCCGGCAACAAGCAGCCAGAACAGCGGCGCCACGACGCCGTCGGAAAAATTCTCGGCGAGGCTTTCGATGGCGGCGCGGCTGACGCCGGCTGCATCGAGGTTTTGTGTGTCGCGTCCGACAATCATCGACACGGCTTGACGCGCGGCCTCAATACCCTTCTGCTCCAGCGCATCGGCAACCGCCCGGACATGCGCATCGAGGCTGCGCTGGGCAAGCAGCGTGCTGGCCGCAGCTCCCGAGATAAGCGTACTCGCAAAGCCTGACAGGAAGCGTTGCGCCAGCAGGAAGATGACCGCCCCCGACAAACAGCTGACGGCAAGCAGCAAAACCAGTGTCACAAGGCCAAATAGACGACGGTGTTCGAACGAGAACTCAGGACGGTTCCAGGCGCGCTCGCACCATGCTATCAGCGCCCCGATCCAGCTCACGGGATGGCCGATCCAGCGATAGAGGGCGGCCGGAAATCCGAAAGCGGCTTCGATTGCGAGCGCGGTGAAAGCGAGTTCGGCGAACATGCGTGATCCGGAACACCTGGGCAATTTGAACGCTCTGCCTATCACGCAGCCCGCTGCCGCGGAACAAATCTCGCACGGGGGCAATCTGGACGCCGCGCGAACAAGGTTTCCGGGAGCGCCGGAGCCGTGGATCGATCTATCGACCGGCATCAATCCCCTCCCCTTCCCGATTCCCGATTTGCTCGCGGAAATCTGGTCGCGTCTGCCAATGCGCTCCGAAGAGGAAGCGTTGCTGGCCGCAGCCGCGATAAGGTACCGCGTTGCCGATCCCGGTATGATCGTCGCTGCACCGGGCACGCAGGCCTTGATCCAGCTCCTTCCTCGCCTCGTCCCGACGTCTTCGGTTGAGATCCTCGGGCCTACCTACGAGGAGCACGAGGCCTGCTGGATAAGACAAGGCCATCGCGTTTCGGTGGTAAGCGATCTCGACCGGAGTGACCGCGCCGATGTCGTCATCGTCGTCAATCCCAACAACCCGACCGGATGTGTCATTCCCTTGAGCGAGCTGCGCAGCATTGCGTTGGCGCTTGCGAAAAAGAACGGGCTGCTCGTCGTCGACGAAGCCTTTGTCGATGTGCTCCCGGAAGCGGCGAGCGTTGTCTCAGAGCTGCCGCCAGCCACGATCGTTCTGAGGTCTTTCGGTAAAGCCTACGGATTGGCAGGCTTGCGCCTCGGTTTCGCGATCGCCGAAACCTCGCTCGCAAGCCGTATCCGCGCCGAGCTTGGGCCTTGGGCTGTGTCGGGCCCTGCGCTTTGGATCGGCAAGGCGGCGCTTTGCAATCCGCACTGGCTTGCCGAAACGACCGCCCGTCTTCAGTCCGATCAGCGGCGATTGGATGCCATACTGGAAGCCGCGGATTTTGCCGTGCTCGGCGGGACGCCGCTTTTTCGCCTCGCCCGCCATTCCGAGGCTGTGAAAATCGTCGAGCTTTTGGGACGCCACGGTATTCACGTTCGCGCCTTCTCGCGCGAGCCGCAGTGGCTGCGGTTTGGTCTGCCGGGCGGCGAGGCGGCGTGGGACCGCCTTTCTACCGCTTTGTTGGGCGCTTAACGTCGCGAGTTTCACGCCTTGCCGAGCACAAGTGCCAGCAGCAACAAACTCTCGGTAATTTCAACGCTGGCACCAAGACAGTCGCCATTGATGCCGCCGAGCCGCCAGCGCCAGAACAGGCTCCCCAGCGGTATGACCACAAGTGCTGCAATCAGTGGAGGAGCAGCCCAGGCGCTTGCGCCGACCAGGACAACGCTCCACGCCGCAATCATGGACCAGCGGATATCCGAAGAGAACCGTTCCGCAAGGCCTGACTTCAGGGTGGGAACGGTGCGGCTCCAGACAAGCGCGCCGAAGCGGGCCCAGGCCGGAATGAGGATCAGGGCCCAAGGCGACGCGGTCGCGGTCACTGAAGCCAGCAGCACCAACTTGCTTGCGATCTGGAGCGTGATGGCCATGACGGCGAAACTGCCGGCGTGGGGATCGTCCAGGACTTCAAGAAACCGCTCGCGAGCTCGATGCGAGGCGCCAAAAGCATCAGCGACGTCGCCGAGGCCATCAAGGTGCAATCCTCCGGTGATCCATACCCAGATGATGACGGCGACAAGCGCGCCGACCCAGGGATCGACCGGCCTCAGACCCCAAATCGCAAGTGCGACCGCCGCACCGATCATGGCGCCGACAAGCGGGAAGAAGGCGGCGGATTGGCTCAGGTCGCGCGGCTTTAAATCCGTGATCGGAGGTGTCGGGAGCCGTGTCAGAAACTGGACGGCGACAATCAGTCCGCGCGGGATCATGGCTGGCTGATCTCGACAATCTCGCCCCAAAACCGTGCATCGGCGGCAACTTCAAAATTTAGACGAATCCGCGTGCCAAATCCAATGCGCAGTGCCCACAGGTTATCGAGGGGCAGCCCGCAAACCAGATGCAGCGCCCTGCGCATTGGTCCTGCGTGGGTCACGACGAGCACAGGTCCGCGGCTCGCGGAATCGACGAGACGGATTAGCGCGCGAGTAATTCGTGCATCAAAACTTGGCCATGATTCCCCGCCCGGAGGCGGGTTGGCTTGGGGATCGCGATAGAACGCGGCGAGCGCTGCGCGCCCCGCTGGCTCTGCTTCGAGTTCAGACTTCAATCGGCCATCCCAAACGCCGAAATCGAGCTCAGCCCAATCACCGTCGATCATCAGAACCAGATTCCGGGACCTTGCAAGCCTTTCCGCGGGCTCTCGCGCCCGCAATAGCGGCGAGGTCACGATGGTTGGCCAGTTCTGGGGTTCAGTCTGGGAGCTGAATTGAGCCCAGCCTTCCGCCGCAAGGACACGATCAGTTTTGCCGTCAAGATATCCTTCCCGGCCCGTCGTGCCGTGACGGAGGAGATCGACCAACATCAGGCGATGCGCCCGGACACAGCCGCTTCATCGAACGTTGCCATGCCGTTATGAAGGGCACAGGCGAGACGCAGGACGGGAAGCGCAAGCGCCGCGCCCGACCCTTCTCCGAGCCGCAGCCCGAGATCCAGGATCGGTCGCGCATCCAGCTCTTCGAGCATCAACTGATGGCCACGCTCGGCTGAGCGGTGCGAGAAGATCAGCCATGGACGGCACGACGGATTGATACGAACGGCCGCGAGCGCCGCAACGGATACGATGAAGCCATCGATCAGCACCGGTACCCCGTTCTGCGCTGACGCAACGATAGCGCCCATCAGTGCAGCAATCTCCAGTCCTCCGACGGCCGAAAGCACATCGTCGACTTTGCTGCCGTATCCTTCAATCCCGTGAAACGCCAGAGCTTGCTTGATCACGGTCAGCTTGCGCTCTCGACCGGCGTCATCAAGGCCAGTGCCGTTGCCGACCACGAGTTCCGGCCGCCGGCCAGTGAGCGCGCAGGCAATCGCGGCAGCCGACGTCGTGTTTCCGATCCCCATCTCTCCAAGAATCACCAAATCGGCTCCTTCGGCGATCACCTGACGCAGCGCTCGCCGCCCGCACCCGAGAGCCTGAACGACCTCCGGTGCAGTTAAGGCGGCCTGCTCACCGAAATCGCGCGTGCCGCATCGCGGCTTGTCCGTCAACACACCCGGCACAGGCTGTTCCGACAAGGTACCGGCGTCCACAACCAACAGCGGCACGCCGAGCTCACGCGCGAGCACGCTTATTGCCGCCCCGCCACTTGCGAAATTGTACAACATCTGAACGGTGACATCCGACGGGTAGGCAGATACGCCTCTGGCCGCGACACCGTGGTCGCCGGCAAAGATGATGATCGGTACCCGCAATGCCCGCGGACGATCCGTTGCTTGCAGCGCCGCGAGATCAATAGCCAATCGCTCCAGATGACCGAGCGAGCCTGCTGGCTTTGTCAGATTAGCTTGCCGTTGCCGGGCAAGCTTTGCGTGCGTTTCCGATGGCACCGGACAGCCGCCGTCGATCCAGTCAGCCATACCCAACCTTTTTTCCAAGCATGTGACCGACGGCATGAATGCCATGACAAATCGCGCTTGGCAAAGCAGAACTGGCGCGAAGTGGCCAAGGTCGGATGACCTGGTGAAGGTCAGCTCCCTGAGAAGCCGCAGCCAATTCCCGAGGAGGGCAAATCGGCTGCCGTTAGGACCATCATTGTCCCTCTACTTCCTTGAACGCCTCGCGCGCGTTTCGGAAGGCATCGATTCCCGAGGGGATGCCGCAATAGACCGCGACCTGAAGCAGAATCTCCTTGATCTCGTCCTTCGTCAGCCCGTTCTTCAAGGCTCCCTTGACGTGCAGCTTCAATTCGTGGGGCCGGTTGAGCGCGCCGAGCATGGCCAGATTGACGATGCTGCGGGTGCGGCGATCAAGTCCCGGCCTGGTCCACAACGCGCCCCAGCAAAACTCGGTCGACCATTCCGCCATCGTGCGTGTGAATTCGTCTGCTCCCGCAATGGATTTGTTGACGTAATCCTCGCCGAGCACTTCCTTGCGAACCTTCAGGCCTTTTTCAAACAAACTGCTATCGCTCATGTTCGATCCTTCCAATGTTTGAGTTCTGGTTCATTCCGCGCGCCGTGCCAACCAGCGCAGATAGCGTCTCAGCATGGGCTGGTTATGCGAGTTCATCAAGCTCGAGACGTCGGTAATCTCAGACGCCAGACGTCCTTAATGATGGCCGATCTACCGGTGGCGGCAATCGAATCACCGTTGTATTCGGCCGCAATTCGGCTATAATCCGCGCATCGGCTGCGGCCGCGCTACTTATTTCCATCGTTGGTGATCAGGCCCGTCTGCTTAGGCGGGCCGTCGCCATTTTGAGGGTCTATCGCGATGACTCGTTCCAATCGGGTTGACCATATCCGTATTACTTCGCACCCGGCACCGGGTGCCAAGCTCAACTTCCCGATCCGCTGGGGCGCAGCCAGCGCGCGCGAACGCGGGCCGGTGATCGGCACGGTGTCGCGTCCGCAAGATCGCAACGTCATCGGCACCCATGGCGGCTCCTATTCGGTTTATCGCGCGCTCGCGGTGTCGTCGGGCGCACTCGATCCGATCCGCCGGCCGGATCTCACCAACACCCATCCCGCCGCCACGATCGGACCGTTTCCGCAATGGACCGATCCGCAGCGCATCGTTTCGCTCGATCCGTGGGGGCATCTTGCCGCGGAAAACTTCGCGACCGAGATCACTGAGGGCATCGATATCCGCCCGAGTATTGCCATTACCCGCGCGCGCCTTGACCTGCCCGAACTGCAGGCGGCGATCGAAGCCGGGCGGCTCACGCATGACGGCGAGGTCGTGCACAAGAATGGCAGCATCTCCGTGGTCAAGATCGCGATCGACCCGGTATGGTATCTGCCCGGCCTGGCGCAGCGTTTCGCGACCACCGAGAACAATTTGCGCCGGCAACTGTTTGAGCAAACCGCGGGCATGTTTCCGGAACTGGTGACCCGGCCCGATCTCCAGGTTTTTCTGCCGCCGATCGGCGGTACGACGGCCTATCTGTTCGGCGACGTTGCCAAACTGCCGGACCATCGCACCAAGATAACCTGCCGCGTGCATGACGAGTGTAACGGCTCCGACGTGTTCGGCTCGGACATCTGCACCTGCCGTCCATATTTGCTCCACGGCATCGAGGAATGCGCGCGCGCCGGACAAAACGGCGGGCTCGGCATCATCATCTACAATCGCAAGGAAGGCCGTGCGCTCGGCGAAGTCACCAAATTTCTCGTCTACAACGCGCGCAAGCGGCAGGAAGGCGGCGATGCCGCGGCCCAGTATTTCGAACGCACCGAATGTGTCGCGGGCGTGCAGGATGCCCGCTTCCAGCAATTGATGCCGGATGTGGTGCATTGGCTCGGCCTCAAGCGCATCGACCGCTTCGTTTCCATGAGCGACATGAAGCACGATGCGCTGACCAGCCAGGGCATCGAAATCATCGAACGCGTGCCAATTCCCGACGATCTTGTGCCCGCCGACGCCCATGTGGAAATAGCCGCGAAGAAGGCCGCCGGCTACTACACGCCCGAGCCGCAGCAAGACCCGGTCAACCCGGTCGGCCGCCCACTCGAAAAATTTTAAGAGGCGGCAGTGTCCCTTGCAAATCCGGAGACGTCAGCCGCCTTGTCATTGTTGAATGCCGGAGCGGTCCGCGAGCGCGCACACCGGATGCTCATGGTCGGCCTTGAAGACAGGCTTCCGAACTTCCGCATCCGGCTTGACCGCATGGACTCTACCGTCGACCTGGTGCTGGAGACGACGCGCAAGGCCTATCCCTCCCTCGATGTGCCGTTTCATTCGCGCTGGCGGCATTTTGTTGCGAACGGGCACAATCGCTGGGCGGCTATCGCCGACCGGACCGACTGGCCCGATCGCGCGGCCCGGGCGCGGGCGGAATTCGATCTGGCCATGGTCTCGGTCTTCCTCGACGCCGGCGCGGGCCCGTCGTGGCGCTACCGCGATCCGGCCACTGGATCGGCGGTCGGACGTTCGGAGGGATTGGGACTGGCGAGCCTTGCCATGTTCGCCGGCGGCGCCTTCTCGGCCGATCCGCGCCAACCCTTGCGGGTCGATGCCGATGTCCTTGCAAAGATCAGCGTTGCCGACCTCGAGCGCGGCCTGCAGGTCTCCGACGCCAATCCACTGATCGGCATTAAAGGCCGCGCCGACTTGCTGCGCCGCCTGGGGTCGCTGGTCGCCTCGAAGCCCGATGTGTTCGCTGGTCGGGACAGGCCACGACCGGGCGGCCTGTTCGATCGGCTTGCGATGCTGGCCGACGGCTCTGAGCTTCCCGCCCCAACTGTTCTGACGGAGCTCTTGCGAGAGCTCGGGCCGATCTGGCCCTCGCGGCTTACGCTCGGCGGGATCGCGCTCGGCGATTGCTGGCAGCATCCCGCGTTGACAACGAGGGATGCGACCAGCGGCCTGGTGCCGCTGCACAAGCTGTCGCAATGGCTGGCCTATTCGCTGATCGAACCGCTGCAAACCGCCGGCGTCCGCGTCACCGACATCGACGGCCTCACGGGGTTGGCCGAATATCGCAACGGCGGCCTGTTTATCGATGGTGGCGTGCTCGCGTTTCGCGACGCCGACGATGCGCAGCGCGCGTACGAGGTAGCGTCGCCGGTGGTCGTGGAATGGCGCGCGCTGACCGTGGCGCTGCTCGACCGCGTCGCCGATGGTGTGCGGCGACGGCTTGGGCTCGATGCCAATTCGCTGCCGCTCGCGAAAATCCTCGAAGGCGGAACCTGGGCCGCGGGCCGATGGCTGGCGCGCCAGCGCCGCACTGACGCTTCGCCTCCGGTAAAAGTCATCAGCGACGGCACAGTATTTTAGGTCGCACTTTATTTTAGCTCGCACTATCTTCCAGCTTGGGGATCAGCAACATGGACGGCGTCACGATCGTTAGTCATCCGTTGGTGCAGCACAAGCTGACGCTATTGCGCAAGAAAGATATTTCGACCAAGTCGTTTCGCGAGCTGCTCAAGGAGATCGGGATGCTCTTGTGCTACGAGGTCACCCGCGATCTGCCGCTCGCCGATGTCGATATCGAAACGCCGCTGGCGCAAATGAAATCTCCGAAGATCGCGGGCAAGAAACTGGTGTTCGCCCCGGTCCTGCGGGCCGGCGTGACCTTCGCCGACGGCATGCTCGATCTGGTGCCGACGGCGCGGATCGCTCACATCGGCCTTTATCGCGAACCGGAAACCTTCGTGGCGGTGGAATATTTCTTCAAGGCGCCGAGCGATCTGCACGAGCGGCTGGTGATCGTGATCTCGCCGGTGCTGGCAACGGCGAACTCCGCAGTCGCCGCGGTCGACCGGCTGAAAGAGCGCGGCGCGAACGACATTCGACTGGTAAGCCTGATCGGTGTGCCGGAAGGCGTCGAGCGCATCCGTGGCATTCACCCGGACGTTCCGATCTGGCTCGCCGCGATCGACCAGGGGCTCGACGAAAACGCCTACATCCTGCCGGGTCTCGGCGATGCCGGCGACCGCGCCTATGGCACCAAATAGGCGGGCTCGGTCGCACGGCTATGATCTCTCCTATCGAGGCGGCGGAGCGCCCGGCGAGGCGCTGCGCTTCAGCATTTCAGGAAGATTGATCTTGACACCATTGCCCATGATCATATCGCCGGGTTTCTGATCCGCAGCGCAGGGGCCGAGCCATTTCCCTTCCATCGTCATGGTCATCTTGCCGCCCGGAAGCTCCTCGCTTTGCGCTGTCACGGTCATCGTATAGGAGCTGTCAAAGCTGCCGGTGATAACCGAGTGCGCCGTCGCGGCCTTGCCGCCAACCGTGCAAGTGGAATCGATCGTGATCGAATTCGCCGAATCTTGCACTTCGCGCTTGGGGCATGCCGCCGGGTCAAAGGGACCGGCGCTCGACTGCATCATCTGGTCGGTGGTGGCGTCGATGCATTGCTGAAGCACCCGGGCGGGCGCGGAGCTGTTCTCGATGCTGGTCTTGACCTGCCACAAGCCCGGCTTGCGCGATGGCGGTTCGGCCGCCTGGGCCGACATCGCGCCAATCAGAACCAGTACCGAAGTCGCCCTGATAAGGCGTGCAAAATCCTGTCGCATTTGGCACCCTTATAACGCCCGGACATTCCAAGTCTATCTGGCTTTGATGTGGACGGGGTCCGCGAGCTCTAGAACTCCAGAGGCAATTTGAATTTTGGCCGGCAGTCGCCCTGCGCTCTGCTTCACAGAAGCGAGCCGCAAATCTGGTTGTCAGATAGCGTTCGCTTTAGGTCAGCTTTGTTGTCAGAGGTCGCCACCAATCTCTAATGAGTGTGGGCGCGCACAACTGTCTATTTTAGTACCTCAATATCGCAAAAACTTCTCGTCGGAGTTCACGGGCGTCAACCGCGGGATGAATCGCAAATAAGTTCAAAAAAGCGCGGCTATTCGCAACCGCTGCCCCCGATGGCGATCATTCGAGAATTTTGAAAAACAAAAATATCTCCAGACGCCTAGTCGGACCATGCGCATTTTTACGCACCGAGTTTTGTGCCGCGTCGCGCCGTAACAGCAGCGCTCTCCGGTCGGCCAGTCATCGGACTGCAACATGTGGCTGCCACAGTGGCCGCGCGGTCACCGCACCGAAACATTGGGGAGAATATTTCCATGATAATGAATAAAATAGCCCTCGGCCTGCTGGCCGGGGTGGCCTTTGGCGCGACCGCCGAAGCGGCCGATATCGACCACGTCCTGCTGATCAGCGTGGACGGATTGCACGCGCTTGACGTAGCAAACTATGTCGAAGCTCATCCGAACTCCGCCTTGGCCGAGTTGTCCGGACACGGCGTCACCTACAGCAATGCCCGCACGCCCGCGAACTCCGATTCGTTCCCCGGTCTGCTGGCGCTGGTGACCGGCGGATCGCCGATCACGCACGGCCTGTTCTACGATGTCAGCTATGACCGCAACCTTTACGATC
>Ga0073928_10002601_pt1 | contig 30547 bp, 29 predicted proteins | sample PaiPotPPA55metaG_FD_76969 | JGI IMG/M metagenome (GOLD analysis project Ga0073928, IMG submission 76969) | Iron sulfur acid spring bacterial and archeal communities from Banff, Canada, to study Microbial Dark Matter (Phase II) - Paint Pots PPA... ...
ATCGCCTGGATGGTGCGCACGAAATGCCCGGCGCCGCCATCGGCGAGATCGTCGCGGTCGACCGAGGTGACGACGATGTGGCTCAAGCCCAGTTTCGCCACGGCTTCGCCGACATGCTGCGGCTCGTGCGGGTCGAGCTGGTCGGGCCGGCCGGTGGCGACGTTGCAGAAGGTGCAGGCGCGCGTGCAGACGCTGCCCAGGATCATCACCGTCGCGTGCTTCTGCTTCCAGCACTCGCCGATATTGGGGCACGCCGCCTCTTCGCAGACGGTGTTGAGCTTGAGCGCGCGCATGAGCTTGCGCGTCTCGTGATATTCGGGCGAGGTCGGCGCCTTGACACGGATCCAGTCCGGCTTGCGCAGGACGGGATTGTCCGGCTTGTGCGCCTTCTCGGGATGACGGAGAGGAGCCTCGCTCATCGCTGCTGCTCGATGTTCCGGAGCCTCAGATGTGGAGAACCTGGCCATAGGCGTCAAGCACGGCCTCGTGCATCATCTCCGACAGCGTCGGATGCGGGAAGACCGTGCGCATCAGCTCCTGCTCGGTGAGCTCGCCGGTCTTGGCGATGGTGTAGCCCTGGATGAGCTCGGTCACCTCGGCGCCGATCATATGCGCGCCCAGGAGCTCGCCGGTCTTGGCGTCGAACACCGTCTTCACCATGCCCTCGGGCTCGCCCAGCGCGATCGCCTTGCCGTTGCCGATGAAGGGGAAATGGCCGACGCGCACCTCGTAGCCAGCCTCCCTGGCCTTGCGCTCGGTCAAGCCGACGCTCGCCACTTGCGGCCGGCAATAGGTGCAGCCGGGGATGTTCCTGACATCCATGGGATGCGCGGTGTTGAGCCCGGCGATGCGCTCGACGCAGATCACGCCCTCATGCATCGCCTTGTGCGCGAGCCAGGGCGGCCCGACCACGTCGCCGATGGCGTAGACGCCCGGCTCGTCGGTCTGCAGCCACTCGTTGACCAGGATGTGGCTCTTATCGACGCGCACCTTGGTCTTCTCGAGGCCGATATTCTCGACATTGCCGGTGATGCCGATGGCGAGCACGACGCGCTCGGCCGTCACCTGCGCGCTCTTGTCGCCGGCCGACAACGTCGCGGTCACGTCGGCGCCGTTCCTCTTCAGCTCCTTCACCGTGGTGCCGGTGTGGATCTTCATGCCCTGCTTCTCGAACGCCTTCCTCGCGAAGGCGGAGATCTCCTCATCCTCCACCGGCAGCACGCGGTCGAGCACTTCGACCACCGTCACCTCGGCGCCCATGTCGCGGTAGAAGCTGGCGAACTCGATGCCGATCGCGCCCGAGCCGACGACCAGCAGCGATTTCGGCATCTTCTCGGGGATCATCGCCTCCTTGTAGGTCCACACCAGCTTGCCGTCGGGCTCGAGCCCGGGCAGCGAGCGCGCGCGCGCGCCGGTGGCGATGATGATGTGCTTCGCCTGGTACTCGCCGATGGGCTTGCCGCCTTTGCTGACGCCGAGCTTGCCCTTGCCGAGCAGCGCGCCCTCGCCGTCGATGACGGTGACCTTGTGCTTCTTCAGCAGGAATCCGACGCCGTTCGAGAGCTGCTTCGCCACCTTGCGCGAGCGCTCGACGACTTTCTTGGTGTCGTAGGTGATGTCCTTGGCCGAGAAGCCGTAGGCGTCGAGATGATGCAGCAGGTGATTGATGTCGGAGCTGCGCAGCAGCGCCTTGGTCGGGATACAGCCCCAGTTGAGGCAGATGCCGCCCAGATGCTCGCGCTCGACGCACGCCGTCTTCATGCCGAGCTGCGCCGCGCGGATCGCCGCGACATAGCCGCCCGGCCCGCCGCCGAGGATGATCACATCGAAGGAATTATCGGCCACCTCTGCCTCCTAAGCCTCTCTTGCAGCCCCCTCACCCTCCCACGCTTCGCATGGGCCCCTCCCTCTCCCGCAAGGGGAGAGGGATAACAGCGCGTCGGGTGCGCCCCCTCTCCCCTTGCGGGAGAGGGAGGGGGTGAGGGGTAAGCCAAACAAAGATTCTCAGCGTTCACAGCGCCAGCATCGCCGGCGCTTCGATGATCTTCTTGAAGGCTTGCAGCCATTGCGCGCCGACGGCGCCGTCGACGGCGCGGTGGTCGCAGGCGATGGTGCAGCTCATGACGGTGGCGATCGTGACCTCGCCGTTCTTGACGACTGGGCGCTGCTCGCCGGCGCCGACGGCGAGGATGCCGCCTTGCGGCGGATTGATCACCGCGGCGAAATCCTTGATGCCGTACATGCCGAGATTGGAGATCGAGAAGGTGCCGCCCTGGAATTCCGTGAGCTTGAGCTTGCCGGCGCGGGCGCGGGCGGCCAAGTCCTTCATCTCCGCGGCGATGGTGCCGACGCCCTTCTGCTCGGCATGCTTGATGATCGGCGTGATGAGCCCGTCGTCAAGTGCCACGGCGACGGCGATGTCCGCGGTCTTCCAGCGCAGGATGGCGTCCTCGCTGAAGGACGCGTTGGCCGCCGGCACCTTCATCAGGGTGAGCGCCACGGCCTTGATGACGAAATCGTTGACCGATACCTTCACGTCGGCGTTGTCGTTGATCTCCTTGCGCATGCGCAGCAGCGAATCGATCTCGCAATCGACGGTGAGATAGAAATGCGGGATCGTCGCCTTCGCCTCCTGCATGCGCTTGGCGACGACGCGGCGCATGGCGGTGAGCGGCAGCTCCTCGTAGGGCGGATTGCCGGCCAGCGCGATGACCTGGTCCTTGCCGTAGCTCGGCAATGACAGCGGCGCGCCGGGCGCCGCCGGCGCGCGCGCCGCCGGTGCCTTGAGCGCGCCCGGCCCCCTGGCGAGCGCCGTCTCGATGTCGTGCTTGACGATGCGGCCATGCGGGCCCGAGCCGGTGAGGCGCGAGAGGTCGATGCCGGCCTGCTCCGCCATGCGCTTGGCCAGCGGGCTCGCGAACACGCGCTCGCCATCGGCATGGCCGTTGCTGCGCGGCGCGGCGGCCGGCGGCGGGGCCGCCGCACGCACCGGCGGCGGCGCGGTCTTCGGCGCGACCGGCGCCGGTGCCGGCTTGTTGGCGGCGGCGGCGGCCTCGGCCTTTTGCGGCTCGGCCTTCTGCGGCGCGGGCGCGGCGGCGACAGCGGATTTGGCCGGCGCCGGCTTCGCCTTGTCGAGCGCCGCCGCATCCTCGCCCTCGCCGAGGATGACGGCGATCGGCTGGTTGACCTTGACGGCTTGCGTCCCTTCGGCCACGAGGATGCGGCCGAGCGTCCCCTCGTCCACCGCCTCGAACTCCATCGTCGCCTTGTCGGTCTCGATCTCCGCGAGGATGTCGCCGGTCTTGACGGCGTCGCCTTCCTTCTTGTGCCACTTGGCGAGGTTGCCCTCGGTCATCGTCGGCGACAGCGCCGGCATCAGCACTTCAATGGGCATGGCTTCTCCCCTCCGGCCGGCTCAGCGGTAGCTCACCGCCTTGGCGGCGGCGATGACGTCGTCGATTTGCGGCAGCGCGAGGTGCTCGAGATTGGCGGCGTAGGGCAGCGGCACGTCCTTGCCGGCGACCCGCGCGACCGGCGCATCGAGATAATCGAAGGCCTGCTCCATCACCAGCGCGGCGATCTCGCTGCCGATGCCGGAGAAGGCCCAGCCCTCTTCGACCGAGACGACGCGGTTGGTCTTCTTCACCGAGGCGATGATGGTGTCGACGTCCAAAGGCCTGAGCGTGCGCAAATCGATGATTTCGGCCGAGATGCCTTCGCCCTCGAGCTTCTGCGCCGCGTCGAGCGCCACATGCACCATGCGCGAGTAAGCGAGGATGGTGACGTCCTCGCCCTTGCGCGCGATGCGCGCGCGGCCGATCGGCACGGTGTAGTCGCCGTCCTGCGGCACCTCGAAGGTCTGCCCGTAGACCAGCTCGTGCTCGAGGAAGACGACCGGGTTGGGATCGCGGATCGCCGATTTGAGCAGGCCCTTGTGGTCGGCGGCGGTGTAGGGCGCGATCACCTTCAAGCCCGGCACATGCGCGTACCAGCTCGCATAATCCTGCGAGTGCTGCGCCGCGACGCGGGCGGCGGCGCCGTTGGGGCCGCGGAAGACGATCGAGCAGGCCATCTGGCCGCCCGACATATAGCGCGTCTTGGCGGCGGAGTTGATGATCTGGTCCATCGCCTGCATGGCGAAGTTCCAGGTCATGAACTCGACGATGGGTTTGAGGCCGGCATAGGCGGCGCCGACGCCGATGCCGGCGATGGCGTGCTCGGAGATCGGCGTGTCGATGACGCGGCGCGCGCCGAATTCCTGCAGCAGGCCCTGGCTCACCTTGTAGGCGCCCTGGTATTCGGCGACTTCCTCGCCCATGAGGAAGACGCTGTCGTCGCGGCGCATCTCCTCGGCCATGGCGTCGCGCAGCGCGTCGCGCACGGTCTGCGTCACGGTGGGGCCGCTATATTCCTTCTCCTCGCCGGCGCGCACGCGCTTCGGCTGCGGCGCGGCCGCCGCGGCGGGCTTGGGCGGCTTCGCCTCGGCGACCGGCTCGACCCGCGCCTCCTGCGCCGGCGTCGACGGCGCCGGCACGGGCTTGCCGCCCGCACTCCGGGGCGCCTCGGTCTTGGCGATGTCGCCGGCGTCCTCGCCCTCGCCGGCGATAAGCGCGATCGGCTGGTTCACGGCGACGTTCTCGCTGCCCTCGGGCACCAGGATCTTGGCGAGCGTGCCCTCATCGGCCGCCTCGAACTCCATCGTCGCCTTGTCGGTCTCGATCTCCGCGAGGATGTCGCCGGCCTTGACGGCGTCGCCCGGCTTCTTGTGCCACTTGGCGAGCTTGCCTTCGGTCATCGTCGGCGACAGCGCCGGCATCAACACTTCGATCGGCATGGGAACCCCCTCCCCCTCAAGCGTCGGCGTAGACGTTGGTCCACAACTCCGCGGGATCGGGCTCGGGGCTCTGCTGCGCGAAATCGGCGGCGGCGGTGATGACGTCCTTGATCTCCTTGTCGATCTCCTTGAGCTTGTTCTCGTCCGCCAAGCCGGCATCGATCAGGCGCTTCTTCACCTGGTCGATCGGGTCGTGCTCCTGGCGCATGCGGCTCACTTCGTCCTTGCTGCGGTATTTCGCCGGGTCGGACATGGAGTGGCCGCGATAGCGGTAGGTCTGCATCTCCAAAATGTAGGGGCCCTTGCCGGAGCGCGCGTAGTCGAGCGCCTCATCGGCGGCCTGCTTCACCGCGACGACGTTCATGCCGTCGACCTGGTGGCCGGGGATGTCGAAGGGCGCGCCGCGGCTCACCAGATCGTGCGAGGCCGAGCTGCGCGTGATCGCCGTGCCCATGCCGTATTTGTTGTTCTCGATGATGTAGACGACCGGCAGCTTCCACAGCGCCGCCATGTTGAAGCTCTCATAGACCTGGCCCTGGTTCATCGCGCCGTCGCCGAGATAGGTGATGCTGACCTTGTGGTTGTCGCGATATTTGTGCGCGAAACCGAGGCCGGTGCCGAGCGGCACCTGCGCGCCGACGATGCCGTGCCCGCCGAAGAAGCCCTTCGCCTGCGAGAACATGTGCATCGAGCCGCCCTTGCCCCGGGAATAGCCGCCGCGCCGGCCGGTGAGCTCGGCCATGACGCCCTTGGGGTCCATGCCCGTCGCCAGCATGTGGCCGTGGTCGCGGTACGAGGTGATGATGCTGTCCCCCGGCTCGGCCGCGGCCTGGACGCCGACCACCACCGCCTCCTGGCCGATATAGAGATGGCAGAAGCCGCCGATGAGGCCCATACCGTACATCTGCCCCGCCTTCTCCTCGAAGCGGCGGATGAGCAGCATGTCGCGATAGAATTTGAGCAGCTCCGCCGCCGCTACCTCGGGTTCGTCGCGGCCCGCCACTCTCGGCTTGCGCTTCGCCATCGCCATTGGGGGGATCCTCTGAGAGAAGGTGGCGCCCCGCCGCGCGGGGCCGATTCGCATCCGCCGGTTAAAATGCGCCGCACCCCCGAAGAATGCAAGCCGGCCCCTGGTAAAAGATTGTTTTGCAACGCAAAATGAAACTTAACTGAACAACGGTTAAGTGATCTGAAAGGGCACGCGAAGCTTGAGGAAGCTCCCGACCATGGGCAAGCGCCGCGACGGCAGGTTGATTTTCACTTGATTTTGTTCCTTCTTTGTTCTATACAGGAGCCCGACCACGGGAGGCTGGCATGGATGGGCTGTTCGCGACGATGCGGCGATTGCACGAGCGCGGACCGCGCTCGCGCGGACTGACTGTGGATGCCGACGGCGTCGCCCTCGGCCCGGATTGCGTACTCGTCCGGCGAACGCCTGCTGGTTATCAGCGCGCGACGGCGGGAGAGATCGTCGATTTGACGCGCGTCGTGTTCGGTCGCGACGCACGCCTCGACCGCATCCCGATCGTGCTTGCCCGCATCACCGAGTGCCTTTCCGCCGGCGATTTGGTCAAAGCGCAACTCCTCGGCCTCGAGATCCCCCTCGACGAACTCGACGACCGGCAATTGGCGCGCCTGCGATTTGCCGACGACCTGATGAAGGACTTTGACCCCAACCAGCCGCGCGACGAACAAGGGCGTTGGACGAGCGGCGGCGGTGGCACGCGAGCCGACAGCATCGATTCGGTTGGTGTTGTCGGCCTTCTCGCTCCAGAAGCTGCGCCGCTAATCACGCGGGCGCTGGGAGTATTTTCCGGTCCAACAGCTTTTCTCGGTGCGCTGTTGATCCCAACAAACCGCAGCAACGTGTCGGAAGGCTCAATTCCCTACAGCCCCGGTCTCGCCTATCGCAACGACGAAGGGATCCTCACACTTTACCACGTCGACGACGAGGGTCACCGCACGGTCATGTTCAATGGCCGGCCTGATGCCGATCAGCTTTATCGGGATGAGCAAGGGAACGTCATCGGTCGCAATATCGGAAACGGCCAGGGATTCGTCATCGACCCCGAAGCCTTGCCGAAACTCGCGGAAAAGATAGAGACGGTGAAAAATCCGGAATATCGCGCACAATTGCGGGCCTATGTCGATGCGGTCGTCAACTCCGAGCCACGGCTCTGTCCACTGCCCAGTCCTGATCCCGGGAAAAACAATTCGGTGCAGTCCGGCATGTATCAATCGCGGCTGTGCGGCCTGCCGCCCGATTGGGGCGTCGCGTACAACGGCGCGCGCTTCGATGGCTGCGACCCGGCTACCGGCGTCCTACTACTGGAATGCAAAGCCCTCGGATTCGAGGACAAAATGTCGAGACTTGGTGGCTTCCAGAGTTGGTACGAAGGTGCCGAAGATTCTCCCGAACAGATGGATAAGCAGCAGAGGTTGGCACCCGATCGCGAGATTCTGTGGCACGTTGCGGAAAAACCATTCGCAGATCTTCTCGAGAAGCATGCTCGACACCGTGGATATGACAACGTCAATGTGAAGCACACTCCCGCAACTGAGGAGGAGGCCAAGGCTTGGCGGGAGGGCAGGAGAATGAAGCTAGCAGAGATGGGGGCGCTGTCATGAGTTTCGATATCTTTCTCGTATGCCTCGACCACGGCGAAGTCGCCACGTTCCCCCGTGCCCTCATCGAACGGGCCTTCGCGCCGTTCATAGAAACCCGTGAACCGAATAGCTGGAAACTGTGCGACAGCCTTGCCGATGTCTGGATCAAGGGCGCAGACGACATCACCGGCTTCGGCGTGTCCCGACCACCGGGCGACCTAGAGGAGCCGCACCCTTTCTGGCGCGCGCTGCTCGATGTCATGCAACGCACGCAGACCGTGCTGCATTGGCCAAGCGTCGGCCCCAGGCCTCACGCAGTCGTGGCCAACGAGTCCGTCATCGCTCACATGCCGCCGGACATGATCAGGATTCTCGGTAGACCAAAGGTCGTGACTAAGCCCGAAGAATTTTGGCAACGCATCGCCGAGAGCGGCGCTTAACGCGCCCTTCGAGCACGGAGCCTTATAAACAGACAGACCTTGAATTGGCGAGTGGTCGACATGCGATACGACCTCTTTCAAATTCACGCCGCGTGGGGTCCGCGGCAAGAGAATGCAGAGGCCTGCGCGCGGCGGCTCGCGCGCATGCTCAACGATGTCTCCGATGTCCATCGCGGTTTCGCGCAGATGGTTGTTCATCCCGACTGGGGACGAAGCCGGCCGGCCGATGCGCTACCGCGCCGCCCCGCGGAGATCGTGCCATTCTTATCGCCGGTGAGATATTATGACGAGGCTCGCAAGCGCATCATCGTCGGCAGTTATAGTCTCGACGCCTCCGCACACTGGGCGGGCTCACGATTTTTGGTGATGGCGGTCGTCGCCGGTAGGCACAACGAGAATGCGCGCCATTCCTTGTTGGGGAACCGGGTCTCGGTTTTGTTCAGAATTCTGGAGGGCGGGAAGGACGAGGACGCCACAGCCCTTGCCGCCGTGAAGCCGATCATGCTCGCGCTGATTTCGGCCTGGGAGCCGGAAAGCGCGAGCGCCGTCTCCACCCGCCATTGGGAGCTGTTGCGTGCCCCAGCCGGCACCAAGCCTTTCGTTCACGGAACCTGGGCCGCCTATTTCGCACCCGGAGCGGCGGAGTTTTCGTTGACATCGCTCGGCGTCACGCGTCGCCTGCCCGATGGCGGCCTGCTGTGGTGCGCCACCGACGAAGCGCTCGACCTCGACAATCCCGTCCATCTCGGGGCCGCAGCAGCGATGCACGCCGCCCTAGCCCGCAAATGAGACGATCCCCATGGGCGACAACTACATGGACTTCTTTCCCGCCGACCCACGCTTGCCGAAGCCGGACTGGCCGCGCTTGCGCGAGCAACTGCTTCAGTGCGGCCTCATCAAGCCGCCGCGCCAGGGCGGCGGCATCGCCTATAGCGCCGATCATCTCTGGCACGACATCGGGTACGACCGCGGGATACCGAATTATCATCATCAGCGCATGAAGGATCTCGCGCAGCTTATTACAGCGCTCAAGAATGCGGCGCTGGTTCCACAGGAGTTTCGAATCCAGCATGGACCGGTGGGCCAAGGACCCCGACGAGAGGTGGATCGACCCGGAAACCGGGCAAGGCTACGGCATTCTCGATCTCGACTGGCAGAACACGCTCGGCGCCGGGAGATGCACGCTGGAAGTTCGCAATGGCGGTTACTTGAATCCGCTGAAGGTGGTCGCTCTGCTCAGCGACTTCACCGGCTTACCTTTCAAGTTCTGCTGGTACAGCACCTGAGCCGGAGGCTCACTTGCTGTTGAAGATGACGATCTCGTTCGGCGCGGCGAGGTTGAGCTGGCTCCTCGCGCGCTCGTCGAGCATGTCGCGGTCGAGGTGGTCGGGGCGGAGGAGGTTGACCCGCCGCTCGAGCGTCGACCGCTCGGCCTCCACAGCGGCAAGGGTCGTCCTGGCGTCGCGGACCTGCTGGGTGAGGCGCAGCCAGGCGGTCAGCCCGCGATCTCCCTGCACCAGGTGATAGGCGAAATAGGCGCACAGGCTGATCCCGAGGACGGGACCGACGATGAGCCGCGCGCGCCGGCGTATCTCGTGAGCGATCGACACGGGACAGAGGGAATCACGCCCGAGTCGCCGCGTCAACGCGGGCGAGTCGTGGCGAGTCGCGGCGAGTCAATTTGTCGCAGGCCCGCCCCTCACCCTCCCGTCGCTACGCGACGGGTCCCTCCCTCTCCCGCAAGGGGAGAGGGGCTATTCGCAGCCCGCTCGGTGAGCCCCCTCTCCCGCAATGCGGGAGAGGGTCGGGGTGAGGGGATCGGGACGCTAAGCGCTATTTCCGCCTGAGCACCGTGTTCCCGGCGTAGCGGGCGGCGGGGCCGAGCTCTTCCTCGATGCGGATGAGCTGGTTGTACTTGGCGAGGCGGTCGGAGCGCGACAGCGAGCCGGTCTTGATCTGCCCGCAATTGGTGGCGACGGCGAGGTCGGCGATGGTGGAATCCTCGGTCTCGCCGGAGCGGTGCGACATCACCGCCGTATAGCCCGAGCCCTGCGCCACCTGCACGGCCTCGAGCGTCTCGGACAGCGTGCCGATCTGGTTGACCTTGACCAGGATCGCGTTGGCGACGCCTTTCCTGATGCCGTCGGCGAGGCGCTTCGGGTTGGTGACGAAGAGGTCGTCGCCGACGATCTGCACGCGCTCGCCCAGCGCCCGCGTCAGCGCCGCCCAGCCGTCCCAATCATCCTCGGCCATGCCGTCCTCGATCGAGACGATGGGGTAGCGCTTCACCAGGTCTTCGAGGTAGCGCACCATGCCCGGGGCATCGAGCGTCTTGCCCTCGCCCGCGAGCACGTATTTGCCGTTCTTATAGAACTCGGTCGCGGCGGCATCGAGCGCGAGCGCCACGTCCTCGCCGGGCCGGTAGCCCGCGGCCTCGATCGCCCTCATGACGAAGCCCAGCGCCTCGTCGGTGGACGCCAAATTCGGCGCGAAGCCGCCCTCGTCGCCGACATTGGTGTTGTGCCCGGCGTCCTTGAGCTGCTTGCGCAGCGCGTGGAACACCTCGGATCCGACGCGCACGGCGTCGGCCAGCGTCGGCGCCGCCACCGGCATGATCATGAATTCCTGGATGTCGATCGGGTTGTCGGCGTGGGCGCCGCCATTGATGATGTTCATGAGCGGCACCGGCAAGGTCCGCGCATAGGCGCCGCCGACATAGCGATAGAGCGGCTGGTCGAGATCGGCGGCCGCCGCCTTCGCCGCGGCGAGGCTCACGCCGAGGATGGCGTTGGCGCCGAGCCGCGCCTTGTTGGCCGTGCCGTCGAGCTCGATCAGCAGCTGGTCGAGCGCCACCTGGTCGGCCGCCTCGAAGCCCGAGAGCGCGTCGAAGATCTCGCCGTTGACCGCCTCGACGGCGCGCTTGACGCCCTTGCCGCCATAGCGCGCGCGGTCGCCGTCGCGCAGCTCGACCGCCTCATGCGCGCCGGTCGACGCGCCCGAGGGCACGGCGGCGCGGCCGAGCGCGCCGGTCTCCAGCGTGACATCGACTTCGACGGTGGGGTTGCCGCGGCTGTCGAGGATCTCGCGGCCGTGGATGTCGACAATGGCGCTCATGCTGCTCCCGGCGTAAGGCGGTGAAACACAGAAGGTTCAGCGGCTGCCCGACGAAAGCGCGGTGGCGCAAGTCCACCCGCTCGGATCATGCTCAGCGGCTTCCTAGCAAACTCAGGTTTGCCCGGTAAGGGGCTGGCGCTTGGCGAGGCGGTCGAATTCGATCATCGTTTCGAGCAGCGCCGGCATGTCCTTCAAGCGCACCATGTTGGGCCCGTCCGAGGGCGCGTTGTCGGGGTCCTCGTGCGTCTCCATGAAGACGGCGGCGACGCCGATGGCGCAAGCGGCGCGCGCCAGGGTGGGCACGAAGCGGCGCTCGCCGCCGGTCTTGGTGCCCTGCCCGCCCGGCTGCTGCACCGAATGGGTGGCGTCGAACACCACCGGATATCCCGTCTCCGCCATGATCGGCAGCGCGCGCATGTCGTTGACGAGCGTGTTGTAGCCGAAGCTGACGCCGCGCTCGCACAGGAGGATGTTCTCGTTGCCGGCGTCGGCGACTTTGCGCGCCACGTTCTTCATGTCCCAGGGCGCCAGGAACTGGCCCTTCTTGATGTTGATGGCGCGGCCGGTCTTCGCCGCGGCGACGAGCAGGTCGGTCTGGCGGCAGAGAAAGGCCGGGATCTGCAGCACGTCGACCGCCTCGGCCACGAGCGCGCATTGCTCGGGCGAATGCACGTCGGTGAGCACGGCGCAGCCGTAGGTCTCCCGCACTTCGGCGAGGATCGGCAGGCTCGCCTCGAGCCCCATGCCGCGCGCGCTGTCGATCGAGGTGCGGTTCGCCTTGTCGAACGAGGTCTTGTAGATGAGCCCGAGGCCCAGCTTCGCCGTGAGCTCGACCAGCGCATGGCTCATCTCCAGCGCATGCGTGCGGCTCTCGAGCGCGCACGGCCCGGCGATGAGCACCACCGGCCGGTCATTGCCGAGCGTGAGATTGCCGATATGGACGTGGCGGTGTTGCATCAGCCCTGATCTCGCGAAGCCCCCTCACCCCGACCCTCTCCCGCAAGGGGAGAGGGAGCGCACCGAGGTGCAGCGCATTCCCTCTCCCCTTGCGGGAGAGGGAGGGACCCGGCGCGAAGCGACGGGAGGGTGAGGGGGAACGGCGACAAGGTCAAGGTGTGTCGCCGCATCACACCAGCCGGCTCTGGTCGAGCGCGGCCTTGATGAAGGAGGTGAACAGCGGGTGCGGCTCGAAGGGTTTCGATTTGAGCTCGGGATGGTACTGCACGCCGATGAACCAGGGGTGGTCCAGGATCTCGACGATTTCCGGCAATATGCCGTCGGGCGACATGCCGGAGAAGCGCAGGCCTGCATCCTCGAGCTTGCCCTTGTAGTAGATGTTGACCTCGTAGCGGTGGCGATGGCGCTCGCTGATCTGCTGGGCGCCGCCGTAGATCTCGCTGACGCGGCTGCCGCGCGCGAGCACCGCCTCGTAGGCGCCGAGCCGCATGGTGCCGCCGAGGTCGCCGCCGGCCTGGCGCTTCTCCAGCATGTTGCCGCGCATCCACTCGGTCATGAGCCCGACCACCGGGTGCTCGCACGGCCCGAACTCGGTCGAGCCGGCGCCCTTGAGCCCGGCCAGGTGGCGCGCCGCCTCGATCACCGCCATCTGCATGCCGAAGCAGATGCCGAAATAGGGCACGCGCCGCTCGCGCGCGAAGCGCGCCGCCTCGATCTTGCCCTCGGTGCCGCGCTCGCCAAAGCCGCCGGGCACGAGGATGCCGTGCACGCCTTCGAGCTGGACGACCGCGTCCTCTTTCTCGAAGATCTCGGAATCGAGCCAATCGAGATTGACGCGCACGTTGTTGGCGACGCCGCCATGGGTCAGCGCCTCGGCCAGCGATTTGTAGCTGTCGCGCAGATGCGTGTACTTGCCGACGACGGCGATGTTGACCTCGCCCTCGGGACGGCGGATGCGCGTGACGATTTCGCGCCACCCCGTCAAATCGGGCGACGCCGTCTCGATGCCGAAATGCGCGCACACCTCGCGGTCGAAGCCTTCGAGGTGATAGGCGTTGGGCACCTCGTAGATGGTGTCGACGTCGATCGCGGGGATGACGCGGGCTTCCCGCACGTTGCAGAACAGCGCGATCTTGCGGCGCTGGCCTTCCGGCAGCGGCCGGTCGCAGCGGCACAGCAGGATGTCCGGCTGGATGCCGAGGCCGAGGAGCTCCTTCACCGAGTGCTGCGTCGGCTTGGTCTTGATCTCGCCCGCCGAGGGGATCCACGGCACCAGGGTCAGATGGACAAAGAGGGTGCGCTCGCGGCCCAATTCGTTGCCGAGCTGGCGGATCGCCTCGAGGAAGGGCAGGCTCTCGATGTCGCCGACGGTGCCGCCGATCTCGCACAAAACGAAATCCTCGTCGCCGTCGAGGCCGGCGACGATGAACTCCTTGATGGCGTCGGTGACGTGCGGGATCACCTGCACGGTGGCGCCGAGATACTCGCCGCGGCGCTCGCGGCCGATCACGGTCGAGTAGATGCGGCCGGTGGTGACGCTGTCGCTGCGCCGCGCGGCGACGCCGGTGTAGCGCTCGTAATGGCCGAGATCGAGATCGGTCTCGGCGCCGTCATCGGTGACGTAGACCTCGCCATGCTGATAGGGGCTCATCGTTCCCGGATCGACATTGAGGTAGGGGTCGAGCTTCCTCAGCCGCACCTTGAAGCCGCGCGCCTGAAGGAGCGCGCCGAGCGCCGCTGCCGAGAGACCTTTGCCGAGGGAGGAGACCACGCCGCCAGTGATGAAGATGAACCGCGTCATGGACCTTCAATCTACAGGAACGGAAGCGGGCGGCACAACGCGAAAGCGTCGCGGCCTGCGCCGCATCGGGGAATCCCGGCCATCCCGGCGCTTTGCCGATAGAGCCGGTGCGCGGCCTCGCCCGCAGGCGGTGAGCGGCCTGGAAATTTCCCGCGACTCGCGCCTTGAGCGCCGGCTATTTCGCCAAGGGCGCGCTGGGCTCGGCTGGCGCGGCGGGCGCGGTCGGCGCCGGCGCCGAATTCTGCACCGGCGCGGCGGGCTCCGAGGACGGCGCCGACGAGGCCGGCTGATCCAGCACCGAGCGCGACGCGCGCGAGCCGCCCGCCAGCAGCGCGAGCGTGATGCTCGTGAGGAAGAAGACAGCGCCGAGGATCGCCGTGGTGCGCGTCAGCAGATTGGCGGTCGAGCGTCCCGTCATGAAGCCGGACATGCCGCCGCCGCCCATGCCGAGCGCCCCGCCCTCGCTCTTCTGCAGCAGAATGACGCCGATGAGCGCGGCGGCAATCATGAGATGAACGACGAGGATGACGGTAATCATGGCTGCACGGACATGGGTCGCGGGGGATTGCCGGGGTTTTAGCCGGTCGGCCGCGGAAACGCCAGTGCCAGCGGCGACAGGTCCGGTCCGGGGCTGGGAGCCTCGAGCCTCTGTGCGACAAATCCAGAGACGTGCGTCGGGATTGCCGCAAGGGCGAGCCAATTGCGGCAATTTCGAAGCAGCAGCGCCCGGCTCGACGGTTAAGTTCGCGGCAAGCGCACGAAGCGTCCCGTCGAGGTGAGACCATGCGATTCGCGATACCAACGGACGGAAGAACGGCAGTGTTCGCAACCACCGCGTTGATCATGAGCGCGTCCGCGAGCCTTGCCGCCGGAGACCCCGCGGCGGGGCAACACGTCTTTGCCGAATGCGCCGGCTGTCATTCGACGACGCCCGGCCAGAACAAGATCGGGCCGTCATTGGCCGGCGTCGTCGGGCGCAAGAGCGGCACGGCGGCCGGGTACAGCTATTCGCCCGCCATGAAGAGCGCGAACATCACCTGGGACGACGCCACGCTTGACAAGTTTCTAGCGAGCCCGGCGGGCTTCGTGCACGGGACAAAAATGTTCATCGGCGTGCCGAGCAACATCGACCGGCAGAACGTCATCGCCTATCTCGACACGCTGAAATAGCGAGGCAGCGGCACGCCGCGGCCTCGCTCCCACGGCATGCAACGACAGCCATAGCCGTAGCAGCGTCGCTCTGATCGCGGAGGATTTCGTCATGCCTCAGATTCGAATCAATGGCGTCCAGCGCGACGTCGCGGCAGATCCGCAGACGCCGCTGCTGTGGGCGATCCGCGACATCCTCGGCATGCCCGGGACCAAGTTCGGCTGCGGCGTCGGCGCGTGCGGCGCGTGCACGGTCCATATGGACGGCAACGCCGTGCGCTCGTGCATCACCACGCTCGCCGATGCGGCCGGACACGAGATCGTCACCATCGAGGGCCTCAGCCCCGATGGCACTCACCCGCTCCAGCGCGCCTGGAAAGCCGGCAACGTTCCGCAATGCGGCTACTGCCAGCCCGGCCAGATCATGCAGGCCGCGGCACTGCTCAAGCAAACCCCGAAGCCCACCGATCAGCAAATCATCGATGCCATGTCGGGCAACATCTGCCGGTGCGGCACCTATTTGCGGATCCGCGCGGCCATCAAGTCAGCTGCGGAGACCGCGGAATGACCACGATCATGAATGTGAGCCGGCGCGATGTCGTCAAGGGCATCGCCGGCATGACCGGCCTGGTGCTGGGTTTCCACGTCGGGTCGCGCCATTTCCCGTTCGCCGAGGCGGCGGCGATGACGACCTTCGAGCCCAATGTCTATCTCGCCATCGACGAGACCGGGCTGGTGACGATCGTCGCCCACCGTTCGGAGATGGGCACCGGGATTCGCACCGGATTGCCGATGGTTCTCGCCGACGAGCTCGAGGCCGACTGGACGCGCGTCACTGTCATTCAGGCCCAGGGCGATCCGAAATACGGCGATCAGAACACCGACGGGTCGCGCAGCATGCGGCAATTCTATCAGCCGATGCGCGAGGCCGGCGCCTCGGCGCGGCAGATGCTCGAAGACGCCGCGGCGCATGTGTGGAGCGTCGACGCGAACGATTGCCGGGCGCGCAATCACATGGTCGTCCACGTTCCGACCGGACGGCAGCTGTCGTTCGGCGATGCTGCCAAGGTCGCCGCGACACTGCAGGTGCCGCCGCCCGACCATCTGGAGCTGCGGTTCAAGCCGGCGAGCGAACGCCATTACGTCGGCAAGCCCCTTCCGATCGTCGATCTCGATGACATCGTGCGCGGCAAGGCGACCTACGGCATCGACGTCGTGCTGCCGGGCATGAAATATGCGTCGGTCGAGCGCTGCCCGGTCTATGGCGGCAAGGTCTTGACCTTCGACGCCGCGGATGCGCTGAAGGTGCCCGGTGTCGAGCAAGTGGTGGCAATCCCCGCAACCCCGATTCCGTCGGGCTTCTATCCGCTGGGCGGCATTGCGGTCATCGCCAGCAACACCTGGGCGGCGCAGCAGGGTCGCGAGAAGCTCAAGATCACCTGGGATTTTGGCCCCAATGCGAGCCACGATTCGAGCGTCTACCGCGCGGAGCTCGAGGCGACGGCGAAGCAGCCCGGCCATGTCGTCCGCAACCAGGGCAATGTCGACGACGCGCTCGCCTCCGCCACACGCCGCCTCTCGGCTGATTATTTCGTGCCCTATTACGCGCATGCGCCGATGGAGGTGCCAGTCGCGGTAGCCAACGTCGTCGGCAACAAGTGCGAGACCTGGGCGCCCACGCAGTTCCCGCAGGCCGCGCGGACGACGGTCGCGGAGCTTCTGGGCCTGCCGGTCGAAGACGTGACCGTCAACGTGACCTTGCTGGGCGGCGCGTTCGGCCGCAAGGCGAAGCCCGATTACGTCGCCGAGGCCGCGCTGCTGTCGCGCCAAATCCGCGCGCCGGTCAAGGTGACATGGACCCGCGAGGACGAGATCCAGCACGACTACTACCACGCGATCTGCGCGCAGCACCTCGAGGCCGGGCTCGCCGCGGACGGCCGCGCGACCGCGTGGCTTCATCGGACGGTGTTTCCGGCGATCGAATCGACGTTCCAGCCGAATGTGACCTATGGCAGCGCCGGCGAGCTCCAGCAGGGTGTCACCGACATGCCCTATGCGATTGCCAATGTGCGTTGCGAGAATGGCGCGGCCGCGGGCCATGTCCGGATCGGATGGTATCGCTCGGTTTACAACATCCCGCACGCCTTCGCGGTGTGCTCGTTCGCCGACGAGCTTGCCCATGCGAGCGGCACGGACCCGGTCGAATATCTGCGGCAGTTGCTCGGCGATCCGCGCAAGCTCGATTTTGCCGCGATGAATGTCGATTATCCGAACTACGGCGCCTCGCTTGACACGTATCCGGTCGACACCGGCCGGCTGCGCGGCGTCCTCGACCTCGTCGTGCGCAACAGCGAATGGGGCCAATTGCTGCCGCCGCGGCAGGGGCGCGGCGTCGCGGTGCACCGCAGTTTCCTCACCTACGCGGCGGCGGTCGTGCATGTCGCGGTCGGCAATGACGGCCAGGTCACGATCCCCCGGGTCGACATGGCGCTCGATTGCGGCCTCGTCGTCAATCCGGATCGCGTCCGCGCGCAGTTCGAGGGCGCCGCGATCATGGGGATCAGCAACACGCTCTACAGCAACATCAGCATCAAGCAGGGGCGGATCGAGCAAAGCAATTTCGGCGACTATCTGGTGGCGCGCACCGACATCGCGCCACAGACCCACGTCCACATCGTCGAGAGCAGCGCCGCTCCGGGCGGCGTGGGCGAGCCGGGCGTGCCGCCGATCGCGCCGGCGATCTGCAACGCGATCTTCGCGGCAACCGGGAAACGCGTTCGTGCGCTGCCGGTCGACCCAGGGGAATTGAAAGCAACCTGAGCCCAGTGCCTCAGGCGGCGGCGCGCGCGATGGCCCAGAAATCCGCCGGTTTGAGGCTCGCGCCGCCGACCAGCGCGCCATCGACATCGGCCACATGAAGCAGCTCGCGCGCATTCTCCGGCTTCACCGAGCCGCCATAGAGCAGGCGGACGGACGCGGCATCGGCGACCCGCCGCTGGAGCTGGGCGCGGATATGGCCGTGAACGGCGGCGATTTCGGCGGCGGTCGGCGTGCGCCCGGTGCCGATCGCCCAGACCGGCTCATAGGCGATGACCAGCTGCGCCGCGCTCATGGCATCGGGGAGCGAGCCCGCGAGCTGGCTCGACACCACCTCGAGCGCCCGTCCCGCATCGCGCTGCTGCGCCGTCTCGCCGACGCAGAGGATAGCGATCAGGCCCGCCGCGCGCGCCGCAGTCGCCTTGGCGCGGATGAGCGCGTCGCCCTCGTGATGGTCGGCGCGGCGCTCGGAATGGCCGAGGATGACATGGCTGCAGCCGGCATCCTTGAGCATGGGCGCGCTGATGTCGCCGGTATGCGCGCCGAACCGCTCGGCATGGCAATCCTGGCCGCCGACCGCGATGCCGCTGCCGGCCAGCGCCTCGGCGACCGCCAGGAGCAAGGTCGCGGGCGGGCACACCAGAAGGTCGCAGCCGAGCCGGTCGCGCTGCATCCGCTGCACCAGGTCGGAGGCGAGCGCGAGCCCGTCGGATTTGAGCCCGTTCATCTTCCAGTTTCCGGCGATCAGCTTGCCCAGACCCAATCCGCTCTCCGTCTTGGCCGGCCCCGAGGGCTCTCGCCTCTCGCTTAGCATAGACCCCCCGCCCGTCGCCAGCCGCCGCGCTTGCGGCGGAGGCCATGCCGCCTCTATGATCCGGCCCCGATCGCGCGGAATTCGTCACCCAGCCGGCGCGATTGCCACTGCCAGATCAAGCCATGCTGTCAGCGCTCCGTTCCAAGGCCAGCTCCCTCCCCGTCAAGTTGCTCTTCGGGCTCCTCGTCATCGCCTTCGCGATCTGGGGCATCGGCGACATTTTCCGCAACCGCAGCGCCGACACCACCATCGCCACCGTCGGCAGCCGCAAGATCGACCAGCGCGAGCTCGTCCAGGCCATCAACGAGGATTCCGAGCAGCTGCGCGGCATGTTCGGCGGCGCGCGGCCCGATCCCGAGCAGCTGAAGCAGCTCGGCCTCGTCGACAACGCCTTGCAGCGCCTCATCAACCGCGATCTGGTCAATCTCGAGATCGGCCATCTCGGCCTGGCGGTGAGCGAAGGCGCGGTGATCCAGGCGATCCGCTCGAACCACGCCTTCCAGGACGAGAAGGGGCAGTTCGACCCCAACCGCTACAAGGCCGTGCTCGCCAATCAGCACATGACCGCGCCGCAATTCGAGAGCCTGCTGCCTGGCGATCTGGTCCGCCTCCATCTCAGCCATGCGCTCGTCGCCGGCATCGCGCCGCCGCCCGAGCTGGTCGATACGCTCTATCGCAGCCGCGCCGAGCACCGCATCGCCGAGGTCGCGACCGTGCCGCCGAGCGCGGCCGGCGACCCGGGCACGCCCGGCGACGAGGAGCTCGCCGCCTTCTACGAGCAGCACAAGGACGCCTTCCGCGTCGCCGAGCTGCGCAGCTTCAACGTCGGCCAGCTGCTGATCGAAGACGTCGCGGCGGCGATCGACGTGCCCGAGGACAAGCTGCGCGAGGAGTATCAATCGCGGATCGCCGAGTTCCACACCCCCGAGCAGCGCCATCTGCAGCAGATCCTGCTCGCCGACGAGGCCAAGGCCAAGGATGCCGAAGCGCAGCTCGCCTCCGGCAAGGATTTCGCGGCCGTGGCCAAGGACGTCGCCGACGCCACGCCGGACATGGTCGATCTTGGCTTCTTCAGCCGCGACGATTTGCCGCCGAAGCTCGCCGAGGAGGCCTTTGCCGCCAAGCGCGGCGAGCCGACCCATCCGATCCAGGATGAGCTCGGCTGGCATATCCTGCTCACGACCGAGATCAAGCCCGACGTCACGCAGCCCTTCGAGGCCGTCAAGGACAAACTCAAGACCGAGGTCGCGCGCGACATGGCCGGCGACGAGATCGCCAAGGCAGCCAACCAGGTCGACGACGCGCTCGCCGGCGGCGCCTCCTTCGCCGATGTCGCGCAGCGCTTCAATCTCAAGGTGACGAAGGTCGCGGATGTCGGCGCCAACGGCCGCGATCTCGCCGGCAAGGATGTGGAGCTGCCGCCGCCCGGCGCCGAAATCCTGCGTACCGCCTTTGCCACCGATGCCGGCCAGACGAGCCAGCTCAACGAGATGAGCGAGGCCGGCTATTATCTGGTGCAGGTGGACAAGGTGACGCCGGCCGCGTTCCAGCCGCTCGACGCGGTCAAGGCGGAGGCGATCAAGCTGTGGCAGGACGACAAGCGCAACACGGCGCTCGAAAGCCTCGCCAAGGAGATGACCGACGCGGTCAATGGCGGCCAGCAGCTCGCCGAAATCGCCGCCGCCCACAAGATACCGACCTTCACCAGCGCGCCCCTGCAGCGCGCGCATGGCGACGAGAAAGTCCCGGCAGCCCTGGTGGCCAAGATCTTCGAGACCGATGCCGGCAAGGCGGTCTTCGCCCGCGGCACCGACGGCTACGCGGTGGCGCAAGTCAAGACCGTCGAGCCCGCCGACCCGAGCAAGGACAGCGACGCCGTGCAGCACCTGTCGCAGCAACTCACGCCGTCGCTGCGCGAGGATTTGCTGCAGCAGTTCGACCAGGCGCTGCGCGAGCGCTATCCGGTGAGCGTCGATCAAGCCGCCGTCGCCCGCGCCTTCTAGGTCCGGGGCGGGCGCCATGCAGCTCACCCCCCGCTTCGCGGATTTCGCCGAGCGCTACGCCGGCGGGCGGCCGGTGCTGGTGTGGACGTCGCTGATCTCCGATCTCGAGACGCCCGTCTCGGCCATGCTCAAGCTGGCGGATGGGCGCGCCAACAGCTTCCTCTTCGAATCGGTCGAAGGCGGCGCCGCGCGCGGGCGCTATTCCTTCATCGGCCTCAAGCCCGACTTGATCTGGCGCTGCTTCGGCAACCGCGCCGAGGTGAACCGCAAGGCGCGCTCGGACGCCGCGGCCTTCGCGCCGGTCGAGGGCGGCGCCCTCGCCTCGCTGCGCGCCCTCATCGCCGAGTGCCGCGTCGAGACGCCGGAGCCGCTGCCGCCGATGGCGTCGGGGCTGTTCGGCTATCTCGGCTACAACATGGTCGGGCTCATGGAGCGCCTGCCGGACGACAACCCGGACACGCTCGAGATACCCGACGGGATGCTGTTGCGCCCGACCGTCGTCTGCATCTTCGACACCATCGCCGACCGCGTCACGATGGTGACGCCGGTATGGCCGGAAGCCGGCCTCTCCGCCACCGCCGCCTATGACCGCGCGCGCGAGCGCCTCGGCGACGTGCTCGGCGATTTCGAGCGCAGCCTGCCGCACCGGCGCGAAGGCGGCGAGGCGGTTCAGGAGCTGCCGGCGCCTGAAGCCAACATGTCGCGCGCCGATTGCATGGCCATGATCGAGACCGCGAAGGAATACATCCGCGCCGGCGAGATCTTCCAGGTCGTGCCGTCGATGCGGCTGCGCGTGCCGTTTCGCTTGCCGCCCTTCTCGCTCTACCGCGCGCTGCGGCGCCTCAACCCCTCGCCCTTCCTGTTCTTCCTCGATTTCGCCGGCTTCTCGGTGGTCGGATCGAGCCCGGAAGTGCTGGTGCGCTTGCGCGACGGCAAGGTCACCATCCGCCCGCTCGCCGGCACGCGCCGGCGCGGCGCGACCGCGGCCGAGGACGCGAAGCTCGCCGAGGAGCTGCTCGCCGATCCCAAGGAGCGCGCCGAGCATCTGATGCTGCTCGACCTCGCGCGCAACGATGTCGGCCGCGTCGCCAAGATCGGCACGGTGCGCGTCACCGAGCAGATGGTGATCGAGCGCTACAGCCATGTCATGCACATCTGCTCGCATGTCGAGGGCCAGGTCGATCCGCGCTTCGACGCGATGGACGCGCTCGTCGCCGGCTTCCCCGCCGGCACGCTGTCGGGCGCGCCCAAGGTGCGCGCCATGGCGATCATCGACGAACTCGAGAGCGAGCGCCGCAACCTCTATGGCGGCGCCGTCGGCTATTTCGCCGGCGACGGCAGCATGGACACCTGCATCGTGCTGCGCACGGCGATCGTCAAGGACGGCGAGATGGTGGTGCAAGCCGGTTGCGGCGTCGTCGCCGACAGCGACCCCGCCGCCGAGCACCAGGAGATTTTGGATAAAGCGCGCGCGCTGTTCAGGGCGGCAGAGGAAGCGGTGCGGTTCGCCCGGGGATGAGGGCGCCCTGCATCGATGCCGTGCGTCCTTCGACAGGCTCAGGATGAAGGAAAGCCGGTATTGCATGCGCAGATGCAAGTCTCGTTCTACCTCATCCTGAGCCTGTCGAAGGACGCACAACCTCTATGCAGTCCTTAGCAACCGCATGAGCGCTTATCTCTACATTCTCCGCTGCCGCGACGGCTCATACTATGTTGGCACGACGCAAGCGTCGCTCGAGCAGCGCATCGCGCAGCACGATGCCGGCACCTTCGACGGTTACACCGCCCGGCGCCGACCGGTGATGCTCGTATTCCACGAGCACTTCGACCGCATCACCGACGCGATCGCCGCAGAGCGGCAAGTCAAAGGATGGCGGCGCGACAAGAAGGAAGCGCTGATCTGCGGCGACCATGAGGCGTTGCGGGACCTGTCCGTCGCCTACGAAAAGCGCTGCATCGGCAACCCGCGTCCTTCGACAGGCTCAGGATGAGGAAAAGCGGGTATGGCATCTGCGGATGCCGTTCTCAATCGGTCTTCATCCTGAGCCTGTCGAAGGACGCACAGGCCGCGATGCAGCTCGCCCTCGAAGCTATCCCCGCGCCTCAGCCGCCCAGCGCTCCTTGACGATGGCGCTCACCGGCACCAGCGCCAGGCCTTTGCTCGCGAGCGTGTCGAGCCAGATCGTCAGCTCCGCCAGCGTGCCGTCATGGGGATGGCCGATGGCGATGGCGCTGCCGTGGCGCCGCGCGGTCGCTTCGAGCACGGCGAGGCGCTCGGCGACGGCGGTCGCGTCGCTCTCGTTGTCGAGGAACACGTCGCGCGACGCGTTGGGCACGCCCAGGCGCTGCGCCAGCTCGCCGGCGACGGTGCTGGCGATGGTGCGCGAATCGATGAACAGCAGGCCGCGCGCCTTCAGCTCCTCCAGCACCGAGCTCATGCTCTGGGCGTCGCTGGTGAGGCGGCTGCCCATGTGGTTGTTGATGCCGACATAGCCGTCGAAGCGGCCGAGATCCCAGCGCAAGCGGCGCAGCAGCTCGTCATGGCTCAAGGCGACGGCGAGGCCGTTCGGCCCCATATCCTCGCTGCGGCTCATCGGCTCCATCGGCACATGCACCAGGAGCTCGTGGCCGGCGCGCCGCGCCGCCTCCGTCAGATGCGGCAGGTCGGCGGCATAGGCGAGAAAGGACAGCGTCAGCGGTCCCTTGAGCGCGATCGTGCGCTCGGTGCGCCGGCGGTCGACGCCGAGATCGTCGATGACGATGGCGACGCGCGCGCGCCCCTGCACCGCCGGCGCTGCCACGGCAAAGCGCAGCCAGGCCGGCTGCGCCGTCTCCGGCTTCGGCAGCGGCGGCAGCGCCGCGAGCCGCGGCAGCGGTAGCGCCGGGGTCGGCGGCGCCGGGGCGACGATCTGTGTCGGCGGCGCCGCACGCTCTGGCAAGGCCGTCCAGACCACCAGCGCGATCATGCCCAGCACGATTCCGGACGCGATCGACAGCAACAGGCTCCGCAGCGCGCTCACCGGCGCCTCGCTTCAGTCGTGTGGGAGATCGGGCGATGCACGGCGCCAGTCTAGCCGAAATGGTTAACCAAGTTCTTCCGCTCGGCGCTCGGGGCATGTCACGGGACCTTGCCGGTGAGCCGGTCGATCTCGGCGGTGTCGTCGGGCGACAGCTCCCATTGGGCGGCGGCGACGTTCTGCTCGACCTGCTCGGGCGTGGTGGCGCCGGCGATGACGCTCGCCACGCGGGGCCGCGCCAGCAGCCAGGCGAAGGCCAGTTCGAGGAGATCATGGCCGCGCTCGCCGGCGAACGCCTCGAGCCGCTCGACCTTCTGCCAATTCTCTTCGGTCAGGTAGCGCTGCGCCAGGCCCTGGACGGCTGCGAGCCGCGCCCCCTCGGGCACGGCATTGCGCTTGTACTTGCCCGCCAGGAGCCCGCTCGCCAGCGGGAAATAGGGCAAGAGGCCGAGGCCCTGGGATTGGATCGCCGGCAAGAGCTCGCGCTCGATGTCGCGGACGACGAGGCTGTACTCGTCCTGGCAGGAGATGAAGGCGTTGAGGTTGCGCTCGCGCGCGGTCCAGGCCGCTTCGACCACCTGCCAGGCGGCGTAATTGGAGCAGCCGATGTAGCGCACCTTGCCTTGGCGCACGAGGTCGTCCAGCGTGCGCAGCGTCTCCTCGATCGGCGTCAGCGGGTCCGGGCGATGCACCTGGTAGAGGTCGATCCAGTCGGTCTTGAGGCGCTTCAGGCTCCCCTCCACCGCGCGCATGATGTAGCGCCGCGACGCGCCTTTGAGCCGCTCCTCCTTGTCCATGGCCATGCCGAATTTGCTCGCCAGCACGATCTCCTTGCGCCGGTCGCCGAGGATCTGGCCGAGCGCTTCCTCCGAGCCGCCGAGATTGCCGTAGATGTCGGCGGTGTCGAGGAGGGTGATGCCGAGCTCGAGCGCCTTGTCGACGACCTTGCGCGACGCCTCGAGATCGATGCGCCAGCCGAAATTGTTGCAGCCCAGGCCGACGACGGAAACCTGGAGACCGGAGTGTCCGAGCGGGCGTTGCTTCACGGGCGGGTCCTTCGGCTAGAAGCGATGCCGTGAGGCTGTTGTCCCGCGCCCGGCTCGTCAAGGGCCGCGATGCAGCTGCCTCCCTCGATGCGCCTGCCCCTCTCCCGCACCGCGGGAGAGGGTGCCGAGCGAAAGCGAGGCGGGTGAGGGCTGCGCTGGCGATTCCGCCGTTCGCCGGCGATAATTGCCGGTGCATGGCCGATCCCGCCCGCAGCCTCCGCCGCAATGCGACCGACGCCGAACGCCGTTTGTGGGCCGTGCTGCGACACCGGCGTTTGCAGAACTACAAGTTCCGCCGGCAACATCCGATCGGCCGGTTCATCGTCGATTTCGCCTGCACCAAGCATCATCTCGTCATCGAGGCGGATGGCGGCCAGCACGATCAGAACAGCGCCGACGCGCAGCGCACGGCATGGCTTGAAAGCCGTGGCTGGCGTGTCATCCGCTTTTGGAACAACGACATTCTCGCGAATACGGAAGGTGTCCTGACGACGCGTCCTGGACGCGCTGCGAGACGGTTAGCGCCCTCACCCGCCTCGCTGCGCTCGGCACCCCTCTCCCGCGGTGCGGGAGAGGGGTATGTCAAGCTCACCCGCACCTGTTATAAACCGGCTATTATTGTCGTCGCGGCGGTCTCGGGCGTAAACCATGTTCCTGCTGATCGATAACTACGACAGCTTCACCTATAACCTCTGGCATTACCTGGGCGAGCTGGGCGCCGAGGTGGTGGTGAAGCGCAACGACGCGCTCAGCGCCGAGGCCGCGCTGGCGCTCAAGCCGCAGGGCATCGTCATCTCGCCCGGGCCCAGCGACCCTGATCATGCCGGCATCTGCCTCGAGCTGGTGCGGCGCGCCGGCAGCGTGCCGATCCTCGGCGTCTGCCTCGGCCACCAGGCGATCGGCCAGGCGCTGGGCGGCCGCGTGGTGCGCGCGCCGGTGCCGATGCATGGCAAGGTGAGCCGCATCCGCCATGGCGGCAGCGGCGTCTTCGCCGGCCTGGCGAATCCGTTCTCGGCGACGCGCTATCACTCGCTCATCGTCGACCGCGCCGGCCTGCCCGCGGCGCTCGCCGTCACCGCCGAGACCGAGGACGGCATCATCATGGGCGTCGCCCATCGCGAGCGGCCGCTCCACGGCGTGCAGTTCCACCCGGAAAGCATCGCCTCCGAAGGCGGCCACGATCTGCTGCGCAATTTCCTGCGTCTCGCCGCGGCGCAAAGCGTCGCCGCATGAGCGAGGCGGCCGGCGATTTCAAGGCGCTGCTCGCCAAGCTCGCGACCGGCCAGCGCCTGAGCGAGGACGAGTCCGCCTCGGCCTTCGACCGCATGATGTCGGGCGACGCGACGCCGGCGCAGATGGGGGGCTTCCTCATGGCGCTGCGCGTGCGCGGCGAGACGGTCGCGGAGATTACCGGCGCCGCCCGCACCATGCGCGCCAAGGCGCTCCCGATCGAGGCGCCGCCCGGCGCCATCGACACGGTCGGCACCGGCGGCGACGGCGCCGGCACCTTCAACATCTCGACCGCGGCGGCGCTCGTCGTCGCGGCCTGCGGCGTGCCGGTGGCGAAGCACGGCAACCGCGCCTTCTCGTCGCGGTCGGGCGCCGCCGACATCCTCGCCGCGCTCGGCGTCAACATCGAGGCGGAGCCCTCCGTCGTCAGCCGCGCCATGCTCGAGGCCGGCATCGGCTTTCTCATGGCGCCGCGCTATCACGGCGCCATGCGCCATGTCGGGCCGACCCGCGTCGAGCTCGGCACCCGCACCATCTTCAACCTGCTCGGGCCGCTGTCGAACCCGGCCGGCGCCAAGCGCCAGCTCGTCGGCGTGTTCGCGCCGAACTGGGTCAAGCCGATCGCCGAAGTGCTGGCCAAGCTCGGCAGCGAGCGCGCCTGGGTGGTGCATGGCGACGGCCTCGACGAGCTCACCACCACCGGCACGACGCTGGTGGCCGAGCTCAAGGACGGGAAGGTCTCGAGTTTCGAGGTGACGCCCGAGGATGCCGGCCTGCCGCGCGCCACGCTCGACGACATCAAGGGCGGCGATCCCGCCGCCAACGCGGCGCGGCTGACCCTGCTGCTGGACGGCAGGCGCGGGCCCATCCGCGACATCGTGCTGCTCAACAGCGCCGCGGCGCTGATCGTCGCCGGGCGAGCGCGCGACCTGCGCCAGGGCGTCGACCAGGCGGCGCAGGCGATCGACGAAGGCAAGGCGCGCCGCGTCCTGGAAAAGCTCGTCGCCATCACCAACGGCAGGGCGCCATGAGCGACGTCCTCGCCCGCATCTGCGCCGACAAGCGGCGCGCGGTCGAAGCGGCGAAAGCGGCGCGCCCGCTGGCCGCGCTCGAGCGCGAGGCGGCCGCCGCGTCGGCGCCGCGCGGCTTCATCGACGCGCTCGACCATGCCGTCACGGCGAGCGGCTATGGCCTCATCGCCGAGATCAAGCGGGCGAGCCCGAGCCGCGGCGTGATCCGCGCCGATTTCGCGCCGCCGGCGCTGGCGCTCGCCTATGAGCGCGGCGGCGCCGCCTGCCTCTCGGTCCTGACCGACGCGCCTTATTTCGAGGGCGAGCCGGCGCATCTCGTCGCCGCGCGCGCCGCCGTGACGCTGCCGGTGCTGCGCAAGGATTTCATCCTCGACCCCTATCAGGTGGTCGAGGCGCGCGCCATGGGCGCCGATTGCATCCTCCTCATCATGGCCGCGCTTAGCGATGACGAAGCGCGCGCGCTCGAGGCCGCGGCCGCGCGCTGGGGCATGGATGTGCTGGTCGAGGTGCATGACCGCGCCGAGCTCGATCGCGCGGTCAAGCTCAAGACAAAACTCATCGGCATAAACAACCGCAATCTCAATACCCTCTCGGTCGATCTTGCGGTAACTGAAGAGCTTGTGCCGGCGCTGCCGCCCGGCCGCGTCGCCGTGAGCGAGAGCGGCCTCCACACGCCAGCCGATCTCGCGCGCATGGCCCGCCTCGGCGTGCGCCGCTTCCTCGTCGGCGAATCGCTGATGAAGCAGGCGGATGTCGAGTCGGCGACCCGCGCCCTCCTCGCGCCGGCGGGGGCCGGGACATGATGTACGACGGCGTAACGAACCCCCTCACCCTATCCCTCTCCCGCGAGGGGAGAGGGGACGCGCTGCACCAATTTTACCCTCTCCCCTTGCGGGAGAGTTGCGGGAGAGGGAGGGACCCGGCCCTGAGCTTGTCGAAGGGCCGGGAGGGTGAGGGGGAAGCGTCACGCGGCCGCGCTGGCGAGGCTCCGCCATGAGCGACTTCACGCATTTCGACGAGCAGGGCCAGGCGCGGATGGTCGACGTGTCCGGCAAGGCCGAGAGCGAGCGCGTCGCCACCGCCGCGGGCAGCGTGCTGATGGCGAAGGCGACGCTCGAGCACATCATGGCGGGCGGCGTCAAGAAGGGCGACGTGCTCGCCGTGGCGCGGCTCGCCGGCATCATGGGGGCGAAGCGCACGCCCGATCTCATTCCGCTCTGCCATCCGCTCGCGCTCAGCTCGGTCAGCGTCGAGCTGCGCTGCGACCCCGAGCGCAACGCGGTCGACATCACCGCCACCTGCAAGCTCAAGGGCCGCACCGGCGTCGAGATGGAGGCCTTGACCGCCGTCGCCATCGCCGCCCTCACCGTCTACGACATGTGCAAGGCGGTCGACCGCGCCATGCGCATTGCCGACATCCGCCTCGTCCATAAATCCGGCGGTAAATCCGGTACTTACGAGGCGACGCCGTGATCTCGGTCGAGGAAGCGCGCCGCCGCCTGCTGGCGCCGCTCGCGCCCCTGGGCGCGGAGCAGGTGGCACTCAGCGAGGCGGTCGGCCGCGTCCTCGCCGAGGATGTGTCGGCGCGGCGCACGCAGCCGCCTTTCGCCGTCTCCGCCATGGACGGCTATGCCGTGCGCGCGGCCGACGTCGCCAGCGTGCCGGCGCGGCTCAAAGTGGTGGGATCGGTGCCGGCGGGCCAGGCCTATGCCGGCACCGTCGGGCGCGGCGAGGCCGTGCGCATCTTCACCGGCGCGCCGGTCCCTTCCGGCGCCGACGCCATAATCATCCAGGAGGACACGGAGCGCGACGGCGACATCGTCACCGTGCGCGAGGCCGCGCCTGAAGGCCATTACGTGCGCCCCGCCGGCCTCGATTTCCGCGCCGGCGATGTCGGCTTGCGCGCCGGGCGCCGCCTCGGCGCGCGCGATGTCGGCTTGGCCGCGGCGATGAACCGGCCGTGGCTGCTGCTGCGGCGGCGGCCGCGCATCGCCATCCTGCCGACCGGCGACGAGGTGGTCATGCCCGGCGACCCCGTCGGGCCCAACCAGATCGTGAGCTCCAACGGCCTGGCGCTGGCGGCGCTGGTCACGCAATGCGGCGGCATCCCCGTGCATCTGGCGATCGCGCCCGACGACAGCACCGCGCTGCAGCGCATCGCCGCGGGCGCGGCCGGCGCCGATTTCCTCGTCACCACCGGCGGCGCCTCGGTCGGCGAGCATGATCTGGTGCGCGACGCGCTGCAGGCGAGCGGCCTCACCCTCGATTTCTGGAAGATCGCCATGCGTCCGGGCAAGCCGCTGATGGTCGGGCGCTACCGCGATACGCCGATGCTGGGGCTGCCGGGAAACCCGGTCTCGACCCTCGTCTGCGGCCTGCTGTTCCTCAAGCCGGCGATCGAGCGGCTGCTCGGCCTGGCGGCGGCCGCGGCGCCGCCCGTCCGGGCGCGCCTCGCGGTGGCATTGCCGGCCAACGACCGCCGCCAGGACTATCTCCGCGCGACGCTCGCGCGCGGCCCCGACGGCACGCTCGAAGCCCGCCCCTTCGACAAGCAGGACAGCGCGATGATGTCGCTGCTGGCGCGCGCCGACTGCCTGGTCGTGCGCCAGCCCCTCGCCGCCGCCGCGGCGCAAGGCGAGAGCGTCGAGATCATTCTTCTCGACACTTGACGTCTCCGTCTTGAACCGCTCCGATGACGGCTCAATTGCCGCTTGACGCTCTTGGCGAACCAAAGTAGAACAGCGAAAGGGTTTTTGTTTTGTTCCAGGGTCCGCCTGGATCTGCCCCTGCGGAGACGCCCATGCTGACGCGGAAACAATATGAATTGTTGATCTTCATCAATCGTCGGCTGTCGGATGGCGGCGTCTCGCCGTCGTTCGAGGAGATGAAGGACGCGCTCGGCCTCAAGTCGAAATCCGGCATCCACCGCCTCATCAGCGGGCTCGAGGAGCGCGGCTTCATCCGCCGCCTGCCGCACCGCGCCCGCGCCCTCGAAGTGGTCCGCCTGCCCGAGGATACCGCCATCGCCAGCGTGCGCAGCCGTGCCGCCGGCGAACGCAGCCGCTTCTCGCCGACGGTCATCCGCGGCGACTTCAAGGCGGCGCTGCCGGGGACCAGCATCACCGGCGATGGCGAGGCGGTGCAGCTGCCGCTCTATGGCCGCATCGCCGCCGGCACGCCGATCGAGGCGCTGCGCGACCAGAGCAACAGCATCGGCGTGCCATCGGGCCTCCTCGGCAATGGCGAGCATTATGCGCTGGAGGTCGCCGGCGACAGCATGGTCGACGCCGGCATCCTCGATGGCGACACCGTGCTGATCCAGCGCTGCGACACGGCCGAGAGCGGCCAGATCGTGGTCGCGCTGGTCGACAGCAACGAGGTCACCCTGAAGCGGCTGCGCCGGCGCGGCGATTCGATCGCGCTCGAGCCCGCCAACAAGGATTACGAGACCCGCATCTTCGGCCCCGACCGCGTCAAGGTGCAAGGCCGCCTCGTCGGGCTGATGCGGCGGTATTGACCTTCCCAGCTACGTTTGGCCGTAGCCATGAGGCGATCGAGCGAAATTGCGCTGAGACGATCTCCGCCGTACGGACCCTACCCAAATCTGGAGGAGTCTTACGGGCTCAGGTCAATGGGCGGAGGCAGTTTCTTCGGCACGTGCTTGTGCAGGTGCTTGGGCGTGCCCGA
>Ga0073928_10002603_pt1 | contig 30540 bp, 26 predicted proteins | sample PaiPotPPA55metaG_FD_76969 | JGI IMG/M metagenome (GOLD analysis project Ga0073928, IMG submission 76969) | Iron sulfur acid spring bacterial and archeal communities from Banff, Canada, to study Microbial Dark Matter (Phase II) - Paint Pots PPA... ...
CCCCACTTCGCCCGCATTCTCCAGCACGAACACGGTACCGGGTTCCATCTGCTCGGGAATCCATTCGTTGATAATGCTCAATTCACCGATCATCATGCCTCCCCCGCTTTCCGTTTACGCTCGCCTTACGCTCACTGCGTTACGCTCTCCGAATTGCGCTCTTCGATCCCGTCGCAAAGGCCGAACTCGTTCCGAAACCACAGTCTTCTTGCGCGCCTGAATCTCCGCTCGAACCCTCCGGACTTCGTCGCTCAGGCATATATCGAACATCGGCTGCCGGGCGTTCTTCAGCAGGTCCACGACCTGTCGCGCCGAGGTTCGCAGATAAAGATGAGTGCCGTCGGTAAGAAGGTGATACTCCGAAGACGCGCTGACCGTAGCGGCAAGGCTGGTGCGGAATTCCTGCCGCAAGAAACCGATGACCTTGCGCATGCGCTGGAGGGAGAAGCCCCGTCGGCGAAGCTGGCAGATAACCGCCACGGTGACCAGTTGGTCCCAGCTGTAGATGCGGCGATGCCCCTGGCGGCCAGGCACCACAATGCCCCGTTCGTCCCACCATTGCAGTTGGCGGGCGGTGATTCCGGTCAGGGCGATCACGTCGTTGGATGTGAACTGTCGTTGCATTTTCAACACGTTCTGTTTCAAACAAGAAATTCGAGAAATGTTTGACACATTCTAGGCGGCAACGGTAGAAATCAACCAAGGTTTCGTCGTGTTTGTGTTGACTACGCGGGTACGTAGCCGGAAGCTGGCAGTGTTAAGGGAATTCAACAACAGGCCTTCACTCCCCTTCGACGCAAAATTGGGCCGCCATTCGGAAGTCCGTCCGTTTGTACCTTTCGCGCCTTTGGCATTAACATTAGCCATACAAAATTCTTGTTCCGGGGCCATTGAATTCATGATCCAAAGTGCAGATGTGCGCACCGCAGTGCTTGCCTTGTTCGTCCTATTCTCTGTCACCCTGACCTTCTCCCAGCAAAAGGAAGGGAATCGCACGGTGGACGCCGCGCAAAAAACCGCGCCCACCTCATCCGAGCCGTCAGCGAAAGATGACAAGGACAAAGACGAAAAGAACGAAGGTGATCCGCTCTTCAAGGGAATGAAGTACCGTTCAATCGGACCATTTCGTGGCGGCCGCTCTCTCACAGCCGCTGGAATTCCTGGCGACCCGACGATCTACTACTTCGGTTCGACCGGTGGGGGCGTCTGGAAATCGACTGACGCGGCGAACACATGGTCCCCAATTTTTGACAAGGATGGAGCTCCCTCAATCGGCAGCATCGCGGTCGCCGTGTCCGATCCCAACGTCGTTTATGTGGGGACCGGCGAAGCGTGCATTCGCGGAAACATCTCGCACGGGGACGGCATCTGGAAGTCGGTGGACGCTGGAAAATCCTGGAAGAATGTTGGCCTGAAGGATTCGCGCGCGATTGGCAAGGTGATCGTGAATCCGCGCAATCCCGACATCGTTTTTGTGGCAGCGCTAGGCCATCCATTTGGCCCGAACCAGGAACGCGGCGTTTTCCGCACCACCGATGGCGGCAAGACCTGGGACAAGGTTCTCTACAAAGACGAAAACACGGGAGCGATCGATGTGGCTTTCGATCAGCAGAATCCCAACATTTTATTTGCCTCGCTGTGGGAAGCTCGACGAACGCCGTGGACGCTCTCCAGCGGCGGGCCAGGCAGTGGCGTGTATCGTTCCACGGACAGCGGCACAACGTGGAAAAAGCTAGAGGAGCACGGCCTTCCGAAGGGACCCTACGGACGCATCGGCCTGGCGGTGGCAGCGAATTCCGACCGAGTCTACGCCATTATCGAAGCCAAGGAATCCGGCGGACTGTATCGCTCCGACGACGGCGGCGACACTTGGGATCTCGTAAACGGCAGCCACGGCCTGTTTCAACGTGCGTGGTACTACATGCACGTGGTCGCCGATCCACAGGATGCCAATACGGTTTACATAGCCGATGTCGAGTTCTTCAAGTCCACCGACGGCGGCCGCAACTTCAACAAAATTAAAGTTCCGCATGGCGACAATCACGGCCTGTGGATCGATCCGAAGAATACAAAAAGAATGATTGCGTCGAACGATGGTGGCGTCACCGTCAGCCTGGATGGCGGCAAGTCCTGGACACGCGAAGACAACCAGCCGACCGCTCAGTTTTACCACGTCATCACCGACACGCGAACGCCCTACTACGTCTACGGCGCGCAGCAGGATAATTCCACCGTGGCGATTGCCAGCCGCAGCGACGAAGGGGCGATTGGCCGCGACGATTGGTATCCGGTTGGGGGCGGGGAAGCCGGATACATTGCCCCCAATCCCACCGACCCGAACATTGTGTATGCCGGCGACTATCAGGGCAACATCACGCGCTTTGACCGGCGCACGAACCAGGTCAAGAGCATCGCCGTTTGGCCGGAACTCACGGATGCGCGCGGTGCGGCCCCACTTGATCACCGTTTTCAGTGGACGGCGCCAATCGTGACATCTCCGCACGATCCGAACACGATTTATTACGGAGGCGAGCGCATTTTTAAAACCACCGACGGTGGTACGCATTGGGAAGCGATTAGTGGCGACCTGACTCGCAACGACAAATCGAAGCAGCAGGCTTCGGGCGGCCCGATCACGGTGGACGATACCGGTACAGAGTATTACGATACCGTTTTTTCAATTGCTCCCTCGCCCCTGGCGAAAGACCTGATCTGGGCGGGCACCGACGACGGATTGATCCTGATCACACGCGATGAAGGGAAGCATTGGACCAACGTAACCCCCAAGGGCCTTGCGGAATGGAGCCGCATCAGTTTGATTGAAGCGTCTCCGCACGATGCCGGCACTGCCTACGTCGCGATTGACCGCCATCAGAATGACGACCTCGCGCCCTACATCTACAAGACCAGCGATTACGGAGCGACCTGGAGCCGGATCACCACCGGAATTCCCGACGGAATTTTTGTGCGCGCTGTTCGCGAAGACCCGAAGAAGAAAGGTTTGCTCTATGCCGGGACAGAGCGCGGCGTCTTTGTTTCTTTCGACGACGGCGCACACTGGCGCCCGCTGCAAATCAACCTGCCGATCACGCCGATCCACGACCTCGTCATTAAGAACGACGATCTGGTAGTGGCGACGCACGGGCGCGCGTTCTGGATACTGGACGATGTCTCGCCGCTGCGCCAGTTCACCGATTCGGTTGCCAAGGAAGACATGCATCTTTACCAGCCCGCGACGGCGTATCGCGTGCATACCGGAGAGGCTCCCGCGCGATTGGTCTTTGCAGGAAAAAATCCGCCAAACGGCGCAGTCATTTATTACTACGTGAAGAAGGCGCCGAAGCAGGAAGTGAAAATTGAGATCCTGGACGCGGCGGGCAATGTGGTCCGCAACTACTCCAGCAAGAAAACCGAGCCGCTCGATGAACCGCGCGATCCCGACGAAAAGAAGCCGGAGAAGCAGATCAAGCCGGAAGATGGTCTGAATCGTTTTGTGTGGGATTTGCACTATGAGGGGGCGAACCGCGTCCCCGGCTATTTTTTGTGGGAATACAATGACGGCGCGCGCGGACCAATGGCGCCGCCCGGCAACTATCAGGTGCGGCTCACGGCGAATGGCAAGAGCTTGACGGCTCCGTTTGAGGTGAAGATTGATCCGCGAGTCACCGCTTCGCAAAGCGATCTGGAGAAACAGTTCAAGTTGCAGATGGATGTGCGCGAACAGTTGAATCGCGTCTACTACGCGGTGAACCAAATACAGGACGTCCGCGAGCAACTGGACGGGCTCAAGAAGCGCCTGGTGCCGGGTAACTCCTCGAAAGCCTTGTTCGATGGCGCGGGTACTTTGGACGCAAAGCTGATTGCAGTTCGCGATCCGCTGATTAATTTCAAAATCAGCGCCAGCGAGGATTCTCTTGCCTACGCGCCGGGGATCGACGCGAAGCTGGCGTTTCTTGCCATGGCAGTGGCTGGTTTCGCCGACTCTGCTCCGACCGACTCTGAGTACCAGGAATTCGACAAGTTGAAAAAACAGACCGATCAATTACTGGCAAGCTGGGAGCAGGTTCGGAATGCGGATATCACAACGTTCCAGAAGTTGGCCGCCGAACAGAACGTCCACTCCATCTACGTGCCCGATGTGAGAAGTGAGCGGGTGGCGGGCGGCGCGGAAGAATAAGAGTAGAAAACGGTGTGGGAGCGGGGCTCCGAACCGCTTGGACGGGGCAAAAGCCCCGTCCCTACACCATCATCCATTAAATAAACATCTCATCTTGCGGGACGCCGCCGCCGTTTCTCGGATGGCGCCTCTTCTGGCCGAGGAAGACGTCGACTCCGGTGCTGATCGCGGCCATCAGTCCATTCACCTGACGTAGCGGAGAAATCACGGTCTTGTGGACGACTTCGCTGGTCTCTTCAACTTTGTCCATGGTGCGATTCAGCAGTTCATCCGCTCGGATGACTTGCAGCCGGGCGCGGTCGAGCACATCGGTGACGGTAGCGTCGAGGCGGCCAAGCTGATTGCGCACCAGATCGCTTGACTCGGCGAGGTTGTTGCTTATGACATCAATCTTTGGGCGCAGCTCCACCATCAAATTCTGCGCCGTTTCCACCGTGGGCAGAACTCTACTCTTCACTTCGGTGGCGAGAGCTTCCATCCTCGCCGTGCTCTTGCGGACTGCAACGTAAAGGCCCACCAGAATTCCCGCCTGCACCACGACAGCGAACGTCGTCACTGCAATAAAAATTTTTAGGAGAGTGTCATCCATGGCTGCTCCTCAGCTGCTCTTGGGCTGCTCCTTCTGCTTTCGCCGCTAAAGATTCTTGCCTGGTTCAGCCCCGGCGGCGGTCGTTTCGTTATATGCCTGGCGGCCGGCCTCGTAAGCGTTGCGGAACTGCTCTTTCTGCTGGTTGAGCACGTCGCGCCCGCGATCCACCCAGTCATTCGCCTGCTCTCGCGCCCGACGAGCCTGCTTGCGCGCCTTCTCGCTGCCTTCCTGCGCTTTGGAGCGAAGCACGTCGCGTGTTTCTTCTCCAGAGTGCGGCGCGTACAACACGCCAACTACAGCTCCGACGCCGAGCCCTGCCAGGAACCACAAAAAGCTGTTGCCATCACGATCCGCCATAACTACCTCCTCAATTTCTCTGTCTATCGGAATGGTAGCATCCTGATATGTGAAAGACAATTCACGGCCCCCCGATGTGGAGCGACGGGCGTCCTCGCCCGTCCAGCGTGGCCGTGGCCGCGCGAGGACGCCCGGCTCTCCATCAACCCCGGCTCTCCGTCAACAAAGCTCCGCCGGCCGTACCAAAGAACCTCTTGTGCCGGGCGCGCCAAAGGTGGAGAATGAGCGTTCTCGAGGAGGCACTTCTTGTCCGACCGCAAGTACCGGCAACGCGGATACCAGGATTCTGGTGCCGGACCGAAAAAAGAGTTCGAGAAGCCGTCGGCGCCGAAAAAAGAAAACACTTTCGGACCGCGGCCGATGAACATGCCCGGAACGCGAACCGTCTCCCGCTGTGCGGAATGCGGCGCGCTGCTGCTGCATCTCACCGATCCGGTCGGGCAATGCCCGAAATGCGGATTCGATCTGCACGCCTGCAAACAATGCGAACACTTTGACCCTTCATGCCGCTTCGAATGCAACCAGCCGATCCCCGTCCGAATCTCTCCCAAAGACAAGCGCAACGACTGCTCGTTTTATTCCATTCGCGTGATGGTCGAAAAAGAAACATCCAGCAAGGGAAGTCAGCGTCCAAATGATGCTCGCGCGGCGTTTGACAATCTTTTCAAAGACTGACAGCTAACTATCAGCTCTCAGCTGTCAGTTAAAGCTTGCTTTTTCTGAGGGCGAGGCTGCGTTTGCTGTTGGATTTTACTCCGTGCTCCGCTCAGAATGACAACTTAAATGTATCAGCGCGGAGCCGATTGCAGTTTCTCGACCAGCGCCGCTACCGCGCCGATGTTCTTCATCTGCTCGATATCTTCGGGCTCGAGCTGCACTCCGAACTTTTCTTCAATTGCCAGAACCAGATTCAGATGCTGCATGGAATCCCAATTCTCGATCGTCTCCGGCGAAGACTCCGCCGTGATCTTGTCCGCCGGAATTCCGAAGATGTCGCTGGCCACGCTTCGCACCCGTTCAAACGTACTGTCTGCCAATTCTTTCCTCCCGGTTTAGTTTCCGTGATTCAACGGTGTCGTTGCCTTCAGCTTAATCCAATCGGGGCAACGTAGAGTGGAACTCTTCAGATCGAGCGTCCACAGCGAGCCGGTGCCATTTGCCTCCTGCCGGTTGAAGCCGTGTTGCAGGTAGAAATCGCGCGCCGGAGCGTTTTTCTTTGTCGGCAGAAACCAGCCCACCAGCCGCTTGCAGCCGCGCTGGACGGCGCTTTCGGCGAGATGTGCGAGCAGCGCGGTTTCAACTGTTCTTCCGATGACGCGGCAGCTCAGCAGGAAGGTATCCACCTCGCACTGCTCGCCTTCGTCGTGCGCGATCGCGACCCCAACCAGCCCGTGGTCGCCGAAACGATCGCGGACGCGGATGGAAAATATTTGCCAGTCCGGCTTTTTAGCCATGTCCGCGATCTGCGGCTCGGTGTAGCGCCGGGTGGTCAGGTTGAACTGGCTGGTCTTCTGCGTCAGTTGCGAGATCCGTGCCAGCGTCAGGTCCGACACGGGTTCCAGTTCGGCTTCCTGCTCCAGGAAGCGGAAGAAATCTTCCTTCGATTGAAAGTTCTGCTCGGCGCCGGCGCGTTGCTTCTGCGCGGCATACATTTCGGTACGCTGCCGGTCTTCGGGCGAAAGGGTGAGCCGCTCGAATGCCGCACAATTCCTGACGGCGGACGCATACTCCGGCGGATTCTTTCCCAGATCAATGACCGTAACTTCCGGAAGCGCGGCGCGAACCTGCTCGCGCTCAAATGGATTGTCGTCGAGAAAGGCGAGCGCGTCGATGCCGACATTCAGTTCCTCGGCGATCTCGCGGAGATTCTGCGCCTTGTCGGTCCAGTTGATACGGATCGCCGCGAAATGTTTCGGGCGCACCAGCATGCCGGGGTGCTTCTCCAGCGCTTCCATGGCATCGTCGAGATTGTTCTTGCTGCACACGGCGAGCAGAATTCCCTTGCGCGACAGATCGAGCAGGGCACGGTGCAAGGCCTGATAAGCCGCGCCCGGATATTCGGGGCCAACTTTAATGCCGGTCATTCCGTCTTCGCCGATCACTCCGCCCCACAATGTGTTGTCGAGGTCGGCGACCAGAACTTTGGCGGTGCGGCCGCTGAGTGGCACGATAAAACGCATCCAGTCGCGGGCCATGTGAAGAAGATGACTGGCCGCGATGGGAAGCCGCGCCGTCAGCCATTTGCGCTCATCGTGCCAATGCTCGCTGCCATGGCGCGCGACCAGCGCGTCGTAGTCGAGCACGTACACGCCGTGGAATCCTGCGGTGATGCGCCGCAGTTCACGATTGATCTGCCGGATGAGTCCGGACTGGCCGGCTTCGGATTGATCGTCGAGAATCCCGAGACTTGGAGACGACGGGCGCTCAAGGGAATGAACGATCAGCGCCGCCTGGCTGTGTTTTCGAAACATGGCGATCCACTGCTCATAACTTCGAACCACGCGCTCGGCGGCTTGTTGCGCCGCTTCCGGCGCCAGATCGGCGAAGTCACGCCATAGTTCGGGCGCGGCCTGGTCGGCGCGCACGGCCAGCACGACCGCGTTCGGGGCGAAGCGGTAGAGCGAACTCTGGCTGTCGAGCATGTCCTGCACGTAGGTGCTGAAATCGCCGACATGGACCTCAAGGTCGATGCCGTAGGCGAATGCTTCTGCTCGCAAAAGCGGCACGATGGGCTCGACCGTGAACGAGCGCAGAATCGCCAGCTTAAATTTCGTAAGGGCGAACTTGTCGCCCAACGGGTCGCGCGTCTTTTCGCGTAACTCTTCGAGTCGCGAAGTCACGAAGCTCGCCGTCCCCGACGCAGGATCGCGCCGCCAAAGTTCGGCCAGCCGCCGCGAGGCCAGATCGAAAGCGCCTCGAGCGATTAAGCCGTCAACTTCTGCCCGCAGGTTTGACGGATTGTGCTCAGTGGCCTTTGGATCCGGCGGCGAATTGGATATCGAATCAGACATTGAAGTAGATATCGAATCAGCGTTCCAGATACTCGATCAGCAGACGGTTTCGGGTGTAGATCCACGCGATGCGCCGGCCGCCGAACGCGACTGCCGGCATAGGCTGCCGCGTGACAATCGCTCCCAGTGCGCGCGCGTCGGCGAGCGCCTGCTCCATATTGTCCACGACATAACAAACGTGGTGCAGGCCATCGCCCCTGGCGGCGAAGGAATACACGGGCGATTGTTCATCGGCCGGTTCCACCAGTTCCCAGAGCGGATCGCCCGCGCGCCGGCTTTTCAGGAACGTGACGCGAACGCCCTGGTTGGGATCATGAAAAACCTGCTCGTCCCAATTCGCCTGCAGCATGCTGGCGAAGCCCTGGACGGAATTCGGAATCGAAGCCACGACGAAGCCGACGTGGTGGAACGCGCCTTCGGGGTGCCAGGTTAGGGAAATCGCATTCATCGTGAGAACTCATTCGTGGTGGGCACAACCCTACTTGGCATCGGTCTTGGCATCGGACTCCGCATCAGACTCAGGAATGCCCATGCGTCCCTTATCGGCGATGCGGGCAAGCGGAGTATCCGATTTCAGCCAAAGTTTGAAGTCGAAATACAATGGATACAGAAAATTCATGAATCGCACGGGCAGGGACGAATGCAGCTCCGCACGCCGCGTTTCGAGCGCATACCCAGTGTCGACGAGCAGGTTGCCGATGCTGGACTCGATGTCGCGAACCTGCGGGGGAGTGAACATGCGTTTCCATCGGCCGATGGTGCTAGCTTCGGTCTCCTTGCCGTCGCCGCGAAACGAAGAATTCGGATTGTGCACCGATCCCAGCGCGACCTGCTGGATGCGGTCGTAGTCCAGATCGTGGTCGATGAATTTGCCGATGCGCGCCAGCGTTTCGCGCGGATTCTGGACCAGATCTTCGTAATGAACTTCCATGTAATCGGCGCCCAGCGCCTGACCGTAGCGCCGGCCCTTGCTTACAATCCATCGCCAGAAGATGGCAGGCGCCAGGAAGGCGCGGCTGCGGTCCCATGGCAGTGGACGAATCCAGCCGATGCGGTGCAAGGAAGCGGTGACGTCGCGGCCGTCGCGAATAATGTGGACGACGAGCGCATCGGGAATCACTTTCTTGATCAGCGGAAGGTAGAGCAAGTGCAGCGGTGTAGATTCGGCCCAGCGCCGGACACCTTGTTTGCGCGCGATGGCCTCCATTACGATGCGCAGGAAGTCGCCGGCATTGCGGCAATCTTCCATCACTCGATCTTCGATTTCCTTGGGATCGAGTCCGGTACGCTGAAACAGTTTGCTGGTGAAATAGGCGTCGAGCAGTCGGCGCCGGTTGCCACGACGGGCTAGGTTGCCGAAGCGAACGCCGAGCAGGTTGAAGGCGTTACTCTCCGCATGATAGACGGCGAACCCTCCGGCGGAAAGCAGCGTGTGGTAGAGGAACTTGGTTCCCGAGCGTCCGCAACCCAGCACAAACACCGGAGCCCGAGAACGAACGCCTCGTGCGCCCGGGGCTGTAGCCTGAGCTGCCGGATGATTTTCGACGAGGGCGTTGGCGTTTTCCATGGCGTCTTCAGTGACTCTGGTTGCCGGATTCATGAAGTTGTTCGTCCACAAGTCTCAGGGCCGGACCGGCTCGGCCACCGGCGACGGTTCTTCTTCGAGATCGAGCGCAGACATGCTGGCGAACCGGCCGAGGGGAGTATGTAATTTCAGCCACAGCTTGCTGCCGAGAAAGGCGGGATACATTCCGCGCATCCACGACTGCCGCAAGCCCCGGCGGCGCTCGGCCGCGGGCAGCGACAGTTCGTAACCATTTTCCTGCAGGCAGTCGCCCACGGTCGCTTCGATGGCGGCGACATCGGCGCGGGGCAGGCGTTCTTTCCAGCGGCCGAGCGGGTTGATCTTTTCTTTCGCGCCTTCTTCGCGAAACGAAGAGTTCGTTTCCGACAGGCGGCCCAGGCCGGCGCGCTGAATCCGATCGTAGTCCAGATCGTGATCGAGGAAGCCGCCGAGTTTGCCGAGTGTTTCGTGCGGCTTGGTAATCAGGTCTTCGTAGCGGATCTCAATGTAGTCGGCAGGGAACTTGCGGCCATGGGCGCGGCCTCGGTGGACCATCCACTCCCAATAGAGCGAAGTCGCCACCAGGCTCGCGGTTTGATTGCGGTCCCAGGGCAGAGGAGTGAAGCCACCCATTTTTTTGAGCGAGAGCGCAATGTCGCGCCCATCGCGGATGATGTGCACAAACAGCGCGTTGGGTATGTCGCGCTTCACGCGCTCGACGTGCAGCACATTGTCAGGATCGTACACCGCCCAGCGCTGCACTTGCTGGCTCCGGGCCACCGCGTCCATGACGACGCGGATGAAGTCTCCCCCGGTGCGGCATTCGTTCAGGATGCGCGCCGATAACTCCTCTGCATCGAGGCCGGTTCGCCGGAAGCCCTTGCTCCGGAGCCAGGTTTCGAGGATCCTTTCGCGATGCGCGGGATTTTTCATGGAGCCGAAGCGGGGAATCAGAATTTTGTAAATCGGCAGAAAACCGCGGTAGATGGCAAACCCGCCAGAGGACAACAACATGTCGTAGAGCAGATTCGTCCCGGAGCGGTGGCAGCCCATCACGAAGACAGGAGAATGCTTGCGATCGCTTTGGCTGGGCGTAGGCACCCTAAAAATCTTATCACGCAGAGTGGCGGGGGCCGTTTGAAACCCTTGTTAAAAACAGGGGTTACAGAAGTCACCTGCGGCGCTGCTGGCCCGTATAGAATGTGCAAATTGGAGCGGCACGGTTGAAGGCCGAAGGAATGGATATCGTCCAAATTACTGATACGGCGAGCTATGGCACGCCAAAGGCACAGGAAGAAAACTTGGTTCAGTGCGCTTGTGAGGAGGGCATCGTTCAGATTCGACGTAAGTCTCTGGGCGAGCCGTATGAACTGACCCTACTGCCGCGGGCCCCGGATCTCTACATACCGAGGAAGACATGTCGAACCACTTTTTCGATGGACCTGCTCCTGGCACTGATGGAACGATCCGACTTTGCATGGCTGTGTGATAGCGTGGCCCGCCATGAAACCTCAACCTCGGAAACGGTCATATTTGGAGCGCCAACTCTTCGGCTACTCGACACCTGAAGATTTTGCGGAGAAGCGGTTGCTGGATTTCGGTTGCGGGAACGGCGCATCCACCATGACGATTGGGCGGCTCCTGCCCCGAACTGAAGTAGTGGGAGTCGAACTAATCAGCGTGTTGACAGCACGTAAGTTATACCACGCCCGGGTTCACGCTCTCGCCGTGGAACGATCGGTCGAGAGTGGGGTTAAGCGACCAATACCAGCGTCCGACCTTTTGATCCACGATGGGGCGAATTTCCCAGGTCCATGTGTCCACCGAATATTGCCGCCTCTGGTAGCCGATTTCATTCGAGAGGCTCACGCCCACGGGCCAGTGCCATTTCTTCGGCACGGCAACTCGCGGCCTGATGTGATCTCCTACCCACTGCCAACTCTGGCCTTCTGTTATAGAAGTGAAAATGTAGAAGCCGCACTCGAACCAGTCATTGAAGCCATGTGTGATCTCAACGGTCTCATGCTCAGCGTGATTGGTGGGGTAAACCCCATCTACGATCGTCTTCGAGCCGTCGATGGTGAAGTTGCTATGGAGTTCCACCATAGTGTGGCGGGGATCGACCAGGTCGGACCCGTACACCTGGATTTCATAGTTGTCTTGAGCACGGCTGAGAGGTGCAGCAAAGATGAGGATTAGAAATACGATCGCGAGTTGGCGGTAACGCGTCGTCCGATCGCAGTCCCAACATCCCATGAGGAAGACTATCAGCTACAGAATGAATTCATCGTGGCGAACAAATGACAAGTTGTTCATGTTCCCTCGCGAGGCGCTCCAACGTGCATCAACCTTAGTAGTATGAGGAGGTTGCCGTCATCCTCGTTTGTTCCTATGGTCTGTCGTGTACTGGTCTCCGCTAACTTGTTGGTGGGAGGGGTTGTCGCGATTGGACAGGAATCGTCAAGGCTGCCAGATGCGCCAAGCGCAAGTCAGACTCAGGCGGGTCCATCCAGCGTTGCGCAGAGTGTACCGCCGCATGAACCGAGCAAGAATCACATCTTCTGGATAATCCCCAACTATCGCTCTGACGAAAACGCCGCGGAGATCAAACCGTTGACGCCTGCCGAGAAGATGAAAGTTGCATTGGACGACTCTTTCGATCCCTCAGCGTTTCTGGTGGCTGGTATTTTCGCCGGGCTATCCATGGCTCAGAAGCAGTACAGCTCATTCGGAACAGGAGCTCAGGGATTTGGCAAATATTACGGAGGAGCACTCGCAGATCAAGCAATTGGCAACATCATGAGTGAAGGGCTATTTCCAGTCGCTCCGCACCAGGATCCTCGTTATTTTGTGAAAGGCACGGGTGGATTTTGGAAGCGAACGGAATACGCGATAAGCCGGGAAGTTATCACTCGTGGCGATGATGGCCACAACCACTTCAACACATCCGAACTGGCCGGAAATGCTGTGGCAGCAGGCATCTCCAACCTCTACTATCCAGCCGTGAATCGATCATTTGGAAATACCGCGAACAAAGCGGGGACAACAAATAGACCTGGATACCTTCTTCAATGTGGCAAAAGAGTTCTGGCCTGACGTGCGCAACAAAATGTTTAGGCATTGACCGCGTGACGCTGACACCTGGTTAATGCTGAGGGGCGTTGGAGAGCAGAGAGGACAAAGCTGACCATGCCACGAAGACCCCCGATCTCTAATGAGACATCGCAAGCGTACGTAACGCGTATCGAGTTTTGCAGAGTGTTCGCAGAAAACATGGATAGTATGCATTTGCTTTCGTTCTTGCTCACAGCCGATCAGGCGAAGGCTGAGGAATGTTTTGTTTCGGGCTTGGAAGACTGCGTCGAAGGAACTTACGTGTTTCGAGACTGGGCGCAATCCTGGGCTCGCCGGACGATTATCCAGAATGCAATTCGCATGTTGGCGCCCCGCAAGGACCACTCGACCCTAGCAGACGTACCGAGTGATGCGGTCAGTTGCAGTTCTGGACGGACGCAGGATTTCTATTACGCAAGCGCGCGCATTCTCCGGCTTGAACACTTCGAACGCTTTGTCTTTGTGATGTCCGTCCTTGAAAAATACTCGGATCAGGATTGTTCCGTTCTGCTTGGCTGCTCGCGGCAGGATGTTGGGGAAACAAGAATGCGAGCGTTGCTGCATGTCACGGAGCCAGACAGGCTACGCACCATTGCCCCGTCTGGGTGCGGCTCCGGCGATCCTGAAGAGGCACAAACGCCAGAAGTGCAGTTGGAGCCGCAGTTTTGAAGACTGTGAGCCGAGGCATCCTTAGAAAGATGCCAAAAGCCGTTCTAAAGCAGGCTCTACGAAAAGAAAGATCAACAGATCGGCATCGCTCGTGACGGTCTCGTGCGGTGAATTCTAGACGATTCAAGTAAGGACCTGTCATGAAAATTCTGCTCTACAACCCCGACAACGGCGTGACTCGCAACTTCATGCCGCACCTCTGGATGTTTTTGCTCAAATCCCTGACTCCTCCCGGACATGAAGTGCTGTTGATCGACGGCAATGCTCAGCCGATGGACGAGCTTCAGATCGCACGGTACGTTCGAGACGAAAACATCGGACTGGTCGGCATTGGCGCCATGACCCGAATGATCGCCAAAGCTTATCGCATCGCCGATGCCATTCGCGCCACCGGAGTTCCGGTCGTCATGGGTGGTCCTCACGTCACCGAACTGGCCGACGAGGCCCTCGGTCGCGATGGCGGACCATGCCACGCCGACGCTGTGGCCCTAGGCGAAGCCGATGAAACCTGGCCGCAGATTGTGAACGACGCTGCCCGCGGCGAACTCAAACCCATCTACGCGCCCGTGGATGCAGCGGGGAAAGACAAGAAGCCGTCGCTAAAGGAGTACCCGGTCATTCCTTGGCAATCGATCGATCTTGCTCAATTCAATCTCGTGCCAACGGCCGTCGCGCCGTTACTCAACCGTGTCGGTACGGGCTGGGGCTCCTTCCGCATCATTCCCGTCGAGTCGGGACGCGGCTGTCCCTACGGCTGCGAGTTCTGCACCGTGACCGGATTCTTCGGTGACTCTATCCGCTTCCGCACCAATGAGAGCGTGGTAAATGAATTGCTGCTCTTGAAGGCGCGCGCCCGCAGCGAGAAAGGCCAGATTGCCGTCTTCTTCATCGACGACAATTTCGCCATCAATGTAAAGCGCACCAAATCATTGCTTCGCGACATTATCGCTGCCAAAGCCCAGGTCCACTGGGTAGCCCAAATCAGCGCTAACCTCTTGCGCGACGAAGAACTCGTCGACCTAATTGCCGCTTCCGGGGGCAAATGGATCTTCATCGGGATGGAATCCATTGACCCGACTAATCTCAAAGACGTAAACAAGGGATTCAATAAGCCGGGTGAGTATGCGGCTGTGCTCGAACGGCTCGCGCGACGCAACGTCTATGCGATCACATCATTTATCTTCGGTATGGACAACGACACTACAGGCGTGGCCGAGCGCACCCTGACGCAAGTCCGAACTTGGCCTCCGGGGCTGCCCATTTTCGGCCTGCTGACGCCCTTGCCCGCAACCCCGCTCTACAAGCGCCTGGAAACCTCGGGCCGGCTCACGCGCCCCAAGCACTGGCAGGAGTTCATCCCGTTTGCGATGGCTCACACGCCGCTCAAGATGACCATTGAAGAAGCTCATGCCGAAGTGAAATATGGTTGGGAGCAAGCGTACAGGCCGGAAGCACTGGCTCAAGCGGTTGACGCGCTCAGTGACCAGCCTCTTGGTTATCGCATCAACGTCTTCGTCGCGCGACTATGCTTCCGCGGGATATATTTCCCCATGATGGGGAAAATGGCATGGCTCAAGGTTGTCGCCCAAAACCGCCGAACCATTCTTAAACTGGTAAGAGAAGCTTTCTTTGGCCGCCGGACGCGACCAACGAATCCGGACGCGAAAGATGTGTACGAACCTGTGGCGGTACCGGATGTCACCAGCGAAGTGAGTGCATAACTCTCTCTGGGCCTTCTCACCGGTGGTTTCCTGATTGAGGGATTCTCGAAGCCCGCTAGAAATGTGGTGCTTATACCGCTTGGAGCACACTCACTGGGAGCGACAAAGTTATAACAGCGCCGCCTCCCGGACGTTCGGAGACCCGTGCACCGCCCCCATGCGCCTGGGCAACTGCATCCACAAAGGCAAGTCCGAGACCGTGACCGGGAGAATTCTTTCCCTTCACGAATCGTTTGAAAACCTGGCTGCCGATATCGGGCGAGAATCCCGGACCATTATCTTCAATCACTAGTTCTGCCGACCCTTGCTGCGAGCGGAGTCGGATGTTCACTCGGCATCCCGCGGGTAAATGAGTCAATTCGTTTTCAAGCAGATTACTGACCACACGATTCAGCAGGGTGACGTCCGCATCCACGACCACGTGCTCTTCGAGCTCAGTGGTCACTTCGTGATGATGCTCAGCCATCGCCGGTTGGTAAATATCGACCAGTTGTCGCACGACATCGGAGAAGTCAACTGGGCGGCGATCGATGTGAAGCGCACCCGCTTCCGCTTCGGCAAGGTCCAGCGTGGTGTTCAGCAACTGCAAGAGCCTGTCCAGGTCTTCGATCGCCTCACCAACCGAGTCGCGCCACGTATCATTTCCTTCATTACATAATGCCGATTCCAGAGTTCCACGAATCAAGGTCACCGGACTTTTGAGGTCGTGCGCGACACTACCAGTGACAGTGCGAAGCTGATTCACCGAAGCCTGGAGCCGATCCAGCATGTTATTAAAAGTCTTAGCCAATCGAGAAATCTCATCTGAATTCACAGGTTCAGGCAAGCGTTCCTTTAGGTCTTCGGTTCCAATTCGCGCGACGGTTTCCGCAATTCGTTCCACACGGTGCAGGGTACGGCGTGCGCTCCAGTAGGAGATTACGAAGCCGAGCAGAAACATGCCGCACCAAAGTGCGAGAAAACGCCGGGCCAATGTGTGCAGCACATGTTGGGCGCCATGATCTGATAGTCCGAGATAAACAGTTCTTCCGTTTTGCGCCTTCTCAACCACGCGAAACGTTTGTCGATATCCTTCCACCCTTATGGAGTTCGGTGGCCCCGGAACCAAATTCGTCCGCTGAATCGCTGCTACAAAAGCATCCTTCGAACTTGGACCTACCCACAACGGCCCCTCAGGGTTATTGGGGTCTGTTGCCAAGAAGAATACGGAATTCAGCCTTTCGCCGCGGGCGTTGCGCTCATCCGGCACTTCCTGAGTAGCAAGTTCAGCTACCTCTCGAACTATCCGTTTGTACAGGTGATCGCTCGGCGTATCGGCCGAGACCTGAGCCAGAACCTCTGCTTCGCCGCTAAGCCAGGTGTCACTGCGCTCCCGAATGCCCTGAGCGACAAGGAAATAAACTATGGAGAAAGCCAAAGCAGTTCCGAGCGCGAACGCCAGAGTTGTCCAAATCGAAATCCGCCAAGCGGCGGTAGAGCGCAAATTCCTAGGCATGTTTGAGAACGTAGCCAACGCCACGAATTGTGTGAATCAGCGGTCGCGGGGTGTCATGATCCACTTTGCTGCGCAGACGATAAATGTGAACATCGACGACATTGGTTGCGGGGTCAATCCTCATCTTCCAGACATGGTCCAGAATCATGGTCCGGGTCACCACTCGACCTTCGTTACGGCAAAGATATTCCAGCAAAGAAAACTCCTGTGGGGTCAATTGCAGCAAGTGTTCGCCCCGTCGCGCTTCGCGACGAACCAGATCAAGCTGCAAGTCGGCAGCTTGCAGACGCACCGATTCATTCTGCGGAACCGCCGACCTGCGTAGGAGATTTCTCAGTCTTGCCAGCAGTTCCGGCAGTGCAAATGGTTTCGTGAGGTAGTCGTCTCCGCCCTGCTCCAGTCCCCGGACCCGCTCGTCGACAGAGCGGCGAGCGGACAAGATTAAAACCGGCGCTGCATTACCGTGGGCTCGGCAACGCGCAATCAAGTCCAGTCCATCCAAGTCTGGAAGTCCAAGATCGATAACGAAGGCATCGTGAATGCCCTCCAAGGCCATCGTTTCGCCAGCCTGTGCTGTACTGGCCGTATCCACCTGATATCCAGCCTCTACTAGCGCTCGCTTGAGAAAGTGCTGGATCGGTATGTCGTCTTCTACCACCAACAATCGCATCGGAGATTCCCGTCCAAGACTTTACACCTCCAGATGGGATGCAGGAAACAGGATCCTGGAAACTTACCTAAGCCAGCAAATCCAGCATTCACTGCGGACGCCAGGTCATGTCCACGCGCACGGGAATGTCATTCTTGACTGGCATTGTCAGAAGCGAAGGCGGATCGATCTTGAAATCGGAGAGCGTGGCCGGAATGGTCCCGGTAATATGCGTCTCGCCGCCCTGTTTTTCCACTTTGAAAGGAACCTTTTTGTACTGGGCAGTCCGGCCGGCGAACTGAATCTCCAGATCAGCATTGATGGTCTCCGATGAGGCAGCCGATTCGGGCAGGCGGGTGCGTACGGTGACTATAGGAAACTCCGCGCCGCGCGTAACCTGAACCATATGAAGGTCGCGACTGCTGTCCCCCGAATCAAACGACTTCACGGCTACCGCAATCAAGAAATCGCATTGTCCGTCGTGGCAAACGCCCTTGCCTCGCGCCGCATGGCTCACACCCTCGGACTCATGCAGTGGGTGCGACACATGGTAGGTGAGTGTGCTTTGTTTGAGGACCCATTGGCTGTCCGCAGCAAACGTAGGGATCGTCATGAGCAAGAACACGATCAACATTTTCTTACTCATAAACTGTGCTCAGAACTTCACTGATACCGACAATAAAGCTGCGACAAACGCCCCCGCCGTAACGATGGCCACCGGGCCATGCGCCTGCGCGATCCCATGGACTTTCTCCCCTTTGTTTCTTTGATCGAAAGCCATAATTCCAAGGATGGGCGTCGCAATCATGCCGGGACCATGGATCCAGGCCATGATCTTGTGAAAACGGATCGGACCGCGGGTTTCCGTGCCAGGCACACGAGGCGCACGAATTGCATAGTAAGCCGTAATGCAATACAAATCGCCAGTCAGGCCGCCAAGAGCCGTATGCAGATCGCGCGAGGCTGTGCTCGTGTTCTTGCCCCCGGCATTCAGAGAAGTGACAACGGTGGCAATCAACGGAATGGTCGTGATCAGACCCATCCGTTGATGGATTTTCAGCATGTGTGTCCTTTTATCCAGCAGCGCTTGCTCTCGGGGGTTTCCTTGAGTCTGTTCCGGAGTAAGACCCAAATCCGAAAGCGAAGGCGCTGTACTGCTGGATGGGGCGTTCGGCAAATTATCCTGTTGTGTTGCTGCTGGTTTGCCATTGACTGGTTCGCCTTTCTCCAGTTTGCCATCCAGAACTTCTGGCACGGTCGCGCTGACCGTTGCTGAAGAAATCTCAAACGTCTTGAAGCCCGTGGCTTCGAACGTCAGCCGGTAGTTGCCCGCAGGCAAGTCCAGTTTGTACGTACCATCAGTCCCTGTATTCGCGGTTTGTTTCTGCCCACTATCTATGCTCGTCGCCGTCACGGAGGCATTTGCAACCGGCTGACCGGACTCGTCGCTGATAGTACCTCTCACTACTCCTGTCGTTGTCTGAGCAACCACAGAAGGAGCGACTTGAAGAAGCAAACAAATCGCAAGGAACCGAAGGAAAGCATTAAGATTGCACTGCCCGTTCTTCAGCATCATTCACCTCACGGTTTTTGAAGGCGATATCTGTTTTCCTTACTACTTGCATATCGGGCGTACGCGGGCATGTTCAAACCGAATTCCCCATGTCTGTTGAGACACAAAGACCAACGCTTACGATACGACCGAAACATTACCGGAGCTTTTCCGGAAGATGACAATTTGTTCATCCAGCGGCTCTTTCCAGCATTCCGCCTGCTTTTTTGGCGCTGCGGGGACTAAGCCAACCGCAGGTTTTCGAGCGACGCGTACGTGTTTCCACCGCCAATGTCGGGAACGATCACCAACTCCAATACTTTCACGCTTGCGAGGTCAACCTGATAGTCCTCAATTTCGCGTGCCGTTTGCGGGGGACTGAAGTTCCATTGCTGCCGCACGATTTCGCGAAAACCTGGATCAGCTTCTGAGCGCCAACGAAGAACGAATTCCTGCGTGCGACTGGTCTCGGCCTCATTGAACACCAGATTGATTCGCCTGAGTCGCTGCGGCTGATCGAAGACAAGGCGGATGGTCTGCGGTCCAGGGCCCGAAGCGCGCCACCCTTGGCGATCTCGCGACGAAAGGGCGGCTTCGATAGGATGGCGTTCGTCTTCAGACGTGAGTTCGAGGGTCGAGGCTGTTTCCAGGTTCAGCCAGGCTTGGTCGGAGACGGACCGCGACTCGGAAACAGTTAGGCGCTTACGCACAATCTTGCCCAATTGTCATTCGTTACGTTTCGATGTTAGAACAGGTCGTTGCGGTTGGCATGAGATTTGCAGCACCAAGTTCAGGGGCGCTGACGGAGAGCGGCTAGAATAACTCCCAGATGGTCGGCAAACAGGAACTTATAATAGATCCTGCCCAAGAATGGCGGTGCGAAAACCGAGCATCCATTTCTTCCCAGCTATTCCTGCCAGGAATAATCGGTCGTTCGATTGGTTTTTGATCGGCGAGAAGGAAAACCGTGAGAGAAGCCCGGCGGAGAACCCGCCTCCGCAGAATACTATTGTACGAAATTAAAATGTGTCTGTAATCGATTGATAATAAACGAGATATTGGTGGAGGCGACGGGAGTCGAACTCAGCCCGGAAAAGATTGAAATGGCAAACCGCATCAGAGCGTTTCGCTCCCTGGGCAACGTAAAGTTTCTCTGTTCGCCTTCGGGGAGTGAGCTACCGCATGGGATCGGGCATTTCGTTTCGTCATGCTTAGCGCTGTCTACGAACATCTGCTCCCGGACGAGTGGAAGGTCGTGAGGCCGCGGCTGTGGTCCGCATTGACACCGGGAGGGATGATTTTCATCAATCGGACACCGTACCGGTACTTTCCCATGGAGATCCATAGCACCGGGCTGTGGTTCGTCAATTACCTGCCGGATCGGTTCGCGCATGCGGTTGTACGTTGTTTTGCCGGGAGAAATAAGGCGATCAATGAGTCTGGAGACTGGAACGTTCACCTGCGCGGCGGATTGCGGGGAGGAACGGAGCGTGAGATCGTCCAAAATTTCACAAATGGAAAAGAGAAGTGCGCCCGAATTGTCCAGCCGCGCTCGAACGGCGTGCGCGATCGGGCGGACTTCTGGCTGAGCAGTACGAATCCGAATCGGCACCGTCGAGTCAAGCAATGGACATCCTGGAGGTTCCGTCTGTCAGACCGCCTGTGGGGAACGGTCCCAAGCCTGTGGATTGAAGTAGTGATCCAGAAAGAATGCTGAACCAGTTACTCCGCGGGTCTCTATCCAGAATGAGTGGGTTGGTTTCGGCTATACGCGGTTGTTTGATCCGTGCTCGTCGAAACGAACCTTCAGGTGTCGCGGCTCTTTTGCATCCCGAGTCAGCACGGATTGCAGTTGCAGCTCGAGTTCCCATACCGTGTGCGGAAAATTTCCGCGCTTCAGAATCCGCCTGGCTTCTGCGTGGAAGTTTCCACCTCTGTATGCGGAGAAAACGTTCTGGTAACTGGCGCAGGCAATCTGCGCCGCGGAGGCCGATATATTCTCGGGCAGTCCAAACGGAAAAGAAAAGTGCGCAGTGGGCCCCAGCTTCCGCCGAATATCTTCGCCTGAACCAACAATCTCGTGGCGCAAAAACTCCTCATCGAGCGAGCCGCAATCGGCGTGATTGCGCGTATGGCTGCCGATTTCGTAGCCGCAGCGCTGCAGAAATTCGACCTCCTCCCAGGTGTTGGGCGGAAACCCGTGTTCGTCGAACATCTGATCGTGGGCAAATTCGCGGCCACTCGAGATGTGTTCGGTCGAGATGAAGTATCCGATTGGCAAGCCTGATTCTTCGGTGATGGCGCGCAGGTTCACAAAATTGTCGGCGTACCCGTCGTCGAAAGTGATGGCGACGGTCGGCATCTTGACCCCGCCTTTCCGCACCAGATCGACTGCCTCGCTCAGACTTACTACGCGGTAGTGCCGCAGCAGGTAATTCACCTGCCGCAGGAAGTACGCCGTCGAAACTCCGAAGCGATGTGGCCGGTCAGAAACCAAATGGTGGTAGAGGATCATCACGGGATAATCCCCGCGGCGCCGATGCCGCCAGTTACGGAGTGCGACCGGCAGGGTATAGACCAGAGACTTGACGAGCAGCTTCCATGCCGGCCGGCGAAAAGGGTTGTTGTAACTTTTGCGCCGCGCCGCAAGTTTCTTTTTCATCTGCAGCAAGTCCTCAGCTGCCGGACTACGAAACAGTTTGCTGGGACCAGTCTGCGGAGTTTCCGTCACCGTTCCATGGGCGAAGTCGCGAATGGCAGCTACGATGAGGTCCGCACCCACTACATCGGCCTTTAGCGCCAGGCTCTCCACATCGTCGAAGGGCTCGATTGGAATCAGCGCCGAGCGAATCACGCCTCCCACGTCCACTTTTTCCTCGACGCGGTGAACGGTGACGCCGATTTCTTTCTGATCTTCGAGCAACTCCCAGAGTCCGACCGCACCGCCTCCGCGATAATCCGGTACCTTGCGCTTGTGAATGTTGATCGAACCCTGTTTCGGAATCTGGAAGAGGACAGGTTTCAGGATGCGTGTACCGAATATCAGGCCAAGATCGGAGTTGAGGCGCTTAACAAAGTCGAGTGCATCGGCGGAGTGAATATCGCGGGTGATGAAGAGTTCAGTTCCATTGGCTTTGGAGGCCGCGGCCAGATCGTCAATCCCATATCCGGGTTTGCCGTTGGGCCACCTCGGAGCCGCATGAATGCAACGGATGACCGCATCCAGCAGGCCGCTCAGCGTGGCCGCGGCCGCGGCTAAGACGCGATGCAAGACATAGCGCCAGTACACCAGACGCTTCATCTTTTTGCGCCATATTCCCATCCGCTGCTGCAGAGTCTTCGGAGGGCGCCGTTCGTAGAGCACGCCGACCGCGTGCGCTTCCGAAGCGTCACGGCGAATACGCGCCAAAATTCGCGCTACCTGCCGCGGCGGAACCGATGTGAAGATCACGACCCTGAGCGGATTCCCAACCATTGTCGCCGAACTCTATTCCACCCCGGCAATGGCGGCTTCGAGCGAGTCAATGTCCGCCCCCAAGTCCCGTCCATCGGAAGCAGCGCCTGCTCCCGGGGAGACCTTGGGGCAGCCCGGCCCTTTTTCGTGGCAGAGCCGTGGATCCTTACTGACGCCGTCTTTGAGATCGCGAATGCCGGCCGCTTCCGGCGATCCGACAACGATGTTTCCTTTGGGAAAGGACCCACGCCCGCTGATGATGAGGTTCTTATCTAATTTATAGGGGTCAAGACAGGCTTGCAGAACGGCTTCAGCGCCTAGCGACTGGGTCTTGGATGCGCAACTTTCGGGACCTCCGCCAGCCGAGGCCACCGGCGGCCGCCGATCTCCAACGGAAAACACGCTGTTGGTCAGCGTGAAGTTTGGCAACTTCGGTCCGTTGTTCAGAATCGAGAGCAAAACGCTGGTGACAAACGCGGTTACGTGATCAATCTGGACGTCATGCAGGGGTGGCCGTTCGGAGATCAGAAGCAGGAAGGGGCCGCCGCCCTTGTAATCCTTATCGTGCAGGTCGTCGGCGAAGAGGTCGTGAATGCTGTAGCGGCCGCCGTCGGTGGTGGAGCCGCCGGCCTTTGACAGCGCGTTGGCGATCTGCAGAACCCCGGCAACATTTCGAATCCGGTTGAATCTGACGGTGACGTCGTTGACGCGGCAAGCCGGACATTTGTTGGACTGGTTCTTGGGAGTGAGCAAAATAGAAAATCCGGTCTGGCTGAAACCTCCCCAGCTGTTCTCGAGCAGATTGGCTTCGAACAAGAGACGGATTGCGCTCTTGAGTTCAAAGTTGTTCTTGACGATATAGGGATTTCCCGAAGCGGCGGGTGTATAGCCGGGTTCGCCCTCCTTCCAGAGCATGGGCCGGAATAGATGATTGCGGCGAATTTCGATGTCGGTGGGAACAATGGTGGCCGCACTACCGCCGAACAGGATGTTCTCTCCGGCGGCCTCGATAAAGTTGTTGTAGATCTTGAGGGCGGAGATGGGTTCGTCGCCTCCGCCGCCCCCGATGCCGGTGGCATCAGTGCATTTTCCAGTGCGTGCGACGCAATTCAGTCCATTGATGTAGGAGTTGATGACAGCAATGGAATGCGAGCCGTGGACCATTCCAATGCCGTGGCCAACCTCCGCCCCATTGGCCGGGTGGACCCAGTTGCGATCGAAGATGACGTGGTCTGTGTGTTCCGCGGCCAAAATGCGGCCGATGTTGGCTTCGGGAGGCGTAGTCCACTCAATTCCAATGAAGCGGAGATGATCTCCAACCGACACGCCCTCAGGGCGCCGCGCAACCACGGTCGCGAGCAACCTGGCCGGTCCACCCGAGGGTTGAGCAAAGGGTGGACGCCCGGGAAGGCTGGCGATTCCGCCCCATGCCGGCGAGATGCGGGTGCCTTCGGGCGGAAGGTTGGAATCGGGCGTGTCGGTTCGCACCGTGATGTAGTGCTGGTCGTCGCATTTCTTTGAAGGCAGCACGGTCGCATCGAAAGAGGCTCCAGCGGGCAGAAGCAGCGTATCTCCGCACTTGGCGTCATCGATGGCGGTGGCCAGATTGGACTTGGCGGGGACGCGAATCTGTTTTCCCGGCGAAGGCGTTCCATCGAGCCCAGTGTAGTAACAGGCTTTGGGCAGTTCGGCGATGCCGTCCTTGGTGCCAAACGTCGCGACATTGCCCTTACCGCAATAAGCATTTTCACCAGTGGGAGGCCCAGCCGCCAGTGCCGGCAGCGTGGACCAGACGGCAAAAGCGAAGACCAGGCAAAAGAAATGTAAGTTTTTCAGCGACGAGCTTACCGCAAAAACAGAGCGAGAGGATCGCAAAGGAAGCGGAGGCATGTTTCAGTTCTCCTTTATTATCAATCGCACGCCATTATTTATCGCACGCCCCGCGCAATGCGCCTGCAATCACCGCGGAGAGGCCTTCCCTCCACAGTGTACTGAGTTGACTGGATGATAGCACGGGGCCGGATGGGTTAAATCCGCGGGTAAACTCGTGATTGCAGAGAAAAAAAAAGGTCCGCGGTGAACCGCGGACCTCGATTGCCTGGAAACTGACAATCCTTCGAAGGGTTATTCGACGTTCGCCAACGCCGCATTGAGCCCCACAATGTCGGCCCCGAGATCCTTGCCGTCCGTGCCCTTGTTTTCGTAAGGGCTGCTCGATAGAAGCTCGTAGTTTCCGCCATTGCCGTTGCTGAAGCTGGTGAACTGAACATCATTGATGGTTTGCGGGAACGCGTTGTTCGCTGGCCAGCTCGACGGCGGAAACGCCGATGGAGTCGCAACCAGGGCGTTGTTGGCGAATGTGACAGTAGTGAAACAACTGGTAATGCTGATGATCGGCACGTCTTTAAAGGCGCAGCTCGCTTGGCCGCCTCCCGTGTTCCACACTGGGTACCTGCCCGTGATCACCAGGTTGTTGGTGAAGACCAATCCATACATCGGCGCCGTTTTGATCGTGTTCCCGACAATCATCAGGTGGCTGTTGGAATCGGGGATAGCGGTGACGTGATTGATGGTGACGGTGTTGAGCGGATTCTTGGGCCATTCGTTCATGATCTCGAACGCGGTGCCCCCGCCCACATACTTGCTGCTGAGGTCGTCGAGAACCACGTCATGGATGCTCCAGCGAGTACCTGACAACGCTGGCGCTCCACCCGTGCCGTTCCCGGAGAGGACGGTCGCCAACTGGAGTCCGCCTCCGGCATGCGAGACGCGTACATAGCGGATGGTAACGTCGGTTACCTGACAAAGCGGGCAAACGTTCGAGCCGCTCGGGGTGTGTTGATTCTTGGGGGTGAGCAGAATGCCATAGCCGGTTTGGCTGAAGCCTCCCCATGAGTTCTCCATGAGATTCGCCTCGACCAGCACGCGAATCGCATTCTTGAGTTCCAGGTGATTCTTGACGATGAACGGATTGCCATTCGGTCCACCGACGAAACCCGGGCTGTCCTTCATCCACATCAAGGGCTTCCAGAAGTGATTATTCAGGATTTGGATGTCGGTGGGACTTAAATTGGACGCTCCGCCGCCGAACATGACGGCCTCGCCCGAAGCTTCCAGGAAGTTGTTCTGGATCTTGAAGGGACCATCCTGGGTGTTGCTGGTGCCTCCGGCGATGGCATGAGAATCGACACAAGCCCCGGTCAAGGAGATGCAATGGAAATCGCTGAAGTAGGAATCGACCACAGCTGCGTAGGTCATGCCGTTCAGGCCCACGCCGTCGTGAGTTTCATCCTGAGCCAGTCCATGCAGCCATGAGCGATCCACAATGACGTGATCCGCGGTGCCGTTGCCCGAGATCAATCGGGCGGTCCCCAGAGCTCCGGCGGGACGAGTAACTTCCAGGCCGATGAAGCGGTAGTAGTTCGCGCCGCTGTCGAACTCGAACGGACCATCGCCCTGGGTTGGATTCTGTACTTTCGCCATCACGTTCTTTGGATTGGGGCAGCTATACTGCGGGCGCCCCTTGAGAGATGCGACCCCGGCATAGCAGGGCGTGGCGCGCTGGCCCTCTGCGGGCAGAGCGCTGTCCGGAGAACTGGTTCGGATGATGATCCAATGGTTGTTGTCGCAGTTCTTGGCCGGCACTGTGAACCTGCCGGTAAAGGTGGCGCCCGCCTGAAGGTCGATCACGTCGCCGCAGTGAGCGCTGTTCAATGCCGATTGCAGATCGCCCCCGGCGTTGACGGTGATGACTGATCCCGGCGCGGGCGTGTCGGACATTGCACTGGGGACGGTCACTCGCGGCAGTTCCGCGGGACCATCGAAATTGCTGCCGGCAACGACGGTGACGCTGAAATTGCCGGTTGCAGTCTTGGCGGCGGCATCCGTGACCACGGCGGTGAAGTTGAATGTGCCGGTTTCGGTAGACATGCCGGCAAAATCCCCGTTCGCATTCATCGCGATTCCTGCCGGAGGAGTTCCTGCGGAAATGCTCCAGATGTAAGGCGTGGCGCCGCCCGTCGCGCTGAAAACTTCGCTGTAGGTGTTCCCCTGTAGGCTCTGGGGAAGATTGGTGGTTGTGATTTTCAGGGCCTGGTTATTCACCGGATCAACGGTGATCGCGGCGCTAGACGACTTCAACGAGTCAACATTACTGGTGGCTTTGATGACCGCGTTGGTTTGCGATGTTACGGTTGGCGCTGTGTAAAGACCGCTGGCATCGATCGAGCCTGCCGTCGCCGACCATTTCACACCGCTGTTGGAAGTTCCGCTTACTGTGGCGGTAAACTGCTGCTTCTGATTCGAGACCAAAGTTGCGCTGGCTGGAGACACGCTGACCTTTACACTGCTGATACTGCTACTGACGTCAATGACGATCGTCTTATTCCCCTGATCGAGGTTCGGGGAGTCGGTCACAATTACCTCAAACGAGAAGGTGCCCGCGCTTGTAGGCTTGCCCGAGAACGAACCGGTGGCTGGGTTCAGACTGATCCCCGGGGGCAGGGCGCCGGTTTTCACCGAGAAATGGTAGGGGAATTTTCCACCACCAACTGCCAGCACAGCATTGTAAGACTCACTGACGGTGCCGGCGGGAAAAGTTCCGTGGATAAGCAGGTTGTTCGAGGTCGCGTTATTCTGCACGCCAGCGGCTTGCGCCAGCGTACCGCACGAGGTGGTGGTCAGCGCGACTGCCAGCAGGAGGATTACAAGACTCACGCGCTGTGCGAGCGCAGGGGAAAATTTGGAATGACATTTGAGAAGAGCACTTTTTGATTTAAACGTTACCACTGTTTCAAACATTGTGAGCCCTCGACCTTACAGAAATTGGGGGACTAGGCGATTGTCCTCACGCTGAATGTACCGGGATGTGGTAACGGTTCCCAGATGCCAGAAGTTCATCGGTGACGTAGTTAGTACATGCGGGCGCTGCGCGTCCAGATTCGCATGCGTCACTGTCCGCCAGTGTTTTATCTAAATAAGCGAAAACAGGCGCGGGACGGGCGATCTGGACGATCTGGACGATCTGGTCGATCTGGTTATTCCGGAATGGCTTGGAACAATGAGGCGGGACGCAGGGGAGACTAAAGTAACCAACATTGAAGTTTACTGGCGGGGTTCCCCCAGCAAAACCGCGCGCAGTTGATCGTACGCGTGGTTTCCGAGCACGCGCTGCACGCTGCGGCGAGCCTGATGCTGAAGGCGTTTCTTCCACAACCCGTGGCCGTGGCAGATGGCGCCGAACTCCTCGATGGTGAGATCTCGCAGCACAGCTACGCGGCCGAGTTCGTAAGGACTGGTGCTAGACGAGTTCGCATAAAACTTGCTGTTGGCAACGGTAGCGAATCCGGCGTGCCGCGCCATCTGGAGCGTGCGCTGGTCGTAGCGTCCTCCAGGACAAGAGAAGTGTTCGATTGGGTGTCCGACGATGGCTTCGATTTGTAACTTCGCATCCACGACTTCGCGCTTCAGTTCCGGTTCCGTGAGATCGGAGAGATAAGGATGCGTCATCGAATGGCAGCCGATCTGAAAACCCTGCGCGTCGAGATCGCGCGCCTGGCGGGCACTGAGGTAACCAGGAGTGCCCAGGAATCCAGCGGTGAGGTAAACGGTTGCGTTGAAGCCGAACTCGCGGAGCACTGGTGCGGCGGCGATAAGATCAGTCTCGCAGCCATCGTCGAAGGTTATACAAACGCCCGGCTCGGCAGGATACCGAAGAGCTTCACCGACGTTCAGGCCGCGCCAGCCGGATTCTTTGATCCACGCCATCTGGCGGCGGAAGGTATCGAGCGGCAGAATGTAGCGCACATAGCCGGGTTCGGACTGGGAGAGCTTACGGCCAGCGATCTCCAGTTCGTGGTACATCAGGAACACAATGCGCGATGACGACATGATGCTTCTTCGCTTGTAGAGACGGGGCTTGCCCCGTCTCCTTCGGGAGCCTGGGAAATCCAGTTACGCCGGAGACGCGGCAAGCCGCGTCTCTACGGTTCAGATCGCTTGTCGCTGCCAACTGTCTGCGGGTGCCGGTCGAGCAGAAGGAGCAGCGGATCGCGTAGAAACGGGCTCCCCGCCAGCAGACCGGAGATCAGCGGATTTTTCCGGTTGCAGCGCAGCGGAGAATTGTCGAGCTTCAGCACCCAGCCTCCGGCGCTTTCGACCAGCGCCGCCCCGGCGGCAACGTCCCACTCATTCTTCGGGACCAGCGTGAAGGTAAGATCGGCGCGACCAGCGGCGACCAATCCGAGTTTATAGGCGACCGACCCCATGGGGCGAATGTTGAACTCGGCAGACTCGAACTGCTTCCACTCGCCGCGCTTCACTTCGCTGCGGCTGGCGAGCACGAGCGCACCGTGCAGATCCTTGCGCTGGCTCGGCTGTGAGGGCTTGCCGTTATAGGTCACGCCAGTTTCGCGCGAGCCGAGGATGAGTTCGTCCGTTGCCGGATTGCAGATTCCGCCAGCGACGGGAATTCCATTCTCCACCATGGCGATCGAAACGCAGAACTCGGGGATGCCTTGCACGAACTCGCGAGTGCCGTCGAGCGGATCGACGACCCACACGCGCTGTTTGTCGAGCCGAGTGAAGTCGTCCACGGTCTCTTCCGAGAGCCAGCCTTCGCCCGGGCGGAGAAGGGTCTTGCGCAGAATGTCGTCGACGGCGCGGTCGGCTTCGGTGACGGGATCGTGTCCAACCTTATATTCGGCTTCAATAGCGCCGGGAGTGAAGCGGTTGAGCACGGCCCGCGCCGCTTCAAGTGCGGCGTGAATGCGTTCGAGAATTTCTTGCGAATTGGAAGAAGACATTAGAACTCCGTGATTACTTTCCTGTAGAGACGCGGCTTGCCGCGTCTCCCGCTGGCGCACTGCAATCTGCGCGGAGCGAGACGGGGCAAGCCCCGTCTCTACGGGAGAAAAATCACGCCCATAGCATGCGCGCTCCCGTCATCAGCAAAACCGTGCACAGGATTCTCCGCAGCCACAGTACGGGAACGCGCGTGCTCAGATGCGAGCCGAGCATTCCGCCGGGGATCGAGCCGATCAGCAGTGCGCCGACCAGATGCCCGTCGACGTTGCCCGCGCGGTAGTGCAGCAGGCTAGTGACGCCGGTCAGAATCACGGCGTGGGCAATGTCGGTGCCCACCATGATCTTGGGAGCGAACGAATAAAACAGAAGCAGCAACATCATGATGATGCTGCCCGACCCGACCGAAGTGATGCCGACCAGAAATCCGCCGACGAGTCCGATAACAGCCATGAAGGCGAACGACTTCATGGTGGGCTCGCGCTTGGCGAGATGTTCTTCAATCCGTCCCTGGAACAGAAGCAGCGTGGGAATCAATACCAGCAGCAATCCCACGGCGGACTTGATGAAGTCGTTCACGCCGGCGCCGTAGACCTGCCGCAGGTGCACCAGAAGCGTCACGCCGAGGTAAGATCCAGGAATGCTGCCGACGGCCATCGCCAGTACGACCTTCTTCCGCACTGTGCCCTTCCACAAGTGCATGATGCTGGCGGGAATCTTCGTGAAAAAGTTGAACAGCGCATCACTACCGACGGCAATGATAGCGGGAATGTGCAGGCCGAAGATGAGCATGGGCAGCAGCAACACGCCGCCGCCCAGACCCGTCAACCCGATCAGCGTTCCAACCGTGAAGCCGATCAGCACTTTTAGCAGCAAGAATTCCATGCCCTCTTTCGACTTGATGAGTTCTCAGTTCCCAGTTCCCGGTTCTCAGTAAACCAAAACCAGGTCAAGGAACCGAGAACTTCCTTACGCGTTGCCGTTGGCGCCGACAAAACCCTCACGCTCGAGGTGCAGAATAATGGTCTGCGCCGCTTCCTCGGGGCTCAGCTTGGCCGTGTCAATCACGACTTCGGCATCGATCGGCGCCTCGTACGGATCTGAGATGCCGGTGAATTCCTTAACGATGCCGGCACGAGCCTTGGCGTACAGGCCTTTGCGGTCGCGCTGTTCACAGACTTCGATCGAGGTGGCAGCGTGAACCAGAATAAACCCGCCGAACGGTTCAATCATTTGCCGCACCGCTTTGCGAGTCGCCTCATAGGGAGCGATCGGGGCGCAGACCGCGATGCCGCCGTTCTTGGTGATCTCGGAAGCAACATAGCCAATGCGGCGGATGTTGATGTCGCGATGCTCCTTGGAGAATCCGAGTTCGCTCGACAGGTTC